>ERZ1643251.88-NODE-88-length-165818-cov-11.298124_pt1 | contig 165818 bp, 152 predicted proteins | sample MGYA00579261_ERZ1643251 | MGnify/ENA primary metagenome ERZ1643251 (study PRJEB29033, sample SAMEA4952267) | chicken gut metagenome | biome: Broiler Chicken; feature: Gastrointestinal Tract; material: Caecum | place: Ireland | collected 2018 | study: Broiler... | reverse complement strand
TGGTGGAGATGAGGGGAATCGAACCCCTGTCCGAAAAGAAAGCGGTTAGAGTATCTCCGGGCGCAGTGTGCTTATTGAATTTCCCTTGGCGTGAGCGAACACACGCGCGTTACGCCTTGGTAGCTTCATGAGTACCTGACGGACGGCAAAGCTTAGGTCCGTACATGTTCAGCACCTGATCGACGCCCCGGCCCCGTTCGGTGCTAAGACGGGCGGGACGGTCGGGCCTAATCAGGCCGCGACGGCAACAGTGTTATTGTTGTCAGTTAATTTGTTTTGGCGCTTTTATCGTGGTGCACCGCCACGGCCCGCTGCTCACGCCCCTCTCCCCCCGTCGAAACCATTGCATCCCCATAGCAAGCGGCATTGCAGCCGCGGGGCCGGGAGGTCCAAAGGACCACACAGCTTTTTTATTGTTGTTTCAGCGCGCGGTCGATGGTGCGCTGGGCGTCCCGCTTCGCGGCGGTGGCGCGCTTGTCATAGAGCTTTTTGCCCTTGCACAGGCCGAGTTCGACCTTGACCCGGCCGTTTTTGAAGTAGAGCGATAACGGCGCCAGCGTGTAGCCCTGCAGTTTGATCTGCTGCGCCAGGCGGCGGATCTCAGCCTTGTGGGCCAACAGACGGCGCGGGCGGCGCGGGTCGCGGTTAAAGATACTGCCCTGTTCATAAGGGCTGATGTGCATGCCCTTGAGGATCAGCTCCCCACCGTCGATGTCCGCCCAGGCGTCCTTGAGGTTGACGCCGCCGGCGCGCAGGCTTTTCACCTCGGTGCCGACCAGCTCGATGCCGGTCTCCAGCGTCTCGATGACAAAGTATTCGTGGCGCGCTTCCCGGTTCAGGGCAATCACTTTTCTGGGTTCATTCTTCCCTGCCACGGCGGCACCTCCCCTCTCTGCCCATCTGCGCAGGATAATTATTATAACGCCTGCACGCAGTTTTGTCAAGCCGGGACGGCGGCTGTGCAAAACAGGTCCGGTTTAAAGGAACTCCGCCCCGTCCGCCGTGAACAGGCGGGTGCGCAGCACCTCGCACTGCCAGGGCTCAATGCCAAAGCGGCTGAAGTATCCGAGCAGCAGCGAGGGGTTGATGTTGTCCCCTTCGCCGCAGGCGCAGGGCAGGCGCAGCGTGACCCGGCAGCCGTCCCCTTCCGGCAGCGCCTGCAGCGTGGGCAGCCAGGTCTTCAGGTCCACTTCGCGGCGGCCGCGTTTCGTCTTTTTTTCCACCAGCGCCTGTGCGCCCGCGTTGTAGGCTTCCACTGCCGCAAGCCCGGCCGCAGGCAGCGTGAGCGCATATTCGGCGCAGACGATCTCGGTGCTTTTGCGCTGCGCGGGCGCGACGCGCAGAATGCGGATGCCGTGCGGCATATACGGCTGCAGCGTCGCCTGCCAGGCGGTGAGGTCGGCGTTCTCGTCCGCCGTCTTGACCTCGCAGCTTTCACAGAGGCTCTCCTGCCCGAGTGAAAGCGGGCAGTTGAACGAGAGATAAATATGCGGGTTGAACCCCTGCGTATAGTATACCGGCAGGCCGCTGCGCTTTAAGATGCGGTGGAACACCCGCTGCAGGTCGAGCAGCGAGATATAGGCGGCCTCGCCGCGCTTTTCAAAGCTGATCCTGATCGTAAGCAAAGCAGGGCCCTCCCAACAGTTTATTGGCGCCGCAGCCGCTGCACTGGCGGTTGCAGGGCGGGGTTGTCTCGGCTCGCAGCGCCTTCTGGTATTCGCGCGCAAGGAACGCGCGGCTGACCCCCACATCCATATGGTCCCAGGGGGTTGTCTCCTCCAGCGCCATGGCGCGGTAGTTGTAGAAATCGGGGTCGATGCCGCAGGCTGCAAAGGCCGCCAGCCAGCGGTCATAATCGAAGTATTCCTCCCAGGTGTCAAAGAACGAACCGTTGCGGAACGCGGTCTCGATGACCGCGCCGAGGCGGCGGTCTCCCTTGGCAAAGATCCCTTCCAACACGCTGGTAGCGCTGTCGTGGTAATTCACCTTGATCTTGCGGGAATGGACGCAGGAGAGCAGATATTTCTGCTTTTCGCGCAGGGTCTCGCGCGTGTCCTGCGCGCAGAACTGGAACGGCGTCCATGGCTTGGGCACAAAGCAGGCCACGCTGCATGTGACCTGTACGCCCTTGCCTTTGGGGCGGTCCGGGATCGTGTAAAACAGATCGACGACCTTCTGCGCCGTATCGGCGATCCCCTTGATATCCTCCATCGTCTCGGTGGGCAGGCCCATCATGAAATAGAGTTTGACCGAGGTATAGCCTTCGCTGAACGCAATGCGGCAGCCGCGTTCGATCTGCTCCCAGGTCACGTTTTTGTTGATGACGTCGCGCAGGCGCTGGGTGCCCGCCTCGGCGGCAAAGGTCAGGCCACTCTTGCGCACACGGCTGGTCTTTTCCACAAGAGACTGCGAAAAGTTGTCCACGCGCAGCGACGGCAGCGAAAGGCTGACGTGGTCGGCCTCGGCCCAGGAATTGAGGCGGTCAAGAATTTCTTCAAGCCGCGAATGGTCGGACGTGGAAAGGCTCATCAGGCTCAGCTCATCGTAGCCGGTGTTGGCGCACAGCGTGCGGGCGCAGCTGCTGATGAGTTCGGGCGACCGCTCGCGGAACGGGCGGTAGATCTGCCCGGCCTGGCAGAAGCGGCAGCCGCGCACACAGCCGCGCAGCACTTCGACGCTGGCGCGGTCCTGGACCGTGCCGACTATGGGCACGACAAAGTTTTCCGGCGGCGGGAAGCTGTCCATGTCCTTAACAATCGCCTTGGTCACGCGCGCCGGAACGCCGGGGCGGTTCGGGGTAACGGCGCGGATGCGGCCGTCCTCCTCATAGCTCACATCATAGAAAGACGGGACGTAAACGCCGGGAATCCCGGCCAGCGCCGCAAGCAGCTGTTCTTTGTTCCAGCCCGCTTTTTTGCCTTTCTCAACGCAGGCGCAGATATCCTGCAGCATCTGTTCGCCTTCGCCCAGCTGCATGACGTCAAAGAAATCCGCCATCGGCTCGGCGTTGCATACACAAGGGCCGCCTGCGATGATGAGCGGCCAGCGCTCGTCACGGTCCGCCGCCCGCAGCGGTATGCCGGACAGCTCCAGCATGGCCAGCACATTCGTATAGCAAAGCTCGTATTCAAGCGAAAAGCCGACGATGTCGAACGCGCGCAGCGGGTCCTTGCTTTCAAGGCAGTAGAGCGGAATGTGCAGGGTTTCCATCTGCTCTTTCATGTCGACCCAGGGCATGAACGCGCGTTCGCACCACCAGTTTTCGTGGCGGTTGAGCAGCTCGTACAATATTTTTTCGCCCAGAAAAGACATGCCGATCTCATAGGTATCGGGGAAGCAGAACGCAAACCGCAGGTCCACCTTCTCTTTATCTTTGATCACGCTGCCCGGTTCGCCGCCGGTATAGCGGCCGGGCTTCTGCACACTGAACAGCGCCTGACGCAGCTCGTTGATCGTAGGCATCGTTTTGACCTCATTTTCTTTCAGTCTCGCCCCGCGCACAGCGGGCGGCCGTTGCTTTATTATAACAGGTGCTGCCTTTTCCTGCAAGGCAGGCCGCTCACAGGCGCGCGATCTGCGCCGCAACAGCCCCGGGCGTGCGGCCGGCGGTATCGATCTTGCGCGTGTTCAGCTGCCGGTAACACGGCAGGCGGGCCAGGCTGCGGGCGACAACATCCGCCGTGCGCACCCCGCCTTCTATGTCCTTCTGAAGGCGCGCCTGCACGGTTGCGGCGTCCGCCAGCAGCGATATCGCGTGCACGCGGCAGTTCCGCGTATCCGGTTCAAGCCGCGCCAGAATGTCGTCTATGACCGCCTGGTCCTGCATGACCCAACAGAAGATTACGTTCCGGTATGCCGAACAACGCAAAAACTGCCCGAGCATAAAACAGATGTTCTGCAGCACCATCGCTTTCGTTTCCTCCGTCACGACGAACGGGTCCGCGTCCCAGCACCAGTCTCCGTCCAGAAAGACGGCGTCCGGCAGCTGTTGTTTCAAGATCCGGCAGACCGTCGTTTTGCCAACGCCCATCGTTCCGCCGATCAAATATAAGTTTTTCATACTCCATCCCCTTATGGTTCCCTGCCGAACAGCCGCGCGCCGTCAAGCCCCGGCAACGGCAGGAAGTTAAAGCACCCCAGCAGCAGGTTCGCCGCCGAGAACCAGTACCCCGCATAGGTATGGCCGAAGCAGTCCATCCAGAAAAGAGTGCCGCTGCACAAAAGAAAGTTGGCGGCCGGACCGGCGGCCGCCAGCAGTTTTTCCCGCCAGGGGGGCAAACAGACGCCGCGCAGCGAAAGGCAGAACCCCAGCGGGGATATTTCCAGCTGCGGCCTGCCGCCCACAAGCGCCGCCCAGGCCAGCAGATGGCCGGTTTCATGCAGCAGCGCCGCCAGCAGCCCCCAGCGCAGCACGCCGGTTTTGTCCCACGCCAGCGCGCAGGCCCACAGAAACAGCGTCAGTACCGGGGCGCGCCAGCGCAGCAGGCGCTCAGACGGCGGCCTGTTGCAGCGCCTGGGACGGGTCATAGCGAACGCCTCCGTGCAGCAGTTCAAAATGCAGATGCGGGCCGGTGACGTTGCCGGTCTGGCCGGACGCCCCGATCACCTGCCCGGCCCCGACGCGCTGGCCGGGGCGCACATACAGGTATTGCAGGTGGGCATAGAGCGTCTCATCGCCGTTTTGGTGCAGGATGCGCAGATAGTTGCCGTAGCTATTGTGCGCCCCCGCCGCCCGCACGACGCCGCCGCCCGCCGCATAGACCGGCGTTCCTTCGGCCGCCGGGAGATCGGCCCCGGTGTGGAATTCCTCGTCTTCCCCGCCGACCGGGTCAATGCGCCAGCCATAGCCGGAAGTTTCCCCGGCGTGCGAACCCGGCAGTGGGAAATGCAGGGCAAACGGCGGCAGATAACTTTCCAGGCTGCTGCCCGACGGCGCCGCTTTTTGCGGCTGCGCGGTGCGGTGCGCTGTGCGGGCGGTCTCGGCGGTAGATGTCCCCTGCAGCTGTGCCAGGACCTGCCGCGCGGCCTGCTGCAGTTCGGCGGCGGTCTGCTGGGTGAAGCGCGCCAGCCGCCGTTCGCTGTCCAGCAGCGGCAGGCCCGGGGCTTCCAGCGCCCGGTAAAACGCGGTGCGCAGCGGCCGGTACACCGGCCACTGCAGGTGTTTTGCAGCAACCGCCGCCCCCAGCGCCGCCAGGCACAGAAGGATCTGCACCCAAAGCACAAGGTCGGCCGCACGGCGGCGCCGGTCCTTTTTGCCCCTGCCGCCCGCTGCGGCGCCGGGCTGCGGCGGCTGCTTCCGGTTGGCGTCCTCCCACATAGGCTGTTTTCCCCCCTGCCGTTTTCTGTAAGGCTATGCGGGAAACCGCCGTATTATGCGCCCCACAAACGGCAGGACCCGGCCGCGGTGCTTCCGTAGCCGGGTCCTGCAGGGTGACTTTCAGGCTTTATCCATCAACCGCCGATGGCGCTGCGCAGCATTTCAAAGTGCGCTTCAAGGCCCTTCTTCGGCTTGACAAACAGCCCCATGCCCTCGACCGAGAGCGTGCACTCCACACTGGTGGCGTCCCCGCCGCCCAGCAGAATGACGATAAAGCTGCCGCGAACGCGCCCGCGGGTAAAGGTACCGCGCAGGCGGCGCGCTTTTTCGGATTCGGTGATCTTGACCTCTGTCACAGTGCCGTCCCGGCCGCGCTCGGTGATCGCAGCGCCGTCGGGCGAAACTTCGGCGCCGCTCAAATCGCTGCGCCAGCTGTTGAGGTTGGGGTTGGTCAGATACAGCCACACTTTTTGCGGCGGGCAGGCGTAGCTTGCCGTAACAACACAGTTTTTCATGTTCATTCTCCTGTTCCTATACCAAATTTCAGGGTCGCTTACTTATCGCCCAGGCCGCGCAGGCTTTCCAGCAGCCCGCGCAGGCGGACACGGTCCCGGCGCAGCGCCGGGCGCGGTTCTTCCACAACAGGCGGCTGCGGTTTGGGCTGCGGGCGGTCCAGCCCCGGCGGGTCGATCTGCTCGAACGCGTGCTGGAAATAGCCGTACATCGCCATCTGGCTGTCCACCGGCGGCTGGCCTTCAGCCGGTTTGACCTTCGCATAGCTGCCGTCCGGCAGCATCACACGCGCGTTGACGGTGTCCCGCAGCTGCAAATCCAGGATATCGCGCAGCTGGCGGGCGATGCGCGGATCGTCCACACGCACGCCGACCTCGACGCGGCGCTCGGTATTGCGGGTCAAAAAGTCGCCGGAGGCAATATAGATGCGCGCGTCCGCGCCTTCGCCAAACGAATAGATGCGCGAATGTTCGAGATACCGCCCGACGATGCTGCGGATGTGGATGTTCTCGGTCTTGCCCGGCACCCCGGCCCGCACGCAGCAGATGCCGCGCACGATCATATCAACGCGCACCCCGGCACAGCTGGCCTCGCTGAGCTTTTGGATGATCTGCGGGTCGTTGAGAGAATTGTTTTTGAGGATCATCGAAGCCCGTTCGCCGCGTTTTGCCCTGGCGATCTGGCGGTCCATCTCGTCCAGCAGCACGGTCTTGAAGCGCAGCGGCGCGACCAGCATGGTATCCGCCTCGCTGGTCAGGCGCTGCAGCGCCATGTTGTTGAACACGGCGCTGGCCTCCTCGCCGATCTCCTGGCGCGAGGTGATGAAGGAAAGGTCTGTATACTGCTCGCTGGTCTTTTCGTTGTAGTTGCCGGTGCCGATCTGGGTCAGGTAGCGGTACTTGCCGTCCACCTTGCTCGTGATCAGCGTCAGCTTGGAATGGACCTTGTAATCGTCAAAGCCGTAGAACACCGTACAGCCCGCTTCCTCAAGCTGCTTGGACCAGTCGATGTTGTTCTGTTCGTCAAAGCGGGCGCGCAGCTCGACCATGGCCACGACCTCTTTGCCGTTTTCGGCCGCTGCAATCAGCGCCTGTACGATCTGGGAATCGCTGGCCAGGCGGTAGAGCGTCATCTTGATGGAGACGACGTTGGGGTCCGCCCCGGCCTTGAGCAGCATGCGGATAAACGGGCGCATGCTCTGGTACGGGTAGGCGATGAGCACATCGTGATCGTGCGCCTCCCGGTACAGGTCGTACCCGTGCGGCGCCTGGATCGGGCGGGCCGGCGGGTAGAACAGCTCGGGGTGCCCGTCCGAAGAGATGCGGCCGGACAGACGGAACAGGCAGGCCGAATCGAGCGGCGAAGTCTGCACGAAGCAGCGGTCCGCCGGTACAATCAGTTTTTCCCGCAAGAATTTGACGATATCCTGCGGGGCTTCCGGCCAGAACTGCAGGCGCACGGCCGCCAGTTTGCGGCGTTTTTTGAGCAGCTCGCTCATCACATCGCGGAAGTCGATATCATGATCCATCATGCCCTCGTCCACCGTGATGTCGGCGTTGCGGGTCACGCGGAACAGGCAGGACTTCTGCACGGCGTTCTTGCGGAAAATCGCCGCCGCATAATGCGCGATGAGTTCTTCGACAAAAGCATAGCGTGTGACGTCGCCTTCCTTTGTGAACAGCACACGCTCGAACTGGTTGCTGATGGGGATGATGCCATAGTGCACCCCGTCCGCCTTGGTATACAGCTGAACGATGAAATAGATCTCTTTGTTGCGCAAAAACGGGAACGGGTGGCGCTGGTCGACGATCTGCGGGCTGAGGATCGGGAATATCTCCCGCTGAAAGTACGATTTCCAGAAATGCTCCTGCTGTTTGTCCAGCTTGTCAAAGTCCACCTTGCGGTAGCCTTTTTCCGCCAGCGCCTCCACCAGGTGCTGCCAGTATTTGTCGCACTTGGTTTGCAGCTCCGCCACGCGCGGCGTGATGGCCGCGATCTGCTCCGAGGCGGTCATATGCGTGACGATATCGAGCTTGTTGTTTTTCAGCAGCGTCTGGTCGTACAAAGACCCGACGCGGACCATGAAAAACTCGTCCATATTGCTCGCAAAAATAGCCGCGAACTTGAGGCGTTCGCACAGCGGCACGCCCTTTTCCTTGGCCAGCGCCAGCACGCGGCTGTCAAAATCCAGCCAGCTCAGTTCCCGGTTGATAAAGATGCTGTCATTGCGTTCCACTCGTTTTTCCTCCTTGGGCTTGCCCCTGCCGGGGAACTTATTCACCGGCCACGATCAGCCCGGCCCAGTCTTCCACCATCGCGGCGGAGATGCCGCTGACCTTATCAAGGTCTGCGACTGTTTGGAAAGCGCCATGCTCGGCCCGGTAGGCAAGGATGGCGGCCGCCCTGACCGGCCCGACGCCGGGCAACTGCATCAGCAGCGCTTCGTCGGCCGTGTTGATGTCGATGGGCCAGCCGGGCGCTTCTTCCGCCACCGGCGCGGGCGCCGTATACGGCACCGTGCGGTAGCCGAACTGGAACACCGGCGCAATGCCGAACGCTGCGCCGTATAAAATCGCCCCCAGCGCCGCCAGGGTTGCGACCAGCAGCAAAAGGGCGTCTTTCCCTGCGCTGCGCATGACAGACACCTCATTCCGCGCATACCTTGCCATAATGTCTTTATTATAGCACAAACCTCACAAAATTCCATCCTTGCCGGAAAGATTTTTCCAGAATTTTACATAAAAATCCCGCCCTGCCGCCAGCGGCGGCCGGTTCTTTCCGGCGGCGGCGCCGTTTCCACCATGACCACATCCGCCCCGATGCGCCGAACGTCCGCCCAGGCGATCTCCAGGTCTGCGTCCCGCCCCAGCAAACCGAACAGGCGCGGCCGCCCGTGCAGGATGAGCTTTTCGATCCCCGCCGTTTTTTCCGAAAAGACCAGATCGTCCACCCGGCCAAGGTTTTCCCCGGTTTTGATCTGGATCACATCCTTGGCATGCAGTTCGCACAGCGTCATGGCAACCCCCTTCTTTCTCCTTACCACTGTATGCGCAGGATTTGGATTTGTTTCTTTTGACATTTGCGTGTATAATAGAAGCGGCACATTCTATAAGCCCGGCCGCCGTGCCGGCAAAACGGACAGGAGAGTTCTATGGCTACCTATAAAAATATCATCTTCGACCTTGGCGGCGTCGTTGTCGACTATACGCCCAAAGACTTCCTGATGGACCGCTTCATGAACCGCAAGGCGGAGCAGATCGTCTATACGCTGACCTTTGGCAGCAAGGAGTGGGAGGACCTGGACCGCGGCGTCATTGCGCGCGGCACAGCCAACCGCATCATGCTGGAAAACGCCGCCGCCTGCGGCCGCACGTTTGAGGTGCAGGCGGTCATTGACGAATGGGAAAGCTTTCTGCACACCAAGCAGAGCACCGTCAACACCATGTGCAAGCTGAAGCTGGCCGGGTACCGGCTGTATTATCTTTCCAACATTGCGGCCGATACGATGGACCACCTCAAACAGCGGGACTTTTTCCCGCTGTTTGACGGCGGCATCGCCTCCTGCGATGTACATATGCTCAAGCCGGACCCGCAGATCTATACGCTGCTGATGCAGCAGTACCACCTGGCGTACGACGAGTGCATTTTTGTGGACGACAACAAGCAGAACGCCCAGGCCGCGTACGACCTGGGCATTACGGGAATCCTGTACAAAAACCCCCGGTCCTTTGACCGGGCGCTGGGGCTGTGCGGCATAGAGCTGCCCGACGCGCGCAACATGCGCGCGCTGGTGCGCGAGCTCAAGCAGCAGCGGGAGAAAGCCGCCGCCCAGCAATAAAACGTGACCTTCTGCGCACCTGGCAAGCTGCCAGGTGTTTTTCTGTTTTCAGCAGCTGGAAATCTGCTCCCGGATGCGGCAAAGCGCGCCCTTTTCCAGGCGGCTGACCTGTGCCTGGCTGATGCCGATCTCCCGCGCGACCTGTACCTGCGTCTTGCCGGAAAGATAGCGCAGCGCGATGATGCGGCGCTCGCGCGCCCCCAGCGCGCGCACGGTATCTTTGAACATGATGCTGCTGATCCAGCTTTCCTCCCCGCTCGCCTCCGGCACGCGGTCCAGCAGCGCGACCGATTCGTCGCCGTCGCTGTAAACCGGCTCATACAGGCTGGCCGGTTCCACGACCGATTCCAGCGCCATCGCCACATTTTCCGGCGCGGCGCCGACCTTTTCCGCTATTTCCGACACACGCGGTTCGCGGCCGGTCTGCTTCTGCAGTTCCTCGCGCGCCTGCATGGCGTGGTAGGCCAGGTCGCGGATCGAACGGCTGACGCGCACGGGGTTGTTGTCGCGCAGGAAACGGCGGATCTCCCCCACGATCATCGGCACGCCGTAGGTGGAAAAACGAACGTTGAGCGCCGGGTCGAAGTTATCAATGGCCTTGATAAGACCGATGCACCCCACCTGAAACAGATCGTCAAGATTTTCGCCGCGGCCGGCAAATTTCTGCACGACGCTGAGCACAAGCCGCAGGTTGCCCTGGATCATCTTCTGGCGGGCGGCGGTATTCCCGGCCCGTGCTGCGCGCAGCAGCTCCGTCTTCTGCCGTTCGCTCAGCACCGGCAGCTGCGCGGTGTTCACACCGCAGATCTCCACTTTCCCGCTGTACATTTGCCCATCCTCCCTGTCTTGTTTTTTCCAGTATGGGCAGCCCCCTGCCGCGGCAGACAGGCGCGCCGCTGGTAAAATCATGCACAGAGGCCCCCGCCTGCGCATAAGATGGCAAAAAGGAGGGGTCTCCATGCCTGACAACGTCTGGTTTTACCTGTTTCTGATCGCGGCCGCTTTGTTTATTGCCACCGCTGTGGCGCTGTTCGCCGTACTGCACCCGGCCCGTGACCGCGCCGACCTGGGCAACGTGCAGCGGGAATACGAATCCCCAAACTTTGCGCGCACCGCCGGGTTTGCCATCCAGGCCCACCCGGACAGCGAGATCCTGCACCCGCGGCGCTTCTGGCTTGTCAACGAAACCACGGCGGAGATCGAGTACACCATCACGCCCGACAACTTTGCGCGCCTGCGCGCCGCGCCCAGCGGCACGCTGGAACTGCCGGACAGCTTCCTCAACGCTGAGTATGAGAGTGTGGAAGAGTATGAGATCGACGGTATTCTCATCACGCAGAGCCACTCGCCCGGGCGCGACGGCATGCTGCGCTGGAGCCGCGACGGCTTTGATTTCGTCCTGCTGGCCGAAACGCCCGAGATGAACCTGCTGGGCGGCGTGGCCGCCGACTTTGTGCGCCAGAGCTCGGCTGCATGGGCATAAAATAGCGCAACCCTTCTCGCGCAGCTTGCACATATTTTTGCCGCAGGCTGCGCGTTTTTTGATTGTAATTCACCAAGGCATGTGGTATGATGGAAACAGATAAGGCAGCCTGCCGAACACAGCCAAGGAGTGATTAACATATGGCAAAGAAAGCATCCGCAAACATCCGCCGCTATACGGCCCCGAACGCCCCTGTCATCAGCAGTGTGTCCCGCCGGGTCATTGAACAGGACGGCCTGTATTTCAAGGATATCGACGGCACCGGAAAGCTCACGCCGGTCAACGACTGGCGCCGCGCCCCGGCCGAGCGGGCGCAGGCGTATGTCAAAACATTGACCGTGGAGGAAAAGATCGGCCAACTTTTCATTGCGCAGGCCCGCATGGGCATCTATGCCAAGGCGGACAACCCGCTGTTTGCCAACACGGAGCCCAAAACCGACGAGACCGGCCTGCTGGACGAGACAGAGCTGACCACGACCAACATCTTTGGCGCGCAGGGCACGCCCGGCACGACCACCGCGCTCAAAGACCTGTGGCAGCGCTATTTCATCCTGCGCGAGAACCCGCAGCCCAACGAGATGGCCGACTGGATCGATCAGATGCAGGCCACGGCCGAAGAATGCGAGCATTTTGTGCCGGTGCTGATCGCCTCCAACTCCCGCAACGAAAACGGTGAAGTCGTCTTTGGCATGAACGACGCCGCCGGCGTGTTCGCCGCCTGGCCCGGCACGCTGGGCATCGCGGCCGCCATCAAGGGCGACAGCCTGAAAATCGCCGACGAGTGGGCCGAGTGCATCCGCCGCGAATGGGATGCCGTTGGCATGAAGAAGGGCTACATGTACATGGCCGACGTGCTGACCGACCCGCGCTGGCAGCGCAGCTACGGCACCTTTGGCGAGGACCAGGCGTTGATCTGCCAAATCCTCGAGCACATCATCCCGCGCATCCAGGGCAGCAAAGACGGCGTCACGCCTGACGGCGTGGCGATGACGACCAAGCATTTCCCGGGCGGCGGGGCGCGCGAGAACGGCTTTGACCCGCATTACAAGATGGGCCAGTGGAACGTATACGCCACCGAAGGCAGCCTGGAGGCGTATCACCTGCCGCCGTTCCAGACCGCGGTCGACCTGCACACGGCTTCGATCATGCCGTACTACGCCAAGCCCTGCGCCGCCAAGAGCGCGCCGCAAAAGGACCGCGAAGGCGGTGATATGGAGCTGCAGCCGTTCGGTTTTGCCTACAACAAGCCTTTCATCGGCAAAATGCTGCGCGAGCAGATGGGCTTTACCGGCTACATCAACTCCGACACCGGTATTCTGCACAACATGTGCTGGGGCGTTGAGATGCTGGACAAGGCCGAGCGCGTCGGCTTTGCGATCAACTACGCCGGGACCGACCTGATCTCCGGTTTGCAGGACATGGACCTGGCGAAGGAAGCCCACGCCCGCGCGTACAATGATTACTATGACACCCACGCCATCCCCGAAGGCTTTACCAAAGAGATGATCACGCTGACCGACGAAGCGCTGGACCGCGCGGTCGCCCGCACGCTGACCGGCCTGTTTGAGCTGGGCGTGTTTGAGGACCCGTACCGCGACCCGGCCGCGGCCGTCCAGGCTGTTGCCACCCCGGCAGACTGGGCCAACGCCGCCGAAGCGCACCGCAAGAGCGTGGTCCTTCTGAAAAACGACGGTTCGCTGCCGCTGCCGGCCGGCAAAAAAGTCTACGCCGAAGCGTTCGCCAAGCGTGCGGAAGCGGCGCAGACCTCCACCCGGGCGCTGCGCGAGATGCTCAAGGATGTGACGCTGGTCGACGACCCCGCCGAGGCCGATTACGCGCTGCTGATGCTGACGCCCTCCTCCGGCGAATACTTCAACGCGACGCCCGGCTTTTTGGAGCTGGACATCTGCGACGGCAAGCGCGTGCCCAACGTGGACGACGACGGGCGCCCCACGGCGGAAACGCACCTGGAGACAACGCTGCACGGCGCGGCCCGCATCCCCGAGATCGCGGCGGCGGTGCACAAAAACGGCGGCAAGGTGGTCATCAACGTCAATGTCACGCTGTGCTGGCTGATGGGCAACGTCGAGCCTTACGCCGACGCGCTGACCGTCGGCTTCGACACTTATCCGAGCGCCACGCTGGACGTGATGCAGGGCCGCTTTGCCCCCACCGGCAAGCTGCCCGTGACGCTGCCGCGCAGCGACGAAGTCATTGCTGTCGACGCAAACGGCGTCTGCGTCAGCCCGAACGACGTGCCCGGCTATGACAAGGACAAGTACATGCCGGACGCGCTCAAAGATGAAAACGGCAAGGCTTACCCCTACCGCGATGCGGCCGGGAACTATTACGAGATGGGCTTTGGCCTGACCTTCTGATCCTTATCTTATAAACTGCGCTGCGCCCCGGCTGGACCGGGGCGCAGTTCTTTTTTGCAGATATGCGCTTAAACAGCCGTTTCGATCTCGCGGCGCAGGCGCTTGATGATGCGCTTTTCCAGCCGGGAGATGTAGCTTTGGGAGATGCCGATCGAATCGGCCACCTCCTTCTGGGTATGTTCCTGCTGGCCGTCCAGACCGAAACGCATCTGCATGATCTTGCGTTCCCGCGCACTCAGGCGGCCCACGGCCTGGCGCAGGGCGTCGCGCTCGGCGCTGCGCTCAAGCGCTTCCCCCACCCCGGCGTCGTCGCTGGTCAGCACGTCCATCAGCAGCAGCTCGTTGCCGTCGGAATCGGTATTGAGCGGTTCGTCGATGCTCGCATCCTGGCGGCGGTTGCAGCTTTTGCGCAGGTACATGAGGATCTCATTTTCGATGCAGCGGCTGGCGTAGGTCGCCAGCTTGATCTTTTTGTCCGGTTCAAACGTATTGACTGCCTTGATCAGCCCGATCGTGCCGATGGAGATCATATCCTCCACCCCGGCAGCCGGGCTTTCAAACTTTTTGGCAATGTAAACGACAAGGCGCAGGTTATGTGTGATCAGCATGTCCCGCGCACCGGCGCTCCCGGCTGCAAGCCCTGCCAGCGCCTGCTGTTCCTGTTCCGGGGTCAGCGGCGGCGGCAGCGTATCTGGGCCGTTGATGTAGTAAAGTTCCTGCGGCGCAGCCAGGCGGCTCCACAAACGCTGCAGCGCCCGGCCCATCTGTGTCCATGTGCTCATAAGGTTCTCCCCCTTCCGTTTCAAAAGAAATCGCTCCCGTACAGCGCTTCATAGTCGCCGTCAAACGGCTGGCGCGTGAAGGCGACCGCGCCGGAACCCCGGCTCAGAACGCCGCCCGGCGAGATCAGGCCGATCCCGGGCACCGCAGCGCCCGGCAGCACAGTATGGCCCGCCGCCGTGGCGCAGGGGATCAGCCGCAGGGAAAAGCCGGGCGGCGGGTCCGCGCGGCCGCCTTCGTACCAGGTATCCAGAAATGTACACAGTTCGTGCGGCAGGCGGCTGCGCGCCGCCGGGTAGCTGATGAGCAGCACCGGCAGGCAGGTGATCGGGTCCTTCAGGTGGCAGCCGGTATCCAGCGCCGCGCGCAGGCGCACCGGCGTACCGCACAGCGTCACCTCCAGCCCGGCGGTCTTGCCCGGGCGCTCGGGCGCACCGAACAGCCGCAGCCCCAGCCACACCGCCAGGCTGCACGCCCCGGCCAGCCCCACGAGCAGCAGCGGCGACAGGCGCAGGTAAACAGCCAGGTTGCCGGTTTGCAGCAGCGGCGATCCGGTGCGCAGGATCACCAGAATGCACAGCCCCGCCAGCAGCAGGTTGAGCGCCGTATACCAGCACGCCGCAGCCAGGAAGCGGCGCGGCCGCCGCACGCCAAAGGCAATGACCGCCACCGCCGCGCCAGTTCCCAGTTTGTAAAGCAGCTGCATCCAGTACGGCTGTTCCGGCCAGAGGATGGCCAGCGCCGTGAGCGCGGCAGCGGCAGACGCCGCCGCCATACGCCCGAAACGGCCGCGCAGCCCGGCCAAAAGCCCGGCGGCCGACAGCAGCCCGTAGGCGATGAGGAAATTTGTCAAAAGCAGCACGTCCAGATAGATGACCGTTTTCATGCGCACCCCCTCCCCGCCGCGGCGGCTATCCCCAGTGTATGAGGCCGCAGGCAAGAAAATGCGCACAACGCATGGTCAGCCTTCTTCTGTGCAAATATGCAAAAACGCCGCCCGCCCCGAAAGGGACAGGCGGCGTTTTCGGCAAAACCCGGCTTACTTCAGTTCCACCACGGTCACGCCTGCGCCGCCTTCGCCGTAGCCGCCAAGGCGGAAGCTCTTGACCTGGCGGTGGGTACGCAGGTGTTTCTGGATACCGGCGCGCAGCGCGCCGGTGCCCATGCCGTGGATGATATAAACTGTGTGCTGGCCGCGCATGACGGCGCTGTCGAGGAACATGTCCACCTCGCCGATGGCTTCTTCGACCGTATAACCCAGCAGGTTCAGTTCCAGGCTGGCTTTGCGGTCGTGGTCCAGCTGCACATGGGTGTGTGTATGCGGGGTGCGCGGGGCTTTTTTGCCCTTGGTCTTTTCCAGTTTGTCCGGCGCTTTCAGGCCGGACAACGGCACTTTGGTCTTCAGGATGCCCGCCCGCACTTCCACAAGGCCGTCGCGGTCGGGGCGCGCCATGACCACCGCGCTCTGGTTCAGCTCGGCAATGACGACCTCCTGCCCGACCTGTACGTCCTTGAGCGGGACATACTCCCGGACCGGCTCGCGGCTGGCGGCGCCCTTGAGCAGCTGCTCGGTGTCCTTGCGGGCGATCTCCCGCGCGCGCACGGCGCGCTGGGCGGCCGTGGCCTTCTCATCTTTTTGCAGGCGGCGCAGCTCGTCGGTCAGGGCGTACGCATCGTTTTGCACTTTCTGGATCATATCGCGCGCCTGTTTGCGGGCCTGTTCCAGTTCCTCCTCGCCCTGGCGCAGCAGCGCTTCGCGCTGTTTTTCCGCGGCCTCCAGCGCGTGTTCCGCCCGGTAGCGCGCCTGTTCGGCGTCGTCCTGCGCGGCTTTGAGCTGCAGCTTGAGGTCGTCGAGCTGGGCCAGCACGCTGTCCAGGCGCTTGTCGTCGCTGGACATATGCGCGCGCGCGGCGTCGATGACATCCTGCGGGATGCCAAGCTTGGCGCTGATGAGGAAGGCGTTCGATTTGCCCGGCACGCCGACGCTGAGACGGTAGGTCGGCTGCAGGCTTTCGACGTCGAACTCGCAGCTGGCGTTGACAACGCCCGGCGTCTCCAGCGCGAACACCTTGAGCTCGGCATAATGGGTCGTCGCCATCAGCAGCGTGCGGCGTCGGCGCAGTTTTTCGAGGATGCTGACGGCCAGCGCCGCGCCCTCGGCCGGGTCTGTGCCTGCGCCGAGTTCGTCGAGCAGCGTCAGCGTATCGGGACCGGCAAGGTCCAGAATTTCGGTGATGCGCTTCATATGGCCGGAGAAGGTGGACAGGCTCTGTTCGATGCTCTGCTCGTCGCCGATATCCACAAGATACTCCTCAAAGTGGCAGACCGTGGAGCTGTCATGCGCGGGGATCAAAAAGCCGTACTGTGCCATTGCGTTGAGCAGCCCGGCCGTCTTGAGCGAGACAGTCTTGCCGCCGGTGTTGGGGCCGGTGATGACGAGGGTATCGTATTCGTCGCCGAGCGTAATGTCTACCGGCACGACCTTTTTCCTGTCAATGAGCGGGTGGCGGGCTTTTTTGAGCGCAAAGCGGCAGGTGTCGCTGACGGCGGGCATAAAGGCGTTCTGCTCCACCGCCAGGCGCGCTTTGGCCAGCAGCAGGTCGATGGAGAGCATTGCGTCATAGCTGTAGCTGAACTGCGGTTCGAGCGAGCCGACCTGCGCCGAGAAAGCCGACAGGATGCGGGTGATCTCCTCCTGCTCCTGTGCGCGCAGCTGCATGATGCGGGCGTTCGCTTCGACAACCGCCGTCGGTTCGACAAAGACCGTTGCGCCGGTGGAGGACACGTCATGGATGACGCCGCCGATCTCGCCGCGGTACTCGGCGCGCACCGGCACAACATAGCGGCCGTTGCGCAGCGAAACGACTGCGTCCTGCAAGAATTTATTGGTGGTGGAATTCTTGATGATATTGTCGAGTTTGGTGCGGATGGAATCCTCGGTCGTGCGGATACGGCGGCGCAAATCGCGCAGCGTGACGCTGGCGGTGTCCGCCATTTCCTCCGGCGAAAGGATGCTGTCGGTGATCTGCTTTTCCAGCACCGGCTGCGGTGCCAGGGCAAAGAAGAGATCGTCGGTGGGCAGCGGGTCATGCTCTGTCAGGCCGTACCACTGGACAAGGCCCTGAAAATTGCGCAGGATGGCGGCAATTTCCAAAAGCTCCCCCATCGAGAGGATACCGCCTTTGGCCGCATGCGCCACGATGCGCCTGCCGTTTTGCACCGCGCCGAAACGCGGGCTGCCGTTTTTGATGAGCAGCGCATTGACCGCGTTGGTCTGCGCCAGGGCGTAGCGCTCCTCCTCGACCGTGGCAAACGGCGCGATGGCCTGCATCTGCTCTTTGGTCTCCTGGCAGGCGCACAGCGCCACCGCCCGGGCGATGATCTTATCCAGTTCCAGTGTTTTTTGAAAGGAAAGGTCCATGAATGATGTATATCTCCTTGTGTTTTTGGGGATGGTTCACGCCAGCACCGTGTGCAGAAAATCGAGGCTTTTGAGCGTGTGGTCCAGGTTTGTGAGAAAATAGCGCTCGGCGACTTTGCCGAGATGTTCGGTGCTGGCGGCGCTGAGGTTGAAGGCGAACAGCTTGCTGTCCTCCGAAAGGCAGATATGCCGCAGCGCATACAGCGCCCCCGCGTCCAGATTGGGCGAACGGTTCTGCTGCGCGGCACAGCCGGCGCACAGCAGCGTGCCGCCGGAGGTATCCAAATAAAACGCGCCGCCGTCGTATTTGCCGCACCGGTCACAGGCCAAGATGCGCGGCATGTAGCCGGACAGGCTCATGGCGCGCATCTCGAAAATCGCTTTGATCAGCGGCAGCGGGCGTTTGCCCTCGCTGATCATATACAGGCTGTTGAGGGTCAGGCGCAGCAGCGTCTCCGCCTCCGGCGGTTCCGGGGAAAGGACGGTCAGCGCCTCGGCCAGGTAGGCGGCCAGGGCCATGCCCTCCACGCTGCGGCCGAGGCCGTGGAACACCTTTTTGACGGCCGCCGCATCCACAAAGTTGCTGGCGCGGCCGGTCGTGAGCGTGAACTCCGAGTAGCAGAACAGCCCGCAGCCGCTGAACAGCTTGCTTTTAAGGCGCAGGCTGCCGCGCGCGGAGGCGGAGAGCACACCGCGGTCAGGCGTCAGAATGGTCAGGATCTGGTCCGCCTCGCCCACCTTCACCTGCCGCAAGACCAGCCCGCTGGTCGAGATCTGCATGGGCGCTCCCCTCCTTGTCCCGGGCCTGCTGCAGCTTATAGTTCAGATAATCGTACACGCTGCCGGTCTGGGCGAACTGCGCCCATTCGGCCGCGCCATGCTCCTGCGTCATACGGCGGCACCTCTCTCCCTTTCCGTTTGGAGAGAGTATACCATCGCCGCGCCGGAAAACTTGTCTGACTGCGGCGCAGGGCAGGTTTTGTCGGTTTTATGGTTTGGCAAACCCGAGCTCGTCGATCTGCTTTTCGCGGTTGCGCCAGTCGGGGACGACTTTGACGAACACGCTCAGGTTGATGTGCACGCCGAGCAGGTCCTCGCAGTCCAGGCGGGCGGCGGTGGCAATCTTTTTGAGCATCTGCCCGCCCTTGCCGATGATCATGCCCTTGTGGTTCTGGCGTTCACAGCAGATCACGGCCGCAATGTCCACAAGGTCGCGGTCCGGGCGCTCTTTAAAGCTCTCGACCGTGACAGCCACGCCGTGGGGGATTTCCTCCCGCATGAACAGCAGCAGCTTTTCGCGGATCAGTTCGGCGACGAGCTCTTTTTCCGGCATATCGGTAAAGGCATCGTCGTCAAAATAGTGCGGGCCGGGCTCCGCATAGCCGCGCAGCTTTTCAAGCAGCGCTTCGCAGCCGGTGCCGTCCTGCGCCGAGACGGTCAGCACCGCCTCGAACACGCCGAGGGCTTCCAATTCCCGCTCGCGGGCTTCCAGGGCGGAGAAATCGCGCAGCAGGTCCACTTTGTTGATGACGGCCAGGGCCGGGCCGCCCTGGCGCAGCGCCTCGATCATTTTGAGCTCCGACTCTGTAAAGGGGCCGGAAGGCTCAAACAGCATGACGGTCACATCGACATCCTTGATGCTGGCGGCGGCCGTCTGGGTCATGCGGGCGTCGAGCTTGTTGCGCGGCACATGGATGCCGGGAGTATCCATCAGTACATACTGCACGGGTCCCCGTGTCAGGATACCGGTGATGCGGCTGCGCGTTGTCTGGGGCTTTTGGGTCACAATGGCGACCTTCTCCCCCACCAGCCGGTTGGTCAGGCTGGACTTGCCCACGTTGGGGCGGCCAACCAGCGCCACAAACACGCTGGAAGTCTTGACTTTACCCGGATCATTGGGCATCCTGCGCTTCCCCTTTCCCTTTTTTCCGCCCAAAACGGAATGTGAACCAGTATGCAAGCGCCAGCGACGCCAGCCACAGCGCAATGTACAGCGGGCTGGCCGTGACGCCCCGCCAGATGGCGGTGAGCGCGGCTGTGTTGCCGAACAGGCAAACCCCCACGCAGACGGCACCGATGGCCGTGAGCATGACCGCCCCGGCCGCCATATCCTTGGCGGCGCCCGCGCTCCACCAGTGGGTGGTGTCGGGTTTATCCACGGCGCGTTCGACGGCGGAATTCATGAGTTCCATTGCGACGACCGCAAAAATGCACACGGACAGCAGCGCCACGCCGGTTGCATCAAGCCCGGCGAGGTAAGCGGCCGCATAGGCATAAAACGAAGCGCACAGATGGAAACGGAAGTTTCTTTCTTCCCACAAAGCGGCGCGGATGCCGTTCCAGGCATAGACAAAACCGCGGCCGAAGCGGGCCAGATCGGAACGTATCTTCATTCGTACAGGATCTCATCGTTTGTATAGGAGACCGTGCGCGGCAGACCGAGCTGCAGCAGCACCGCTTCCTCTTTTTCACGCATACGGACAGCTTCCAGGCCGCTGGCTTCGTGGTCGTAGCCCAGCAGGTGAAGCATGGAATGGACGGTCAGATAAGCGACCTCGCGCTGCAGGGTATGGCCGTACAGCTCGGCCTGCTCCATCGCGCGCTCCATCGAGATGACAATGTCCCCCAGCAGCTTGCAGCCGTTGTCCTCATCAATGTCATACTGGCCGTTCTCCCCCAGGGGGAAGCTGAGCACGTCGGTCGCGGTATCCTTATTGCGGTACTGCTTGTTCAGCGCGCGAATCCGTTCATTGTCCACAAAGATCACGCTGATCTCGGCCGATCCTTCAAATTTTTCATAGTTCAGCACCGCGTTGCAGCTGCGCCGGATCAGGATGCGCAGGCCGGACGGGACCTTGACGGCATTTTGTTCGTTGCTGATGAGGACTTTGTTGGACATTGAGGGCATCCTCCTTTGTATCGGTTCTATCGTCAGCGGCGGGAAGCTGCGCCCGCCGCCCTTTCATACGCTTTGACGATCTGCTGCACCAGACGGTGGCGCACGACGTCCTTTTCGCTGAGCTGCACCTGGGCGATGCCCTGGATACCGCGCAGCACCCGCAGCGCGTCGACCAGACCGCTGCGGCTTTTGTCCGGCAGGTCGATCTGGGTGATATCCCCGGTCACCACGACCTTGCTGTTGGCGCCCATGCGGGTCAAAAACATCTTCATTTGTTCGGGCGTCGTGTTCTGCGCTTCGTCCAGAATGATGAAAGCGTCGTCCAGTGTGCGCCCGCGCATATAGGCGAGCGGCGCCACTTCGATCACCTGCTTTTCAAACAGACGGCCGAATGTCTCTGCGCCCAAAAGATCGAACAGACCGTCGTACAGCGGGCGCAGGTAAGGGTCGACCTTGTTCTGCAGATCGCCGGGCAAAAAGCCGAGCTTTTCGCCCGCTTCCACGGCGGGCCGCGTCAAAATGATGCGGTCGACTTCCTTTGCCTTGAACGCCTTGACGGCCATGGCCACCGCCAGATAGGTCTTGCCGGTACCGGCCGGGCCGACGCCGAAGGTGATGGCGTTGTGGCGGATCGCAGCCAGGTATTCCTTCTGGCCCAGCGTTTTGGGGTGGATCGGGCGGCCCTTGGCCGTCACGGCGACAAAATCATCGGTCAGCTCCCGCAGGCGCTTCTCCTCGCCCTCTTTGGCGAGGTTGATGCAGTAGCGCACCGTCTGCTCATCCAGCGGGGTGCGGTTTTCCATCAGCGTGACCATGCCCTCGATCGCGTGGACCGCCGCTGTGACGCCTGCTTCCTCGCCGCTGAATTTGAGCGCCGAGCCGCGGCAGACCGCCGTGACCCCGAATTCGCTTTCCAAAAGGCGCACGTTCTGATCTCCGTTGCCGAAGATCGCCGCCGCCAGCTCGATGCTGTCCAGCTCCACCGCCCGCTCTGCCAAATGCACACTCCCCTATCCTCTGCCGGACCGCTGTCCTTTTGTGAAATGGACAAAATTCATCCGGATTCTTTGCATAGTTTTGGTATTTTGTACTTAGTATGTATTATAGCAGACATTCCGGCGCATTTCAAGCAAAAAAAGGCCGTTTTGCGGCCATTCGGCAAGCCGGGTTTCAACGCAGCTTCGCCTTTTCCCCTGCCAAACAAACGCAAAAAGCAAAGCAGCGGCAAAAAAGAGGGCAGGCCCGCGGCCCGCCCCCTTTTGGTGTTTTTGATTTTTTGCACCGCTTGCCTTACAGGTACTTCTTGATACCTTCCGGCAGCTCGTCCACACTGGCCGAGACGGTGACGACGACTTCCACGCTGTTCGCAGTGATCTTGTCGATCTCCGCCAGAACCTTGGCGGCTTCGTCCATATTGTGGTCCACGACCTTGAGGATGCCATCGATGAACAGCTCGGTGATATCATAGTTTCCGGCCAAAACGCCCGCCACGAAACCGTAGAACATCTCGGCGCCGTTGATGTCGTACTCGTCCACATCCAGAAGACGCGCCTTGTGGTTGATCTCGGTGGTCAGCTTCATGGATTTTTCGATCACAACGATGTTGCCGGCGCTGGTCTTGGTCGCCGCGTTGATCATGTCGATGAGGGTCTTGGTCTTGCCGGAACCTTTGGTGCCAACGATAAGTTTGATCATGGGATTGCCTCCTTTGGTGTATCGCCCGCGGGCAGCGAGCCTTTCAACGGCGCATCAGCCGTTCAGTTTGGCTTCCAGTTCAGCTTTCTGGGCCTCGTAACCGGGTTTGCCCAGCAGCGCGAACATGTTCTTCTTGTAGCTTTCAACGCCGGGCTGGTCAAACGGATTGACCGAGAGCAGATACCCGGACACGGCGCAGGCTTTCCAGAAGAAATAGATCAGCGCGCCGACGTTGTAGGCGTCGAGACGGTCGACCTCGATGACGCCCAGCGGCACGCCGCCGTCGGTATGGGCCAGGATCGTGCCTTCCATCGCCTTGCGGTTGACGATGGACATGTTCTGGTTGGCCAGGAAGTTGAGGCCGTCGAAGTTGCCTTCGAGTTCGGGGATGAAGTAATCCTCACGCGGCTCCTTGATGTCGACATACGTCTCGAACATCACGCGGCTGCCGTCCTGCAGGAACTGGCCCATCGAGTGCAGGTCGGTGGAGAAAATGCAGGAGGTGGGCATCAGGCCCTTCTGGTCCTTGCCTTCGCTCTCGCCGTAGAGCTGCTTGTACCATTCGTTCATCATGGTAAAGTCGGGTTCAAACGCGGCGAGCGTCTCGACCTTTTTGCCCTTGCGGTAGAGGATGTTGCGGGTCATGGCATAGCGGTAGGCGTCGTTGTCCTGGCTGCAGACGCCGAACTGCTCGCGCGCATCGGCCGCGCCCTGCATGAGCGCGTCGATGTCGATGCCGGCGCAGGCGATGGGCAGCAGGCCCACGGCCGTCAGCACCGAGAAACGGCCGCCGACATCATCCGGCACGACAAAGGTCGGCCAGCCCTGGGCATCCGCCAGCTGCTTGAGGGTGCCGCGGGCGCGGTCGGTGGTGGCGTAGATGCGGCGGTTGGCTTCCTCGGGGCCGACAGAGTCCTCCAGAAGTTTGCGCAGCACGCGGAACGCGAGCGCGGTCTCGGTGGTGGTGCCGGACTTGGAGATGACGTTGATGGAGAAACGTTTGCCCTTGGTCAGCTTGATGATGTCATTGAGGGCGGTGGGCGAAATGGTGTTCCCGCAGAAATAGATCTTCACGCCGTCGTCGGTTTCGTTGTGGAACTGACCCTTGACAGCTTCCACGACCGCGCGCGCGCCCAGATAAGAGCCGCCGATACCGGCCACGAGCAGGACGTCGGAGTCCGAACGGATCTTGGCGGCCGCTTCTTTGATGCGGGCAAACTCCTCCTTGTCATAATTGACAGGCAGGTCGAGCCAACCCAGGAAATCATTACCGGCGCCGGAACGGTTTTCCAGCTGCTGGTGGGCCAGCTCGACCTGCGGAAAGATCGCATCATATTCTTCAGGACGGATAAATTTTGCCAGATGTTTGCCATTGTATTTGACACTCATCGCTAGCTCCTCCTTTGATTTTTAGTACTTCCATGATACCGTGTCGGCGTTCCATTGTCAAGCGTTCGGCGCCCGGTTTTCATTCGTTTTGCACAAAATTTTTGTCATTTAGAAGCAGAGCCCCGGCAAGGCGACGGAAGCAGAAGGCAAAACTGCGCGCCTCTACGTCACCGTCCGCCACAACCGGGTACGCGGCGATCTCCTCCCCGCCGCGGCGGATCACGACCGTGCCCGCCTGCGCGCCTTCCGCCACCGGCGCGGTCAGTTCCTGCGCCAGGTGCAGCTCCGCCGTAAGCCCCGCCGCGCCGCCTTTGGGCTGCAAAATCGCCTGCGGCGCCGTGTAGCGCAAACCGACCTCATTCTCCACGCCGTTTTTGACCGCCACCGTCTGCGGGGCGGGGTCCGGCAGCGGCGCGGCGACGTTCTCATAGTTGGCAAAGCCGTAATCGAGCAGGGCGGCGGCCGCGTCAAAGCGGTCCTGCCCCGAAGCGGAGCCCAGCACGACCGCGATCAGGCGCAGGCCGTCACGCTCGGCGCTGGCCGAGATGCACACCCCGGCCTTGCCGGTCGTTCCGGTTTTAAGGCCGGTGATGCCGGTGTAGCTTTTGAGCATCTTGTTGGTGTTGACGAGCTGGGTCTCGCCGCCGCGCAAACTGTCCTGCCAGACAGTGCAGTACTCCTTGACCTGCGGATGGTTGAGCAGAACTTCGCGGCTCATGACGGCGACGTCCCTCGCGGTGGACAGGTGGCCTTCGGCATCCAGCCCGCAGGCGTTTTCAAAGTGGGTGTTGGTCATGCCGAGCGCAGCCGCCGTTTCGTTCATCATGGAGACAAAGACCGGTTCGCTGCCGCCGACATATTCGGCCACCGCCACGGCCGCATCGTTGGCCGAAGCGATGCAGATGGCCTTGAGCATATCGTCCAGCGTCATCTGCTCGCCGGGTTCGAGCCAGATCTGGCTGCCGCCCATGTGGTAGGCGTGTTCGCTGACCGGGACGAGATCGTCTGCGTGGATGCGGCCTTCCTCCATCGCCTCAAAGGTCAGCAGCAGCGTCATGACTTTGGTGATGGAAGCGACGGGGCGCTGTTCGTCGGCGTTCTTTTCGTACAGGACCGTACCGGAATCCTCGTCAATCAAAATCGCCGCCTGGCACTGCAGATCAAAGGTCCGGTCGGTGGCCGGTTCGACCGTCAGCGCCCGGGCGGCCGGCGCCGCCGCGAACAGCAGCCCCCAGCACAGCACCCCGGCAAGCAGCTTTTTCATCATGGCAAACTGTTCCCCCTTTTCCTGTCTGTACCACCATCCTATGCGCCCGGCTGCCGGAATATGGCCGCTTGTGCTTTGCGGCGTTTTTAGTTATAATGTGGATATCTTTGTAAACACAAAAGCGAGGATGAACACACGATGCGGGTCAATTTTTATACCCTGGGCTGCAAAGTCAACCAAAACGAAACCGGCGCGCTGGCGCAGCTGTTTGAGTCAAGCGGATACACGGTGGTGGAACCGGGCGAAGAAGCCGATGTGTATGTGGTCAACAGCTGCACCGTGACCAACTTCGGCGACCAGAAAAGCCGCAAATGGCTGCGGCGGCAAAAGCGCGAGCATCCGCAGGCCGTGACCGTGCTGACCGGCTGCTACCCCCAGGCCTTCCCGGAGGAGGCCGCCGCCATCCCGGAGGCGGACGTTGTGACCGGCTCCGGCAACCGGCACGCGATCCTGGAGGATGTGGAAAAAGTGCTGCACGGTGAGTGCGAGCGGGTGGTGGATATCCGCCCGCACCACAAGGGCGAAGCGTTTGAGGAACTGCCGCTGGACAAATTTGCCGAACATACCCGCGCTTTCGTCAAGGTGGAGGATGGCTGCAACCGCCAGTGCGCCTATTGCGTCATCCCGCGTGCGCGCGGCCCGGTGCGCAGCCGCAGCGAGGCGAGCATCCTGGACGAGCTGCAGCGGCTGGCCCGGGCCGGTTACCGGGAGGTCGTGCTGACCGCCATCAGCCTGCCGAGCTACGGCAGCGACACCGGCACCGGGCTGGCCGAACTGGTCGAGCACGCGGCGGCCGTCCCGGGCATCGAGCGCATCCGCCTGGGCAGCCTTGACCCCGACATGCTCGACGACGAGACGATCCGGCGGCTGGCCGCCGTGCCGCAGCTGTGCCCGCAGTTCCACCTGAGCCTGCAGAGCGGCTGCAGCAAAACGCTGCGCGCGATGCGCCGCCCCTACACGGCCGAACAGTACGCCGACATTGCCGAAAAGCTGCGGCAGGCGTTCGGGCAGACGCCGGTCAGCTTCACGACCGATGTGATCGTTGGTTTCCCCGGCGAGACGGAGGCGGACTTTGAGGAAAGTCTGCGCTTTGTCCTCGGCCAGCGTTTTTTGAAGGTGCATGTGTTCCCCTATTCGCGCCGTTCCGGCACCCCGGCCTACGATTTCCCCAATCAGGTACCGGAGCACGAAAAGGAAGCCCGCAGCCGCCGCATGGGCGAAGCGGTCGAGCGCGTGCGCGCCGAAGTGGCCCGGGCCATGCTGGGGCAGTGCGCCGACGTTCTGCTGGAAACGCCGCTCTCCTCCACCCTGTTCACCGGGTATACGCCGCAGTACCTGCCGGTCCTTGTGAACGCGCCGGGGGGGCACAGCGGCGAGATCGTGCGCGTGACGCTGGGCGAATGGGACGGCCAGCGCTGCCGCGCTGCCGTGAAAGGCTGAGCGGCGCGACGCGCCCCGCTCGCACCCTGTTGATTTGTTCCACCAAAGTACCCTGCCGGGCGCGCTTTATGCGCGCTTTTACAGGGTACTTTTTTCGGTTTCTGTTCCGTTTTTCCGCGTTTTCCCCTTGCAAAACGCGGCCGTTCTTGGTAGTATTTTAGTAGGAGGCGCGCTGCCGGTCTTCGGCAGGAACGCTGCGGCCCCCAATCTGCGTATTAAGGAGAGTAAAACGCAATGAGAGGCATTTATACCCCTGTTACGGACATCCGGCGCAAAGTGTTCACCGAAGTGGCGCGGATGGCATACGAAGTCGACGACATGAACGACTTCCGCTACCTGATGCATGACCTGCCGTACCAGATCATCCCCGGTGAGGAGCGGAGTCTGCGCAGCAGCATCTTCCTGGAGAGAGCCATCGTTTCCGAGCGCATCCGCCTGGCGATGGGCCTGTCCCTGCGCCCGATCGACGAGAGCGTTTCGGCCAGCGAGGGTCTGGAAGAGAGCGTCATTGCCGAAAAGTACTATGAGCCGCCGCTCATCAACGTCATCAAGTTCGCCTGCAACCGCTGCGAGGAGAAAACCATCAAGGTCACCGGCCTGTGCCAGGGCTGCCTTGCGCACCCCTGCCAGGAGGTCTGCCCCAAGAAGGCCATCAGCTTCCGCAACGGCAAGAGCCATATCGACCAGAGCCTGTGCATCAAGTGCGGCCGCTGCGTTGCGATCTGCCCGTACAACGCCATCGTGCGTATGGAACGCCCCTGCGCCAAGGCCTGCGGCATGGATGCGATCCATTCCGACAAATACGGCCGCGCCGAGATCGACTACAGCAAGTGCGTTTCCTGCGGCATGTGCCTGGTCAACTGCCCGTTCGGCGCCATTGCCGACAAGGGCCAGATCTTCCAGCTGATCCGCTCGATCAAGCGCGGCGACCGCGTCATCGCCATCGTGGCACCCGCCTTTGTCAACCAGTTCCCCGGCATGACCCCCGCCAAGCTGCGTGAAGCGATGAAGCTGCTGGGCTTTGCCGGTATCTCCGAAGTCGCGATCGGCGCCGACCTGTGCACGATCGACGAGGCCAAGGACTTCATGAAAGAAGTGCCGGAGAAACTGCCGTTCATGGGCACCTCCTGCTGCCCGGCGTGGAGCGTGATGGCCAAGAAGCTGTTCCCCGATTATGCCGAGTGCATCAGCATGACCATGACCCCGATGGTGCTGACCGCCCGCCTGATCAAGAAAGAGGATAAGGACGCCCGCATCTGCTTCGTCGGCCCCTGCGCCGCCAAGAAGCTGGAGGCCAGCCGCCGCTCGGTGCGCAGCGAGGTCGACTTTGTTCTGACCTTTGAGGAGCTGATGGGCCTGTTCGAGGCCAAGGAGATCGACTTCAACGCTCTGCCGGACGACCCGAACGACAACTTCGACGACGCCAGCGGCGACGGCCGCGGCTTTGCGGTGTCCGGCGGCGTGGCCCAGGCTGTTGTCAATGCGATCCACAAACTGGACCCTGACCGCGAGGTCAAGGTCGCTTCGGCCCAGGGTCTTGCGGACTGCCGCAAGATGATGATGATGGCCAAGGCCGGCAAGTACAACGGCTACCTGCTGGAAGGCATGGCCTGCCCGGGCGGCTGCATTGCCGGCGCCGGTACGCTGGCCGACCCGGCCCGCAGCGCGGCGATGCTGACGAAGTACAAGGCGCAGGCCCCGATGGCCAACGCCCTCGATACGCCGTACATCAAAAACCTGGAAGCGCTGAAATATTGAAGCTGACCGCTTAAAACACGCAAAAAGCGGCGCCCGTCCCCTGCACCGGCAGGGCGGCGGGCGCCGCTTTTTTCTGTTTTTACTTGTGATACTTCATCCCGGCGTTGATCGTACAGGCGCGGTAGAGCTGTTCGGCCAGCACCAGCCGTGCAAGCTGGTGCGGCAGCGTGATGCGCCCGAGCGAGATGCGCGCGTTTGCGGCCGCCTTGACCGCAGGGGCCAGCCCGTGGGAGGAGCCGATCACAAAGGCCATGTCCCCCGCCCCGCTCAGCGCCTGGCGCTCGATCAGCGCTGCCATCTCCTCGCTGGAGATCTGTTTGCCCTCCACGCACAGGGCGACAAGGCAGGCGCCTTTGCGCACGGCGGCCAGGATTGCCTTGCCTTCCTTTTCCAGCGCTTTTTCAATCTGCGCCGGGCTGGCGTTTTTGTCCGGCAGCGGCGCTTCGGGCAGTTCGATGATTCGGAAGCGGCAGAAAGCGGCCAGACGCTTCTGGTATTCGGCAACGCCGGCTGCAAAATACGGGGCGTTGAGCTTCCCCACACAGATCAGATCCATATTCTGCATACCTTTCCCTCCCGCGCCCGCAGGCAAAGCACAAAAAAGAAGGCGTCAATACGCCTTCTCTTGTCCGGTCAAAATATCCGTATATCTGTCAGAACTCCAGCCATGGGCTGACCTCATTGCGCGCCTGCGCCTGGATCTGCACGTCGCGGCCCGGCTGGATACCGGCCGCCAGCAGCACATTGTAGACGGTCGTCAAAGCCAGCTCCGGGCTGTTGTTGGTTTGGCTCAAATGACAGAGCGCGAACTTCCGGCAGCCGTCCTGGATCAGGTCCAGGATCGCCGCCGCGCAGGCGCGGTTGTCCAGGTGGCCGCGGTCGCTGGCGATGCGGACTTTTAAGTAATAGGGGTATGGCCCCCCATGCAGGCTGAAGGCGTCGTAGTTGGCTTCCAGCGCAACCAGGCTGCACCCGGCCAGATGCTGCTCCACCACCGGGGTCAGGATGCCAAGGTCGGTGGCCAGCGCCATCGTATGCCCGTCCGCCGCCTGGATGCGATACCCGCAGCAGGGCACGTCGTGGCTGGTCGGGAAAGATGTAACCTGAAAACCGCCGATATCCTCGGTACGGCCGTCCATGGCCACCGCGTCGATCGCCGGGGGCAGCACCCCGCGGGAATCGAGCATGTCGAGCGTATCGGCACAGCCGAACACCGGCACGCTGTAATGCTTGAGGAAGGTGTCCAGCCCGCTGACATGGTCGGCGTGCTCATGGGTGATGAGCACGCCGTCACAGTCCGCGACCGCCAGGCCAAGGCTGCTGAGCGCGCGCAGCGTTGTGCGGCAGCTCTTGCCCATGTCGATCAGCAGATAGCGCCCCCCCTGCTGCACGACCGCACAGTTGCCGGAGGAGCCGGAATATAAAGTTGTAAAAAGCGCCATGGATGCCCCCGTCACATTGCACGGGTAACGGCGTTGACCGGCGTCTCCACACGGCGGATATCCGCGCCGAGCGCCTGCAGCTTCTCCACGATGTTCTCGTAGCCGCGCTCGATGTGGATGGTCTCGTCGACCTCGCTGACACCGTCCGCCGCCAGCGCCGCCATGACCATCGCCGCGCCGGCGCGCAGATCCAGCGCCCGCAGCGGGGCGGGCATAAGCTGTTTGACGCCTTCGATCACCGCGACCTGCCCGTCCACCTGAATGTTGGCCCCCATGCGGATGAGTTCGTCCACATAGCGGAAGCGGTTTTCCCAGATGCCTTCGGTCACGATGGAAGTGCCTTCGGCCAGGCAGAGCAGCACGGTCATCAGCGGCTGCATATCGGTCGGGAAGCCGGGGTGCGGCATCGTTTTGATCTTGAGCGGTTTGAGCGCCCCGGTGCGCGTGATGCGCATGCTGTCGTCATATTCTTCGATCTGGCAGCCCGCGGCGCGCAGCTTGGCCGTGATCGGCTCCATATGCTTGGGAATCACGTTGTGCAGCAGCACGTCGCCTTTGGTGATGGCGGCCGCGACCATATAACTCCCGGCCTCGATCTGGTCCGGGATGATCGAATAGTTGCAGCCGTGCAGCTCCTTCACGCCGCGGATCTTGATCACATCGGTGCCCGCGCCGTGGATGTCCGCGCCCATCATGTTCAGGCAGTTGGCCAGGTCCACGATATGCGGCTCGCGCGCGACGTTTTCAAGCACGGTCAGCCCTTCCGCCTTGACGGCGGCGAGCATTGCGTTCATGGTCGCGCCGACCGAGACTGTGTCGAAAAACACATGGTTGCCTTGCAGCTGTTTGGCGTTGACGCGGATCATGCCGTACTCGACCGAATCTTCCGCGCCGAGCGCCGTGAAAGCCTTGAGGTGCTGGTCGATGGGGCGCGGGCCCAGGTTGCAGCCGCCCGGCATGGCCACCTGCCCGGTGCCGAAACGGCCGAGCAGCGCGCCGAGGAAGTAATAGCTGGCGCGCATCTGCCGCGAAAGCTCGTTGGAGACCTCGGTGCAGTTGATATGGGTCGTGTCGATCTCATAGGTGCTCTTGCTGATCATGCGGATGCTGGCCCCCAGCTCGCTGAGGATCTGCAGCGAGGCCATCACATCGCTGATGCAGGGCAGGTTCTCGATCAGGCATTTGTCCGCCGCCAGGATGGTGGCCGGCAGAATGGCCACCGCCGCATTTTTGGCGCCGCCGATGACAACATCCCCCGAAAGAGGGGTTCCGCCGCGAATCACAAACTTCTCCAAGTGGTTACTCTCCTTTGAGTTGTACGGTCCGGCCCCTGACGCTGACAGGACGGGAGCAGGCCCGCCAGACCACATTCTTGGATCTATTATACATCTTTTTTTCACATTTGAAAAGTACCGCCTTTATTATTTGCAAGCTTTGGGTAAAAAACACGCCGTTCCCCTGCAAAAAATTGGGCGCTTTGGCGGAATTTACATGCCGCCGAAGAAATTGCGCGCGCTGACCAGCGAGCCGTTCTGGTACATTTCAAAATGGCAGTGGTTGCCGGTGGAGTTGCCGGTCGAACCGACATAGCCGATGACCTGCCCGCGCTGGACGGCCTGGCCGCTCGAACAGCCAAGCGACGACATGTGCCCGTACAGCGTGCGCCAGCCGTTGCCATGGTCAATGACGACATAGTTGCCATAGCTGTAGTGGTAGCCCGCCGTGACCACGACGCCGGAATCCGAGGCGTAGATCGGCACGCCGTAGGGCGCGCAGATGTCCGCGCCTTTGTGGTAGGAGCTCATCCAGCGGCTGACATAGGTATACTGCGGCACCGGCCACATCCATTCGCCGGAACCGTAGGTGGCGGTCATGCCGCTCTTGAGGTGGGTGCCTTTGGTCACATACTCGCTGACAGGTTCCTGCAGCGTCACGACCGAGACGGTGTTGATATCGGTCTGCACGCCGTCTATGTAGGTGACGTCCTGGGTGATCTCCTGCAGGCCGTCCGCGCCCTCGCTGGTGACGATCGTCTCGCCGAAATCATACTCGTCGCTTTCGGTTTCGATCGTATCATACGGGATCACGCTCGTGTAGCTTTCCCGGCGCACAACCTTGACCTGCAGCAGTTCGGGCGAAGTGACGCCGGTGACGACCTCGGTCCCCGCCGGCAGTTCCTCGTCCAGGCTCGTCAGGTCGGGGTTGAGCGCGGCGATCGAATCCCAGGACACGCCGCTGGCGTCGACAGCCGTCTGCACGGTGTCGCCTTCCTCCGCCGTATAGGTCTCGGTCCCGCCGCCCTCGTTCAATGCGGCAAGAACTTCTTTGTACGGCACAACGGAATCCTGCAGATAGAGGCCGTCTACGAGCTGGATGTCATGTACAAAGCCGACGCGCAGGTTCTGGTCCGACGCGTCCTCGTACGGGCGCTTGAGCGCTTCCAGGAAAGCGCGCAGATGGTCGCCGTCCTGCGTGACAAAACGCAAGCTGCCGTCGATGTAGACGGCGGTCCCCTCGCTGATGGCAGTCCCGGACGCGCCGAGGATCGCGTTGGCGACCTCGAGTTCGGTCATGGCGCCGTCGCCGATGGCCAGGGTATATGTCGGCTCCAGTTCCATCTGCAAAGCCTCCGTATCGGTTTCCCCCAGCAGGCTCTGCGCAGTCTGGATGCGCCCCTGGACGTCGTCGCGGGCGCTCTCAAACACCTGTTCGCTCGAAACGCTGCCGACCGGTTCACCGTTGACCATGACATCCAGCACATAGTTGACGCTCAGGCGCGACTGCACAAGGCAGAAAAGCCCCACGGCGGCCGCCACCGGCAAAAGGTAGGACAGCGCGTTGAGTACGACCGGGAAATACAGCTTGGCCCCGCGGCGGAAATAGCGGAATTTCTCGCGCCGGATGTCCCGGCTGTCCTCCTGCTCCAGCACCTGCGAGAGTTCGCCCATATGGCGCACGCCGGAATGCATGCGGCGGAACGGCTCGCTCAGGTCCCCTGCGAGCGTCATGATGCCCAGCAGAAACGGGCGCAGCACCAGCACAAGAAGGTGCAGCGCCTGGCTGACGACCGCCTGCAGCGTTTTGGCCACGCCGCGGCCCGCACAGACAAAGCCGTATTCAACCCAGAACCCGGTCAGATACAGCGTGTCGCCGATCACACCCGCATGGGGCAGGTTCTGCAAATACGCCCGCGTGCGGTGGCGGCGTGCCTGTTTGCGGGTGCGCCGCTTCCAGGCGCTGACCGTGCGGCGGCAGCGGACGTCATCCAGCCAGAGCGCAAAACGGCCGGGGCCTTTGCGCTGCCTGCGCCGGGTCTTATCTTCAAGTTGGGATGTTTTCAAAGGTGTTCTCCTTCCCGCGCCGGGCGCGTGCATTGAGAAAAGCGCGGACATTCGTCCGCCAGCAAAGCGCGCAGCGCTTCGCCCCGCGGCAGGCCGCAGGCGGCGAGGGCCGACGCCATATCGGCCGGTTCCGGGCAGTAAAACGCCCGCCCCTGCGCGGTGACAGGGTCTTTGAACCGCATGGCCGCGCAGTGCAGCGCGTGCCGCGCCAGCAGGCCGGTGTGGCCGCCGTAAAGCGTATCCCCGGCCAGCGGATGCCCCAGGGATGAAAGATGTACGCGGATCTGGTGGGTGCGGCCCGTGACCGGGCGGCAGGCCAGCAGGGTGTGCCCCCCGCCCGCCGCCAGCACCCGCACACGGGTCAGGCTGGGCTTGCCGTCCGCCCGCACACAGCGGCCGATGATCGAATCGCCGCGGCGGGCGATGGGCGCGTCGATCTCGCAGAGGTCTGGGTTTATGATGCCCTCCGCCAGCGCAAGGTAGCATTTCTCCGCGCTGGCCGCCAGCGCCGGGGCCGCAAACGCGTTCTGCGCCAGCAGCACCAGGCCGCTGGTGTTTTTGTCGATGCGGTTGACCGGCCGGAATACCCCCGCCCGCCCCTGCTGCTGCAGGTGGTACAGCCAGCCGTTGGCCAGCGTGCCGCCGCTGTGGTTCAGCGTGGGGTGCACCGCGATCCCGGCAGGCTTATCCACCAGGGCGGTAAATTCATCTTCGTACAGCAGGGAAAACGGTACCGGCTGCGGCTGCACCGCGGTGGGCGGTTCCGGCGGCAGCGCAAAGGTGATGCGCTGCCCGGCGCGGACCGGCTGGTCGGTGTGCAGCGGGCAACCGTCGGCAAAAAAGCCTTCGCCCTGATGCTTGACCGCCTTGATGCAGGAGGCGCTGACCCCCTGCGCGCGCAGGAACACGCCCAAGCGGACGCCGTCCGCCGCGGGCGGCACCGTATAACACAGCGCTGCCACAGCCGCACAACGCCCCTTTCCCCATACTTATACGTCTGCCATTATAGCACAAACCGCCAAGGCTTGCAAACCGCTTGCCAAAATTTAATAGTTATGGTATAAATGTAAGGAACGAGTGGAACATACGGCGGCGGGCCGCCGGCTGGCGACAGCCGCGGCCTGAGGAAAGTCCGGGCTTCACAGAGGCATGGCAACTGCTAACGGCAGCCGGGGGCGACCCCAGGGAAAGTGCAACAGAAAGAAACCGCCGTGCTTTGGCGCGGTAAGGATGGAAAGGCGAGGTAAGAGCTCACCAGCGCACTGGCGACTTTGCGGCTATGTAAACCCTGTCAGAAGCAACATCCGTATGGGACATATGTGGAAGCCTCGCACGTCCCGGAGATGGCATGCCGGCGGACCCCCGCGGCCCGCGGGCGGAGCCTTGCGGCAACGCAAGGTCAAGATAGATCGTCGTTTAATACAGAACCCGGCTTACGGTCCAGTCGTTTATTCTTCACCATACAAAAAGCCCGGCACAGGGAAATCCCTGCGCCGGGCTTTTTGTTGGCCGTTTCAAAGCAGGACCTGCAGAAAAAGCAGCGTGACCACACCGGGCAGGCCCAGCACGGCGGCGGCAAACCCGGTCAGCGGGTTGAGCGGCAGGCTGACGCCGGTCAGCGGCGAAAGCAGCGCCACCGCCGCAAGCCCCGCCGCCCCGCACAAAGCGCTGCCGAACAGCGCTGACAGCGGGCGGCGCCCGGCCGCTGCCGCGCGCCCCACCGCCACCGTGCACAAAGCGGCGGCCGCCCAGGCGGCGGGCGTCATGCGCGCCCTCCCCGCAGTTCACGCAGCAGCGCGCGGCAGCGGCATTCCAGCGCCGCGCGTTCATAGATCAGCTGTTCGACCGCCAGGCGGTCCTGCGCCATCTGAAAAGCGCTGTCGTTCGCGCGCAGCGCGCGGTAGGTCTGCCGCAGCGATTCGACCGCCGCGGCGCGGGCCCGGCGGGCGGCCGCGTCCCGCCGTAAAGACCCGCAGGGCCAGCGCAGACGCATCGGCTCCACTCCCCTCTCCTTCACAAAAGAATGCAGATCAGCCCGTCGCAGCCTTCGTTGATGATTCGCTCGAGCGTTGTCTGCAGGCGGCTGCGCGCCGACTGCGGCATGTGCAGCAGCTTGGCCTGCAGCCCTTCGTTGACCAGCTCGTTGAGACTTTTGCCGAAGATGTTCGTCCCCCACAGCTTGCCGGGGTCGCCTTCAAAGTCTTTGAGCAGGTCACGGATGAGTTCCTCGCCCTGTTCCTCGCTGCCGACGGTGGGCGAAAGTTCGGTGTGGATGGTCGCGCGCATGATGTGCAAAGACGGCGCGCTGGCGCACAGCCGCACGCCGTACTGCCCGCCCTGCCGCACGATCTGCGGTTCCTCCAGTTTGAGTTCTTCCAGCCCCGGCATCACGATGCCATACCCGCCCGCTTCGACCTGCTCGAGCGCGCCGCGGATCTTTTCGTAGGCGCGCCTGGCTTTGGCCAGCTCCACGACACAGGGCAGCAGGCTAGCCTCGTCGACGATCGCAAGGCCGGTCTGTTCGCCGAGTATCTTATAAAAGAGATCCTGTGCCAGCGTGAGCTTGAGCCGCACGCTGCCGGTGGCCAGGTCCATACCGGTCAGCGCCGCGCCGGTGATATACTCACAGTCGGCCGGCAGGTTGCCGCGCACCTGGCCCATCTTGTGCGTCCGGGCGCCAAAAGCGAGCAGGGCTTCATAAATGGCGCTCTGCAGCCAGTGGCCGGGTTCAAGCATCGTGACCCAGGGCGGCATGGCCACGGCCATCTCCCGCACGGGGAATTCATACAGAAGTTTCTGCAGGATCTCGTCGATCTGCGCGGCCGTAACTTCCAGACAGTTGAGCGGCACGACCGGGCGGCCATAGCTTTCCTCCAGGCTGGCGGCCAGGGCGCGGCTCGCCTCGCTTTCGGGCGATACGCAGTTGAGCATAATCAGATACGGCTTGCCGATCTCCTCCAGTTCGGCAATGATGCGCCGCTCCGCTTCCACATAGGCCTGGCGCGGCAGGTCTGCGACAGAACCGTCAGTCGTCATGACCAGCCCGATGGTGGCGTGCTCGCGGATGACGCGGCGTGTCCCGGTCTCGGCTGCCTGGTCGAACGGAACGGCTTCTTCAAACCAGGGGCTTTTGACCAGGCGCGGCGCGCCGTCCTCCTCATGCCCGAGCGCACCGTCCACCATATAGCCGACACAGTCGATGATGCGGGCGCGGAAGCTGCCGCCGCCCGAAAGCTCGACTTCGACCGCCTGCTCGGGGATAAATTTGGGTTCGGTCGTCATGATCGTGCGCCCGGCGGCCGACTGCGGCAGTTCGTCCTGCGCGCGGGTGCGCTGGGCCTCGCTGGCAATGTGCGGCAGCAGCATCTGTTCGGCAAAGCGTTTGATAAAGCTGCTTTTGCCGCTGCGCACCGGCCCCACCACGCCGATATAGATATCGCCGCCGGTGCGCCGGGCGATGGTTTTGTAGATCTGTTCCTGGGTCACGTTCTCTCCCCCTCTCTCACCGTGCGGCCGGGACCAGCAGGCAGGCGGCCTCCGCCGTCGTCTGCGGGGCTTCCGGTCCGCTTTCCAGCCGGTTGGCCGCCGCCAGGTCCCGCACGCGGGCATGGTAACGCTTGGCTATGTCGAACAGGCGTTCGCCCGCTTCGGCGTAATAGAGATACAGCGCCGGGCCGTCCGCGCCCTCGTCAAAAGCTTCCCCGGGTTCGACAGCGCCGACCGCCTCGCAGCTCTGCACGGCCAGCAGCATACCGTGCACGGCGATCTCCGCCTCCACGCGCAGCCGGCCGCCGCTGCGGCTGGAATTGACGCGCACCGCCGCTGCGGACAGGCGCGGCACAAACGTTTCCGGAACGCCGGGCCAGGTTTCGGGCAGCTGCCAGGAAAACGGTTTGTCATAACAGGTCAGCTCGCCGCGGCTGTCAGCGCACAGCACATGGGCCACGCCGCGCCCGCCCAGGCGCACGGCAGGCTGCGGCGCGCCTTCCGCCGCTTCCGCCTGGGGCGGCCCCAGCGTCACAAAGCAGCCGCGCACCTCTGTATCCGGGTCGGGCAGGTCATCCTCCGCCGCAGCCAGCGCCGTTTCCTCCACGACGGCGCTGGTCTGCAGCAGGCGGCAGGGCGCCATCGTCAGCCTGGTCTCGCACTCGGTCGAATACGCGTCGGCCACCAGCGCGCTGTGAACAGGCCGCCACAGCTCGGCATGCAGCTTCCACTGGACCGTGAGCTCGGGATCGCCGCGGCCTGTTTCCGGGGCGGTCAGCGTGGCCGAAAGCACCTCGCCCCAACAGCAGCAGGTGTCCCCCTCGGCGGCGTTCTCCACCTCCATTGTCTGCTGCACCGTCAGTTCCTTCTGCCGCACGGTGAATTCTTCTTCCCCGGCGGCGCGCCAGACGGCTTCCAGCCGCAGCGTGCCCTGGGCGCTGACCTGGCCGGTCTGTACGGTAGCGCTCTGCGGCACATAGACGCCGCCGATTTCCAGAATGGCCTCGCCGTCGCCGGGCAGCGGCAGGGTGGTTTGGGCCGTATAGAGCTTTTCGGCCGCCGCAGCCGGTGTGACGCCGCACAAAGTGAGCGGGCGCTGCTCGATCCCGCAGCCGGACAGCGAGGCGGGCAGCTCCTGCTCTTCCAGCGCCAGCGCGGCCACGCTCAGCGTATACGCGCCGCGGATGTCGATGCGGCGCTCGCTGACAGCGCGGCAGTTGCAGTATTCGGTCTCCCCGCCCAGCGCCGCGGGACCGGGCGCATAGCGGCCGGCGGGGAGCTCGGCCGTCTTTTCAAAGCGCACCTTCTGTTCGGTGCGCCACAGCCGCGCCCCGGCCTCGTCCGACTGGTAAAACACCGTACAGCGCAGGTAGCCGTCGCCCTGCCAGCGGGCGCCGGTCAGGTCGTTGTGCAAAACGACCGGTTCCAGGCGGCATTTGACGATCTTGAACACGGCGGGAAGGTAATCGGGGATCAAGATCTCCGCCTCCACCGGCAGCTCCAGCCTCGTCTCCCACCGGCCGCTGTAGGCGGTCAGGGTGTTGTTGAGCACCTTCAGTTCCATCATGCAAGTCCTCCCTTTTGCAATGTACAGGCCGTTGCCGGCTTTCGCTGCATCTATATGCGAAGGCAGGACAAAATAAAACGCCGCCCGGCACGAGGAAAGTCGTGCCGGGCGGCGCAGTTTTTTCAGACTTTAAAGACGGCCCGCAGCAGCCAGCGCAGCGCGGGCGGACATTTGACGATGACGATCCGCATAACGGCACCTCCCTTTCAGCGGGGCCGGGCACGCCCTGAAGCGCGCGGCCGGGAAAACTTACCGTGCCATACTATGCAGGCGGGCGGTATGCGGTTCCGCGGCTAGAGCGTGTCTGCGCGGGACAAGACGACCAGCCCATGACCGGCGCGGCAGGACAGCACAGCCTGCGGGGCCGTGAACTCGTTGCTGACGCCGAGCGGATAATCGGGCGTGAGCACAGCGTCCTGCAGCGGGTAAAACACCCCCTGCTCTTCGACGCCGGTCAACGGACCGTCGAGCGGAAACAGCGAAAGGTAGGTCCAGCCTTTTCGTTCCAGCGTCATCGGCTGCCCCGGGCAGAGGATGCGCAGCTCGCTGCGCTCGTCCGCCAGCAGAACCTGCACGCCATTTTTGGCCAAAAACAGCGCCGTATGCAGGTTGGCGACCGTATGCTCAAAACGTTGGCCTCCCAGCGCGCCGAGGAAGGTCACTTCCCGGCAGCCGTGCTGCCACAGCCAGCGGGCGGCAAAGTGGGTGTCGGTATCATCCTTGACATGGGGCAGCACGATGGTGCGCTCGTGCCGCACGGGGGGCTGGGGCGCGGAATCGAAATCGCCCACGATCAGGTCCGGCACGACGCCGAGCGTTTCGGCGTTGCGGTAGCCTGCGTCACAGGCAACGATGAACGCGCCCGGTTCCAGATACGCGGCCATGGAAGCGCTGACCGGCACCGCCGAGAGAACGACGGCCCGGACGGGCGCGGCCTGCTGCAGCGGCGTCACCGCTCCCACTCCTTTCGTTGGCTGGCTTCCTCATACATGGCAAGGTAACTTTCATAGCGGCTGGGCGCGATCTTCCCTTCCGCCAAAGCAGCGCGCACCGCGCAGCCGGTCTCGCTGCGGTGCGAGCAGCCGGTAAAACGGCAGCGCCCGAAATAGGGCCCAAACTCCGGAAAGGCGTGCTGCAGGTCTTTCTTGGGGATGCGGGCGAGCTTCTGCGCCTCCAGGCTGGCAAAGCCGGGGGTATCCGCGATGCGGCCGCCGCAGCTCTCAAAGATCTCGACTTCGCGGGTGGTGTGGCGGCCGCGGCCGAGCTTCTGGCTGATGCCGCCGGTCTCGCGGTGCAGGGCGGGGTCCAGCGCATTGAGCAGCGTCGATTTGCCGACGCCGGAATTGCCGCAAAACGCACACAAATGCCCGCGGATATAGCCGCGCAGCGTATCCAGGCCCTCGCCGGTATCGTAGTGCAGCAGCACGACCGGGATCGTGCTTTGGGCGTAGCAGGCGACCAGCTGGTCGGCGGCCGCCAGGTCCGCCTTGGTGATGACGAGCACCGGCTGCACGTCTTTATACACAGCAGCAGCCGTCAGTTCGTCCAAAATTCGGGTGCTGGGCACCGGCTGGGTGGTGCTGGCCACAATGAACAGCACGTCCAGGTTGGCGACCGGCGGACGGATAAAGACATTTTTGCGCGGCAGGATCTCGTCGATGGTCGTGCCGTCCGCCGAAAGGCGCACGTTATCCCCCGCCACCGGCGTGACGCCGCGTTTGCGGAAGATCCCGCGGGCACGGCATTCGACAACGCCGCTGTCCGTGCGCACATAATAAAAACCGCCGATGCCCTTTGTGATATACGCCATCATCCCTCGTGGTACAAGAAGCCGCTCTGCTCGCCGTAAACGTTGCCGTCGCCGGTCTTCCAGCGGCGCTCGCTGTTGCCGTTGCCGAGGTCCTCCCACCATTCCTTGATGACCGTGTTGGGGTCGCCGTTGACCTGCGGGACCGGGGTCGGAGCCGAGGTGGCCGGGGGCACGCCGCTCGAGACCTGCAGCACGACCACGCTGTACAGCGAGACCTGCTCGCCGGCAGACGGGCTCTGGCTGATGACGGTGCCTTCCGGCAGACTGCTGCTGACCTCACGCACGGCCGGGACCAGGTTGGCCGCGTTGACCGAGCTGCGGGCGGAGGCCTCGTCAAGCCCCTGGACCGAGGGCACATAGGCCGTGGTCGTGCGGGTGGGCTTGGCCACATACATCGTGACGGTGGAGCCGCCTTCGACCTGGCTGCCCGCCGCCGGTTCGGTGCGGATGACCGTGTTTTCGGCTACGCTGTCGTTTGTCTCGCGCCGGGTCGACACGGAGACGCCCAGATCGACCAGCGTCTGCTTGGCGGTATCGCGGTCATAACCGGCCACATCGGGCAGGCTGATGATCTCGGTGCCGCGGCTGACCTTGAGCGTGATCTTCTGGCGTTCCTTGACGGTACGCCCTGCAGCCGGCGTCTGCTGGAAGATGGTCCCTTCCGGGTACATCGAGTTATATTCATAGACGATGTCCGGCGTGAGCTGGGCGAAATAATCGGAAGCGCGGAACTCGTCCTCGGTCTGGCCGACAAAGTCGATGAGCTGGACATTGGCGCGGTTGGAGAACAGCGGGTTGCTGGAATTGGTAAAGATCAGGTACACAAGGATGGCCGCGCCGATGACAAAGGCCACCGCCATACCAAAGAAGATGGGCAGCACGGAGAAGCGCCGCTCCTTGACCGCCGCGCCGCGGCGGGCCGCTGACTTTTTCACGCCTTTGCCTTTCCCCACGGGCGGGATGGTGCCGGTGCGCCGCGCCTGCTGGGTGCTGATCCCGCTCTTGGTGGCGCTGTGGCTGCTGGTGACAACCTTGTTGATGGTCTTGCTGGGCGAATCCTGGGTATTATACTCATACTCAAAGCGGATGCTGGGGTTCTGTTTGAACGCCTGGATGGCTTCGAGCATTTCGGCCGCGCTCTGGTAGCGGTCGGCCGGGTCCTTCTCCATCGCCTTCTCGGTGATCTGGCGCAGGCCTTCCGGCACGTTCGGCGCCACCTGGGCCAGCGGCTTCGGCTTTTCGGAGATCTGCATGATGGCGATGGACACCGTGCCGCTGCCGTCAAACGGCAGGCTGCCGGACAGCATTTCGTACAGCATGACGCCGACCGAGTAGATGTCGGTGCGCGCGTCGGTGCGGTCGCCCTTGGCCTGCTCGGGGCTGATATAATGCACCGAGCCGATGGCTTTGTCGCTGACGGTCTGGCTCTGCGCGCGGGAGAAGCGGGCGATGCCGAAATCCATCATCTTGATGGAACCGTCGGCCTGCAGCATGATGTTCTGCGGCTTGACGTCGCGGTGGACGATCCCTTTGGAATGGGCGTGGTCCAGCGCGCCGAGCACCTGCGTGGCGAAATGCACGACCTCTTTCCAGGTCAGCGCGCCGCCGCGCTGCTTGAGGTATTCTTTCAGCGTGATGCCGTCGATATACTCCATCACGATATATTGCAGCTGGTCGGTGACGGAAACGTCGTAGACCTTGACGATATTGGGATGGTCGAGGATCGAGATGGCCTTGGACTCGTTCTTGAAGCGGCGGACCAGCTCCTCATTGCCCAGGAATTCTTCCTTGAGCACCTTGACCGCAATGGCGTTGTTGGTGCGCACATCGCGGCCTTTATACACGTTGGCCATGCCGCCCACGCCGATCAGGCTTTCGATCAGATAGCGGCCGTCCAGCTTTTTGCCAATCAGGTTATCCATTTGCGTCCTCCCTTGTTTGATCGGTACTTTCCACGCCCAACAGCAGCACGGTGATGTTGTCCTGCCCGCCGCCGCGCAGCGCGCGGTCGATCAGGATGCGGGGTGCGTCAAAAAATGCGGTTTCCTGCAGGATCAGGGCGATCTCGGCGTCGGGGACCATATTGGTCAGCCCGTCGGTGCACAGCAGCAGGATATCGCCCGCCTTCACTTCACAGCGGTTATATTCCGGCACGATGAAGGACGAGACCCCCAGCGCGCGGGTGATAAGGTTTTTCTGCGGGTGCATGGCGGCCTGTTCCCGCGTGATCTGGCCGCTGTCCACCAGCTGCTGGACCATCGAATGGTCCCGCGTGAGCTGGGTCATTTCGCCGCCCCGCCAGAGATAAGCGCGGGAATCGCCCGCATGGACGACGTGGGCCATATTGCCGAATACATACGCACAGACGCCGGTTGTGCCCATGCCGAGCATTTCGGGGTCAGAGGTCGCTTTCTCGTACACGGCGCGGTTGGTGATGTCGAACCCGTGCAGGATGAACTGCTTTTCCTCGCCATGGCGCAGGGTGCGCAGCTGGCGGTCAAAATACTGCATCAGGCTGGCGGTGGCGATGGAGGAAGCCACACGGCCGCCCTTGACCCCGCCCATACCGTCGCACACGACCCCCCAGCCGGAGCCGTCCGTCAGCTGCCGGGCACAGAAATTGTCCTGGTTTTCCTGCCGGCAGCTTCCGATGTCGGTTTGACCTGCGATCTTCATGGATCTTTCCTTTCCTTTTCTTCCCGGGCGGCCGCGGCGTCCTCGCGCCGCAGCTGCCCGCAGGCCGCGCTGATATCCGCGCCGAGACGGCGGCGCACAGTGGCGTTGACGCCGAGGTCTTCAAGCATCTGGCGGAACCGGCGGATATTCTCCTCGTCGGTGGCGGAATACGGGCTGCCGTCCACCGGGTTGATCGGGATGAGATTGACGTGCGCGCCCATACCGCGGATCAAGTCCGCAAGCTTGCGCGCCATGGCCGGGGAGTCGTTGACGCCGCGGACCATCGAGTATTCAAAACTGATGCGCCGCCCGGTGATTTTCTGGTACCGGCGGCAGGCAGGGATCAGCTTTTCAAGCGGGTATGCATCGTTGACCGGCATCATGCTGCTGCGCACGGCATTGTCCGGCGCGTGCAGCGAGATGGACAGCGTCAGCTGCAGTTTGTGGCTGGCCAGCTCGTCGATTTTGGGCACAAGGCCGCAGGTGGACAGGCTGATGTTGCGCATGCCGATGTTGACGCCTTCCGGGCAGGAGATCAGCGTGAGGAACTTGAGCACGTTGTCAAAGTTGTGCAGCGGTTCCCCAATGCCCATGAGCACGATATGGGAGACGCGCTCGCCGGTGTCGCGCTGGGCGGTATAGATTTCGGCGGCGATCTCGCCGGGGGTCAAGTCGCGCACGCGGCCCGCCTGGGTCGAAGCGCAGAACCGGCAGCCCATCGCGCAGCCCACCTGGGTGGACACGCACACGGTGTTGCCGTAGTGGTAGCGCATGAGCACCGTTTCAATGCAGTTGCCGTCCGCCATTTCAAGCAGATACTTGACGGTGCCGTCCTTGGACTGCTGGCGGCGGCGGATCGCAGGCGCCGCCAGCGTGCAGCGTTCATGCAGCTGCTGCAGGAGCGCTTTGGGCTGGTCGGTCATTGCGTCCAGATCGGTGATGAGCTTCTGGTGGACCCACTTGAAGATCTGTTTGGCACGGAAAGCCGGTTGACCCAGCTGTGCCAGGTATTCTGTCAGTTCCGGCAGGGTCAGGTCTGTCAGGCATACGGGGTCCATCCAAAATCACCTCTCTTTACTATACCACAAAAATCCAGCCTGTGGGTTGCAATTTGGTAAAGAAAACATGTAAAACTTTCGAAATTCAGCCTTTGGTTTTGGCAAGCACCGCCACAAAGAAGCCATCGGTACCGGTCCGGTGCGGCAGGAACAGCGTGCCGAAACCGGTGTCCTGCGCGCCGGGCAGGCTCATTTCCGGTTTTTCAAGAACAAAGTTCGGTTCTTTTTCCAGGAAAGCGCGCACGACCGCCTCGTTTTCACCGCGGTTGATCGTGCAGGTCGAATAGACGAGCCTGCCGCCCGGGGCGAGATACAAAGCGCCGTTTTGCAATATCGCGGCCTGCAGCGCCGTCAAATCGTCCAGCCCAGCCAGGTCCTTATAGCGGATGTCCGGCTTTTTACCGATCACGCCGAGGCCGGAGCACGGCACATCGCACAACACGCGGTCAAACGGGCGGGCCGCCAGGGCCGGGTCCGACCGGGAGGCATCGCCGCCGAACGCGCGCGCACAGCGCACACCGCACCGCGCGAACGCCTGCTCCAGCAGCGGTAAGCGGGCGGGGACCGCCTCCCCTGCCAGGAGTTCGCCCTCGTCCCGCATGGCTTCGGCCATGGTCAGGCTTTTGCCGCCCGGCGCAGCGCACAGGTCCAGCACGCGCATGCCCGGCTGCGCGCCGATACATTCGGCGGCCAGCTGGCTGGGCAGGCCCTGCACATGGTACTCGCCGCGCGCAAAGGCTTCGGTGGCGGCCGGGGACGCCGGGAACCCCACCCGCAGGCAGTGGGGCCATGGGCCGGGAGAGACTTCGCAGCCCTCCCCTCTCAGCGCTTCGGTGAGGGCGGCGTCGGTTGTTTTGAGCGTGTTGACGCGTATCCAGGTAGGCTGCGGGGCATAAAACGCCGCCGCAATATCCTGCGCCTCTGCCCCGTACTTCCCGGCCAGCAATGCGGCCACCGGGGTGGAAAGGCTGTAATAAATCTCCAGCCGCCCCGGCAGGTCCTTAAAATCAGCGGCCTGCGGTTTCAGCGCCGCGGCGCGGCGCAGCACGGCGTTGACCATGCCGGAAGCGCTCGATTTGCCATACGCGCGGGTCAGCTTGACCGATTCGTTGACGGCGGCCGGCAGCGGCACCGCCATAAAGCAGGCCTGCGCCAGCCCGGCGCGCAGGATCGCGCGTACCGGCGCGTCCAGTTTCGCGACCGGCTTTTTGAGGTAGCGGCCAAGCATCCAATCAAGCAGATGCTGGCGTTCCAGCACCGTATAGAAGATGCGGGCGGCAAACGCCGCCTCCCGCGCGGGCAGCGGCGGGGCGCAGCGGCGCAGTTCGGCGTCCAGCACAAGGTTGGCGTATCCGGCCTGTTCCTGGTGGAGCAACGCCCGCACAGCGAGATAGCGCGCGGTCACAAGCTGTCCCCCGCGTGCAGGCGGCGGCCGGCTGCCCAGGCGGTACCCTCCATCGGGCGGCCGCCTTCCGGCGTGACGGTCAACAGCTGCAGCGCGCCTTCGGCGCAGGCCACGGTCAGCGGCTTGAGAGACAGGATGGTCCCGGGGGCGGCGTGGGCCGGGTTTTCGGCCGTGCGGCTTGCGAGCACCTTGATCTTTTTGCCGTCCTGTTCAAAGAACGCAACCGGCCAGGGGTTCATGCCGCGCACCCAGTTGTGCAGGTGGGCGGCCGTTTCGGCAAACGTGAAGCGCGCCATTTCCTTGGTCAGCGGCGGGGCCTGGGTGGCCAGGGCGCTGTCCTGCGGGCGCGGACACAGCTGCCCGGCGCCGAGCAGCTCGACCGCGCGCACGAGCGTCTTTGCGCCGATGGCGCTGACCTCGTCGAACAGTTCGCCGCTTGTCGTTTCCGGGCCGATGGCGACCGGTTCGACCATAAGGATATCGCCGGTGTCGCAGCCTTCGTCCAGCTGCATGATGGTCACGCCGGTCTCTTTGTCGCCGTTGAGCACGGCCCACTGGATTGGGGCCGAGCCGCGGTATTTAGGCAGCAGCGAGACATGCAGGTTGATGCAGCCGAGCGGCGCAATGTGCAAAAGCTCCGGCGGCAGAATACGGCCGTAGGCAACCACGACGACGAGATCCGGCTGCAAGGCGCGGAACACTTTTTCCGCTTCGCCGTCCCGCAGCGTCGCGGGCTGCCAGACCGGAATGCCGTGCTGCACCGCCAGCTGCTTGACCGGCGGGGCGGTCAGCACCTGTTTGCGGCCGACCGGCTTATCGGCGCGGGTGAACACGCCGACGATCTCATGCCCGGTGGCGATCAGCGCGCCAAGGCTTTCGGCCGCAAGGTCCGGCGTACCCATAAACAGGATGCGCATTATTCTTCGTCCTCCCCTTCGGGGTAGTCGTCCTCATAGAAATGGGTGGCGCGGTCCATGATCGTAACGCCGTCGAGGTGATCGTTCTCGTGCTGGATGCAGCGGGCGAGCATATCGTCGGCTTCCATCTCGAACCATTCGCCATGGCGGTCCTGCGCCTTGACCTTGACATGCTTGGCGCGCGTGACCGCGCCGTTATGCCCCGGGAAAGAGAGGCAGCCCTCATACAGTTCGACCGTCTCCTCGCTGCGCTCCAGGATCTCGGGGTTGATGAATTCGATGAATTTATACTCGTAACCGGCCGGGACGTCTTCGGGCATATCGCGGTCATCCAGGCAGATGAACAGCCGCCGCATCGTGCCGACCTGCGGCCCGGCAAGGCCGAGGCCGTTGGCATCAAGCAGCGTTTCCTGCATATCGTCGAGCAGCGTGCCGAGGCGGTCGTCAAACTTGACGACGGGGCGGCAAACTTTTTTCAGGATCGGGTCGCCGTCCTGTACAATGGTGCGAAGAGCCATAAGAAAAACCTCCTGTAGTCATAAATACATAAATCGTCCGCTTATTATAAAAGCAATCTTCCAACCTTCAAAACAATGTTGCAAGTCCCGGCTTTTAATTTTTCCGAAACCATGCGGCAATGGCAAGCACCGCATTCGCCACAAAGATACCAAAGCTGATCCATGCCGATTTACCAAATGCAGTAAAGCACTCGACGCGAGTATACATGCTGCCCTCCAGCATGCCAAACCAGCGCTGCAACACACTGTAATACGGAAAGCCATCCGTGTTCAGTTCCGGCACCAAGACCCCAAGCAGGTTGATCCCGTAGTCTACCGTAAAAAATAGTGAAATGACCAGCGCAATCAGCGCAGCGGCACGGATGATTTTCAGTATCATAACAGATTTTCTCCCTTACCTCTTCTATCGCGGGCATAGATTTCCGTGTGTCATTCCAAGTACAGGCCTGTTATAGATCGCCGTCCGAATTAAAATCCAGCGTCACCGTGGCTTTAGCAGGCAGCTTTTCGGCGGCGTAAGCGTTGAGCGCCGCGCGCATCAGCGCACGGAATTTTGCGTCGTTGCGGCATTTCAGGGTGAGCTTGTAGCGGTATTTTCCGCCGAGCATCGCAATGTTCATCGGCGCAGGGCCCAAGATGCGCAACGGCAGGCCCGGGTGTGCGGCCGCCTGCTGCGCGAGCAGCTGGCCGAAGCGGTGCGCGGCCGTGAACACCGCGCCGTCCTGCGCGCCGATAAACCCGACGACGCAGAAAGAGCAGTACGGCGGATAAAGGCAGAGTTTGCGGAACGCGATTTCCTCTTTATAAAAGGCGGCGTAATCCTGCCTGGCGGCCAGCTGCAGCACCGGGTGGCCGGGCACGGCGGTCTGGATCAGCGCACGGCCGGGCAGGTCGGCGCGGCCGCCGCGGCCGACGACCTGGGTGATGAGGCTGAACACGCTCTCATACGCGCGGAACCCCTGCCCGAACAGCATCGAATCGATGCCAAGAACGCCGACGAGCGTGACTTTTTCAAAGTCCAGCCCTTTGGCGACCATCTGTGTGCCAAGCAGGATGTCATACTCCTGCCTGGCAAAGCGGGCCAGCATCTGTTCGTGCGCGTTTTTCTGGGTGGTGGAATCCTGGTCCATGCGCAGGATGCGCGCTGTGGGCAGCAGCTGCTGCAATTCCTCCTCCACGCGCTGGGTGCCGAAGCCGCTGTACGCGAGCTTGCCGCCGCACGCCGGGCACAGCGCGGGCGCGGGGCGCACCGTATGGCCGCAGTGGTGGCACAAAAGCGCTGCTCGGTTTTTGTGGTAGACGAGCGGCACGCTGCAGTTGGGGCACTTGAGAACCTCGCCGCAGTCGGTGCACATCGCGACCGTGTTGTAGCCGCGGCGGTTGAGCAGCAAAATGCTCTGCTCTCCGCGGCGCAGGTTTTCGGCCAGCTCCTCGGCCAGGCGGGCGCTGACCTCGCGCGGGTTGCCGGAGGCGAGTTCGGCGCGCATGTCGGCAAACTCGACGCCGGGCAGCGGGCGGCCGCCGTAACGGTTTTTGAGCGTCACCATCCGAATGCGCCCGCTCTGGGCGGCAAAGGTCGTTTCGGTGCGCGGCGTGGCCGAAGCGAAGACGAGCAGCGCGTTTTCGGCCGCGGCGCGCTTGCGGGCGACTTCATGCGCCGAATAGCGCGGCGCGGATTCGCTCTGGTAGGTGTGCTCCTGTTCTTCATCCAGAATGATGAGCCCAATGTTTTGCAGCGGCGCAAAGACCGCGCTGCGGGTGCCGACGACGATATCGGCGTCGCCGCGCTGGATCATCCGCCACTGCAAAAGGCGCTCGGTGTTGTTGAGGGCCGAGTGCTGCACGGCCAGGCGGCTGCCGAACATCGACTTGAGGCGGCGGATCATCTGCGGCGTCAGGCCGATCTCCGGCACAAGCACAAGGGCGCGGCGCCCCAGTTCCAGCGTGCGCTCGATCAGCTTGACGAACACCGACGTTTTGCCGCTGCCCGTGACGCCGTAAAGCAGCGCCGCGCGCGGGCTGCCGGCCGCAAGGTCCGCGGCCAGCTGGTCATAGGCGGCCTGCTGCTCGGCGGAAAGCTCCACCGGCTGCGGGTCGAACGGAATCGAAGCGAACAAATCGAGCGATTTGTACCGCTCGCTGACGCGCAGAACCCCTTTTTTGCACAAGGCGTCCAGCGTCGTTTTGGCAACGCCCTGCTCTTCCAGCTCGCGGCGGGTCAGGGTCCCGGCCGCCTGCAGCAGGTCGGCCGCCATTTTCTGGCGCGGGCCGGGTTTCGGTTTTTCCGGCAGGGGGGCCGCCAGCTCGTAGACCTGCTCGACCGGGCGGGTCAGGCGGCTCTGCACGACCGGCCTGCCGTCCTTGACGCCGGGACGGTACTGCGCGCCGTAAGGGATGACCGCCTTGACCGCTTCATACCAGGTGCAGAAATAGCGGTCCTTCAAAAAACGGACGAGCTCGAGCAGATCGGGCGTCAGGCGGGCGTCCTCCGGCGCGGCCGCCAGCACGCTTTTGAGCTTGGGAGAAGGTTCGTCCTCGCTGCCTGTCTCGAGCACAACGGCCATGCGCGGGGCGTCGCCGCGGCCAAACGGCACCAGCACGATCCCGCCCGGCCACAGCTGCGCTTCCAGCTCTGGCGGCACACGGTAGGAGTAGAGCTTATCAAAGTGGATGGTGGCGTCGTTCACCGCCACCCTGGCGATCATGGGCAAGAAACGGCGCCCTCCCCTCGGTCATTCCGGCTTGGCCAGACGGTTCTGGATGATGGTAAAGATGCGGTCGGCACAGTCTTCGACCACATCGTTGATGACATGCTCATCATAATCGGCCGAGCGCGCGATCTCGGTCTCGGCGCGGCGCAGGCGCTTCTGGATCGTCTCCTCATCCTCGCTGCCGCGCAGGCGCAGGCGGCGTTCGAGTTCCTCCATATTGGGCGGCAGCACAAAGATGGTGGTGGAACCGGGATACAGCTTTTTGATGTTGGTCGCGCCTTCAACCTCGATGACCAGGATCACCGGCTGTTTGGCCTGCATGCGGCGCTCGATCTCCGAGCGCAGCGTGCCGTAATAGTTGTCGCAGTAGCAGGTGTATTCAACGATGCCGTCCGCTTCGAGCGACTGTTTGAACTGATCTTTTGTCAGAAAATGGTAGCTGAGGCCGTCCACCTCGCCCTCGCGCATCGCGCGGGTCGTGGCCGAAACGGTTTTTTTGATCTCCTTATGGTCGCCCAGCAGCTTGCTGACGACCGTATCCTTGCCGGTACCCGAAGGGCCGGAAACAACAAACAGGTATTTTTCACCTTTCATGGTATGTACTATCCCCCAAAATTTCGTCTGATACTTCTTTTATCAAAAATCACTGCCCATGGGCGGGGTCTTTGCCGTCCTCGGCACGGGCCAGCAGCTTTTCCGGCGGGAAGGCCGAAAGCACCACATGGTCCGAATCCATGATGAGCACCGCCTGGGTGCGGCGGCCGTAGGTGGCGTCAATGGCGGCGCCGCGCTCCTTGGCCTCCTGCACGATGCGCTTGATGGGCGCCGATTCCGGGCTGACGGCCGCCACAAGGCGGTCGGCGTTGACCAGGTTGCCAAAACCAATGTTGATCAGTTTCATACGCCGCCTCACTCAATGTTCTGGATCTGCTCGCGGATCTTTTCGATCTCGCTCTTGAGCGTGACCACCAGGCGGGTCAGGGCCGCGTCCTGGCATTTGGAGCCGATCGTGTTGGCTTCGCGGTTGAGCTCCTGGGTGAGGAAATCGAGTTTGCGGCCGATGGGTTCTTCCAGCTGTAAAATTTCGCGGAACTGCGCCACATGGCTGTGCAGGCGCACAGTCTCTTCGTCAATGGCGGTCTTGTCGGCAAACAGGGCGGCTTCGGTCAGGATGCGGGCCTCGTCGATGCTGCGGTCGGCCAGCAGTTCCTGCAGGCGGGCGTACAGGCGTTCGGTGTATGCCTGCACGCGCCCGGCGCTGCCCTGTTCGATCTGCCCGACAAGGTCTTCGACCACCGCAAGGCGGCTTTCGACATCGGCCTTGAGCTTCGCGCCTTCCGCCGCGCGCATACCGACGAACGCTTCCAGCGCCTGGCCCGCCACGGCCGAAACATCGGCCCACAGGGCGTCCGGGTCTGCCGGGGCGGCCGTCTGGGTGAGCACATCGGGGAAACGCGCCAGCGCCATGACCGTGACGTCGTCCTTGACGTCCAGCCGCTGCGCCAGCGCGGCCAGCGCCCGGCGGTAGCTTTCGGCCAGCGCATAGTCGGCCTGCACAACGGCGTCCGACGCGGTCACGTTCTGGATGGTCAGGGCCAGTTCGACCTTTCCGCGGTGGACTTTCTCCGCCGTCAAGCGCTTGAGCGGGTCTTCTAAAAAGGCGCAGGTACGCGGCAGGCGGGACGAATATTCAAAGTAGCGGGCGTTGACGCTGCGCAGCTCCACCGTGATCTCGCGGCCGCCAAGCACCTGCTGGGCGCGGCCGTAACCTGTCATACTCAATACCATAGATCATTCCCTCACACTGTTGCGATGAATTCCTGAAGGGTATCCAATTTATTATACTATCCAATGTGACGTTTTGCAAGACAAAATGCCGCTGCCGGCCCCGCTGCGCGGCGCAGAGTTTTTCCCTTGCAATTGCAGGCGGAGTATTGTATAATACTAAAAGCGGACAGGGCACTTTGCGCTGTTCTGCATACGGATGTGGGCCCCGTGCGCGGGACCCGCGTGAACCATGTCAGGCGGGGAACCGAGCAGCATTAAGCGCAGGCGTCCCGGCGCCGCGGCAAGCCTGCATCCGTATGCAGAACAGCACAACCGCGGGGCACACCCGCGCGGCCCTGTCCTTTTTGCTACGCTGCAGACAGAACAGAAAGGCGGGTGTTTCCCCTTGTATCGTGCGCTATACCGCAAATGGCGGCCGCGCCGCTTTGCCGACGTGGTGGGCCAGCAGCCCATTGTGACGGCGCTGCAGAACCAGATCGCCGCCGGGCGCATCGGCCACGCTTATCTGTTCACCGGCACGCGCGGCACCGGCAAGACCTCCTGCGCAAAGATCTTTGCCAAGGCGGTCAACTGCCTGGATACCACAAGCCCGGACCCCTGCGGCGAGTGCGCGGTGTGCAAGGGCATTGACGAAGGCACCGTGCTGGATGTTTCGGAGATCGACGCCGCTTCCAACAACAGCGTCGACGATATCCGCGACCTGCGCGACGAGACCGCCTATCTGCCCGCCATGTGCCGCTACAAGGTGTATATCATCGACGAGGTGCACATGCTGAGCACGTCGGCCTTCAACGCGCTGCTCAAAACGATGGAGGAACCGCCCGAGCACGTCATCTTCATCCTGGCGACCACCGAGGTGCAAAAGGTCCCCGCCACCATCCTTTCGCGCTGCCAGCGGTACGACTTTGCACGCATCACGGCCAAAGACATTGCCGGGCGGCTCGAATATGTGGCCGGGGAGGAAAAGATCGAGCTTGACCCAGCGGCGGCCGAACTGATCGGACGCCTGGCTGACGGCGCGATGCGCGATGCGCTCTCGATCCTGGACACCTGCGCCGGTGTTTCCAACACCGTGGACGAAGCGCTGGTGCGCCGCATGGCGGGCGTGACCGACCGTCAGTATCTGTTTGAGATCAGCGATGCGATCGCCGCAGGCGATTCGGTCAAAGCCCTGGAAGAGATCGCGCGGCTGCGGCAGCAGTCGGTGGACATGCGGCGGCTGTGCATGGAGCTGGCCGCGCATTACCGCAACCTGATGCTGTGCGCCCTGCCCGGCGGCAACGAATTGCTGACCGGCACCTCGCCCGAAGAGGAAGCCGCCTACCAGGCGCGCAAAGATTTCCCCCAGCGGCAGGCCGTGCGCGCGATCAACGCTTTTGGCGCGGCGCTGGAGAAGATGGCCCGCGGCACCGATCAGCGCATTGAGCTGGAGCTGGCCGTTTTCTCGCTGACGCAGCCGGAAGCCGCGCCCACAACAGTCGTGCAGGCCGCCGCCCCGGCGGCCCAGCCGTTTGCCGCCGCTCCCACGCCGTTTGTGGCCACGGCGGCCGCACCGGGCCCGGTCACGATCCCGCCCGTACAGGAGGCAGTCACACCGCCGCCGGTCGTGGGCGAGCCGCCGGTTTTTGAACCGGAGCTTCCGCCGCTGCCCGAACAGCCCGCCCCCGCCCCGGCCCCGGCGCCGCAGAAAGCCGCCCGGCCCAAGCCGAGCGCCCCGGCCGGGCCGCCGCAGCCGTTCCCGCAATGGTCGGCCGTGCTCGAAGTCATTGCGGAGAGCGATGCGATGCTCTACTCTTTTTTGCAGGGCACCCGCGCTTATTACGACGGCCGCCGCGTGCTGTTTGAATGCAGCGACGCATTCCGCGACTATATCAAAAAGAACAAGGACGTCTCCAAACAGATCAAGGAGACCATCTACCAGGTCACACACCTGAACTGCTTTATCGGCCCGTATGAGGCCCCCAGGCAGGAGCAGCCGGACTCCCCCGCCGTCTCGGTGGACGAGACGCTCAAACAGATGCAGGACCTGGGCGTGGAAGTCCAGATTGAAGAAAAGTGACGCCGCGCCCTGTATCCGCCCCTATACAAATATGTCATTCAAAAAGGAGAAAACCGCATGAAAGCAAGACTTCCCAAAGGCTACGGCCGCCCCGACCCGCAAGCGATGATGCGCCAGGTCCAGAAGATGCAGGACGATATCCGCGCCAAACAGGCCGAGCTTGAAGCGCGCGAATACACCGGCACCGCCAGCGGCGAGCTGGTCAGCGTGACGATGACCGGCAAGCACGAGGTGACGGCCGTCAAGATCAAGCCGGAGGCTGTCGACCCCGACGATATCGAGATGCTGGAAGACCTGATCGCCGCGGCCGTCAACAGCGCCTGCACCGCGGTGGATAAGGATTCGGAAGAAGAAATGTCCAAGATGACCGGCGGCATGAACATCCCCGGCCTGGGCTGAGGGGGCACACCATGCAGCAGACCCCGGAACCGCTGGAAAATCTGATCGACCAGTTTGCGCGCTTCCCCGGCATTGGCCGCAAGGGCGCGACCCGCATGGCGTATGAAGTGATGTCGATGTCCAACGAGCAGGCCATGCAGCTGGCCAAGGCCATCGAGGCGGCCAAGACCGGGCTGCACCGCTGCCGGCTGTGCCAGGATTATACGGCCGGCGAAGTATGCCCGATCTGCTCCTCCCCCAAGCGGGACCGCTCCATCATCTGCGTGGTGGAATCCCCGCGCGACATCAAGGCCATTGAGCGCACGCATGAATACAACGGCCTGTACCATGTGCTGCACGGCCTGATCTCGCCGATGGACGGCATCGGCGCCGACCAGCTCTGCGTCAAGGAGCTGCTGGCCCGCCTGAACGATACGGTCAAGGAGGTCATCATGGCCACCAGCCCGACCGTCGAGGGTGAAGCCACGGCAATGTATCTGGCCAAGCTCATCAAGCCGCTGGGCGTGCGCGTGACCCGCCTGGCCTATGGCCTGCCGGTGGGCAGCAGCCTGGAATTTGCCGACGAAACAACGCTCTACCGCGCCATGGAAGGCCGCGGCGAACTGTAAACCAAATCAAAACGGGGCCCTGCAAAACCTGCAGGGTCCCGTTTTTGTTTGGTATCCAAAGATATTTTTACAGTTCCGCAAACACCTGTTTGGCAATGTCGGCGCTGGCCTTGGCGTCTTTGGCGTAAAAGTCTGCGCCGATTTTTTCGGCGTAGGACGGTGTCAGCACCGCGCCGCCGACCATGATCCGGCAGGGCAGGCCGGAGGCGCGCAGCGCGGCGATCGTGGCCTCCATGCTGGGCACCGTCGTCGTCATCAGCGCCGAGAGGCCGACAAGCGGCGCGCCGGTGCGGCGTACCGCTTCAACGACGGTTTCGGGCGCAACATCGCGGCCAAGGTCGGTGACGTCATACCCGTAATTTTCGAGGATGACGCGCACGATGTTCTTGCCGATGTCGTGGATATCACCCTTGACTGTGGCGAGCACGATGCGCCCGCGCGCGGGCGCATCGCCCTGCGCGGTGGCCGCAATCGCATTTTTGACCGCCTCGAACGCAGCCTGCGCCGCGGCAGCCGCCTGCAAAAGCTGCGGCAGGAACAGCGTGCCTTTTTCAAAGCCGTCCCCCACTGCGTCGAGCGCCGGGATCAGCGAGCCGTTGACAAGGTCAAGCGGCGCGCGGGTCTTGAGCGCCTCGGCCGCGGCCGCCCCGGCCTCGGCTTTAAGACCGCGGCGGATCGCTTCGGCCAGCGCGTCCCCGCCCTGCGCCGGGGCGGCGGGCTGCCCCTGTGCGGCGGACGCAACGGCCACCGTCTGCAGCTGCTGGCCCGCATAGGCTTCGACATAGGCGGCGCAGCGCGCATCCTGCCCGGTCAGCACACGGTAGGCGCGCACGGCGGCCATCATCTCGGGTGTGTTGGGGTTCATGATCGCCAGATCGAGCCCGGCCTGCATGGCCAGCGTGAGGAAAGCCGTGTTCATATAGCCGCGGCAAGGCAGCCCGAAACTGATGTTGGACACGCCCAGCACCGTGCGCACGCCCAGTTCGCGCTTGCACAGCGCCAGCGCGCGCAGCGTTTCGGCCGCAGCGTCCTGCTCGGCCGAGACGGTCAGCGTCAGGCAGTCGATGTAAACGTCCTCCCGCGGGATACCGGCGGCGTCGGCTGCAGCGGCGATGCGGCGCGCAATGGCCAGGCGTCCCTCGGCCGTGGGCGGGATGCCGTGTTCGTCCAGCGTGAGGCCGACGACGGCCGCGCCGTACTTTTTGCATAGCGGCAAAATCGTATCGAGCGATTTCTGCTCGCCGTTGACCGAGTTGACGACCGGTTTGCCGTTATAAACGCGCAGCGCGCGTTCGAGCGCGGCCGGGTCGGTGGAATCCAGCTGCAGCGGCAGGTCGGTGACGGCCTGGATCTGCTGGACCAGACGCTCCAGCGTAGCGGCTTCGTCGATGCCGGGCAGCCCGGCGTTGACATCGAGCAGTTCGGCCCCTGCTTCGGCCTGGGCCACCGCCTGGGCGCAGGCATAGGCGCTGTCCCCTTCCCGCAGGGCCTGCTGCAGCCGCTTTTTGCCGGTGGGGTTGATGCGTTCGCCGACGACCGTAACGCCGCCGACTTCAACACAGCGCACCGGTGAGCACAGGCGGCTGGCGCGCACAGGGATTTTCTGCGCCGGGACCAGCGGGGCGAAAGTTTCTTTCAGGCGGCGGATATAGTCGGGCGTGGTGCCGCAGCAGCCGCCGACGATGGAAACGCCCGAAGCCGCATACGCCTGCATGGCCGCGGCGAAACCTTCCGCATCCAGGTCATAGCTGCCGTCCGGGTTGGGCAGGCCCGCGTTGGGCTTGACAAACACCGGCACCCCGGCCGGGACCACCCGGCACAGACGCTTTGCGAACGGCAATATCTCGGCCGGACCGAGCGAGCAGTTGATGCCCACGGCAGCCGCGCCGAGGCCCGCCGCCGTGATGCCAAAACTTTCGACGGTGCAGCCGGTGAAGGTGCGGCCGCGGCTTTCAAAGCTCATGGAAGCCAGCACCGGCAGGCTGCTGTTTTCTTTGGCGGCCAGCAGGGCGGCCTTGAGCTCGTAGAGGTCGGTCATCGTCTCGATCACGATGAGGTCCGCCCCGGCCGCCGCCCCGGCGCGCACGACCACGGAAAACCGGCGGCAGGCTTCGGCAAAAGAGAGCGAACCGGCCGGCTGCAGCAGCTCGCCCAGGGGGCCGATGTCCAGCGCGACCAGCGCGCCGGACGGCGCCGCGGCGCGGCGCGCGCAGGCGACCGAGGCCGCCACGGCCTGCTCCACACGATAGCCGCTGCCTTCGAGCTTTTTTTCGTTGATGCCGAAGGTGTTGGCCAGCAGAACATCCGCCCCCGCCGCGGCATAATCGCGGTGGATGGCCTCGAGCGTGCGCGGCATCGTGAACGCGGCCAGCTCCGGCAGTTGGCCGGGCTGCAAACCGCGCTGCTGCAGCTGGGTGCCCATGCCGCCGTCCAGGATGATAAAGCGGCGGCGGTCAAACAGTTCTTCAATTCGCACAGGTCGTCCCCCTCTTTCGGTAAGCGCAGGTTTCGCGCAGCAGGCAGTGGGCGCAGCCAGCGCGGGCCCCGGCAACGGGATGGTCGGCAACGCCGAGGATGGCGGTCACGCTTTTGCGCGGGGCCAGCAGCTTTTGCGGCGTGACGGTCAGGCCGATGCCGCGCGGCGTATCAAGCGCGCGGCACAGCTCCGCCTGCAAATCAAGCGGACAATCGCCGTACCCCGGCGAATAGCGCCCGGTCATAAAATTCCCCTGAGCCTGCACCCGGGCGCGGGCGTCCGCCTCTACGGCGTCGCAGACCGGCTCAATGGCAGCGGACGCCGTCGCATCGGCCGCCGCGCACAGCGCAATATCGGTCACTTCCAGGCGGCGCAGCAGCGCATCCACCCCGGCGCCGAGCGTCGCCGCCATGTAAACGAGGCTCCGGCAGCCCTGCAGGTGGCGGGCAAGGTCGCCGCCCGCCGCTTGCAGATCGAGCGCAGCCAGCGGCAGCGGCCGCCAGATGCCGCGCGGCGTGGCCGCCTGCCGCACCAGCGCTTCGGCTTTGTCGAGCAGCGCAGCGGTGGCGGCGTCCGGCGCCCAGCCCGCCGCGCCGAGATACCGCAGCACCAGGCGGCGGTCTGCGGGGCGATATGCGATCTCCATGGCTTACGGCTCCAGCAGGTCGCGGATGCCCGCATAGACATCGGCCGCCACCCCGGCGTCGTTCATGGCGTAGAGGTGCACGCCGTCCGCGCCGCCTTCGATCAGATCGCGCAGCTGGGAGACGGCGTACTCGATGCCCGCGCGGCGCAGCGATTCGGGGTCGTCCTGCCAGCGGGCGATCATGCGGGTGAAATCAGACGGCAGGCTCGCGCTGGACAGCGCGACGGTGCGCTCGATCTGGCTGCGGCGCACGATGGGCATGACGCCGGCCGAAACCGGGAGCGTGATGCCCGCGCGGCGCGCAAGGTTGAGAAAGCGGTAAAATTTGCCGTTGTCAAAAAACAGCTGCGTGAGCAGATGCGTGGCCCCGGCCTGCTGCTTGCAGCGCAGGTTTTCAACATCCTGCGCAAGGCTCGGCGCTTCGGGGTGGCCTTCCGGGTAGCAGGCGGCGTGGATATCAAACGAAGGTTTCTGCGCGCGGACAAACGCCGCCAGATCGCACGCGTGGACAAAGTCCGGGCTTTCGGGGCGCAGCGGCGTGCGGTCGCCGCGCAGCGTCAGCACACTGGTGACCCCGGCGGCCTCGAGCTCATCGAGCAGGGCGGCCGATTTCACCTTATCGCTGCCCATGCACAGGATGTGGGCGAGCGGTTCGACCTGCAGCTCGTTTTTGAGGAAGGAGGCCACCTCGACGGTGGACACGCCGCCCCCGCTGCCGCCCGCACCGTAAGTAACGCTGATAAAGCCGGGGTGCAGGTCCTTCATCTGGCGCAGCGTCTGCTGCATGGCGGGGAATTTGGTCGTCTGCTTGGGCGGGAAACACTCGATTGAAAAGACGCAGCGCTTTTGCGCAAACAGTTGCGAGATGGTCGCCATCTGGATCACATTCCTTCCTTGAACTTGTATAATCTTGGTCCTGCCGGTCAGGCGGCGGGGCGCTGTTCTTCGCTTTCGGCCCCGGCTTTTTCCAGCAGCCGCCAGCTTCCGTTCGCCTGGGCGGCGAAGGTCAGCGTCCCCTGCTCGTCAGTGCGGAAAACTTGGATGCCGTTTTCGGCAAAGCGGTCAAGCACTTCGGCGTGCGGGTGGCCGTAATCGTTGTCCAGCCCGCAGCTGACGACTGCGGCCTGCGGCCGGGCCAGCGCAAGCAGGGTTTCGCTGTTGGAGGTGAAGGAACCGTGGTGCCCGGCCTTGAACAGCGTGCAGCGCACACCCGCGCCGCAGTGCGCCGCCAGGGCTTCTTCCTCCGCCGTCTCGGCGTCGCCGGTATCCAGAAAAGCAAAATCCCCGAGCGAAAAGCGCAGACAGAGCGAAGTATCGTTGACGTCCTCCGGCTCCGCGCCGGGCAGCCCGGCCAGCAGCACGGTCAGCGTGCCTCTGCCGAGCGCATACGTCTGGCCCGTCTCGGCCGTGACCGTCTCGACCCCGGCCCGTTCGGCCTGGCCGAGCACCTGCCCGAGCTGGCCGTTTTCCGCGTCGGCATCCGAAAGGTCCGGCAGGATCAGCGTATCCACCAAAAAGTTCTGCAGCACGGTGTCCATGCCGCCGATGTGGTCGGCATGGGGGTGGGTCATGACGACATAGTCGAGCTGCCGCACCCCGGCCGCACGCAGCGCGGCGGCGAGCGAATCGGCCGAATCCGGCGTACCGGCGTCGATCAGGCAATGCTCGCCTTCGCAGCTGACCAGGACGCTGTCGCCCTGGCCGACGTCGAAAAATGTGACGGCCGCATCGCCCTGCGCAAGCATTTCGGCGCTGGGGCCATCCACCGGCACACCGAGCCATTCGTGCAGCTGGGCCCAGGTGGGCAGGCCGCCGAGGCCGCCGCGCGCCTCGATGAGATAGGCGGCCACGGCCAGCAGCACCGCGCACACAACGCAGACGATGAGCCCGGCCGCTGTAGGGCGGCGCGGCGCGCGCTTACGCTTCGTCATATCCGGCGCTGAGCTTGCGCTCCTGCCACTGCGCCTTGGTCACAAGCACGCTGCGGGGTTTGGCGCCCTCGTAGGGGCCGATGACGCCCTCCTGCTCCATCTGGTCCATGATGCGGGCCGCGCGCGCGTACCCGAGCTTGCAGCGGCGCTGCAGAAGGCTGGTGGACGCCTGCCCCGCTTCGATCACGCACTCGACCGCCTGCTCAAACATCGGGTCGCGGGTGTTGTCGCTTTCGTCGGCATCGCCCTTGCTGCCCTTTTCGGCCACCGCGCGGCGCTCCATTTCGGCGATCATCTCTTCGTCATACTGCTCGCTGCTCGTCGACTTGATAAAGTTGAGCACGGCGCTGATCTCTTCGTCGGTGACATAGGTGCCCTGCACGCGCACCGGCTTGGCCGCGCCCACCGGCAAGAACAGCATGTCGCCGTTGCCAAGCAGCTTTTCGGCGCCGCCGGAGTCCAGGATGGTGCGCGAGTCGATCTGGCTGGAAACCGCAAACGCGATGCGGCTGGGGATGTTGGCTTTGATCAGGCCCGTGATGACGTCCACGCTCGGGCGCTGGGTGGCGACGATCAGGTGGATACCGGCCGCGCGGGCCTTTTGGGCGATGCGGCAGATATAGTCCTCCACCTCTTTGCCCGCGACCATCATCAGGTCGGCCAGCTCGTCGATCACGATGGCGATATAGGGCAGATGTTCGAGCACCGGGTTCTGCTTTGCGAGTTTGTTGTAACTCTTGATGTCGCGGACGTTGTTCTCGGCAAACAGCTTGTAGCGGCGCTCCATTTCAGCCACCGAAGCCCCCAGCGCCCCGGCCGCTTTGCGCGGCTCGGTCACGACCGGCATGAGCAGGTGCGGGATGCCGTTGTACTCCGCCAGTTCGACGACCTTGGGGTCGATGAGGATGAGTTTGACGTCCTCCGGGCCCGAGCGGAACAGGAAGCTGATGATGATGGAGTTGACGCACACCGATTTACCGCTGCCGGTGGAACCGGCGATGAGCAGGTGCGGCATCTTGCACAAATCGGCCACCTGGGCCTGCCCGGCAATATCCTTGCCCAGCGCCATGGTGAGCGGGCTGCGCATGTTGATGTAGCTCTGGGCCTCGAACACGCTGCGGATGTTGACGGTGGCGCGGATCTTGTTGGGCACCTCGATGCCGACAGCAGGTTTGCCGGGGATCGGCGCTTCGATGCGCACGCCCGCCGTGGCGAGGTTGAGGGCGATATCGTCGGCCAGGCTGGTGATGCGGCTGACCTTGATGCCCGCCTGCGGCTGCAGCTCATACCGCGTGACCGAAGGGCCGCGGCAGATATCCAGGATCTTGGTTTTGACGCCGAAGCTGTCCAGCGTGTTTACAAGGACATCGGCGTTGTGTTTCATTTCGCGCACCGCCCCGGCCTCGTCCTCCGGGCGGTTGGCATTGAAAAGGTTGAGCGAAGGATAGCAGTACGGCGCAGCCGGTTCACGGCTGGCCGCCGCCAGCGCCTGCGCTTCCGGCGTCGCTTTCGCGGCGGCGGGCGGGCTGGACACCGGCGCGCTGGCCGAATTGCCCACCGACGTGCTGACGCGCAGGCGGCCCGCAACCGGCGCGGCCGCCGGGCTGGCGGGCGCGGCCGGTGCAGCCTGCGGCTGGTAACGGCCGGTCAAAAGGTCGGACACCGGCATCCCGGCTTTCCAGGCAGCGGCCGCGGCGTCCTCCTCATCCTCGTCAAATTCGTCAAACCCGTCCTCTTCGTCAAAGCTGCCGCCCAGCGTGGGGATCGGCGCCGGCCGCGGGGCGGGCGGTTCTTGCTGCGGCACCGGCTCAAGCGTGGTGGCAAACGGATCTTCCTCCGGCAGCGGGTAGTCGAGCCGAATCTCCGAAGAGACTTCCTGCGCCGGGGTCAGCGGGGCCTGGGCCGGGACATTGCTCATTGCGCGGCCGATCAGGGCGTCAAGTTCGTCCGCCGCATCCTCCACTTCGGGCTCGGTCTCCGGTTCGGGCTCCAGGCGCAGCTCAAAGTCTCCGGTATTCTCCGCCGGTACCGGGGCCGGGGCCGGTTGGGCGGCCGCTTTTTTCTTGCGGCTCAGCTGGGCCAGCGGGTCAAGGCCGAACGTGCCGCCGGGGCCGATCTCGATGCGCTCGAGCGGGTCGTTGTGCACGGCGTTTTCCAGCGCGCGGGTCGAGGCGTCGGGACCGAGGTCAACGTCAAAGTCCGAACGGTGCGCGGCGGGCACAGCCGGGGCCGCCTGCGCGGGGGGGTGCTGCGCCGGTACACGGGATGCGCCGCGGCCTTTTTCTTCCTCTTCCAGATAAGGCGCCACGTCAAAAGCCGGGTGGCGGGCCGGGCGCGGCGGTTCCGGCAGCGAGCCGGTCAGGTTTTCGATGGGTTCCTCCTCCGGCTGCTGGCCGAACAGCTGCGTATCGTAGGCGGTGCGTTCCGCCTCGCGCTCGCGCTGGGCGGTCTGCCAGCGGTCCGCGCCCGTGCGCAGGAACTGCACAACATCGGCCGGGGTCAGCGCAAAAAAGACCATCAGCCCCATCGCAAACAGCAGCAGCATGATGATGTTGGCGCCGGGGCGGCCGCACAGCGCCAGCAGCACCGCGCCGATGCCGCCGAACACGCCGCCCGCCCAAAAGCGAGTCTGCCCCCAGCTGTACAGCATCTTGATGATATCCCATGCGGTGGATTCATGCACCGCAAAGCGGGAAAACACGACCGGCACGCTGGCGGCCATCAGCGTCAGCAGCGTCATTTTGGCCACAAAAATGCTGACCCGGTAGCCGGACGCCACCAGATACGCGAGATATAAAAGGAACGGACCGACCAGATAGGTCACGATGCCGAAAATGCCGAACAGAACATTGCGCAGCATGAGCCAGCCGCCCTCCCCGCGCACGAGCACGAGCGCGATGACGAGCAGCCCCACCCCGGCCAGCGCCACACTGCTGCCAAGGTTGCTTGCCTGGGCCCGCCGCTGCGCGCGGCCGGACGATGTTTTGCGGCTGGCGCTGCCGGATGCCCGGGCCCCGCTGCGGTTTTGCGATGCGCGGCTTTTGCCGCCGGATGAACGGGAAGCGGACGCACGTTTGGCGGTCTTCCCGGTCCCCTGTTTGGATTTTGCCATCTGTTGACTCCTCTATGTAGCCCCGCACCGGGGCTGCGACCTTTTATGGAAAATAGGGCAAGCTGCCCCTTATAGCATTGCAGTGTTTATTCTAACACGAAATGCCCGGCTTGTAAAACCTTTTGGCGAGATTTTAACGCCGCGGCCCGCCGCCCCCGCTTTCGATCTCCAGGTAGAGATACTGCAGCGCGTCGCCAAGGCCGCCCAGCGCGTCGATCAGTCCCTCCTCCACCGCCTGCTGGCCGTTCAGGACGGTGCCCATATCCATCACAAGCTCGCCGGTGTTGTGCATGAGCTGGGTAAAGCGTTTGGCCGTTATGGAAGAATGGCTGGCCACAAAGCCAACGATGCGTTCCTGCATCTGTTCAAAATAGCGCAGCGTCTGCGGCACGCCCAGCACCATGCCGGAGTGGCGCACCGGGTGCACCGTCATCGTCGCCGTCGGCACAACAAAGCTGCGCCGCGCCGACACGGCCAGCGGGATGCCGATGGAATGGCCGCCGCCCAGCACAAGGGTGGCGCTCGGCTTGCTGACGCCCGCGATCAGCTCGGCCAGCGCGAGCCCGGCTTCCACATCGCCGCCCACCGTGTTGAGGATGACGAGCAGCCCTTCGATCTCGGGGTCCTCCTCGATATCCACCAGCTGCGGGATGACGTGTTCATACTTGGTCGTTTTCTGGTTGTCCGGCGCCAGCGTGTGGCCTTCGATGGTGCCGATCACAGTCAGGCAGTGGATGGCATGGCGGCCGCGCGTGGCGGCCAGGATGCCCTCTGTCTCGATCAGATCATGTTTCAGGCGCAGTTCGGCGGCGCTCTCCTGCGGGGTCAGCGCGCTGTTTTGCTCCTGCGCTTTCTTTTCCTGTTTCAATGCGTTTCCCTCCCCTTTTCTGCCGGCGGTCCGGCAAACACAGTATGCCCGCCGCCGAGCCGATTATTTCGCCCTTCCGCGTTTTCTTTGCGACATTTGGGCGGCATTTGGGCGGCATTTGGGCGGCATTTTGCCGGCTGCCGGGGTCGGGTGATAAAAAATTGACAATCCTGTGGAAATCCAGTATACTTTTTACAATGTTGCTTTTACAGGTTTCCGCCGGGGCTGCTGCGCCCCGGCGCCAAAGGGAGGGAAATATATGCCCGCACAAACCAGCAAGGTCTCCCTGCCGGTCATCAAACGGCTGCCCAAATACTACCGTTACTTAAACAACCTGGCGGCGGACGGGCGCGACAAGATCTCCTCCAGCGAGCTGGCCCGCATGATGGGCACAACGGCCAGCCAGGTCCGCCAGGATTTCAACTGTTTCGGCGGTTTTGGCCAGCAGGGCATCGGCTACAAGGTGGACGTGCTGCTGGCCGAGATCAGCAAGCTGCTGTTCGGCAGCGGCAACCTGCTGCCCACCATCCTGATCGGCGCCGGGCGGCTGGGCACCGCCGTGTCCAGCTTTATCTCCCGCAACACAAACGGCTACCGCCTGCTGGCTGTGTTTGACATCAACCCTGCGCTGATCGGGCAGGAGATGGCCGGGGTCAAGATCCACGCGCTGGACGAGCTGGAAGCGTTCTGTGCGGTGCACAAGCCGGTCGTGGCAGTTTTGTGCGTACCGCGCCAGAGCGCCATTGAAGTATCGGACGAGCTGGTAAGGCTGGGTATTCAGGGCTTCTGGAACTTCAGCCATTATGATCTTTCGGTCAAATACCCGGACGTCACGGTGGAAAACGTGCACCTGGGCGACAGCCTGATGAGCCTTGGCTACCGCCTGCGGGAGCGCAGCGAACAAAACGGCCCGGAACTGTAAACACGGGCAGACGAACGGCAAGAATGGAGAACGGCGATGGCCAAACTGTATTTTCGCTACGGCGCCATGAACAGCGGCAAAACGACCGCGCTGCTGCAGGTGGCTTTCAATTATAAAGAACGAGGCATGCGGGTGGTGATCTTAAAAGCCAGCATCGACACCAAGGGCGGGGACGCCATTGTCTCCCGCCTGGGCGTCAGCTGTAAAGTGGATCACCTTGTCAGGCCGGAGACCGACATCTTCGCCCTGATCGAAGCCGACATTGAGGCCAACGGCCGCCCCGCCTGCGTGCTGTGCGACGAAAGCCAGTTTTTCACCCCCGCCCAGGCCGAGCAGCTGTTTTTGGTCACGGTCGATCTGGGTATCCCGGTGATCTGCTACGGGCTGCGGGCCGACTTTATGATGCGCGGGTTCCCGGGGGCCACAAGGCTGCTGGAGCTGGCGCACTCGATCGAAGAGATGAAGACCATCTGCGCCTGCGGCCGCAAGGCGATGTGCAACGGGCGCAAGGTCAACGGACAGTTTGTGTTCGAGGGCGCGCAGGTCGCAATCGACACGGTGGACGCCGTCGAGTATGAAAGCCTCTGCCCCCAGTGCTGGTACCGAGAATACCGCGCTTTTCTGGCCCGCCAAAAGGAAAAAAGGCCCGATTGATCCGTCCCAATCGATCTGTACAGACAAAAGCGCTGCCCTGCCATCCCAACGGATGCAGGGCAGCGCTTTTATACACGGCCGCACGCTTGCGTCAGCCTTCTTTGTTGATGCGCCGGAAAAACTGGCGGTACTGCTGCGGCGAAAAGCCGGTCGCCTCTTTAAAGACACGGCGGAAATGCGCGCCGGTCATGAACCCGGCGCGCCCGGCCACCGTCTCGACGCTGTCGTTCGTGCGCTCGATCAGGCTTTGCGCCGCCTTCACCCGCACGCCGTTGATGTATTCGATCAGGCTGAGGTTGGTCGTCTTTTTGAACAGGCGGCTGAGGTAGTACGGGCTGATGTAAAACTGGTTTGCAATGTCGGTCAAAGTCAATCTTTCGGCATAGTGCTGCGAGATATAGCTCTGCACCTCGTCGACGATGCGGTTGGTCACGCGGCCGCCCGCCCCGCCAAGGGCCTGCTGCGCTTCGCACAGTTTTTTGAGCTGCAGAAGCAGCGTGGCCAGCATCATCTTGCGCAGCGGCGGTCCGGCGGGGTCGTCGTCGCGGATGTCGATCATGCGCTGCAGCATGGTATAAATGTCGTTCTGCTGCCTGACCGTGATACTGTTGAGCAGGTGGTTGCGCTCCTCACTGAGGAAGGAGAAAAAGTCAACGCCCGGGAACGCCTGTGTGATCTCCCTAAGATATTCGGCGCTGAAATTGCAGACGATACGGCTGGAGGACCCGTCCCCCACCGCGCCGGTCTTGTGGAGCTGGTTTTCGCCGATCAAAACCACGTTGCCCGCATTGACGATATAGGCGGAATCCTCGATAAAATAGCGACGGGTTCCCTCCACCTCATAATAGATCTCAAACTTGCGGTGGGTGTGGAAGCTGCTCATCTCATAACCGGTCTCCCGGGTGAGCGCCTCGATGAAAAAGTCTACCGTCGGCGCGTAGGTATACGGCGGCAAAGGGCTCTCCCCCTCTCTGCACAAAAACAGTGATTGTTGCGGCGGGCGTTATTTGTCCGGCTCACAGTCCAGGATCGAAGGGATATTCTCCCAGCGCTCCGGCTCGGCCGCGTAGCGCTCTTTCAGCCAGGCGACGGCGGCGTCCAACCCGGCCTGACCGCCGTCAAAATCGGCCTGCTGCTTTTTTTCGTCCGCTGTGTGCTCCAGGCTCCACGGCCCGGGCCAGACAGTGGCGGTGAGGTATTCCACTTTTTTCTTGCCGGTTTCATCCGCCGGGTCGGGGCGTTTGCCGGGTGTGATGATGAACCGCATGCCGCCCTCGGCCCCCGAATAGGGGTTGCCGTTGTGGAACCAGTGATAAATGGGGATCGAAAAGGACATAAGGGACCTCCCTGCCGCTGTACAAAAAACGCCCGAACGCACAAAACCTGTGAGTTCGGGCTTACATTTTGGAGCGGGATACGAGTCTCGAACTCGCCACCTACTGCTTGGGAAGCAGTCACTCTACCGGATGAGCTAATCCCGCATCGGTGAGATGTATTATACCCCACCGGTACGGGTTTGTCAAGGGCTGGGCCGGAGGCTTTTGCGCTTATTCCGCGCGGTCTTTGTACAGGTCTGCCAGATGCAGCAGCACTTCGACGCTCTGGTCCATCTTTTCAACGGTGATACATTCAAACGGGCCGTGGAAGTTGCGCCCGCCGGTGCCGAGGTTCGGGCAGGGCAGGCCGTGGTAGGACAGCGTCGCGCCGTCGGTGCCGCCGCGCACGGGCGTTTCCTGCGGCGTCAGGCCGGCCGCGCGGATGGCCGCGCGCGCGTTCTCAACAAGATGGAAGTGCGGTTCGATCTTTTCAAGCATGTTATAGTAGCTGTCGCGGATCGAAAGTTCGATGGTCCCGGCACCGTACTTTTCGTTGAGGTCCTGCGCGATTTTCTGCAGCTGTGCTTTGCGCACGGCAAAACGGACGGCGTCATGGTCGCGCACGATGTATTCCAGCTCCGCTTTGCTCACATCGCCCCGCATGTCGCAGAGGTGGAAGAAGCCCTCGCGGTCGTCCGTATGCTCGGGACGCTCAAACGCAGGCAGCGCCGTGTGGAATTCGATGCCGATGTTGAGGGCGTTGCGCATGGCGTTTTTGGCGCTGCCCGGGTGGACCGAGAAGCCGTTGACCGTGACATTGACCGCGGCGGCGTTGAAGTTCTCGTAGCTGATCTCGCCGACGTCGTCGCCGTCCACGGTATAGGCGTAGGCCGCGCCAAAGCCCGGCACGTCAAACAGGTCCGCGCCCTGGCCGACCTCTTCGTCGGGGGTGAAGGCGATGCAGATCTTGCCGTGGGGGCGCTTTTCGGCGATCAGGCGCTCGGCCATTGTCATGATCTCGGCCACGCCGGCCTTATCGTCCGCGCCGAGCAGCGTGGAACCGTCCGCCGTGATGAGGGTCTGGCCCTTCATTTCGGCCAGGAACGGGAAATCCGCCACCTTCATGACCGCGCCGGTGGCAGGCAGCGTCACGTCGCCGCCGTCATAGTTTTCGTGCAGCTGCGGAGAAACATTTTCGCCCGAAGCGTCGGGCGAAGTGTCCATATGGGCGATGAAGCCGAGCCCCGGCGCTTTTTCATACCCGGGCGCGGCGGGCAGCGTGGCGTAAACATAGCCGTGTTCGTCCAGGCGGGCGTCCTGCAGGCCAAGCGCTTTCAGCTCCTCCGCCAGCATGCGGCCCAGGTCAAGCTGGCGCGCGGTGGTGGGGTGGGCGGCGCTGTCGGGGTCCGAGGTCGTATAGACCTTGACATAACGAAGAAAACGTTCGTATGCACGCATAAAGCAGATTCTCCTTTGCTTTTTTCAAAAGTTGACTGTCTGCATTGTAGCACAAAAAGAAGCATTTTCCAAGCGGGGGCCTTTTCAATCCCGGGGTTTTATGTTAGAATTATGAAGATTATAAAGGCGATTTATGCCGTTTGGCATAACGATAGCGGGGTTCAGCCCGCAACGCACGAGGGAGGCCGCTATGGCAGATTCGATTTTCAAGGGAAAGACCCTGCTGATCACCGGGGGCACCGGCAGTTTCGGACATACCGTTCTCAAGCATTTTCTGACGACCGATATCGGGGAGATCCGTATCTTCTCCCGCGATGAAAAAAAGCAGGACGACATGCGCCACGAGCTGCAGGCCCGCTACCCCGAGCATTACGAGAAGGTCAAGTTCTACATTGGCGACGTGCGCAATATCCAAAGCCTGCGCGATGTGATGCCGGGGGTCAACTATATCTTCCACGCCGCGGCGCTCAAACAGGTGCCGTCCTGCGAGTTCTTCCCGATGGAGGCGGTGCGCACCAACATTGAGGGCACCGACAACATGCTGCATGCGGCGATGGAGGCCAACGTGGAGCGCGTGGTCTGCCTGTCCACCGACAAAGCCGCCTACCCCATCAATGCGATGGGCATTTCCAAGGCGATGATGGAGCATGTCATCACGGCCAACGCGCGCGTGTCCGCGCAGCGCGGCGGGCCGGTGATCTGCTGCACACGGTACGGCAACGTCATGTGCAGCCGCGGTTCGGTCATCCCGCTGTTTGTGGAGCAGATCCGCGCGGGCAACCCGATCACGATCACCGACCCCAACATGACCCGCTTTTTGATGAACCTGGACGAGGCGGTAGACCTTGTCATGTTCGCGTTTGAACACGCCCGCCCCGGCGACCTGTTCATCCAGAAATCCGACGCTTCGACGATCGGCGACCTGGCCAAAGCCGTGCAGACGCTGTTTGGCGATACCGGTATCCGCATCATCGGCACCCGCCACGGTGAAAAGCTGTACGAGACGCTGATGACCAAGGAGGAACGCACCCGCAGCGAAGACATGGGCGGGTATTTCCGCGTTTCGGCCGATAACCGCGACTTGAATTATGACAAATACTTCATCAAGGGCCAGGTCCACACCCAGGCGGACGAAGATTACACGAGCCACAACACCTGCCGCCTGAATGTGGAAGAGACCATCGCCAAGATCAAGACGACTGACTATATCAAAGAGGAGCTGGCGAAGGATGGCAACTGCTGAATTTGATACCAGCCGCCCGGTGCTGATCACCGGCGCAGGCGGGTTCGTGGGCAAAAACCTGGTTGCCACGCTGCGCACGCGCGGCTACAGCGACCTGTTGCTGTTTGAAAAGGACGACACGGCCGAAACGCTGGCCGCGTACTGCCGCAAAGCGGCGTTCGTCATCCATCTGGCGGGCATCAACCGGCCCAAAGACGCGAGCGAGTTTTACAGCGGCAACGCCGGCCTGACCGACACGATACTCAGCCTGCTTGAACAGGCCGGCAACGCCTGCCCGGTGCTGGTGACTTCCAGCGTGCAGGCCGCGCTGGAAAACGATTACGGCAAGTCGAAGCGCCTGGCCGAGCAGGCCATCCTGGCCCACGGCGAGCGCACCGGCGCGCCGGTGTATGTTTTCCGTATGGAAGGGGTGTTTGGCAAGTGGTGCCGCCCCAACTACAACAGTGTGGTCGCCACCTTCTGCCACAACATCGCGCGCGGGCTGCCGATCCAGGTGCGCGACCCGGATTTTTCGCTGCCGCTCGTTTACATTGACGACGTCGTCGCCTGTATCCTGAACGCGCTTGAACGCGGCGAGGCCGTGCGGGACGCGCAGGGCATCTGCCGCATCCATCCCGTGCATACCGTGACGCTGGGGCAGCTGGCCGAAACGCTCAAGAGCTTTGCCAAAGCGCGCGGCGGCGCGGCCGCCGAAGCGCTGGGTTCGGATGGGCTGCCGACGCTGGCCGTGCCCGACCTGGCCGCGGACAGCTTTGAAAAGAAGCTCTATTCCACTTATCTTTCCTATCTGCCCGAGGAAGACTTTGCCTATGACCTTGCCATGCACTGCGACGCGCGCGGCAGCTTTACCGAGTTTTTGCGCAGCCCGGAGCGCGGGCAGGTCAGCGTGAACATCTCCCGCCCCGGCATCGTCAAGGGCAACCACTGGCACCACACTAAAAACGAAAAGTTCCTGGTCGTCAAAGGCGAGGGCGTCATCCGCTTCCGGCGCATCGACTCGGACAAAGTCATTGAGTATCATGTCAGCGGCGAGCGCCTGCAGGTCGTGGATATCCCCTGCGGCTACACCCACAACATTGAAAACGTGGGCGCGGGTGAGATGGTGACGGTGATGTGGGCCAACGAAGCGTTTGACCCCGAACACCCGGACACCTTCGCGCTGCCGGTGTAAAAGTTTTTGCAAAAAGAAGGGGTATTTATGATGCGCAAACTGGCGGCCGTTTTCCTGTGCAGCGCCCTGGGCTGGGTCGGCGGCATTTTGTTCGTGCTGGGCGCACTGTGGTGGTTTTCGCCCAGTCCCCTGCCGCTGGCCCCGGTGCTGCTGGCCATTGCCCTGGCTGTGATCCTGATCGCCTGGGCCCGGCTGCACAAGGATGAAACGCTTGTTGAAAACGGCGTTTCGGTGCCCGCCCAGGTGACTGAGATCGCCCGCAGCACCGCAAAAATCAGCTTTGGGCTATCAAACGGCATCGACGGCGCACACCCTTACATCCTGCATTATCAATACCACTTTGACGGCAAAGAGTATACCGGCTGCAGCCGCCTGTTGTGGGCGCCGCCCAAAGTGCCGGAAAACCGCCGCATCCATGTCTATCTCGACCCGGCCCGTCCCGCGCGTTCCGCGCTCGATTTCCCCATTATTTGACGCCGGGCCTATGAGCCAAAGAAAGGTAAGCCCATGAAGAAGCTGAAACTGATGACCATCATCGGCACGCGGCCGGAGATCATCCGCCTGTCCGCCGTGATCAAAAAGTGCGACAAGTATTTTGACCAGATCCTCGTTCATACCGGGCAGAACTATGATTATACGCTCAACCAGATCTTCTTTGAGGACCTGGGGCTGCGCGCGCCGGATTTTTATCTGGACGCCGTCGGCAAAGACCTGGGCGAGACGATCGGCAACATCATTGCCAAATCGTACGCGCTGATGGTGGAGCAGAAGCCCGATGCGCTGCTGATCCTGGGCGACACCAACAGCTGCCTTTCGGCCATTGGGGCCAAGCGGCTGCATATCCCGATCTTCCACATGGAGGCCGGCAACCGCTGCTTTGACGAATGCCTGCCCGAAGAGACCAACCGCCGCATCGTCGACCATATCGCCGATGTGAACCTGTGCTATTCCGAGCATGCGCGCCGGTACCTGAACGCCGAGGGCACCGCCAAAGAGCGCACGTTTGTGACCGGCAGCCCGATGGCCGAAGTGCTGCACGCGAACCTTGCCAAGATCGAGGCGAGCGACGTGCTGGAGCGCCTTGGGCTCGAGGCGCAGAAGTACATGCTGCTTTCGGCCCACCGCGAGGAGAACATCGACACCGAGAAGAACTTCGTCGACCTGTTCACCTCGATCAACCACCTGGCCGAAACCTACGATATGCCGATCCTCTACTCCTGCCACCCGCGCAGCCGCAAGCGGCTGGAGGCGATGGGCTTTGCGCTTGACCCGCGCGTTCGCCTGCACGAACCGCTGGGCTTCCATGACTATAACCACCTGCAGATGAACGCGTTCTGCGTTGTGAGCGATTCGGGCACGCTGCCGGAAGAATCGAGCTTTTTCCTGAGCGTCGGCCACCCGTTCCCGGCCGTGTGCATCCGCACTTCGACCGAGCGCCCGGAGGCGCTGGACAAAGCCTGCTTTGTGCTGGCCGGCATCTCCGAAGGCGGGGTCGAGCAGGCGGTCGCGACGGCGGTCGCCATGCGTGAAAACGGCGACGACGGCATCCCGGTGCCCTATTATACTGAGGATGTCTCCAACAAGGTGGTCAAGATCATCCAGAGCTACACCGGCGTTGTGAACAAGATGGTCTGGCGCAAGCAGTAAAACAGACGAAAGGACGTTTTGCATGGCAAACAAGCGGGTGTTGGTCGTGACCCAGCATTTCTGGCCGGAGAACTTCCGCATCAACGATATTGTGGAAGGGTTCCTGGCCGACGGACTGGAGGTCGACGTTTTGTGCGGCCTACCCAACTATCCCAAAGGCGAATGGTTCGACGGCTACGGCCCGCACGGCCCGTTTGAGGAGCATTACCGCACGGCCCAGGTGTTCCGCGCCAGAGAATGGCCGCGCAAGGGCAACACGAGCGTGAACATCTTCCTCAACTATGTCAGCTGGCCGCTGTATGCGGCCGCGGCGCTGCGCCGCCTGCCTGGCGGGTACGACGCGGTGTTCTGCTTTAATACGAGCCCCGTTCTGATGTGCTGGCCCGCGATCCGTTACGCGAAAAAGCACGGCGTCCCTTTTACAAACTATGTGCTCGACCTGTGGCCGGAAAACCTCTACAGCGTGCTGCCGGTCAAAAACGGGGCGCTGCGCGCCATAGCGCAGGGGGTGAGCGACTGGCTGTACAAACGCTGCGACCGGCTGATCGCGATGAGCGAACCGCTGGCGCAGCGGCTGCGCGCGCGCACCGGAAAACCGGCGGACAAGGTGGCAGTCATCCCGCAGTACTGCGAGGATTTTTACGCTCTCCCCTGCCCGGACGAAGCGCTGCAGCAGCGGTTCGGCGGGCGGTTCAACCTGGTATTTACCGGCACGTTCACCCCGGCGCAGAGCCTTGAGACGGTCATCCGCGCAGTGGGCCAGGCCCGCCGGAAAACAGGCGCCGACCTGCACCTGCTGCTTGTGGGCGACGGCATGAGCCGCGCGGCGCTGGCGCAGTTCGTGTGCGAGGAGGACGCCGGGGGGTATGTGACGTTTTACGGCAGCGTCCCGGCCAAAGACATCCCGCGCTTTACGACGCTGGCCGACGCGCTGATCGTCTCGCTGTCCGATTCGCCCGACCTGGGGCTGACCGTACCCGGCAAGGTCGCAAGCTACATGGCGGCCGGGAAACCGGTGCTGGCCAGCATGGACGGCGCCGGGCACGACGCGGTGGCCGAAGCGGGCGGGCTGGCAAGCCCGGCCTGCGACGCCGGGGCGCTGGCCGAAAACCTGGCGGCGCTGTGCGCGCTGTCGCCCGGCGCGCGCGCCGAAATGGGCGCGCGCATCAAGACCTATTATGAAACGCATTACCGGCGGGCGCAGATCCTGCGCAGGCTGGAGACGTTTATTTTGAACGGGACGGTCTGAGACCGCCCGGACCCCGCGCCGTGCGCGCAAAAACGAGGTGCTGTTTTGAACGACACTGCAAAAATTCTTGTGCTGATCCCCTGCTATAACGAAGAAGCCAACATCGTGGAAGCGGTGGAGCGGCTGCGCCGCACCTGCCCGCAGGTGGATTACCTTGTCATCAACGACTGTTCGACCGACCGCAGCGTGGAGCTGCTGAAAGCCCACGGGTATCCGTATCTCGATCTGCCGGTCAACCTGGGCATCGGCGGCGGCATCCAGTGCGGGTATGTCTATTCGCACGCAAACGGGTATGACATTACCGTACAGATGGACGGCGACGGCCAGCACGACCCGGCGTACCTGGAAAACATCGTCAAGCCGGTGGCCGAAGGCAGGCTCGACATGTGCATCGGCAGCCGGTTCATCACAAAGGAAGGCTTCCAGACCAGCTTCATGCGCCGCGTCGGCATCCATGTTTTGAGCGCGATGATCTTTTTGCTCTGCGGCAAGCGCGTGAAGGACGTGACCAGCGGCTTCCGCGCCACCAACGCCCGCATGACCGCCTATTTTGCCAAGCATTACGCGGCGGACTACCCCGAACCGGAGGCGATCCTGGCCGCCTGCCTGGCCGGGTTCCGTGTGGGCGAAGCCGCGGTCGTCATGCAGGAGCGCCACGGCGGCGTGTCCAGCATCAACGCGGTCAAGAGCGTGTATTACATGGTCAAGGTCTCACTTTCGCTGGTCATTGACCGGCTTTCGATCAAACCGGCGGCGCATGCCCGCCGCAAAAGGAGTTCCTCATGAGCTTAAAATTTCAGGCTTTCATGATCCTGGGCGCGCTGGTGCTGCTCATCATCATCTTTGTGCTGCTCAAGCGCGGCAAGATGACGGTCAAATACAGCCTTTTGTGGCTGGGGCTTTCGCTGGCGCTGACGGTGTTTGCCGTCTGCCCGTATGTCGTGTACGTCATGCGGGATATCCTGGGCGTCGAGATGCCGGTCAACCTGGTTTTCATGCTGATGTTCTGCTTTGTGCTGCTGGTGCTGCTGTCCTTAAGCATTGCGCTGTGCCAGCTGGCGGAAAAATCGCGGCGGCTGACCCAGGCCACGGCGATCCTGGAAAAGCGCGTGCGGGAGCTGGAACAGGCGCTGGCCCAAACCGGGCGCAGGGAGCGCTGAACCACCTGTTTGCGGGAATTTGCGGTGTGAGGTTTTTGCGATGAACGACCTGTTTTCCCTGGCGTATCTGGGCTTTTTTGCGGCGGCGGCTCTTTTGAACTATCTGCTGCCGCGCGTTGTGCGGCCGTATTTTCTCCTGGCCGCCAACTACGCTTTTTACTGTTATGCACCGGAAAACCGCCCGCTGGCCGCTGTGCTGGCGGGCGCTACGCTGGTTACATGGCTGTGCGGGCTCATCATCGGCAAATGCCGTGTAAAAGCCGTGCGGGTGCTGTTTCTGCTGCTGGCGCTGGCGGGCGGGGTCGGCATTTTGCTGTACTACAAATACTGGAACCTGCTGGCCGACGCCGTGACCGGGCTGACCGGCGCGCGCATGGCGCACCTTGACCTGCTCACGCCGCTGGGGCTGAGCTATTTCACGTTCGCGGCGCTGAGCTACACGATCGACGTGTTCCGCAAGCGCTGCCGCGTGGAGCCGAATCTTCTGCACTATGCCATGTTCGTCAGCTTTTTCCCGACGATGATCACCGGCCCCATTGAGCGCTACCCCCACCTGCGCCCGCAGATCAAGAACCCGCGGCGGTTCAGCTACAGCCGCTGTGCGGGCGGGCTGTTCCGCATCCTGTGGGGCTACATGAAAAAGATGGTCATTGCCGACAACCTGGCCCAGTATGTCAGCCTTGTCTTTGCCACGCCGGAAACCATGGGCGGCCCGCACCTTGCGGTGGCCAGCCTTTTGTTCGCCGTGCAGCTGTACATGGATTTCTCCGGCTGCTGTGACATCGCCCTGGGCGTGGCGCGTATCCTGGGGTATGACCTGATCGAAAACTTCAACGACCCGTTCGCCGCCACCAACTTCAGCGCCCTGTGGGCGCGGTGGCATATCAGCATGACCGGCTGGTTCCGCGATTACATCTACATTCCGCTGGGCGGCAGCCGCTGCGGCATGGCGCGCTGCCTGCTCAACGTCGTCATTGTGTTCGTTGTCTCGGGGTTGTGGCACGGCGCGGACTGGCGCTACCTGCTGTGGGGCCTGATCTGCGGCCTGATCTCGGCCGCCGGGCGCGCGACGCTGCCGCTGCGCAGGCGGCTGTGGCGCTTCAACCCGCTGTACCGCGCGCAATGGCTGCAGAATTTCCTGCAGCGCTGCATCACTTTTTTGCTGTTTGCTGCGGCCATGGCCTGCTTTGCCTGCGCTTTGTACAACGCAGACCCGCTTGCCGTTTACACCGGGCTGGCCCGGGGCTGGCAGAACGGGCTGGCCGGCGTGCCGGCGCTGCTGCACGACAGCGGCATCGACGGGCGGCTGCCGGTCGTGCTGACCTGTGCGGCGGCGATCGTGTTCGCCGCCGAAAGCGGCGGCCGCAACATCGCCCGCTGGGTCCGGCGGCAGAACTTTGTGCTGCGCTGGACGCTGTACTATGCCGCCGGGGCCGCAATTTTGTTCTTCGGCGTGTTTGGGCAGAGCGCATTTATTTACCAGCAGTTCTGATGATTTTGTGAAAGGAGCCCGCGTATGGCAAGCCGCCCCCCTGTCCCCCGCACCACGCAGCCCATACACCGCGGCGCTGTCGCCGCGCCGCCGCGGCCGGGGACCGCCCCCGCCCGGCGCCCGGCGCGCCGCAAACGCCGCCACAGTTTGTGGGGGCGCTTCTGGCTCGGCTTTGTGCGGCGGCTGTACTTTGGCGCCAAAACGCTGTTCAAGCTGGCGCTGTGCGTGCCGGTCCTTGTGTTCATGGTCTGGTTCAGCTATACGGTCGACCGCAGCGGCCTGTTCCAGGGCGAGCTTGCGCCGCGGCGCATCGTCGATTTAATGCTGCAGGGCTACGATGTGACCAACTTCGATTCGATGGATGAGCGCGAGGTCGTGCAGCTCTACGCCCAGGATGTGCCCGAAACGCCGCAGGTCATCGGCGTGGGCTCCAGCCGCGTTTTGCAGTTCAGCCGCGAAGTGATCGGCACGGACAGCTTTTTCAACATGGGCGTGACCGGCGCCGATGTGCGCGACAACATGACGAGCTATTACAAGATGGTCACCTACGGAAAGGTGCCGGACGTGCTTGTGTGGAGCGTGGACCCCTGGGTCTTTTACGACGACCCGATGGCCTATGACGAGCGCGCCGACGCCGACCTGTACAACGAGTTTTTGACCAAGGTGCTCGGCGTGCCGACCGACTATGAGGAGCCCGACCAGGTCGAGCTGTGGAAGGCGCTGGCCGAACCGGCCTACTTCCAGGGCAACGTGGATTATTTTGTCAAAAACCGCGGGCAGGACGTCGTCACCGACGACGAGGGCAACGCCATCGACTTCAACCCCGTGCAGGGCGACCCGTATGCGCAGCCGACCAACATCAAGCGCTCGGACGGCAGCGTTTTGTACGAAACAACCTTCCGCGACCAGACGCAGGACCAGATCCTGGCTTTGGCGGCGGCGGCCTGCACCACCTTCAACAGCGTGCACATGGAAGGCTTTGACGCCATGGGCGAGACAGCCATGGCCGCGTTCGAGGCGTTTATCGACTATGCACACGAACAGGGCACAACGGTGATCCTGGTGCTGTCCCCCTGGCACCCGTATCTGTACGATTACTTACTCACCGAAACCGACCTGCACCGCGGCTTTTTCCAGGTGGAAAACTGGGTGCGGCAGTACTGCGCCGAACACGGCGTGCCGCTGTACGGCAGCTACGACCCCAGCTGCATCGAGGGCATTGAGGAGCTGGACTTTTTTGACGGGCTGCACTGCAAGGATACCGGCATCCGCAAGTTCTTCCCCGGCGTACCGGCCGTGCTGGACGCCGTTGCGAACGGTTCCGTGCCCGACCCGCTGGGCATAACGCCGCGCACAACGCCGCCCGCCCCCGAGGAGCCCGCCCCCGCCGAATGATTTTTTCGGCATAGTCGCCAATTTTTTGTTCGGCTGGTTGTATTTTGTGCACAAAGTCACGGCGAGCCGCCCCGCATTTGCTTGACAGCGGGGCGCAAACCTGCTACACTGGGTTACGTTATCATTTCAAATGCAGTGACGGGGAAAAAGCAGTCCCATTTCCAGCTGTAGAGAGCCGCCGGTTGGTGCAAGGCGGTGCGGAAGGGTCTTGTGTCACTGGCCCCCGAGCAGCTGCGCTGAGCGCACAGGCGTTAGGCGCAGACGGAACCTGACCGTTATCATGCAGGCGCGATTCGCCGTTTTGCTTCAAAACAGCTGATCGTACTAAGAGGCCGCTTTGGCGGCAACGAGAGTGGTACCGCGGGTACGATGACAGATCATTTCCCGTCTCTCAAAGGCAACAGCCTTTGAGGGACGGTTTTTTTATTGGCCGTTTTCCCAAAAAGGCGCAACGCCGCCCACGCGCGGCCAGAATGTAAGGAGGGCACACACAATGATGGACGCAAGCAAGTATCATGTAGGCTACTATCCCCCGCCGGTCGAGCCCGGGCATGTGTATGAATGGCCGCAGAAGGACCACATTGAAAAAGCGCCGATCTGGTGCAGCGTGGACCTGCGCGACGGCAACCAGAGCCTGATCGTGCCGATGGACCTGGATGAAAAGCTCGAATTTTATGACATGCTGCTCAAGATCGGCTTTAAGGAGATCGAGGTCGGTTTCCCGGCCGCGAGCGAGACCGAGTACACGTTTTTGCGCAAGCTGATCGACGAGAACCGCATCCCGGAGGATGTGACCGTGCAGGTGCTGACCCAGTGCCGCGACCACATCATCCGCCGCACGTTCGAGGCGGTCAAGGGCGCGCCGCGGGCCATCATCCACTTTTACAACTCGACCAGCGTGGCCCAGCGCGAGCAGGTGTTCAAAAAATCCAAGGAGGAGATCAAGCAGATCGCCGTGGACGGCGCCAAGCTGGTCAAACAGCTGAGCGAGGAATACGAGGGCAACTTCCTGTTTGAGTACAGCCCCGAGAGCTTTACCGGTACCGAGCCGGAGTACGCCGTGGAAGTGTGCAACGCCGTGCTGGACGTGATGCAGCCGACGCCGGACCGCCCGATGATCATCAACCTGCCGGTCACGGTGGAAATGAGCATGCCGCATGTCTACGCCAACCAGATCGAGTGGTGCTCCAAGCATCTCAAATACCGCGACAGCGTCATTCTTTCGAGCCACCCGCACAACGACCGCGGCTGCGGCGTTGCGGACGCCGAGCTGGCCGTTCTGGCCGGGGCGCAGCGCATTGAATGCTGCCTGTTCGGCAACGGCGAGCGCACCGGCAACGTGGACGCCGTAACGCTGGCGATGAACATGTACAGCCACGGCGTCGACCCGAAGCTCGACTTTTCCGACATGCCCGGCATCTGCGAAACCTACGAGCGCGTGACCCGCATGCATGTGTACGAGCGCACGCCGTATGCGGGCAGCCTGGTGTTTGCGGCGTTCTCCGGCAGCCACCAGGACGCCATTGCCAAGGGCATGAACTACCGCAAAGAGCACAACCTGCACGAATGGACCTGCCCGTATATCCCCATCGACCCGCACGACATCGGCCGCACCTATGACGCCGACGTCATCCGCATCAACAGCCAGAGCGGCAAGGGCGGCATCGGCTTTTTGCTGCAGCAGAACTACGGCTACAACCCGCCGCCGCGCATGCGCGAGGATCTGGGTTACCGGGTCAAGGATATCAGCGACCACGAGCACAAGGAACTCAGCGTCAAGGAAGTTCTGTATGTGTTCGAGCGCGCATATCTCAACCATGCCGACCCGCTCAATGTGACCGAAGCGCACTTCAAGCAGAACCCCGACAGCACGATCACGGCCGAAGTCACGCTGCGCACCGCCGGCGGCGAGAAAGTCTGCACGGCCACCGGCAACGGCCGCCTGGACGCGGTGGCGACCGCCATCGAACAGCAGACCGGGCTGCACTTCACGCTCGTGCATTACAGCGAACACGCGCTGGATTCCGACACCAACAGCCGCGCATGCAGCTATGTGGGGCTCAAGTGGGCCAGCGGCGAGGAAACCTGGGGCTGCGGCACCCACACCGACATCATCGTGGCCGGTATCCGCGCCCTGGTGAGCGCCATCAACAACAAGTAACGGAGGGAACGACCATGGGAATGACCATGACGCAGAAGATCCTGGCCGCCCACTGCGGGGAGGCTTCGGTCAAAGCCGGGCAGCTTATCAACGCCAGTCTCGACATCGTGCTCGGCAACGACATCACAACGCCGGTCGCCATCAATGAATTCGAGAAGGCCGGGTTCGATTCGGTGTTCGACAAAACGCGGGTCAACATCGTGCTTGACCACTTTGTGCCCAACAAGGACATCAAGAGCGCCCAGCAGAGCAAGCAGTGCCGGGAGTTTGCCAACAAGTATGACATCCTCAACTTTTACGATGTCGGCACGATGGGTGTGGAACACGCGCTGCTGCCCGAGAAGGGCATCGTGACCGCGGGCGACTGCATCATCGGCGCGGACAGCCACACCTGCACCTACGGCGCGGTGGGCGCGTTCTCGACCGGCGTGGGCTCCACCGATATGGCCGCAGGCATGGCGACCGGCATGGCCTGGTTCAAGGTGCCCGCCGCCATCAAGGTCGAACTGAAGGGCGCGCTGAAAGCCCCCGTCGCGGGCAAGGACGTGATCCTGCACCTGATCGGGCAGATCGGCGTTTCGGGCGCGCTGTACAAGAGCCTTGAATTTGTCGGCGAGGGCGTCAGGAGCCTTTCGATGGACGACCGGCTGTGCATCTGCAATATGGCGATCGAGGCCGGGGCCAAGAACGGCATCTTCCCGGTGGACGAGACCTGTGAAGCGTACCTGAAAGGCCGCAGCCAGCGCCCCTGGGTCAAGTATGAGGCCGATGCCGACGCCGAATACGAGCGCACGGTGGTCATTGACCTGGACAAGCTGGAGCCGACCGTCTCCTACCCGCACCTGCCGGAGAACACCCACCCGGCCAAAGAGGGCAAGGACATCAAGATCGATCAGGTTGTGATCGGTTCGTGCACCAACGGCCGCCTGGAAGATATGGAAGCCGCCTACAACATCCTCAAAGGCAAACACATTGCCAAGGGCGTGCGCGGTATCATTATCCCGGCCACGATGGCCGTGTATAAAGAGTGCATCCTGCGCGGCTACACGACCGCCTTCATTGACGCGGGCTGCATCGTCTCGACCCCGACCTGCGGGCCCTGCCTGGGCGGGTATATGGGCATCCTGGCCGAAGGCGAGCGCTGCGTATCCACGACCAACCGCAACTTTGTCGGCCGGATGGGCCATGTGGATTCCGAAGTGTATCTCGCCAGCCCCGCCACCGCCGCGGCCAGCGCGCTGACCGGGTACATCACCGACCCGAGGGAGGTTTGAACATGAACGCACAAGGCACTGTTTTCAAATACGGCGACAACATCGACACCGACGTCATCATCCCGGCGCGCTACCTGAACACCCAGAACGCGAAGGAACTGGCCGCGCACTGCATGGAGGACATCGACAAGACCTTTATCACCCGCGTGCAGCCGGGCGACATCATGGTGGGGGGCGAGAACTTCGGCTGCGGGTCTTCCCGCGAGCATGCGCCGCTGGCCATCAAAACGGCGGGCGTGAGCTGCGTGATCGCCAAAAGCTTTGCGCGCATCTTTTACCGCAACGCCATCAACATCGGCCTGCCGATCCTGGAATGCCCGGCGGCAAGCGAAGCCATCCGCGAAGGCGATGTGGTGAAGGTCGACTTTGACACCGGCCTTATCACCGACGAGACGACCGGCCAGACCTTTGAGGCCGCGCCGTTCCCGCCGTTCATCCAGAAGATCATCACCGCAGGCGGGCTGATGAACAGCCTGCGGCAGGAATAAGCCAGGAAGGAAAGACCATGGAGAAAAACATTGCGCTGATCTACGGGGATTGTGCGAGCCCCGAGATCGTGACCCAGGCCGTGCGCGTGCTGGACGCCATTGCCGCCAAATACGGCCACACCTTCACCTACACCCGCGCCTATATGGGCGGCGAGGCCATCGACCGGTTCGGCGACCCGCTGCCGCAGGCGGAGCTGGACAAGTGCCTGGCGGCCGACAGCGTGCTGCTGGGCGCGGTCGGCGGCCCCAAGTGGGAGGGCGTGCCCGGCGACAAACGCCCCGAAAAGGGGCTTTTGCGCCTGCGCGCCGGGATGGGGCTGTACGCCAACAGCCGCCCGGCGAAGATCTGGCCGCAGCTGGCCGACGCCAGCCCGCTGAAAAAAGAGATCGTGGACCGCGGCCTCGACTTTATCGTGGTGCGCGAGCTGATCGGCGGCGTTTATTTCGGCGAGCACAAGACCTTCCACCAGGACGGCGAGCTCAAAGCCGTGGATGTGATGCCCTATTCGGAGCATGAGATCGAGCGCATCGGGCGCATCGGCTTTGAGACCGCGATGAAGCGCCGCAAGAAGCTGACCTGCGTGGACAAGGCGAACGTGCTGGACACCAGCCGCCTGTGGCGGCGCGTGCTGGAAAAGCTGGCGCAGGAATACCCGGAAGTCGAGTTCGGAGAGATGTTTGTGGACAACGCCGCCATGCAGATCTGCAAGGACCCGAGCCAGTTCGACGTCATCGTGACCGAGAACATGTTCGGCGATATCCTTTCGGACGAAGCCAGCGAGATCACGGGCTCCATCGGCATGGTGCCGTCCTCGAGCCTAGGGGCCGGGCCGCGCGGGCTGTATGAGCCGATCCACGGCTCCGCGCCGGACATTGCCGGGCAGGACAAGGTCAACCCGATCGCCTGCATCCTGTCGGCGGCCATGATGCTGCGCTACAGCTTTGACATGCCCGCCGAGGCGGACGCCATTGAGGCGGCGGTCTCCGGCGTGCTGGACGCCGGGCTGCGCACGGCGGATATCATGCAGGAAGGGTGCACCCTCGTCGGCTGTGCGGCCATGGGGGACGCGATCTTGGCGCGGCTGTAAGCCAAAAACGGCCCGGCGCTTTGTGCGAAGCGGCCGGGCCGGGAGCCGAAACGGAAGGAAAACAACAAATATGTGCGAACGCCCCGCCCGGGTCCTGTGCTAAACCCGGGCGGGGCGTTTTATGCTTTATGGCGCGCCGTGGTCTCCCCCTGCCGCTTCTTCGGCGCTGCGCCAGGGGCGGCGGGCGGCGGCGCGGTTATAGCGGGCGCGGCACAGCAGGCTGCTGGCCGCCCAGACCAGCACCAGCGCAGCGGCCGCCGCATAGCCCGCTACACGCGGCAGGCGCCGGGATAAAAACCAGATGCCCGCCGTGAACACAACGACCGCCACCGCAAACAGCATGATCTCGATGACGAGACTGCGGCGTGCGCGCGGCCAGCGGCTGACCCAGATACGGCGCTGCAGGCAATTTGACAGATAAAGGACAAAGAAAAGCGGCAGCATCAGAACCAAAAACACAGCCGCTGCCCGGCCGGTCCCCAGCACCATATTGACAAGCAGAAGTACGGCATACCACAGCGTATACGGCCGCGCCAGACCGCAGAGCCAGTCGGCAAAGCTGCCGGGGTCGATCTCACGGGCCATGTCGTCATAAATTTCCCGGCGGCCGGGGCCCAGGCTTTCGGCCAGCGTTTTGTGTTCCAGCGCTGCACGCAGCGCCATATCGATCAGGTCTTTGCGCAGGCGCTCCAATTCGTAGAGGTTCCAGCTCGCGCGCCGGATCGAAGCCATCGCGCGGCCGAGCTCTTCCCGGTCGGCCAGCGGCAGCGCGCCTTCGCGGCGGTCATTTTCCCTTTTCAGTTGTGCGTATTCGCTCGGGCGCATCGCTCATTCCTCCTTATAGCCGCCGTCCAGAACATTCTGCACAGCGGCAGCGGTCTCGCGCCAGGCAGCGGTAAAATCGGCCAGCGTCTGCTGCCCGGCCGGGGTCAGGGTGTAATACTTGCGGCTGGGCCCGGCCGGCGAAGCGCGGTAGGACGCCGCGACCAGACCTTTGCGCTCCAGCCGCAGCAGCAGCGGGTAGAGCGTGCCTTCGGTGATACCGGCAAAGCCGCTTTCCCGCAATGTGGCCGCAATGGCGTAGCCATAGCTGGGCGCGCGGGCGATGATCTGCAAAATGCAGCCTTCCAGCGTGCCTTTGCGCAGCTGGCTGCGGTCAAACATTGCGGTATTTCCCTCCTTTCCCGGCTTTGCGGGCAGAGCCGTTTCAGCTACTTTGTTATACAAGGTTCCTTTGGCTATATTGTATCACAAGGTAGCGGCGCGGTCAAGGCGCCGCCCGCAGGCATGGCATAAAAATTCCCGCACCGCAAAGGGCGCGGTGCGGGATGTAACAGGTGTGCGAATTGGGCATCGGCCAGGGGTGTTGACAGGGCCGTATCCCACGCATGGGAGCGCTTAGATGTTTTCTGCCGGGGAGCTGTTTACGGCCGCCCGTTGCAGCAGGCGCTGCAGCTCTGCCGCCAGCCGGCTTTTCATGGTTTCCAGTTCCTGTGCTGCCGGGCGGTTTGCGTCGGCGTACATTTTCTCCGGCGGATACCACCAGACCGGTCCCCTGCCCGCATGGCCGTAGCCTTCCAGATCCCCGGCGACCCGCGGAAACAGGTGCCAATGCAGGTGGGAGTCGCCGTTGCCCAGAAGTTCAACGTTCATTTTTTCGGCACGAAACGCATGGGCCACCGCCTCATTGACAAGGGCCATCTCCTGCAAAAAAAGCCGCTGCGTTTCCGCGGGCAGGTGAAACAGTTCCGTCACATGCTCTTTGCACAGAAACAGCGTATAACCGCGAAAGTGCTGGTTATCGCCCAGCACGACATACCCTGTGCGCAGCTCCTTGACAAAATACGGGTTCTTCCCCTGCTTGATCAGCGCAATGCGGTCACAAATCAGGCACATAGCCGCCTCACTTTCTTTCCCGCCACGGGCTTTGGACAATCTGGCCGGATTCGACCTTGACGGCCTGCTCCACCCTTGCCCCGGCTTTGACGATCCCGCCGGGGGCCACATGTACGGCGGCGCCGAGCACGGCGTCATGGTCGACGATGGCCCCGGCGTTGAGCAGGCAGCCCGCCCCGGCGCGCACATTGGCGCCGACAAAGGCAAACGGCAGCACCATGCTGCCCGCGCCCAGGGCAGCCGAGCGGCTGACTTCGGCCGCAGGATGGATGAACACCGGCAGCTTGTAACCGGTCGCCGTCAGTTTCTGGATCAGCTGCAGGCGCAGCGCGTTATTGCCCAGGGCCACAAACGCGGCCGGGCACTGGCGGCGCAGCGCCGGGTCGACATAATCGCGCAAAGCCCCGGCACAATCGGCGGCGTTATCGTCCAGAAAAACCGGTTTGCCCCAACCGCAGCCTTCGAGCATTTCGCCGAGCTCGGCCCCGAAACCGCCGCGGCCCAGCACCAGCACATGGGAAAATTTGGACAAAATCGTCATCACAAAGCCCCCTTTGCGGATTTACCTAATTTGTTGTCAGTATAGCACGGTTTTGAACAGGCGGCAAGGAAAGAAAATAGTCATACTTTCAAATTTGCGGTCCATCAAATTCGACAAAAAACACGCGGCAAAACCCACACGGCTGGCAACATATCCGAAAAGCGGTTTGCCCGCTTGCTTTTTTGGCGGCGGGGCTTTACACTAAATTTACAGGATGTCCAACTCTTTCATTTTGAGACGGGAGGGCGCACGATGCCGCGTTTTTGGAACCAGCATGAACCGCAGTGCACCCGTGTACGCCGGGGGCTGGGCAGCCGTATATCTTTATCCGCAGCAAGCGCAGTGTAAGTATACGCTGCGCTGTTTTATTTGGGGAGCCTTCTCCCCGCGGTCAAACAGGAGGTTTGCAGTATGCAGGAACAGAAAAAAGTAGCCGTCATCATGGGTTCGGACAGCGACTGGCCGGTCGTGAAAGGCGCGTGCAGCGTGCTGAAGGAGTTCGGCGTGCCGTATGAGGCGCGCATCCTTTCGGCCCACCGCACGCCGGAGGCCGCCGCCGCGTTTGCCAAAAGCGCCCGCGCCAATGGCTACGGCGTGATCCTGTGCGCGGCCGGCATGGCCGCCCACCTGGCCGGGGCGTTTGCGGCCAACACCACGCTGCCGGTCGTGGGCATCCCGATGAAGGGCGGCGCGATGGACGGCCTGGACGCCCTGCTGGCCACCGTGCAGATGCCTTCCGGCTTCCCGGTGGCGACGGTCGCGCTCAACGGCGCGAAAAACGCGGCGTACCTGGCCGTGTCCATCCTGGCTGTGGGCGACGAGGCCCTGGCGGCCAAGCTCGACGCTTTCCGCGCCGATACCGCCGCCGCCATCGCCAAGAAGGACGCCGCCATTTCTGCCGAGGCCGCCGCGCTGTAACGCAAATTTTCCTGCCCGCAGAACTTGCGTCACCCCCGCAAACAGGGTACAATATAAAGTAGAAAACGCCAAACGAAGCCCCCTGGGGCAGACAAAACAAAAGGAGAGTTTTATCATGGAAAACGAGATCAAAGTGCTGGACCAGATGTATGAAGGCAAGGCCAAGCAGGTGTTCGCGACCACCGACCCCGAGATTGTGATGGTCCACTACAAGGACGACGCCACCGCAGGCGACGGCGAGAAGAAGGGCACCATCCGCGACAAGGGCATCGTCAACAACAAGCTGTCCAACGCCCTGATGCAGAAGCTGGAAAAAGAGGGCATCCCCACCCACTATGTCAAGGAACTCAACGACCGCGACACCCTCGTCAAGAAAGTCGAGATCGTACCGCTTGAAGTCATCATCCGCAATGTGGCGGCCGGTCACTTCACGCTGCGCATGGGCGTGCCGGAGGGCACCGCGTTCAAGACCCCGATTTTGGAGTTCAGCTATAAGAACGACGACCTGCATGACCCGTTCATCAACCACTACTACGCCCTGGCGCTCGACCTGGCCACCCAGGAAGAGATCGACACCATCACCAAGTATGCCTTCAAGGTCAACGAAGTGCTCAAGAAGATCCTGCTCGACGCCAACATCCGCCTGATCGACTTCAAGCTCGAGTTTGGCCGCCTGGCCGACGGCACCATCATCCTGGCCGACGAGATCAGCCCCGACACCTGCCGTTTCTGGGACGCCACCACCGGCGCGCACCTGGACAAGGACCTGTTCCGCCGCGATATGGGCGGCGAGGCCGACGCTTACCAGGAAGTGATGAAGCGCCTGCTGGGCTGATGCGTCTTTCCTGCCCTGTCATGTTGTACGCATAGAACGGAGAGTTTTGTTAGAATGAGCGAATTTTGTCCGGATGCTTGCGGCCTGCACGAGGAGTGCGGCGTCTTTGGCATCTATGATTCCACCGGGCAGACCGACATGATCAGCGCGGTGTACAGTGCGCTGTACGCCCTGCAGCACCGCGGCCAGGAGAGCTGCGGCATGGCGCTGAACGTGGACGGCGTGCTGTCCGGCCACCGGGACCTGGGGCTGGTGAGCGAGGTGTTCACCAAGCGCGTGCTGGAGGACCTGCCCAAAGGCGCCAAGATGGCGACCGGCCATGTGCGCTACGCCACTTCGGGCCGCCGCACGCGGTCGAACGCCCAGCCGATGATCCTGCACCACTGCAAGGGCGCGATGGCATTGTGCCACAACGGCAACCTGACCAACGCCCCGCGGCTGCGCCACAAGCTGGAGATGAGCGGTTCGATCTTCCACGGAACGTCGGACACCGAGGTGATCGGTTATCTTTTGACCCAGAACCGCCTGGTCTCGCCCGATATCGAGACGGCCGTGTGCCGCACGATGGAGCAGATTGAAGGCGCGTACAGCCTGGTCATCATGACCCACACCAAGCTGATTGCCGCGCGCGACCCGCACGGGTTCCGCCCGCTGTGCGTCGGCGCGCTGCCGGACGGGGCCGGGTTCGTCTTTGCCTCGGAATCCTGCGCGCTGGACGCTGTCGGCGCCACAATGCTGCGCGATGTGGAGCCCGGCGAGATCGTGGTCGTGGACCGCAGCGGCATGCGCAGCATCCGCACCCACTGCAACACCGCGCCGCACACGCTGTGCGTGTTTGAGTACATCTACTTTGCGCGGCCGGACTCGGTCATCGAGGGAACCTGCGTGCATGAGGCCCGGCTGCAGGCCGGGCGGTTCCTGGCGCAGGAGCACCCGGTGGAGGCCGATGTGGTCATCGGCGCGCCGGATTCCGGGCTGGACGCCGCGCTCGGCTTTGCGCAGGAGAGCGGCATCCCCTACGGCGTCGGCTTTATCAAAAACAAGTATGTCGGCCGCACCTTCATCCAGGGCAGCCAGGCACAGCGCGAAAGCAGCGTGCGCATCAAGCTCAACGCCATCGCTTCGACGGTGGCGGGCAAGCGGGTCGTGCTGGTGGACGATTCCATCGTGCGCGGCACGACCAGCGCCCGCACGATCAAACTGCTGCGCGAAGCGGGCGCCAAAGAGGTGCACTACCGCATTTCGGCCCCGCCGTTCACCCACCCGTGCTATTTCGGCACCGACATCCCCGACCAGAAGCTGCTGATCGCCACCGGGCACACGGTGGAGGAGATCAACAAGCTCATCGGCTCGGACACGCTGGGGTACCTGAGCGTCGAACATGTGCAGCAGCTGGCCCCGCACAGCCAGTGCCAGTACTGCGTGGGCTGCTTTACCGGGCAGTATCCGGTCGCCCCGCCCACCGAGACGATGGATTATATCTTTGACCGGCCGCTGAGCCAGTCCAACACCAACAAAAAGCTGTAAAAAGGAGTGGACGACCCATGGAAAAGAGCTATTCCGAAAGCTACGCTGCGGCCGGCGTTGACATTACGGCCGGGTATGAAGCCGTCCGTTTGATGAAACAGTATGTCGCGCGCACAATGACCGAGAACTGCATCGGCGGGCTGGGCGGTTTCGGCGGCCTGTTCGAGCTGGACTGCACCGGCATCGAGCATCCGGTGCTGATCTCCGGCACCGACGGCGTCGGCACCAAGCTGCGTGTGGCGCAGTACATGAACAAACACGACACCATCGGCATCGACTGTGTGGCGATGTGCGTCAACGACGTGATCTGCGCGGGCGCCAAGCCGCTCGTCTTTCTCGATTACATCGCCTGCGGCAAGAACGTGCCGGAAAAGATCGCCGAGATCGTCAAGGGCGTGGCCGAAGGCTGCGTGCAGGCGGGCTGCTCCCTTGTGGGCGGCGAGACGGCCGAGCACCCCGGCGTGATGCCGGAGGACGACTACGACCTGGCCGGGTTCACGGTCGGCGTTGTCGACAAGAGCAAGATCCTGGACAACTCCACGATGCAGCCCGGCGACGTGCTGATCGCGCTGCCCTCGACCGGCGTGCACTCGAACGGTTTTTCGCTCGTGCGCAAGGTATTCGGCCTGGACGAGCACCCCGAAGTCCTGGACAAGCAGTATGACGAACTGGGCTGTACGCTGGGCGAAGCGCTGCTGACCCCGACGCGCATCTATGTCAAGCCGGTGCTGGCCGTGATGCAGGAAGTGACCGTTAAGGGCGTCTCCCATATCACGGGCGGCGGCTTTTACGAGAACATCCCCCGCAGCCTGAAGGACGGCTGCTGCGCGCGCATCGCCAAGGCCGATGTGCGCACCCCGGCGCTGTTCGGCCTGATTGCCGAAGCGGGCGGTATTTCCGAGCACGACATGTTCAACACCTTCAACATGGGCGTGGGCATGGTGCTGACCGTGGCGGCCGCAGACGCCGGCAAAGCCATCGACATCCTGCAGGCGAACGGCCAGGAAGCGTACCGCCTGGGCGTGATCGCCGAAGGCGAAGGGGTGGAGCTGGTATGAAGCGCATCGCTGTGCTGGTGTCCGGCGGCGGGACCAACCTGCAGGCCATTTTGGAAAGCGAACGCCGGGGCGAAAACCCGAACGGGCAGGTAGCCCTGGTGGTGGCCAGCAAGCCGGGCGTGTACGCCCTGACCCGGGCCGAACAGTTCGGCGTGCCCACCGCTGTGGTGGCGCGCAGGGACTATGCGGACAGCGAAGCGTTTGACGCCGCGCTGCTGGACGTGCTGGCCGGGCACAACATTGATCTGGTCGTGCTGGCCGGTTTTTTGAGCGTGCTGGGGCCGAGCGTGATCGCCGCGTATCCGAACCGTATTTTGAACGTCCACCCGAGTTTGATCCCCAGCTTCTGCGGGCCGGGGTTCTATGGGCTGCGGGTGCATGAGGCGGCGCTGGCGCGCGGCGTAAAAGTGACCGGCGCCACCGTACATTTTGTCAACGAGGAGTGCGACGGCGGGCCGATCCTTTTGCAGAAAGCGGTCGACATCCAGCCCGGCGACACCCCCGAAACGCTGCAGAAGCGCGTGATGGTCGAGGCAGAATGGAAACTGCTGCCCAAGGCCATCGCCATGGTGTGCAATGACGAGGTGTAAGCGATGAAAAAGAATCTGTACAAGTATCTTTCCGGCAACGAATATCCCGGCCGCGGCATCTGCATCGGCCTGGCGCCGGACGGCGCGCATGTGATGATCGGCTACTGGATCATGGGCCGCAGCGCCAACAGCCGCAACCGCGTGTTCGAAGCGCTGCCCGAGCGCGGCGGCATCCGCACGGTCGCCGCCGACCCGGCCAAAATGCAGGACCCGCACCTGATCATCTACAACCCGGTGCTGACCCTGGGCGATACCACCATCGTGACCAACGGCGACCAGACCGATACGATCTATAATTTCATCCGGGACGGTCTGTTCCCCGGCTACAGCTTTGAGGCCGCGCTGGCGACCCGCACGTTCGAGGACGACGCGCCGAACTTTACCCCGCGCATTTCCGGCGTTGTGGACATGCGCCTGGGCGGCTACAAGCTGAGCATCCTGAAAAGCTGCGAAGGCAACGACGACAGCGTACAGCGCCAGACCTTCGATTATCCGCAGCCTGTCGCTGGGGAAGGCCACCTGCTGACGACCTACCAGAAAAACGGCGACCCGATCCCGAGCTTTGCGGGCGAACCGGTCCGCGTGGCGGTCGATGAAAGCGACCCGGGCGAGTATGCCGGCAAGCTGTGGGCGGCGCTGAACGCCGACAACAAGGTCAGCCTGTTCGTGCGCTGCATTGAGCTGGGCACCGGCGATTATGAGGACGTTATCCTCAACAAATACGACAAGGTGGAGGGCTAACCATGAACGAATTTCAGCTGAAATACGGCACCAACCCCAACCAGAAACCGGCCCGCATCTTTATGGCGGACGGCAGCGAGCTGCCGGTGACGATCCTCAACGGCAAGCCGGGGTACATCAACTTTCTCGACGCCTTCAACAGCTACCAGCTCGTCAAGGACTTGAAGGGCGCGCTGGGCCTGCCTGCCGCCGCCAGCTTCAAGCACGTCTCCCCTGCCGGGGCGGCCGTGGGCCTGCCGCTGGACGCGACGCTGCGCCGCATGTACCACATTGCCCCGGAGACGGAGCTCTCTCCCCTTGCCTGCGCCTATGCCCGCGCGCGCGGGGCCGACCGTATGTCGAGCTTCGGCGACTGGATCGCGCTGTCCGACGTGTGCGACCTGGCCACCGCCCGGCTCATCCAGCACGAAGTCAGCGACGGCATCATCGCCCCCGGCTATGACGATGACGCGCTGGAAGTGCTCAAGAGCAAAAAGAAGGGCAACTACAACATCGTCGCCATTGACCCGGCGTACACCCCCGCCCCGCTTGAGCGCCGCACGGTGTACGGCGTCACGTTTGAGCAGGGCCGCCAGGACCTGGCCATCACGGCCGACACGATGCTTGCAAACATCGTGACCGAAAACAAGACCCTGACCGAAGAGCAGAAGCGCGACCTGGTCATGAGCCTGATCGTGCTCAAGTACACGCAGTCCAACAGCGTGTGCTATGTGCAGGGCGGCCAGACAATCGGCGTGGGCGCCGGGCAGCAGAGCCGCATCCACTGCACCCGCCTGGCGGGCCAGAAGGCCGACAACTGGCAGCTGCGCCACATGCCCAAGGTGCTGGACCTGCCCTTCCGCGATGATGTGACCAAACCCAACCGCGACAACGCCATCGACGTGTACATCGGCGACACGCCGGAGGATGTCATTGGCGACGATGTCTGGGCCGAGACCTTCACCGAGCAGCCCGCGCCGCTGACGGCCGAGGAAAAGGCCGCCTGGCTGGGCAAGGTGACCGGCGTGGCGCTGGGCAGCGACGCGTTCTTCCCGTTTGGCGACAACATCGAGCGCGCGCGCCGCAGCGGCGTGACCGCCATCGTGCAGCCGGGCGGCTCCATCCGCGACCAGCAGGTCATTGACACCTGCAACAAGTACGGCATCGCGATGGCGTTCTGCGGCATCCGCCTGTTCCACCACTGAGGTATATCTGAAAAATCACACGCGCCTGCAGCGTTTTTTCGCTGCGGGCCGCTGCTGTTCAAAGGAGTACGCTTATGAAGATTCTCGTTGTTGGCGGCGGGGGGCGTGAACACGCGATCCTCCGCGCGCTGCAAAAGAGCCCGCTGCACCCGCAGCTGTACTGCGCCCCGGGCAACGGCGGCATCGGCTATGACGCCGTGTGCAAGGCCATCCCGGCCACCGACGTGCCCGCCATGGTCGCTTATGCCAAAGAGGAAGGTTTTGACTATGCCGTTGTGGCACAGGACGACCCGCTGGCGCTGGGCATGGTAGACGAGCTGGCGCGGGCCGGCATCCCCGCGTTCGGCCCCACCGCCGCGGCCGCCCGCATCGAGGCCAGCAAGGTGTTCAGCAAGGATCTGATGAAAAAATACGGCATCCCGACCGCCGCCTACGAAACGTTCGGCGACGCGGCGGCCGCGATGGACTACATCCGCGCGCGCGGGCAGTACCCGGTCGTCGTCAAGGCCGACGGCCTGGCGCTGGGCAAGGGCGTGCTGATCTGCCAGGACGAAGCCGAGGCCGAGGCGGGCGTCAAGGAGATCATGCTGGACAAAAAGTTCGGCGCTTCGGGCAACCGCGTGGTCGTGGAAGAATTTTTGACCGGGCCTGAAGTCAGCGTTCTGTCCTTCTGCGACGGCAAAACCGTTGTGCCAATGGTCTCCAGCATGGACCACAAGCGCGCCTTGGACGGCGACGAGGGGCTCAACACCGGCGGCATGGGCACCGTGGCCCCGAACCCCTACTATACCCCGGACGTTGCCGCTGTGTGCATGGAGAAGATTTTCAAGCCCACCGTGGCCGCCATGGCCGCCGAGGGCTGCCCGTTCAAGGGCTGCCTGTATTTCGGGCTGATGATCACCCCTGACGGGCCGAAGGTCATCGAGTACAACTGCCGTTTTGGCGACCCCGAGGCGCAGGTCGTGCTGCCGCTGCTGGAAAGCGACCTGCTGACCATCATGCAGGCCACGACCAACGGCACGCTGGACAAAACCGAGGTCAAATTCCGCGACGGCGCGGCGGCCTGCGTGGTGCTGGCTTCCGGCGGGTATCCGGTCGCCTATGAGAAGGGCAAGGAGATCACTGGCCTGACCGAAGGCCAGCTGCCCGACGCGCCCGAGGTGACGGTCTACCACGCCGGGACCGCCGTCAAGGACGGCAAGCTCGTGACGGCGGGCGGCCGTGTGCTGGGCGTGACCGCCACCGGCGATACGCTGCCGCAGGCGCTGGACAAAGCCTATGCGGCCGCGCGGCGCATCCATTTTGAAGGCGCGCACATGCGCAGCGACATCGGCCGCCGCGCGCTGGCCGCCCTTTCCGAAAACTAAGGAGGTCCCCGAATGGTATACCGCATCTATGTGGAGAAGAAGCCCGGTTTCGACGGTGAAGCACAGGGGCTGTACCACGAACTGACCGAACTGCTGGGCATCCAGGGGCTTAAAAGCCTGCGCCTGCTCAACCGCTACGACGTGGAGGGCATTGACCGCGAGCTGTTTGAAAAGGCCATTCCCACCGTGTTCAGCGAGCCGCCGGTCGATGTGACGTATGACGAGCTGCCCGCGGCGGGCACGGTCTTTGCGGTCGAGTATCTGCCCGGCCAGTTTGACCAGCGCGCCGATTCGGCCAGCCAGTGCATCCAGCTGCTGAGCCAGGGCGAACGCCCCGACGTGCGCAGCGCGCGCGTCTACCTGCTGGAAGGCGATTTGAGCGAGGCGGACCTCGCCGCGATCAAGAAATACGTCATCAACCCGGTCGAAGCGCGCGAGGCGAGCCTTGCCGAGCGCGAGACGCTGAAGATGGAGTTCGCCATCCCCAGCGCCGTCGAGACGCTGACCGGCTTTATTGACAAGGACGAAACCGCGCTCGAGCAGTTCCGCCAGGAACAGGGGCTGGCCATGGATCATGCCGACATCCTGTTCTGCCAGGAATATTTCCGCAGCGAGCACCGCGACCCGACCATCACCGAGATCAAGGTCATTGACACCTACTGGAGCGACCACTGCCGCCACACGACGTTCGGCACGATCCTGGACGACGTGAAGATCGACGACGGCATCGTGCAGGCGGCGTTTGACCGCTACATGGCCCTGCGCAAAGAGACCGGCCGCGACGCCAAAAAGCGCACGCTGATGGACGCCGCCACCATCGGGGCCAAAGCCCTCAAGCAGCGCGGCATCCTGAAGAACCTTGACGAGAGCGAGGAGATCAACGCCTGCACGGTCAAGATCAAATGCGATGTGGACGGCGAGGAGCAGGACTGGCTGTTCCTGTTCAAGAACGAAACCCACAACCACCCAACCGAGATCGAGCCGTTCGGCGGCGCGGCCACCTGCATCGGCGGCGCGATCCGAGACCCGCTTTCGGGCCGCAGCTATGTCTACCAGGCCATGCGCGTGACCGGCGCGGGCGACCCGCTGGTGCCCGTGCAGGAAACGATGTCCGGCAAACTGCCGCAGCGCAAGCTGGTGACAACCGCCGCACAGGGGTATTCGAGTTACGGCAACCAGATCGGCCTGGCGACCGGGCAGGTGGATGAGCTCTACCACCCCGGCTATGTCGCCAAGCGCATGGAGATCGGCGCGGTGGTGGGCGCGACGCCCGCGAGCCATGTGCGCCGCGAGGAACCGGCCCCCGGCGACGTGATCATCCTGCTGGGCGGCCGCACCGGCCGCGACGGTATCGGCGGCGCAACGGGTTCGAGCAAAGCGCACAAGCTGTCGAGCCTCGAAACCTGCGGCGCCGAAGTGCAGAAAGGCAACGCTCCCATCGAGCGCAAGCTGCAGCGCCTGTTCCGGCGCGAGGACGCCTGCCGCATGATCAAGCGCTGCAACGACTTCGGCGCGGGCGGCGTGTCGGTCGCCATCGGCGAACTGGCTGACGGGCTGTGCATTGATTTGAACAAAGTGACCAAAAAGTACGAGGGTCTGGACGGCACCGAGCTGGCCATCAGCGAAAGCCAGGAACGCATGGCCGTGGCCGTAGCCCCCGAGGACGCCGCGCCCTTCATCGCCCTGGCCAACGAGGAAAACCTCGAAGCGACCATCGTCGCCACCGTCACGGAAGAAAAGCGCATGGTCGAGCTGTGGAACGGCGCCGCCATTGTTGATCTTTCGCGCGAGTTCCTGAGCTCCAACGGCGCGGAACGCCACGCCAGCGTGCACATCGAAGCCGGACACAGCTGGACCCCGGCCTGGCCCGGAAACACCTTTGGCGAAAAGATGCAGGCGATGGTCGGCGACCTCAACGTCTGCTGCAAGAAGGGCCTGGGCGAGCGGTTCGATTCGACGATCGGCGCGGCGACCGTGCTGATGCCCTACGGCGGAAAATACCAGCTGACCCCCGCCATGGCGATGGCCGCCAAGCTGCCGGTGGACGGCGAGACGACGACCTGCAGCGGCATGGCCTGGGGCTTCAACCCCTACCTGACCGAGGCGGACCCCTACCGCGGCGCTTTCCTGGCGGTGGTGGAGAGCGTGACCAAGCTGGTTTGCGCCGGGTTCCGCCACGAGGACATGTACCTGACCTTCCAGGAATATTTTGAGCACATGGGCGAACAGCCGGAGCGCTGGGGCAAGCCGATGGCGGCGCTGCTCGGCGCGCTGGATGCGCAGATGGGGCTGGGCATCGCCTCCATCGGCGGCAAGGACAGCATGTCCGGCAGCTTTGAAGGGCTGGACGTGCCGCCCACGCTGGTCAGCTTTGCCACCGCCGTGGGCAACACGCGCCGCGTGCTGAGCCCCGAGTTCAAGAAATCCGGCAGCGCGGTGGTCATCCTCAAGCCGCAGTATAAGGACGGCCTGCCCGAGATCGGCAGCCTGCTCTCGATTTATAAGATCGTCGAGCAGATGATCGAAGAAGGCAAGGTCCTGGCCGCCGCCACGCCCGGTTTCGGTGGCGTGGCCGAAGCGCTGTTCAAAATGTGCCTGGGCAACCGCCTGGGCCTGCACCTCAACGGCAACATTGACCCCGACAGCCTGCTCAAGCCGTGCTACGGCGCGGTGATCCTTGAGCTGCTGGAGGCGAGCGCCGGTGAATTTTTGGGCACCACGACGGTCGACTATACGCTGGTGGCGGGCGGCGAGGACCTGGACCTGGCCCCGCTGCAGGAGATCTGGGAAGCCAAGCTCGAACCGGTATTCCCCTACCGCCGCGCCGGGCAGCCGGTGCAGGCGCTGGAGTACAGCTGCAACGCCTTCCAGCGCGTCGCCCCCGCCGTGCGCCTGGCGACGCCGCGCGTCATCATCCCGGTATTCCCGGGCACCAACTGCGAATACGACACCGCGCGCGCGTTCCGCCGCGCCGGAGGCGACCCGCATGTGCTGGTGCTGAAAAACCTGACCCCCGCCGACGTGGCCGAGAGCTGTGAAGCGCTGGTACGCGAGCTGGACGCCGCGCAGATCCTGATGCTGCCGGGCGGTTTCTCCGGCGGCGACGAGCCGGACGGTTCGGCCAAGTTCATCACGGCGTTCTTCCGCGCCCCGGCCGTGGCCGACGCGGTCAACCGCCTGCTGAACGAGCGCGACGGCCTGGCGCTGGGCATCTGCAACGGGTTCCAGGCGCTGATCAAGCTGGGGCTTGTCCCCTACGGCGAGATCCGCCCGATCACGGCCGACGACCCGACGCTGACCTTCAACACCGTGCACCGCCACCAGAGTATGCTGGTACGCACGCGCGTTGCTTCCAACAAGAGCCCGTGGCTTTCGGAGTGCGATGTCAACGACGAGCACCTGATCGCCATCAGCCATGGCGAAGGCCGCTTTGTCTGCAACGACGCCCTGCTGCACAAGCTGATCGAAAACGGTCAGATTGCGACGCAGTATGTCGGCCCCGATTGCGTGCCGACGATGGACCAGCGCTACAACCCCAACGGCAGCGTGTTGGCCATCGAGGGCATCACGAGCCCCGACGGCCGCGTGCTGGGCAAGATGGGCCACACCGAGCGCAGCGGCGACGAGCTGTACAAAAATGTCAGCGGCAACAAATACCAGCCGTTGTTTGAGGGCGGCGTGAATTACTTCAAGCTTTAATATCAGAGTTCAGAGTGAAGAGTTTAGAGTTTAGATATGGTATGCGCGCACGGCGCGCATAGAAATTGAATTTACGCGAAAGAGGGATCAAAATGGCTTCTCCTCGCCCCGCACGGGAAAAGAGTATGCATTTCTCTATTCGTATAATAAAAATCTATCGATTTCTTTGCCAGGAAAAGCAGGAATATATCCTTTCCAAACAGTTGCTGCGCAGCGGCACTTCGATTGGCGCGAATCTAGCCGAGTCCGAATGTGCGATCAGTAAAAAGGATTTCGCCGCCAAAATCTATATTGCTTTGAAGGAATGTGCTGAAACGGCTTACTGGCTGGATCTTCTCTACAAGACAGATTATTTGCCAGAAGAACAGTATTTTTCTTTGCACAGGGATTGCATTGAACTGCAAAAGATATTGACTGCTACCACAAAAACTCTAGCCGAAAAAGAGGTTCTTTGAGAATTCCGGCGAAGCCGGCACCACATCTGAACTCTTAACTCTAAACTCTTAACTCTTAGACCCGGGAGGATTTTATGGCACACGATCGTTACATCTCGCCGTTTTCGACACGGTATGCCTCGGACGAGATGCAGTATATTTTTTCTGACGACAACAAGTTCCGCACCTGGCGGCGGCTGTGGATCGCGCTGGCCAAGGCGGAGCAGAAGCAGGGCCTGGACATCACCGACGAGCAGATCGCCGAGCTGGAGGCCCACAAGGACGACATCAACTATGCGGAGGCCGCGGCGCGTGAAAAGCTCGTGCGCCACGACGTGATGAGCCATGTCTACGCCTATGGGCTGCAGTGCCCGAAGGCCAAAGGCATCATCCACTTGGGCGCGACGAGCTGCTATGTCGGCGACAACACCGACATCATCATCATGCGCCAGGGCCTCGAGCTCGTGCGCGGCAAGCTCATCGGCGTGCTGGCGAACCTGGCCAAGTTCGCGCGCGAGTACAAGGACATGCCCTGCCTGGCGTACACCCATTGCCAGCCTGCGCAGCTGACGACGGTCGGCAAGCGCGCGACACTGTGGATGAACGAGCTGTACATGGACCTGCAGGAGGTCGAACACCAGAACGCGGGCCTGGCGCTGCGCGGCGTCAAAGGCACCACCGGCACGCAGGCCAGCTTTATGGAGCTGTTCGGCGGCGACGCCGCCAAAGTCAAGGCCGTCGAAGCCGACGTCTGCGCGCAGATGGGCTTTGACAAGGTCGTGCCCGTATGCGGGCAGACTTACAGCCGCAAGGTGGACTACAATGTGCTGTCCGCGCTGGCGGGCCTGGCGCAGAGCGCGATGAAGATGGCGACCGATATCCGCCTGCTGGCGAACTTCAAGGAGATGGAGGAACCGTTTGAGAAAAACCAGATCGGTTCTTCCGCCATGCCGTACAAGCGCAACCCGATGCGCTGCGAGCGCATCTGCGCGCTGGCGCGCTACCTGATGGTGGATGTGCTGAACCCGGCCATCACCGCCGGTACGCAGTGGTTTGAGCGCACGCTGGACGATTCCGCCAACAAGCGCATTGCCATGGCGGAAGGCTTTTTGGCCGCCGACGCCATTTTGAACATCCTGCTCAATGTCTCGGACGGGCTGGTCGTTTACCCCAAGGTCGTCCGCAGCCGCGTGATGGCTGAACTGCCGTTCATGGCCAGCGAGAACATCATGATGAAAGCCGTCAAGAAGGGCGGTGACCGCCAGGAGCTGCATGAGCGCCTGCGCGAACACGCCGTGGCCGCCGCGGCTGTCGTCAAGCAGGAAGGCAAGCCCAACGATATGATCGCCCGCGTGGAAGCGGACCCGGCCTTCGGTTTGAGCCGGGAGGAGATCGAAGCCGAGCTGACGCCCGAAGCCTTTACCGGCCGCGCGCCGCAGCAGGTGGAAGAATACCTGGCCGAAGTGATCCAGCCTGTGCTGGATGCGAACCCCGAGGATGTGGGGCTGACCGCCGAACTGAGCGTGTAAGCCCTATCCCCTACCCTATAAAAGCAAAGACCGCTGCCCGCGGCGGGGAGGAAACTCCCCCGCTGCGGGCAGCGGTTTTCGTATCCTATGGGGCTTTATTCTTCCGCCTGCGGTTCTTCCCCACCAGTTTCGGCATCTTCGCCATCTGTTTCTTCTCCGGCAGGCTGTTCGGTCGGGGCCGGGGTCGGGGTGGATACGGCGCTCTGGAAGGTCACATAGCCGGTGCCGTCCGTATACTGGTGGCTGGCGTCCAGCGTGCCGCGGTCGGAGGCCGAAAGGCCGCTCCCCTCGACATCAAGGATCACATCGGCCACAAAGCGGACCTTGTAGGCAAGGTCGTTGGCAGTGCCGAGCTTGACCGAAATGCGCCCTTCATACAAAAAGTTCAGCTCGCTCATGTCTGCCAGTGAGATCAGTGTTGTCTTTTCCAGCAGACCGCAGCTTTCCAGCTGTTCCATAAGCGCCGCGAGCACTTCGTCCGCACCGGCGCGGGCACTCTCGCCGGTCGCGGCCTGCGCCGAGCCCTGGCTCTTGAGCTGCATAAACGAGCCGGGCACGGTGGCCTGGCCCTCCTGCGGCTGCGCTTCCAGCAGGATCAAACCGTCCGGCTGGGCGCCCTCGGTGCGCAAGACCTTGAGCGCGTCGCTGAGCACGACCCACTGCCCGCCGTATTCCAGCGCAAAGCGCTCTTTTGCAGGCTGGACCTTGATGACGACGGTGTTGGGGATCTGCACCGCCACCGTGGCAACATCGAGATACGGCAGGTTGCTGAGCAGGAATTCCGATTTTTCTTTGGGGGAAAAGCCAAACAGGTTATCCCCCTCCTGCACGCCGAGCAGGTCCAAAATCTGCTGCTCGGTGTAAATGCCGGTGTCAGCGGGGGTGGTGCCGTCGGTGTTTTCGATGCGGAAGCTGGAGACCTTGAACAGCAGGTTGACGGACAAAATCACCCCAAGCGCCAGTGCGCCGACCACCACCAGCATGCCCAGCGCCGCACGGTGGCGGCGCTGGCGCAGCAGTTCGGCGTGGGTCACACGGCGGGGCGGGTGGGTGCGGCCGTCCGGGCGGTAGCCGCCCTTTTGCGGGTTGTGCTGCGGGGCCGGGCGCTGCGGCGGCCGGGGCGCAGCCTGGCGCGGCATCTGCCCGGTCGCGCCCGTGCCCGGTCGCGCGGTGCGGGCCGTGGCCGCGCCTTTTTTGGTCAGCCCCAGGCGGCTTTTCATGCCGCGGTTTGCGGGCGCGCGCGGCGGGACCCCGGCAGGCTTTTGTTGTCTGCTGCGCGGGTCGCGGTCCATCCGCACCCCTCCTTTGCTAGATTATGGTTCAGCGCCCGGTCTTAACGAGCGTGAGCAGGCGGGCCGTGATGCGGTCCAGGCTGTCCGGCACGGCCAGCGTGCGGGCGCAGCGGCCCATCTCGGCCAGGCGGCCGGGCTCCGCCATCAGCGCCTGCACGGTCTTGATCAAGCGTTCACCATTGAGGTCCTTCTCCTCAATGACCACGGCGGCCCCGGCTTTCTGCAGCTCGAGCGCGTTATAATACTGGTGGTTTTCGGCGACGTTGGGGCTGGGGATCAGGATGGACGCGCGGCCCATGACCTCCAGCTCCGCCAGCGTCAGCGCGCCCGAACGTGCGATGACAAGGTCCGCGGCGGCGAGCAGCTCCGGCATGTTGTCGATGTACTCCCGCACAACAAGGCCCTTGCCGGGCGTAAAGCCTTCCTTTTTGGCCAGCTCTTCAAACAGCTGTACGCCGCGGCTGCCGGTGGCGTGCAAGTGCACAATGGGCTGGTGGGTGCGCTGCTCCCAGCCGCAGAGAACGGCCACAACTTCGTTGATGCGGCGCGCGCCGAGGCTGCCGCCGAAGCTGAGGATCACGGTGTTGTCCCCTGCCCCGATGCGGGCGCGCGCGGCGGCGCGGTCCTGGGCCAGCAGTTCGGGGCGGACCGGGTTGCCGACGACAAGGGTCTTGCCCGGCGCGCCGAGCTTTTCGACGGCGTCGGCGCTGGCGGCAAACACCACGTCGACGTCCTTTGCCAGCAGTTTGTTGGTAACGCCGGGGAAAGCGTTCTGTTCATGGATGGCGGTCTTGATGCCGCGCTTAGCCGCCGCGCGCACGACAGGCCCGCTGACATAGCCGCCGCAGCCGATGACCAGATCGGGCTGGACCTGTTTGAGGATCGCTTTGGTGCGCGGACCGGACAGCGCCAAATGGTAAGCCGCCAGCAGGTTGCGGCGGATGTTTTCCGGCGTCAGGCGGCGCTGGAAGCCGTTGATCTCAATGTGGTGGAACGGGTACCCGGCTTTGGTGACAAGACCGTATTCCATGCCCTCGCGGCGGCCCGCAAAGTGGATTTCGGCAGCCGGGTCCGCCTGCTTGAGCGCCCCGGCAATGGCCAGGGCCGGGTTGATGTGGCCGGCCGTGCCGCCGGCAGCGATCAGAACGCGCATAGGGTCCCCCTCCTTGTTTTACTGGGCCTGCGGGCGGCGGTAGACAGTGCGCCCGGATGGCGCGCCGCCGCGCAAACGTTCCCGAAGCTCCCGCTGGCTTTGCTGCTGTTGGGCGCGGATGCGCGCGTTGCCTGCGCGCGAGACGCTGAGCAGCACGCCCATCTCGCACAAAAGCAGCAGCAGGCTTGTGCCGCCGGACGAGAAAAACGGCAGGCTGATGCCGGTATTGGGCAGCGTGGCCGTGACGACGCCGATGTGGCAGAACACCTGCCAGGCGACCTGTGCCGTGATGCCGATGCTGAGCATGGCGCCGAAATAATCCGGCGAGCGCAGCGCAATAAAGATGCCCTGGACGATCAGCGCCCCGAACAGCACGATGCACAGCACCGCGCCGAGGAAGCCGAGTTCTTCGCAGACGATGGAGAAGATAAAGTCGTTGGTGGCCTCCGGCAGCCAGAGGTGTTTCTGGCGGCTGTTGCCGATGCCGAGCCCGGTCAGCCCGCCCGAGGCGATGGAGTAAAGGCTCTGGGTGGTCTGCCAGCCAAGGTCGACATCGCCGCTGTCGGCCATCAGGCCCCAGGCGCCCAGGCGCTCGTTGGCGACGTCGTTGCCCTCAGCGGTCAGCATCAGGTAGATACCGGCGCCGCCCGCCGCCGCGGCCAGCGGCAGCCAGCGCAGCGCACAGCCGCCGCAGACAAGCATGGTCCCGGTGATCATACAGATCAGCAGAATGGCAGAGTTGTGCGGTTCCAGGTACAGCAGCACAAAGATGGGCAGCAGCGGCGCGACCGGCACCGCCAGCCCGTGCACCAGCGTGTTGCGCTTGTCGTACTGGTTGTCGGTCATCAGGGCGATGCCGAGGACGGCGGCGAACTTGGCCACCTCCGAAGGCTGCAGCGTGGTGCCGAACAGATAGACCCAGCGGTGGCAGCCGTTGTAATCCTCGCTGAACAGCGCCCACACCAGCAGCACAAGCAGCAGCACATACAGGTGCCAGTAGACATGGCGCAGCGCGTGGTAATTGATGTTTGAGATCAACAGCATGGCCGCAACGCCCACCACGGCGACGATGACCTGCGGGCCGATGAAGTGATAAATATCGTTAAAGCGGTAATAGGCTGTGACGTAGCTGGCGGAAAAGAGCATGATGAGCCCGTAGACCAGCACGAGCAGCAATGTACCGAAAAACGCCCAGGAAAGCGGACCGCGCTCCTCCTTGCGGAAGCTGATGTCCCGCAAAAAGCGGAACAGATTGCCGAAGGCAAGGTCCATAAATTTTGTAAATGTCAACGGCTGTTCCCTCCTTTTGCGGGGCGCGGCGGCGCACCGGGTCAGCTCATATAGATGTAGAAGATGCCCAGCGCCACACCGGCCAGCGCAATGAAGCTGAAGAAGGCGTCGATGCGGGGCTCTTTCCAGCCGCGCATCTCAAAGGCATGGTGGATCGGCGTCATGCGGAAGATGCGCTTGCCGTGGGTGAGCTTGAAGTAGACGCGCTGGATCACGACGGTCATGGCGTCCCAGATATAGACGATGCCGAAGAAGAACACAAGCTCCGGGCGGCCCATGACGAAGGCCAGCGCTGTGACCATGCCGCCCAGGAACATGCTGCCGGTATCGCCCATAAAGACCCGGGCCGGGTAGAAGTTCCACACAAGGAAGCCCGCACAGGCCGCGGCCATGGCGGTGGAGAGCACCGCCACATGGTAAAAGCCGAGCATGCTGGCCGCAAGCAGATAGCCGAGCATCGAGACAAAGGTCACGCTGGAGCACAGGCCGTCCAACCCGTCGGTCAGGTTGACCGCGTTGACCAGAAAGATGATGCCAAAGAAGGCGATGGGATAATAGGCAAGGCCCAGGTCCACCGCGCCCAGCCCCGGCAGCATGATCGTGCGGGTCATCAGGCCAAGGCTGTGCAGCCCGGCCATAAAGCAGCCGGTAACAAGGAACTGCAAAATCAGCTTTTGCCAGGCAAGCAGGCCCAGGTTGCGGTGGCGCACGACCTTGATGAAATCATCCAGAAAGCCGATAAAGCCGGAGCCGAACGCCAAAAACAGCACCAGCAGCCCGGCCTGCACCTGCTGCGGCAGGACCAGTTCGGGCGCCAGGCGCAGCAGCCCCGCGTACACGAGCCCGGCCGCCACGAGCACGCCCAGGATAAAGCAGAAGCCGCCCATGGTGGGCGTGCCCTGCTTTTTGTTGTGCCAGGTGGGTCCATCCTCGCGGATGGTCTGGCCAAAGTGCAGGCGGTGCAGCGCCGGGATCAGGAAAAAGCCGGAGGCGGCGGATACGCAGAACCCGGCCACAGCCGCCGCAACCAGCATCCAGGATACAGTCATCCCCATGCGGTAATTCCCCCATCTTTCAGGTATTGGTCGCGCCGGCCTCCCCTGCCGGGGCTGCCGGAGCGGGCAGAACCGCGTACAGCGCTGTGAGCATCTGCTCAAAACCCATTGCATGGCTGGCTTTGGCCAGCACGACATCGCCGGGACGCAGGTTCGACCCTAGATATTCTACTACTTCCCCGGTGTTTTGGCAATACAAAGTTGCAGCGCCTTTTTTCCTGGCTTCCTGCTCCATGGCGGCGCTGCGCTCGCCGACGGCGATCAGCAGGTCCGCCGCATCGGCCGCCCAGGCGCCGGTCTCGCGGTGGGCGGCCTCGCTGGCGTCCCCCAGCTCGAACATATCGCCCAGCACGGCAATGCGGCGGCCGCCCGGGCCGGGCGTGCGGCGGGCCAGGATATCCAGCGCCGCGCGCATGCTGTCCGGGCTTGCGTTGTAGCAGTCTTCAATGAAGGTAACGCCGCCATGCTCCGCCACATTCTGGCGCATGCCGGTGGTCTGGTAGCGGGCCAGCGCCGCGGCGGCGCGGGCAGGGTCCAGCCCCAGGCGGGTGGCCGCGGCATAGGCGGCCAGCGCGTCGCGTACCGTGTGCAGGCCGACGGTGGGGATCGTGACCGCAAAACGGCCATGTTCCGCATCGACGAGCGTGAACGCGGTGCCGCCGTCCGCACCGCGGATCTCTTCGGCGCGCACATCGGCGGCGGCATCGTCGATGCCGAACCAGACCGGGCGCAGGCGCCCCGGCAGGGACGCGCCGCGCAGCATGGCGTCGTCGCCGTTGAGCACGAGCGGCGCGCCATCGGGCAGGCCCTGGCAGATCTCCAGCTTTGCCTTCAGTATATTCTCACGGCTGCCGAGATTTTCCAGATGAGAGACGCCGATCATCGTGATGATACCGGCGGCCGGGCGGGCCGTGCGCACCAGGCGGGCGATCTCCCCCAGCGCGCTCATTCCCATCTCGACGACGGCGTATTCGGTCGCTTCGTCCAGGCGGAACAGCGTGTTGGGCAGGCCGATCTCATTGTTCTGGTTGCCTTCGGTCTTTAAGGTGTTGCCGAACGCCGACAGCACCGCATAGCAGAATTCCTTGGTCGTGGTCTTGCCGACACTGCCGGTGACACCGATCATGAGCGGGTTGAACAGCGTGCGGTAGTTGGAGGCCATGCGCAGCATGGCCCGGTGGCTGGAAGGGGTGACGACGAGGTGGTCTTCCGGTACGCCTTCGACCGGGTGGTTGGCGATGATGTATTCGGCCCCGGCCCGATAGGCGGCAGCGGCAAAGTCGTGGCCGTCGACGCGCGCGCCCGGGAAGCAGACAAACACGCAGCCGGGCTGCACGCGGCGGCTGTCGGTAACGACGGCGTTGATCAGCACCGGGCGGGCCAGGGCCAGCCCGGCCAGCAGTTCATTGGCATGGATGGGTCTCATAGTCACTCCTCCTGTGGGGTGGGCTCGGCGGCGGGGTCCGCCTCCGGCTGCGGTTCTGCCGCCTCCTGGGCGGCGGTGTCGGTCGTCAGCGTGACGACGGTGCCGTACTCCACGCTGGAACCGGCGGCAACGTCCTGCGATACGACCCGGCCATCCGGGTCGCCGCTGATGCGCACATTGAGGTTGGCCGAATGCAGCATCTGCTCAGCAAAAGTACCGGTCTTGCCGGCCGCGTCCGGCACGGTGGTCATACTGCCGGTTTCGGCTTCGGTATAAAGGTAGACGGTCGAGCCGTAGGGCACTTCCATCGGCGCATAAGGGTACTGGTAGGTGATGGTATCGCCGGAGCCAAGGATCACATGCTTGAGCCCGGCTTTGTTGAGCTCGCTCTGCGCGGTGGACCAGCCTTTGCCGATCTGGTTCACAACCTTGACCGTCTCGGGCGCGACAAAGTCGGCGTCGGTGGGGATGCCGAGATAGGGCGCGATCTCGCTGATGATGTTGCCGATCATCGGCGCGACGATCATCGAGGCAAAGTCCTTGATCCAGCGCGGGTCGTCCAGCACGGCAAAGACGAGGTATTCGGGGTCGTCGATGGGCAGGGCGGCGGCAAAGCTGATCTGCTTGTGATAGTCGCCGTCGCTGCGCTTTTCGCGGTCGAGCTGTTCGCCGGTGCCGGACTTGCCGCCGATGGCGTAGCCGGAGACATAGACGTTGCGGCAGGAATACCCGTCCTGGCCGTTGCCGACGTTATTTTCCATCATGGCGCAGATCTGGCGGCTGACCTCCTCCGAAATGACCTGGCGGCGGATGTCTGTCTGCGCCTGCTCAATGACGTTGCCGCTCTGGTCGGTGACGCTGTCCACCACATAGGGCGTGAGCAGGTAGCCGCCGTTGACGACCGACGCCACGGCCGTCGCCATTTGAATCGGGGTGAGTTTCTGGGTCTGGCCGAACGAGGTCGAGTAAAGGTCGGTGATGACGTTGTCCATGTCGGCTTTGGACTTGGAGATACCGGCCGATTCATACGGCAGGTCGATGCCGGTGCGCTCGTAGAGGCCGAAAGCGCTGTAATAGTCGGTAAAGAACTGGGTGGACATCGTCTCGGCCAGCTGGATGAAATAGAGGTTGCAGCTTTTTTCCAGCGCGCCCGCCATATCCAGCCAGTTGTGGACGGCGCCCTCGGCGCAGTGGTAGGTAATCTCCCATTCGGTGTCCGGGTTGATGGTCAGCGTGCCGCCGCAGTAGTATTCCTGGCTGGCGTCGACAAGGCCGGAGTCCAGCGCTGCGGCCGCGGTGATGAGCTTGAAGACCGAGCCCGGGTAATACAGTTCGGTCACGCTCTTGTTTTTCCACTGCGCTTCACGCAGGTACCCCTGCAGCGTGGTGTATTCGTCCTCGCTGAGGATGCCGTCCTCGGTGATGGGCAGCGCGGCGTCCTCGCCCAGGCGGGAGATCAGCAGGTCGATCTCCTCGGCGGTCAGCTGTTCGTCGTCCAGGATGGAGGCCAGCTCCTCATTCTGAATCGTGTAGGGGTCGTTGGGGTCGAACTGGTCGACCGTCGCCATCGAGAGGATCGCGCCGGTGTTGACATCCATCACAATGACCGTGCCGCGGTTCATGACGCTGTACTCGTCCATGGCCTGGGCGAGATACTTTTCAACGATCGCCTGCACGTTTTCGTCGATGGTCAGGTGCAGGTCGTACCCGTTGACCGGTTCGTGGACCTCGGCGTCGGCGGCGTCGACCTCGTAGCCGAGCGCGTTCTGCATGCTGATGCTGCGCCCCGGCGTACCGGCCAGAACATCGTTGTAGGAGCGTTCCAGCCCGTACATGCCGTTGCCGTCGGCGTCGGTAAAGCCGAGCACCGAGGAAAGGAAGGTGTTGTACGGGTAGCTGCGGGTGGAGCTCTGCTCGGTATAGATATTGAGAACGGTGTCCCATTCCTCCTCGGGCGCGCCGGGGGTCAGAGCGCGTTCGGTGTCGGCGTATTCCAGGATCGCATCCTTGGTGGGCAGGTCCACCCCGCGGGCCAGGACCTTATACTGGCTGTCCCGGTCGCTGAGCTTTTCCAGGATGCTCTCGCTCGTGACCGTGCCGTCCAGCAGCTCGCTGATCTTGTCGGCGGCTTCGGCAATGAAGGCCTCGTTGCAGCGGGAGGGGTCGGCGATGATGTTCCACACCGTTGTGCTGCGGGCCAGCACCTTACCGGTGGAGGTATAGATCGAGCCGCGGGTCGCGGGGAGCACCTCGTCCGAAAGCTGCTGTTCGGCCGCGCCGACGCGGTAGCGCTCGGGGTCGCGCAGCTGCAGCGCATAGAGCTGGTAGATCAGCAGCCCCATGCCGAACAGGATGAACACCGCCACCAGCAGCAGCGTGCGCACGCGCAGCGCGTTGTTGATGGGGTGGCGGCTGTTTTCGGCGCGCCGTTCGCGGGGGTGCGGGGTTTTGTCCTGGTTCATGGTCTGGGCCTTTCCTGGGGTATTCAAAATATTCCGCCCGGGCGGCAAACCGCCGTACAACAGAAAAAGCGTGCCCCGGGCAGGATGCACGCTTCAGGGCGCTTGCGGCGCAAAGCACGGCGGAGCGCCCGGGTCACGGGTCAAAGCTGTCGAGCAGGCTGAGCGCCGCCGTGCGCAGGTCCTCCAGCGCCTTGCCGGTCTGGCTCTCGCTGCGCTCGATCACGCCTTCGCTCTCGATGCGCAGGTAGGTGATCTGGCTGGGGTCGGTCTTGACCAGGCCGAGCTGCTTTTCCGCCACCGTGCCCAGGTTGGACATGTTGGCGATCTCGTCCATCTGCGAGGTCAGATAATCATAGGTGGTCTGCGCTTCGGCGAGGTCGGCGCGCTTGGCGTCGATCTCACCGGTCAGTTCGGTCAGGCGGGCCTGGCTGGCGACAATGGCCGTGACAAGGCCCAGCACCAGCGCCACAACGAGCACGACGGCCGCCTGGCGCGCCAGCGCACCGGCGCGGTTGAGCGTATAGCGCCCGCCCCGCACGACCCGCAGGCGGGGCGCAGCGCGGTGCGGCGCGACGCGGTGATCCAGTTGTACAGCGGCAGAAGCCATGGGAAGCACCCCCTTGACAGTGTTTTGGGTTCAGAGTTCAGCGTTAAGATTTTGTGCGCCGCGGCGCGCTTTTTCCAAAAAGCAGACGCCGTCAGCGCTTTTCCAGCACACGCAGCTTGGCGGAGCGGCTGCGGCGGTTTTCGGCCAGCTCCTGCTCGCCCGCCTCGATCGGGCGGCGGGTGATGAGCGTGGCTTTGGCCACCCCGCCGCAGGTGCAGACCGGCTGCTCCGGCGGGCAGGTGCAGCGCTGGGCCCAGCGGCGGAACTTGTTTTTGACGAGCCGGTCCTCCAGGCTGTGGAACGTGATGACGCACAGCCGCCCGCCCGGCGCAAGGCGGCCGAAAACGGCCTCGAGCCCCTCGTTGAGGGCGTCGAGTTCGCCGTTGACTGCGATGCGCAGCGCCTGGAAACTGCGGCGGGCCGGGTTTTTGTGTTTGCGGCGCTCGGCCGGGGGCACGGCGGCGGCAATGAGCTCCGCCAGCTGCAGCGTTGTCTGCAGCGGGGCCTGCTCGCGCGCGCGCACGATCTTTCCGGCGATCTGCCAGGCATAGGGTTCCTCGCCATATTCGCGCAGGATGCGGGCCAGCTCCTCCCGCGGGAGGGTGTTGACGAGGTCGGCCGCGGTGGGGCCCTGCTGGCTCATCCGCATATCAAGCGGAGCGTCGGCATGGTAGGAAAAGCCGCGGCCGGCCTCGTCAAGCTGGTGGCTGGAAACGCCCAGGTCCAACAGGGCGCCGTTGATGGTGGGGATGTTCAGCGCATCCAGTACCTGCGCCGCGTCGCGGAAGTTCGCCCTGACCACCTGGGCGGGCAGGCCCTTAAGCCTTTCGGCGGCGATTGCCACCGCATCCGGGTCCTGGTCCAGTGCGATCAACCGCCCTGTGGTCAGGCGGCTGGCGATCTCGCGGGAATGCCCGGCCCCGCCGGCGGTACCGTCCAGATAGATACCGGCCGGGTCGATGGCAAGCCCGTCGAGACACGGCTGCAAAAGTACGGGTATGTGGCTGAATTCCATGTTGGGTCCCCTTGGCAGCGATCAGAAGTCCAGATCTTCCATCGCCGCGGTAAAATCTTCGTCCGATTCGGCCTGGTTTGCCTCCCAGGTGGCGGTGTTCCAGATCTCGGCAAACGTGCGGTTGCCGGTGATGGTCACATCGTGGTCCAGGTTGGCGTAGGCGCGCAGGTTGGCGGGCAGCTGGATGCGGCCCTGCTTGTCCGGCGTGACCTCCACCGCGGAGGAATAGAGCATGCGGCTGACCTGACGGCCTTTGACAAGGCCCTTTTCCGCAATGCGCTCGGCCACCTTCTCGAACTCGGCGGCCGGGAACGCCGCCAGGCAGTGGTCCAGCCAGCGGGCCACAATGAAGGTCTCGCCCATGCCTTCGCGGAACTTGGCGGGGAAATTCAAACGTCCTTTGGAATCAATGGCATAGTCAAAGCGTCCGACGAACATGGTTGAATCTCCCCCCTTTCCTGCCGAATTAAACGTTTTTCCACGTCCGGTCGCGGGGTGGCTGTTGAAAACTCTGTTGAAAGCGTTGAAAACTACCCACTTTCAACCGCAGGCAACCACTTTTCCCCACAACTGTACTATCATAGTATCAAATCAGCGGACAAAAAGCAAGCCCACAGCACAAAAAAGTGCTGTGGGCAAAGAATTTTCACATCCGCGCTTCGTGTGGGGACCGGTGGGGAAGCTTTTCGCCCTCCCCCGCCCCGCCGCGGCATACCGGGCAACAAAAAAGCACCGCCGGGGCGGTGCGTGGGGCGGCAGGGCGCAGCGGCCCCCGTTTATTTCTTCTGGCCGCGCATCCCGCGGGAGGCGGCGCTGCGCAGGTTCATGCGCGTGGTTTTGATGTCGGACACACTGCGGGCGAGCACTTCCTCCGAATTTTTGAGGATCGTCTCGCAGTAGGTCGTGGCGCTGCGGCTGATCTCCTTGGCCTGCTGCTGCGCCGCGGTCAGGATCTCGACCGCGCGCTGCTGGGCGCGCTTGACGATCTCCTGGTCGGAGACAAGGCCGCGGGCGCGTTCCTCAGCCTGCTGGATGATGTTCTCGCTCTCGGCTTTGGCGCCCTTGATGATCTGCTCGCGGTCCGCGACGATCTTTTTGCTGTCACGGATCTCATCGGGCAGGTTGTTGCGCACTTCGTCGATGATATCGCGCATGCGGTCGACATCCACGATACGTTTGGAGGAGGAGAACGGCACGGCCGTGCCCTCTTCCAGGGTTTCTTCCATCAGTTCAAGCAATTCGTCCACGTTCATGGTGTTCCCTCTCTCTCATAACGGCTGACGAGGATCTTGCCGTATTTGTATTGTTTGACCAGCCGCAGGCCGCCCGCTTCTTCGGGCAGCTGCGCCGTCAGTTCGCTTTCGCACAGGACCACGCCGCCGGGCGCAACGCTGCGCGCAAGCGGCGGCAGCACCCTGGCCAGCGTGCCGTGGGAAAACGGCGGGTCCAGAAAGACCAGGTCGAACGGTTCGCGCGCGGTGCACAGGTAGTTCAGCGCGTCCCCGCAGGAGATGCGCGCACGGTCCTGCACATGGGCGGCGCGACAGTTCGCGGTGACGACGCGCACAGCCTCGGGGCTGGCGTCCAGGAAGGTGCAGCTGGCCGCCCCGCGGGAAAGCGCTTCGATCCCGAGCTGCCCGCTGCCCGCGAACAGGTCGAGCACGCGCGCGCCGGGGACCAGAAACTGCACGCTGGAGAACATCGCCTCCTTGACGCGGTCGATGGTGGGGCGGGTCACGTCCTCGCCCGGGAGGGCCGTGAGGACCTTGCCGCGGGCGGAACCGGCGATCACACGCATAGGCGGCACCTGCCTTTCTGTTTTGTGTTCTATATTGTATTATGGGGCCTGGGGCCCGGGTTGTCAAGTCACAGGCGATTTTCAGGCGCGCAGCGCGTTGTAGATCTTTTCCGCTTTGGCGTGGCTGATGCCCTTGACCTCCTCCAAATCGGAGATCGACGCCGCTTTGACAGCCGCCACCGTCTTGAAATGCGCGAGCAGCGCGGCGGAGGTCTTTTCGCCAACGCCGGGCAGCGCGGTGAGCGTGGCGGCGTAGGATTTTTTGCGCATCAGGCGCTTGCGGTAGTCGTTGGCAAAGCGGTGGGTCTCGTCCTGGATGGCGGTCACAAAGGTAAAGATATTGCGGTGGCGGTTGATGGCGATCTCGCGCCCGTCCTCGTCCACAATGGCGCGGGTGCGGTGATGGTCGTCCTTGACCATGCCGAAGGTGGGCACATGCTCCAGCGCCGTGCCGCGCAGCGCGGCGCGCACGGCGCCGACCTGCCCGCGCCCGCCGTCGATGAGCAGCAGGTCCGGCAGCGCGGCAAACTGGTTGGCCGGGCCGTCTGGTTTGTCGCCGCGGCGCGCCGCCTCGTATTCGGCGGCGCGGCGGGCGAGCGTCTCGGCCAGCGAGGCATAGTCGTCGGTGCCTGCGACTTCGCGCATTTTAAAGCGCCGGTAGCCGCTGCGGTAAGGTTTGCCGTCCTTGAAAACGACCATGCCGCAGACGCTGGACCCATCGCCCCAGTTGGAGATATCGTAGCTTTCGATGAGGGCGGGCGGCGCTTTGAGGCCGAGGACCTGGGCCGCCTCCTCCAGCAGTTTTTCCTCCCGCGTGTAGCGGCCGCTCTCCCGGCCCAGCCGCTCGACCGCGTTGGTATAGGCCATGGTCACGAGCTTGGCCACGTCGCCGCGCTGCGGTACATACAGTTCGACCCGGCTGCCGCGGGCCTCGTCCAGCGCCTGGTTCAGCGCTTCATGGTCGGGCGGGAGCGCATCCACGGCAATGATCTTGGGGATGTTTTCCCCGCCAAGGTAGTACTGCGGCAGGAATTCCTCGCGCACAGCGGCGATATCGGCCGTATCGTGGAACAGAAATTCCCGTTTATCGGTCAGGCGGCCTTCGCGGTAGCGCAGCACGGCGGCGCAGACGGCGCGGGAAGTGCCGGCCAGGGCGATGACGTCCATTTCGGTGTCGTCCTGCATGACGACCTTCTGCCCGGCGGCGACGCGCTCGATGGCGGCAATCTGGTCGCGCAGCAGCGCGGCAGTCTCAAAGTCGAGCCGGTCGGAGGCCGCCTGCATTTTTTCGTGCAGCTGGCGCAGGATGTCCTTCTTGCCGTGGCGGATCATCTGCAGCGCGCCCTGCACGGCCTCGTTGTAGGCGGCGCAGCTGACCTTGCCGCTGCACACGGCCATGCACTTGCCGATGTGAGCGTTGAGGCAGGGGCGGCCCTTGCCGAAATCGCGCGGGAACTCTCTGTTGCAGCGCGGCAGCAAGAAACAGTTCTGCGCGGTCTCGACCATCTCGCGCACCGCAAAGGAGGAGGTAAACGGGCCGATGTAATCGGCGTTGTCGTCGTCTTTCTGCAGCGCGGCCGAGATGCGCGGCCAGTCCCCGCGCGTGACCTTGACATAGCTGTAGCCTTTGTCGTCCTTGAGCAGGATGTTGTATTTGGGGGTGTGGGCCTTGATTTGGCTGGCCTCCAGCACCAGCGCTTCAAATTCGCTCTGGCAGACGATGACGTCAAAGCTGAACGCGTGCTCGATCATCTGGGTGACTTTGGCGTCGTGCGGTACGCCTTCGCGGAAATATTGGGACACGCGGGTGCGCAGGCGCTTGGCCTTGCCGATGTAGATGATCTCGTCCGCTTTGTCGCGGATGATATAGACGCCGGGCAAAAGCGGCAGCATACAGGCTTTTTTGTACAGTTCTGGCTTTGTCATGGTTCCCCCGGGAAATACAAATAAGGCCGGGTGGCAAGCCACCCGGCCCGGAATGTGCTGAGATTATTCAGAGAAGCCGGAGTTGACCAGCTTGACCAGGCCGTCGACCGCAGCCTGTTCGTCAGTGCCGTCCGCAATGATGCGGATCGTGGTGCCGCCGACGATGCCCAGGCTCAGAACGCCCAGCAGGCTCTTGGCGTTGACACGGCGCTCTTCCTTCTCGACCCAGATGGAAGATTTGAACTCGTTGGCTTTCTGGATAAAAAACGTAGCCGGACGAGCGTGCAGACCAACCTGATTCTCAACGGTAACTTCTTTCACGTACATAGCTATTCTCTCCTACTTTGCGAAAATAATACTACGCCCAAGTTTAAATACCGCGGGCAAGTGTCAGGCGGTTTTGCACGTATGGTATCCGCCCGGGTATCTCTATTTTATCCCATTTGTTCGACTTTGTACAGTGGAAAACCGCAATTTTGGCAGGATTCCGCATTTCCGACAAAGCGGAAGGGGCATATTTGTACAATCTAGCCAGTTAGTTTTCAACAATGTTGTCAAGGAGTGCTAAAACCGCAGAAGATTTTTAAGGCTTTCAACCACTGTTTTTCGTACCATAGACAAATTTTATCTCCCGGCAAAACACCGTGGCGTTGGGGTCCACGGCCGGGTCATACACGCACCCGACCCCGGCCGGGCGGTAGCCCATGCGCAGATACAGCGCAATGGCGCGCCGGTTGGTATCCAGCGCGTACAGGTGCGGCTGCGGGTGTTCGGCCTGCTTTTTGCGCGCGAACGCCAGCAGCTTGGCGCCGATGCCCTGCCCCTGCGCGGCCGGGGCCACATACAGCCGGCCGATCTCGCCGGTTTTGTGGCATACGCCGACAAGGGCGTCCGGCACGCCGGCCGTGCTGTGCAGGTAAAACGCCCAGCCCGCGGCGCGGTCGGCCAGCAGCTGCTGTTTCATGACCTGCGGCGTGTGGGCGGCGATGTACTCCGGCGTGCAGACCCCGGCGCAGAGCTGCTGCCAGCCCGCCGCATAGATGGCCGCCGCGGCGTCCCAGGCCGCTTCGGCGCGGATGAGCTCGGCGCGTTCGCTGCGTTTCCAGCGGCCCGGCGTGAGCGGATGGGTGCGGCACCAGGCTTCGTACAGGTCCGGGCGGCGGGCCATGGTGCGGGCGTGGCTCTGCCTGGCGCGCCACGCGGCGATCTTCTTGTGGTCGCCCGTCAGCAGCACGGGGGGCACGGCGCGGCCTTCCCACACTTCGGGGCGGGTGTACTGCGGATATTCGAGCAGGCCGTCCCAGTGGCTTTCCTCCTGAAAGCCCTGCTCCTCGGCCAGGACGCCGGGCTGCAGGCGCAGCACGCTGTCGGCCACGACAAGGCTGGCGAGCTCGCCGCCGGTGAGCACATAATCGCCGATGGAGATTTCTTCGTCGGCAAACGCTTCGATGACGCGCTCGTCGACCCCCTCATAGTGGCCGCAGACCAGCGTCAGGCTGTCGCAGGCGGCCAGACGCCTGGCCGTACTCTGGTCATAGGGGCGGCCGCCCGCCGTCAGAAAGACGATGTGCGGCTTTCCCCTGCCCTGTTCGGCGCACTGGGCCTGCACGGCGCGCAGGCAGTCGGCAATGGGCTGCGCGTACAGCACCATACCGCAGCCGCCGCCATACGGGTAGTCGTCGGTCTGGCGCTGCTTGTTTTGGGTGTAGTCCCGAATCTGGTGGCAGTGCGCCTCAAACAGACCTTTGCTGCGGGCGCGGCCCAGGATGCTGGCGCTCAGAAAGCTGTCGCACAGTTCCGGGAACAGGGTCACAATGTCGATGCGCATGGGTCATTCCTCATCGCCGTTGACGGCGTCCGTAAACATGCCGGGGATGGGCCGGACGGTGACGGTGCGGGCTTCGATGTCGATGCGGTCGAGGAACTCCGGTACGGCCGGGAACAGGTGCTCGGCGCCCGCCGCATCGCGCACGGTATAGACATCGTGCGCCGCCGGCTGGTCAACGGCCGTGATCGTGCCGTAGACCGCGCCGGTACCGGCGTCTTTGACCGTGCAGCCGAGCAGGTCGTCGATGAAATAGCGGCCTTTGGGCAGCCGGGCATCGGCCTTGGCGAAGTACCAGGTGCGCCCCACCTGGGCGCGGGCGGCGTCCATATCCTCGACGCCCGCCAGGCGGAGCAGCAGCACGTTGCCCTGCGCGCGCACGCCGAGCAAGGCCGTCTCGCCGCCGCCGTCCGGCGTGGCGTACAGGCGCTTGAATTTGGCCAGGAAGGCTGCGCCGTCGCACAGCGGCAGGGCGCGCATTTCCCCGCGCACGCCGTGGGTGGCGACGATCTTGCAGGCAGGCAGATAGTTTTGCATGGCGTTCTCCTTGCGTTCACACAGAAAAGCACCCCGCGCCACTGATGGCTGCGGGGTAGCTGTACGGGCCGACGGATCAGTCGATCTCGACCACAACTTTTTCGCCCTGGCGGACGGCGGCGGCGCGCATGACAACGCGGATCGCCTTGGCGATGCGGCCCTGTTTGCCGATCACACGGCCCATATCGCTCTCGGCCACGCTGAGGTGGTAGACGATGGTGCCGTCCTCACGGGCGGGGTCGACCGTCACCTGCACCGCTTCCTTATCCTCGACAAGGCCGCGGGCCACGGCAAGCAGCAGTTCCTGCATCTGGGGTCCCTCCCTTTCAGAACAGGTGGTGTTACAGGATCTCGGCCTTCTTCAGCAGCACGCGAACGGTGTCGGTGGGCTGGGCGCCGTTGGACAGCCACTGCTTGGCCTTGTCGGCGTCGATCTTGATGGTGGAAGGCTCGGTGGTGGGATCGTAGGTGCCGATCTCCTCAATGAAGCGGCCGTCGCGGGCAAAGCGGCTGTCAGCGACAACGACGCGGTAGAACGGATTCTTCTTGGCGCCCAGGCGGCGCAGACGGATCTTGACCATGGTTTTTTCCTCCAAATTCTATTGCCAATTGTATGTTTTTGCCCTTGCGGGGCTATATATCCACCCCTGGCGGGGAGAGATAACGTTGTTTCAGCGCAGGCCGCGCATTCCGCCAAGCCCGCCCAGGCTGCGCATGAAGCCTTTGGGGTTACGCTTGGCTTTTTTCATCATCTTCTGCATCATCTCATACTGGCGCAGCAGCTTGTTGACCGCTTCCACCGTCTGGCCGCTGCCCGCGGCGATGCGGCGCTTGCGCTTGGGGTTGATGATCGAAGGCCGGGCGCGTTCCTCCGGCGTCATCGAGTAGATGATCGCTTCAATGTGCGGCAGGGCTTTTTCGTCGATGCTGTCGGTGTCGATCTGGCTGCCGCCGGGCAGCATGTTGAGCAGCGCGGCCGCGCCGCCCATCTTTTTGATCTGGGCGAACTGGGCCAGCATATCGTTCAGATCGAACTTGTTTTCCATCAGGCGGCGGGCGGCCTGTTCGGCTTCCTTGTCATCCTGCACGGCCTGGGCCTTCTCGATCAGCGAGAGCACGTCGCCCATGCCGAGGATGCGGCTGGACATACGCGCGGGGTAAAACGGCTCAAGGTCCTCGAGCTTTTCGCCGGTGCCCTGGAAATAGATCGGCTTGCCGGTAACGGCCAGCACCGAGAGCGCCGCGCCGCCGCGGGTGTCGCCGTCGGTCTTGGTCAGTATGACGCCGCTGATGCCGACCTTTTCGTTAAAGGTTTTGGCAACGTTGACGGCTTCCTGGCCGGCCATGGCGTCGACGACAAGCAGCGTCTCGTCCACCTCGACAGCCTGCTTGATGCGGACCAGCTCGCCCATCAGGGCGTCGTCGATCTGCAGGCGGCCGGCGGTATCAAGGATGACGATGTCGTGGCCGTGGTCTTTCGCGTATGCCATCGCTTTGGCGGCGATGATCTCCGGCTTTTCGGTACCCATCTCAAACACCGGCACCCCGGCCTGCTGGCCGACGATGCGCAGCTGGTCGATGGCGGCCGGGCGGTAGATATCGCAGGCGACAAGCAGTGGGCGGCGGCCCTGGCCGCGGTAATATTTGCCGAGCTTGGCCGCGTGGGTGGTTTTACCGTTGCCCTGCAGGCCGCACATCATCAGCACGGTCTGGCCCTTGTTCTTGATGTGCAGCAGCTGGGGTTCCTCGCCGCCCATCAGGCGGGTCAGTTCCTCGTTGACGATCTTGACGACCTGCTGCGCGGGGGTCAGGCTTTCCATGACCTCCTGCCCCATGGCGCGCTCGGAGACCTGGGCGCAGAAATCCTTGGCGACCTTATAGTTGACGTCGGCTTCCAGAAGGGCCATGCGGACTTCGCGCATGGCGGCCTTGATGTCCGCCTCGTTCAGCTTGCCCTTGCCGCGCAGCTTTTTGAACACGCCGGACAAGCGCTCGCTCAGGGATTCAAATGCCATGTTCTCCCCTCCTTCGCCGGGGTCAGGTGTTGAGCTGGCGGATGATGGCCAGCATCTCGTCGGTGTCGCGGGTGATCTGCGGCACCGGGGTGTACAGCCCCGTGTTGCAGCAGCGCACCTCCATCGTCAGCTGTTCCAGGCGTTCGAGCCCGGCGCGCAGGGCGGTCTCCCGCCGCGCATAGCCGAGGCGGGCTTCCATATCGGTCAGGGCCGCCTCGCCGTGCTTGATCGCATCGCGCACGCCCTGGCGGGTGATGCCGTAGTTTTCGGCGATCTCGGCCAGAGAAAGGTCCTCGTCATAGTATTCGGTCAGGATGGCGCGCTGTTTATCGGTCAGGACGGCGCCGTAATAGTCAAGCAGCACCGAAAACCCGAGGTTTTTCTGGTTCCTGGCGGCCACGGCGGCGCCTCCTTCCTGCGGGATACCCCGCCGCGTGTAAAGTGTTTTCCTTTACAGCAACCGAATTATACCACCGCGCGGCGGCAGTGTCAAGCCAAAAAAGCGGATTTTTGCGCGGCGGACGCCGCTTTTTTTGCCCCACAGGCACGGCGCGCGGATTTTTGCCGCCGCGGGGGATGCAAAGGCGGTCGATTTATGTTATAATAAAAAAACATTGGCGGCCGCCGGGCCGCCCACCCTGTACAGAAAGGACGGCGGACCATGGGCATCCTGCAAAGCTATTACCAGGACGTATACAAGTGCCCTGTGGTGCGCCTGTCCGGGTATTCGGGGCGGCACGGGCTGGCTTCCAGCGTGCTGGCGTACCTCGATTTTGGCGGGGCCACCGGCACCTGCAAGGACGGCGTGGCCGAAACGATGCTCGCCTTTGCCACCGAGCGCGGCGTGCTGCAGCCCGGCATGCCGGTCGTGGAGGCCAGCTCCGGCAGTTTCGGCGCGGCGCTGGCTGTCTCCTGCGCAACGACCGGGCACCCCTGCATCCTGGTGGTGCCCAGCAGCCTGCCCGCCAGCCGCCGCCAGCACCTGCAGAACCTGGGGGCGCGCATCGTCGTGTGCAGCGGCGGCGGCCGCAAGGCGCTCGAACGCATTGCCGCCGATACCGCCAAGCGGTACAACGGCTACTTTACCAACTATTTCGCCAACGACGACAACGCCGAATACCACCGCCGTGTGACCGGGCCGCAGATCCTGAAGTCCTGCGGCGATGCGATCGACGCGGTGGTGATCGGCGTGGGCAGCGGCGGCACCATCACCGGCACGGCCGAATATCTGAAAGCCTGGAACAGCATGATCCGGGTGGTGGCGGTCGAGCCAAGCGAGTGTGCAGCCATTGCGGGCGGGTTCATCGGCCACCATGGCATTTCGGGCATCGGGCCGGGGTTTGTGCCCGACCTGTACAACCCCTATGTGGTGGACACCGTGCTGGCGGTCTCCACGGCCGACGCAGAGCGCGCCGCGCGCGAGGTGCTGTTCCTGGACGGCGTCCCCGCCTGCACGAGCGCCGGGGCCACGCTGGCCGCCGCCGTGCAGCTGATGGGCGCAGGCAAGGCCAAACGGCCGCTGTGCGTATTTGCCGGGCGGCGGATGTATGAATGAGGCGGCGTCTGCCTCATCTTACCGCGGCCGGAGCGCGAAACCATGCGAGGTGTGCCTGATGGAGAAAAAACGATACATAGCCCCCAAAACGAGCCGCGCGCTGATGCTGGGCAGCTGGGCGCTGGGCTTCCTGCTGCTGTTGGCCGCCTGGGCGCTGGCGTGCACGATCCCGCCGGAGCCGCTGCCCGCGCCGGACGAGCCCCCGGCCGCGGAGATCGTGATTGTGACCGGCGGCGCCGGAGCGGACGCCGCGGCACAGGACGCCAAGCCGCGCGCCCCTGCCGAGATTGCCTGTTGCGCCTGCGTGGCGCTGGCCGTTGCCGCAATGGCCGCCGGGGGCATCCAGGCATTCTTTTTCTACCGCTGCCCGGCCTGCCGCGGCAGCCTGCTGTGGTACCGCGGCCTGTACCCCGCGCATTGCCCGCACTGCGGGAAGCCGCTTTAAAAGTTTAAGATGTTTTCAGCCGCCCGCCGGGTCTTTCCGGCGGGCGGCCAATTTGTATCCTCTGCCAACTTTGTTCCCTCTGCGCTTATTTCGGTCGTTTCGCCTTCGGCAGTTTAGCCGTCACCAAATCATAACTGCGGCGGCAGAGATAGGCAAGTTCATTTTCCGGCAGTGCGCCGTCCACACGGATGCTGATCCATGTACGTTTGTCAGAATAATAGCCGGGCAAAACATCGTTTGGATACTGGGTACGGTAAAACTCCGCTTCGGCCGGGTCGGCTTTGAGCGACAAAAACATGTGCCCTTTATAGCGCGGGTCGCTGTGTTTTGCGATAAACAAGAGACCCGCGTACATTTTTCCCGCCACCAGATAACGGTCCCACCCCCAGACAGGTTGAAAATCCCGCTCAGCGCCCGGGTAGGAAAGCAGCAGCCGGTCCAGTTCAGGGTAGCGTTCATAGAACATGGAAGTCCCGTCCTTTCTTTATTTTCCATTGTAACACAGTTCTTTTCCGGTCTACAACTGCCTTTTTTCGCATAGGGTGTGGCAGACATGTATGCGAAGGAGGTTTGCGTATGAAAGGCGACCCGGAAGAGCGCGCGCTGGCGGTTGGGCGGTATCTGGTGCGCAGCGGCGCCACGGTGCGCGCGGCGGCCGGCGTATTCGGCGTGAGCAAAAGCACGATCTGGAAAGACCAGGCGCGCCTGCAGCGGCTGAACCCCGGCCTGTGGCAGGAGGTACGCCAGGTGCTTTTGAAGAACAAGGCCGAGCGCCACCTGCGCGGCGGCGAGGCCACCCGCTGCAAATACCTGCACCGCGCGGCCCGGCCGCCCGGCGCACGCGGGTAATTTTTCCGGCGTTTCCCGCCGCGCGCCCTTGCGCCGGGGCGGTGGGAACAGTATAATAAAAGTATATCCCCCGCAAAATCGCAGTCAAATACAGCGCGGACAGGAAAGGTCGTGAAACCATGAAACGCACCGATTATATCAGCTGGGACGAATACTTTATGGGCATCGCCCTGCTTTCGGCCATGCGGTCAAAGGACGCCAACAGCCAGGTCGGGGCCTGCATTGTCAGCCCGTCCAACAAGATCCTCTCGCTGGGCTACAACGGCATGCCCATCGGCTGTAATGACGACGACATGCCATGGGAACGCGAAGGCCCGCCGCTGCAGACCAAATATATGTATGTCTGCCACGCCGAGCTCAACGCGATCTTGAACTCCGCCCACAGCGACCTGCGCGGGGCGCGCGTGTATGTGACGCTGTTCCCCTGCAACGAATGCGCCAAGAGCATCATCCAGAGCGGCATCCAGGAGATCGTGTATCTTTCGGACAAATACCACGATACCGATTCGAGCATCGCCAGCCGCCGCCTGCTGGACATGGCAGGGGTCAAGTACCGCGCCTATAAGCCGACCGGGCGGGAGATCCGGTTCACGGTATAAAAGGGCGCACCCGATAAAATCCAAAGGACGTGGAGCATGAAAACCATCATCATCGGCATTGCGGGCGGAACGGGCAGCGGCAAGACGACGCTGACCGCCCGGCTGCGCGATCATTTCGGCGAAGACGAAGTCAGCGTGATCAACCACGACAGCTACTATAAGCGGCATGACGAGCTGCCGTATGAGGAGCGCTGCAAGCTGAACTATGACCATCCCGACTCGTTCGATACCGCGCTGCTGGTAGAACACCTGCAGGCGCTGCGCCGCGGCGAGAGTGTGGAGGTGCCGGTGTACAACTATGCGATCCACAACCGCAGCGACAAGACCGTGACCGTGCATCCGGCGCCGGTCATCATCGTGGAGGGCATTCTGATTTTTGCCAGCCCGGAGCTGTGCGAACTGATGGATTTGAAGGTGTTTGTGGATACCGACGCCGACGTGCGCATTTTACGGCGCATCGTGCGCGATGTCAAGGCGCGCGGCCGCACGCTGGACAGTGTGGTGACGCAGTATCTGACCACCGTCAAGCCGATGCACGAACAGTTCGTGGAGCCGAGCAAGCGCAAAGCCGACCTGATCGTGCCGGAGGGCGGCCGCAACGAGGCCGCGCTGGATATGCTGATCAAGTGGGTGGGAAACCATCTCGGGCACTGAATAACGCAAAAAGACCTGCCGGTCCCGCATTGCTGCGCGGACCGGCAGGTCTTTTTTATATCGGACGGGGAGAAAACGTTTTACCAGAGGTTGACGACCTCGTTGTACAGGCCCTCGTAGCTCTTGGCGGAGTTGGCCCAGCTGAAGTCGCATTCCATCGCGCGGCGCACGAGGATGGGCCAGCCTTCCTTCTGCCAGTAGCCTTCCTTGGCGCGCCAGCAGGCTTCATACAGCTCATGGGCGTTGTAGTTGGCAAAGGTGAAGCCGTTGCCGAAACCGTCGCCGGAGTCGTGGATGGAGTCGCGCAGGCCGCCGGTCTCGCGCACGACGGGGATGGTGCCATAGCGGCAGGAGACCATCTGCGCCAGGCCGCAGGGCTCGGAGCGGGAGGGCATCAGGAAGATGTCCGCGCCCGCGTAGATGTGCTGCGCCAGCTTGGCGTTGAAGCCGATGTAAACGCCGACGCGGCCGGGATGGCGCGCGCAGAGCTCGTTGAAGAAGTTCTCGTACTGCGCTTCGCCCGAGCCGAGGATGACCAGCTCGATGCCCTGCTGCAGCAGACCTTCGGCAATGGAACGCACAAGGTCGACGCCCTTGTGGCCGACCAGGCGCGTGACCATGGCCATGACCGGGCTGCCGTCCTTGTTGAGGCCCATCTCGTCCTGCAGCGCCGCTTTGCAGACCGCCTTGCCTTCCTGGAAGGTGTTGACGTCATAGTTCTGGGCGATGTCGGGGTCGGTGGCCGGGTTGAAGACATCGACGTCGATGCCGTTGAGGATGCCGCACAGCTTGTACTGTTTCTGGCGCAGCAGGCCGTCCAGCCCATGGCTGAACCACGGGTCCAGAATTTCGCCCGCATAGGTGGGGCTGACCGTCGTGATCTTGTCGGCCGTCTCGATGGCGCCCTTCATAAAGTTGGCGCAGCCGTCATATTCGACCACATGGGCGTCGCGCTTGCCGATGCCGCAGGTATCCTCCAGAATCTCAAGGCCATACTTACCCTGGTAGGCGATGTTATGGATCGTGAAGACCGTCTTGATGCGGTTGAACTTGTCAAGATGACGGTAGTAGAGGTTCAGGTAGACGGGGGTCAGCGCGGTCTGCCAGTCGTTGCAGTTGATGATGTCGGGCTCGAAATCGGTGTAGAACAGCATTTCGAGGATGGCGCGGGCAAAGAAGGCGAAGCGCTCGCCGTCATCATAGAAGCCGTACAGGCCGCTGCGCTTGAAGTAGTATTCGTTGTCCAGGAAATAGAAGGTGACGCCGTCGCGCTCGGCCCGGAACAGGCCGCAGTACTGGCTGCGCCAGCCGACCGGCACGCTGAAGTTGGTGACATAGGTCAGCGTGTCCTTGAACTTGAGGTCGTTGTACAGCGGCATGACCACGCGGCAGTCGATGCCGTCGCGCACCAGCGCCTTGGGCAGCGCGCCGGCCACATCGGCCAGGCCGCCGGACTTGGCAAAGGGCGCCGCTTCGCTGGATGCATACAGGATCTTCATAGAGTTAGCCTCCTTGCGGTTATCTCAGGGCGCGGACAGCACCCGGTTCAGTTAAAGAGAAAGGGCGGGGACTCCCCCGCCCTCTCAAGCAGGCAGGACCGCCGGGGAGATGTGGCAGCCAGCCTTTTTGAGCGATCAGACCGTGTGGTTCTTCGCCACAAACACCGGGAACGAGTCGGTGCCGCAGAGCTGCTTGCCGGTGGTGATGTGGACGTTCTTGTCGGTGACGACATACTCGACCGAGCAGTTCTCCTCCACAACCGTGTCCTGCATCAGGACGCTGTTCTTGACGACCGCGCCCTTCTTGACCGTGCAGCCGCGGAACAGAACGCTGTTTTCGACAACGCCTTCGATCACGCAGCCGTCCGCCACCAGGCAGTTCTTGACCTTGCTGCCTTCGAGATAACGGGTCGGGTTATCGTCGCGGATCTTGGTGTAGATCGGGTTGGCCGCGTCGAACAGCTGCTCGACATTGCCGGGCTGCAGCAGGCGCATGTTCTCGTCAAAGTAGCTCTTCATATCCGCGATGCGGGCCGCATAGCCGGTGTACTCGTAGGCGCGGACGTTGAGCAGGTTGAGGTTGCGGGCGAGGATGTCGCGCTCGAAGTAGACGAGCCCACGCACCGCCGCGTCGCGCACGAGCTGGATGAGGCTCTCGCGTTCGATGACATAGATGTTCATCGACAGGTTCTGCATGCCGGGGCGGTAGTCGTTGGACAGCAGTTCGGTCACGCGGCCGCTGGCGTCGATGCGGATGGTGTAGTTGTCGTTGCGGGCGCCGTCGGGGATCTCGGCACGGTTATAGACCATGCTGACGTCCGCGCCGCTCTCGATGTGGGCTTCGAGCAGCTTGTTGAAGTTGAAGTTGGTCGCGATGTGGGAGTCGGACAGGATCACATACCGCTCCTTCTGCGCCTTGAGCCAGGACAGAACGCTGGCCAGCGCGTCCACGCGGCCGGAGTACATCTTGACGCTGCGCTCCGCAAACGGCGGGATAATGTTGAGGCCGCCGCGCTTGCGGGTCAGGTCCCACTCACGGCCGGAGCCGAGGTGGTCCATCAGCGAGTGGTAGTTCTTGCGCACGATGATCGAGACATTGTCCACGCCGGAGTTGGCCAGGTTGGACAGCGTAAAGTCGATCATGCGGTAGCGGCCCGCGAACGGGATGGAAGCCATCGTGCGTTCGGCCACCAGTTCGGGGACAAGGTTATCATACGAGTTGGCGAAAATGACGCCCAGAGCATTAGCGTTGCTGCTTACCATTGTTCCTCACCATCCTTTACATCGTTGGATACCATCGCTTTGGGGCCGACGGTCGCGCCCTTGCCGATCTTGACGCCGGAGCCGACGGTGGCGACTTCGCCGGGTTCGGCAATGTTGAGGCCGCCTTCCGGCATTTTGCCGACGGTGGCGCCTTCTTCAACGGTCACGTTTTCGGCCACGATGCAGTGTGCGACCGTAGCGCCCGCCTTGATGACGGTGCCACCCATGACGACAGCCGCTTCGACGGTGGCGCCCTTTTCGACAACGACGCCCGGGAAGAGGATCGAGTTCTTGACCGTGCCGTTGATCTTGCAGCCTTCGGTGATCATCGAGTTGACGATGTCCGCGTCCGCGCCGATCTGCTGGCAGGGCTGGCCGGAGTTGCGGGAGTAGATCTTCCAGTCTTCATCAAACAGGTTGATGCCGGAGTGGGAGGGGTCGAGGACCTCCATGTTGGCCTGCCACAGCGAGGAGATGGTGCCGACATCCTTCCAGTAGCCGCTGAAGCGGTAGGCGTACATACGGCGGTTGTCACGCAGCAGGGCCGGAATGACGTTCTTGCCGAAGTCGTTTTCGGAGTTGGGGTCGGCCTCGTCGGCGGTCAGGTAGGCTTTGAGGATATCCCAGTTGAAGATGTAGATGCCCATGGAGGCGAGGTTGGACTTGGGTTCTTTCGGCTTTTCCTGGAATTCGTTGATGCGGTCGTCGTTGTCCGTGACCATCAGGCCGAAGCGGGAAGCCTCGCTCCATGGCACTTCCATGACGGCGACGCTGAACTCGGCGTTCTTCTCTTTATGGAAGCGCAGGAAGTCGCTGTAGTCCTGCTTGCAGATCTGGTCGCCGGAGAGGATGATGACATACTGCGGGTCATAGCGGTCGATGAAGGACATGTTCTGGTAAATGGCGTTCGCCGTGCCCTTGTACCAGTCCGAGCCGGTGGCCTGCTGGTAGGGCGGCAGCACATGGACGCCGCCGTGCAGGCGGTCAAGGTCCCACGGCTGGCCGTTGCCGATGTACTCGTTGAGGACGAGCGGCTGGTACTGGGTCAGGATACCGACCGTGTCAATGTCCGAATTGACACAGTTGGACAGCGGGAAATCAATGATGCGGTACTTGCCGCCAAACGGCACCGCCGGTTTGGCCAGCTTCTGGGTCAGCGCATACAGGCGTGAGCCTTGCCCGCCGGCCAGGATCATTGCGATCATTTCTTTTGCCATAATGTTTCTCCCCTTAGATTTTCATTTTCGCGGTAGAACAATATTTCCTTACGCCTTTGCAGACGGTTTGGACTCAGGTGCCCGCCTTGGGGGCGGCCGCTTTTTTGGAAGCGGGCTTTTTGGCAGCCGTCTTCTTGGCGGCGGTCTTTTTGGCGTCCGCCTTGACCGCAGCGGGTTTGGCCGCCTTTTTGCGCGGCGCCGGAACGCTGAAATACAGCGTGGACAGCGGCGGCAGCGTCAGGCTGACATGCTGTTCAAAGCCGTGCATCGCGCCTTTGCGGCTGCGCACGGTGCCGTTGGTAACGCCGGAGCCGCCATACTTGGGATCGTCCGAATTGAGGACCTCTTTATAGCTGCCGGCGTTGGGCACGCCCATCTCGTAACCTTCCCGCAGTACCGGGTTGAAGTTGCAGACGACCATGACCATCTTGCCCTTGGCGTCGCGCCGCAGGAAAGCGATGACGCTCTGCTGGTTGTCGTCCGGCACGATCCACTGGAAGCCCTCCCAGCTGTAGTCGATCTCCCACATGGCGGGGGTCTCGCGGTAGAAAGCGTTGAGGTCCTTGACATAGGCCTGCAGCTGGCGGTGCTTGTCATAGCCGAGCAGCATCCAGTCCAGCGGTTTGTTTTCGTCCCATTCAATGAACTGGCCGAACTCCTGGCCCATGAACAGCAGCTTTTTGCCGGGGTGCGCGGTCATGTAGCCATAGAACGTGCGTAGGTTGGCGAACTTCTGTTCGTAGTCGCCGGGCATCTTGTTGATCAGGCTGCACTTGCCGTGCACGACCTCGTCGTGGCTGATGGGCAGCACAAAGTTTTCGCTGAAAGCGTAGAAGAAGCTGAACGTGACCTTGCCGTGGTTGCCCGCGCGGAAGAGCGGGTCGGTCTTCATGTAGCTGAGCATGTCGTTCATCCAGCCCATGTTCCACTTGAAGTTGAAGCCGAGGCCGCCGTCGGACGCCGGTTTTGTCACCAGCGGCCAGGCAGTGGATTCCTCCGCGATCATCATCTTGTACGGGTAACGGCCGAGCACCGTCGAGTTGCACTTCTGCAGGAAGGCAATGGCCTCCAGGTTTTCCTTGCCACCGTTGACGTTCTGCTCCCATTCGCCGTCGCGGCGGTTGTAGTCGAGGTAAAGCATGCTGGCCACGGCGTCGACGCGCAGGCCGTCGATGTGGTACTGCTCGACCCAGAACAGCGCGCTGGAGATCAGGAAGCTCTGCACCTCCGGCATGCCGTAGTTGAACACCATCGTGCCCCACTCTTTATGCTCGCCGCGGCGGGGGTTGGGGTCTTCATAGCAGGGCGCGCCGTCAAACATGTACAGGCCGTAGCCGTCCTTGGGGAAGTGGGCGGGCACCCAGTCCAGAATCACGCCGATGCCGGCCTGGTGGAGCTTGTCCACAAAAGCCATAAAGTCATGCGGCGTGCCGTAGCGGCTGGTGGGGGCAAAGTAACCGGTGACCTGGTAGCCCCAGCTGCCGTCAAACGGATATTCGGTGATGGGCAGAAGCTCCACATGGGTATAGCCCATCTCCTTGATGTACGGGATCAGCTCGTCGGCCAGCTCGGAGTAGTTGTAGGGCACGCCCTCCTCCTTCATCTTCCAGCTGCCTGCGTGCAGCTCGTAGATGAGCATCGGGCTGTTGAGGACGTCGCGCTTTTTCTGCGCTTCGTCCCAGGCGGCGTCGCCCCAGGGGTAGCCGCCGATGTCGTAGACCTTGCTGCCGTTGGCCGGGCGGGTCTCGGCGTGGAAGGCGTACGGGTCCGCCTTGTAGACCTGCTCGCCCGAAGGCGTTGTGATACAGAATTTATAGACGTCGTAGGCTTTCATGCCGGGGATGAACAGCTCCCACACAGCGTCCGCGACCTTGTGCATCATGTCGGCGTCCGGGGTCCAGCGGTTAAAGTCCCCCACCACCGACACGGCCTGCGCGTGCGGCGCCCAGACGCGGAACACCACGCCCGCCTGGCCGTCCTGCGCGCACAGATGCGCGCCGAAATAGCGGTACGCCTCCATGTTGTTGCCCTGTTTGAACAGGTAGATCGGCAGATCGGAAGGGTTCGACGCCTTTGCCTTTTCGTTTTGCATCAAATTGATCTCCCCTTACAAAAACGTGATTGTTTGGACCGGACAGACCTGCCCAGGCAGGGCAAAATGCCGGTCCCCCGGACCGGCCGGGGCGGAAACTGGTTCTCTATTGATACTATATTACCTGTTTCGAGATGGAATTTCAAGGGTTTTCTGTAATAAAGCGCTAAAATTTTCGCATGCTTTTCTATTGTTTTGTGCAGAATAGTCATATCTTTTGTAAAATTCTGTGGAAAGGGCACGAAAAAAGCGCTTCCATCGTACTTTTTGTGAAAGGTACGATGGAAGCGCAAAGTGCGTGCGGCCCGCTCAGGAGCCAAGAATATAGTACGGGCTGGTCCCCTCATAGTCGTTGCGGCGGTCCCAGGCGGTGTGGGTTTTGAGATAGTCCGCCCATACGCCGTAGCCCTCGGGGTTAAAGTGGATGCCGTCGGCGGCTTCGTACTCGTCGATCTGGTCGCCGGCCGGGTAGGCCAGCGCCTCCTGAATGTTGACAAAGTAGCAGCCGCGGGTCAGCGCAATGTTGGCCAGCATGTTGTTGACGGTCTGGATGCGGGCGTTGTCCAGGCCCGGGCGGGTCTGCACGACATCCTCCTGCACGCCGGGGATGGCCTGGATATAGATGGCCACGCCGGGCAGGTTCTGCTGCAAAATCTCGATCATCTTATCATAGTAGGCAATGAAGGAATCCTCGTTGCCCTGCGTGACCAGGGCGTTGGTGCCGAACAGCACATACAGGAAGTCCGGCTGTGCGGCAACGACCGCATCCAGCGCGGCTTCGTCCACGTTGCGGGCGTAGTCGTGCACGGTGGCGTTGTTGACGATGATCTGCGGGCCGGAGCTGCGGTAGCCGCGCACCTGGGCGTTGGGCAGGCCGGTGGCGTAGATGGCCATGCCCTCGGTGATGCTGTCGCCCAGAAGGACGGCGGTATCAAAATGCGAGGTCGTGACGCGGCCGAGCTGCGGCAGCGCCGCCATGCGGAAGTCTGTGTTGCGGTATTCAAAGTCGATGGTCTGCTCGACCGGCTCGCTCCGGTCCCAGTCCGCATCATTGACCGCAGGCAGCAGGCGCTGCGGCGCAAAGACCGCGGCGTTTTCGCCGGTGGCCGTTTCCGGTGTGGAGGGCTGCGGCGTGGCTGTGGGCGCAGGCGTGGCCGTGGGAGCCGGGGACGCCGTGGCTACGGCCGGTTTGTTCGCCGGGCTGCCGCCGGGGCCATGCTCGGAATTAAACCAGAAGAAGCCCGCCGCCGCGCAGAGCAGCACGAGCACCGCCAGCAGCGCCACGACCGCGCGCCTGCGGCGGCGCTGGCTTTCGACCTTACGGCGATAGTAATAGTAATCCGCCATTGTGTTCTCCAATCAAGACGAGCCGCCGCGCAAAGCGGGCAGCAAAATTGCATTCTACTGCATTATGAGGTATTATACCGCGTTTGTCCCCTGCCGCGCAAGGGGCCGCGGCGGGATTTTTCCATATTTCGCGCCGCCGGTGCATCCGCCGCCTTTTCGCCTTGACGGCGGCGCGGGCGCGCCGTATAATAAAGAGATAAACGTTAGACGGCAAACAAATACCATTGCCCGGGAAGCCTGCCGGGCTGCAAGGAGGGCGCCATGGCCTGGATGATCGTTTCCGACAGTTCTTGTGATATCCGCGAGCTGCGGCCGCTGTCCCCCGGCGTCCAGTTTTCTCTGGTCCCGTTCAAGGTGCGCATCGGCCAGCGCGAGTATGTGGACCTGGCAACGCTGAATATCCCGCAGATGATGCAGGCCATGACCGATTACAACGGCGCTTCCACCACCGCCTGCCCGAGCCCGGAGGAATGGGCCGAGCGCTTTTTGCAGGCGGACCAGGTCATTGCGCTGACCATCAGCAGCAATTTGTCCGGCAGCTACAACGCCGCCGTGGCCGCGCGCGCGATGGTGCTGGAGGAATACCCCGATAAGCAGATCTTTATCCTGGATACGCTGAGCTGTTCCGGCGCGCTGGCCAGCGCCGCGCTGCTGGCCAACCGGCTGATCGGCGAAGGGGCCGGGTTCGAGGAGGTCTGCACGGCGCTGCGCGAGCAGAGCGAGGCCGGGCACATCCTGTTTGCGCTGGCCAGCTTTGACAACCTGGCCAAAAACGGGCGCGTGTCCAAGGTGGTCGGCTTTATTGCCGGGCGGCTGAACATGCGCGTGCTGGGCAAGCGCACGCCGGACGGCAAGATCGACTTTTTCTACAAAACGCGCGGGGAGACCCGCGTGCTGGCGCGCATCCTGGAGCAGATGGACCGCGACGGATTCGACGGGTCTTTGCCGGTGCAGATCGCCCATTGTGACAATGCCGCCGCGGCCGGGATGCTGGAGCACGGCATCCATGCCAAGTGGCCCCAGGCCCGGGTGCTGATCCATCCCTGCGGGGGGCTTTGCAGCTTCTACGCCCAGGACCAGGGGATCATCCTGACCTACTGAGCGCCGGCGGAAAGGACGAAACCGTGAAGATCTGGTATGACCCAAAGGGCGTGCAGGGCGGTGTGACCCGCCTGGGGATCGGTCTGCTGGCGGGGATCTTCCTGCTGTTCGGCGGCCTGTGCCTGTCTCCCCTGCTGGCCATCGCCTGCGGCCTGCCGATTGCCGCCGTGGCGACGGCTGCCTTCCTGATCGTGACAGCCGGCCTGCTGGGGCTGGCCTTCGGGGCGGCCCGGCGGCTGGCGGACCTCTGTCTGATCTTCTGCCTGGACGACGCCGGGCGGCTGTTTGCCGTGAACGCCCGGGAGGACACGCAGTTCCGCCGGGCGGACCTGTTCTGGTTTGTGCGGCTGCAGCGCCGGCTGCGCAATATGGTGGCGGGCGGCGTGCTGGCCGCCCACCTGCAGGAGCCCAAAAGCCTGACCGGGCTGGAGCCGGAGATCCTGGAGGTGGAGTCGATCCGCGAGACCCCCGGGCGGCTGACCGTGACCTGCCGGGTGAAGATGCCGAACGGCGGCACAGCCCGGCGCTTTTATTCGCTGGGGAGGGCGCTGCGCACCCCCGACCTGCTGCGGCTGCTGGAACAGCGCCAGCCGGCCGACTGCCGCCTGGAACGCCCCGGGGACCCGCTGCTGGCCTGGGTGGTCGCCTGCGCCGCGCTGCTGGCTGGCGCTGCAGCGGCGTGCGTGCTGTGCCACCCGGCCGTGGGCCGGCTGCCCTCCGACTACTATTTTCCCCTGCTGGGGCTCGCCTTTGTTTTGTTCTGCGCCCTGGTCGCTCTGATCTGCGTCCGGCACCGGAACCGCTGAGGCCCGGACGGAGCCGCCGCCCGGGCCGTCTGCTTATTTCTTGATAAAGACAAACCAGACAAACCGAAAAAAACGACCCGCACGGAAGCCAAGGCTTCCCTGCGGGTCGTTTTGCTTGTTCTCGCTGCTGACCGGGGCTGCGTTTTGCCCGGTTGCCATTTCCTTTGCGCGGCGGCAGCCGGGATTTTGGCGGCACATCGGCGTTCAGACCGTATCCTGGAACACCTGCATCCGTCCGCTTTCCACCAGGTCGATGAAGACCCGGCCGAGTTCCGGATCGAACTGGGTGCCCAAGTTGCGGCGGATCTCGTCCAGCGCCTGCTGAACACTCATGGCTTCCTTGTAGCTGCGGCGGGAGATCATCGCGTCAAAGGAATCGGCCAGGCAGAGGCAGCGCGCGCCGACCGGGATGGACTCGCCCGCAATGCCGCGCGGGTAGCCCTTGCCGTCCCAGCGTTCATGATGGCCGAGCACTGAGGGGATGACATAGTCGAGCGAGGGCAGATAGCGGATCATCGCGATGGAGGCTTCCACATGCTGCTTGACGATGCCGTATTCCTCCTGTGTCAGGCGCGTGGTCTTGGAGAGGATGGCCTCCGGCGTGCCGATCTTGCCAATGTCGTGCAGCAACCCCGCCTGGCGGATGATCTCGACGTGCTCGGCGTCCAGCTGCAGTTCCCGCGCCAGCGCCGCCGCGTATTCGGCCACATGGTTGGAGTGCGAGAAGGTATAGTGGTCCTTGGCGTCGATGGCGGCGGTGAGGGCGTAGATGGTGGGGGCGCAGTTTTCGGCCAGCTCGCGCTTGGACTGCAGGCTTTCGGCCCGGCGGCGGTCCTCGCTTTCGCGCCGGTAGCGCACGATCTTGTTTTTGCCGCTGCTCTTGGCCGTATAGAGCGCCATGCCCGCGTAGGTGAACAGCTCGTCCACATTGACGGCGTTGCCCGGGTAGGAGCTGATGCCGGCGCAGAAAGTCAGGAACTTGCGCGTCTGTTCGCCGGAGCGCAGGATCTCGGCGTTGAGCCAGTCGCGCGCATGTTCGGCGCAGGCCGCCGCGTCGGCCGCCGAGCCGAACGGGAAGCTGACCGCGAATTCCTTGCCGCTGTAGCGCGCGACCGTGCCGCGGCCTTCGGTCAGGCTGCACAGCGCTTCGCCAAAGCGTTTGAGGATGCAGTCGCCCTCGGCGGAGCCGTACAGCTCGTTGTACAGTTGGAAATCGTCAAAGCTGACGATCATCAGCGAGAGCTGCTCGTGGCGGCAGAGTTCAAATTCTTCAAGGATATGGTCCTGGAAATAGCTGCGGTTGTACAGGTTGGTCAGCGGGTCGCGCTGGGCTTTCTTTTCCAGCGCTTCGTACAGCAGGGCGTTGTTGAGCGCAATGGCCAGCACCGCCGCCGTGGATTCCAGGAAGGACATCTGCCCCTGGGGCGTGCGGCGGCCGCGCGCCGGCCGCTGGCCGGAAAAGACCGTGAGCGCGACCATCCGCTCGCCGCTCATGACCGGCTGGAACAGCGCCGCCTCCATCTCCTCGAGCCGGTCCTTTTCCTTCTGCCACATGGCGCGGTAGCCGCGGGTGCGGGCAAATTCGGCGCGGGTGATGCCGCGGCCGGTCTGCTGCAGCAGCCTGACGAGCGGGTGTTCGGGCGAAAACGCATCCCGGCAGGCCAGCTCCATTTTGGTACTGTCCTGCATGACATAGCTGCCGTCCTCCGCGCGCAGGAAAACGCGGGCAGTCAAGCCGGGCAGGTTCTGCTGCAGAAAATCCCGGTAGAGGCTGAGCAGCTCGTTCAGGTGCAGCGTCTTGCTGACCGCGGTGCTGAAGCGGCGGATCTCTTCCTCCTGTTCCTCCGGGCCTTTGAGCAGAAGGTTGCCCATCAGCTTGCGCAGCAGCGCGCAGATCACCATGGTCATGGCCGAAAAGGCCAACGCCGACGTGATCGCTCGCAGCTGCCTGCCGCCCGAGACCAGGCGGCCGAGAAACGCCTGCATCGGTTGATACCAGTTGGCCAGGATCAGCGCGGAACAGATGACCGACAGCGCATAGACCGGCGCGTCGGTGGCAAAGCTGCGCAGCTGCACCACGCGCCGCCTGCACAGCATATAGTACAGGCAGACGGCGTTGACGCAGCAGGAAAACGTGTCGACCGGCAGCGAGACCATCTGCGGCAGCGCGGCCGAAGCCGTGCCGACAAACATGACCGCCACACCGGCGATGACCGGCGTAAACTGGCGCAGCTGCATCCTGCCCGAACGGCAGCTCTGGCAGATCAGCGCCCCGGCCAGCCCCAGCGTGAGCACGGCCATCAGCAGCGGCAGCGCCAGCCAGGGCGAAACGCCGTATTCAAAGCGGCGTTCCCCCTGCACCACGGTCATGTGCGGGTCGGTGATAAAGACGTTGCCCATGTTGAGCACCGTGATCACAAGCCAGAAGATCAGCAGCGCCGCGCGCACGAAGGCGCATTTGGACTCTGTATAGCGGTAAACGAAATTGAAGATCGCGAACGGCACAAGAAAAATGCCGGTGATCGAGACCGTATACCAGAACTCCGGCCCGGGCCAGACCGTCATGCGCATGAACAGCGAACCGGCCGTCCAGGCGGTAAAGACGCAGAGCTGGATGATGAAGGCGTTGACCAGCCGGTTTTTGCGCGAGGCCAGCACGGTCAGCAGCAACAGCAGGTTGCAGATCAGCGAGACCAGCGGCACGACGATGAAAAGGCGTTCGTTGAGGGTCATACCGCGCCCCCTTCCTCCCCGGCCTGCAGGCGGAGCAGGTCGAGCACGACTTCGCGCGGGGCGCCCACCGGCGGCACGTGGCGGCCGGTGCGGGCGCGGTAGCGTTCCATCGTGCCGGTTTTGAGCAGCGTGATCCGCAGCGGGTCCATGCCCAGCAGGCGTTTGAGGTCCTTATAGTCTCCATCGTAGGAACGGAAATAGACCGAGAGCAGCTCCTGCAGCATCTGGCAGTCGAGCAGCGCGGCCTGCTCGTCCTCAGTCTTGAGCTCGATGTAAAGATCGAGGTAGGAGTGCCCCGCCTCGTCGTATTCCTTCACAGCCAGCCAGTCCGCCACCGGCAGGCGCGAACGGCTGAGCACCGTTTCGATCTCCCGCCGGGTGATGCGGGTGAACCCGGCAATGTCAATGACGGTGGGGATGCGGTCGACATACTCAAACTGCGGCAGGTCGAGCGCATCCGCCGGGTTGCGCAGGCGCAGGCAGCGGTAGACATCCCCCACGCGGTAGCGCAGGAACGCCCCGCCCTTGAGCACCGTGATGACCAGCTCGTACTTCTGCCCGGCCACGAGTTCGTCCATCAGGTAGGTGTGCGGCACATAGCCGGGGTTCTCCATCTCCTGATAGAGCTCCCTCTCGGGGATGAATTCATAAAAGCAGGCGTCCGGGAAAAAGACAAGGCCGTTTTTGCTCCAGGTCTCGGTGCCCATGCAGGAAGGCTCGGTGCCGCCCGCGATCTCCAGCGGGCGGATGCCCCAGGCTTCCTCCAGTTCGTTTTTGTACAGGGCGGTGTCGGTGCCGACACAGACAAAGCCGTCGAGCTTGAACAGATCGCGCGGCTTGAGGGCGGCGCCGTCGCGGCGGCTGCGGTATTTGGCCGCCAGGATGCGGTACAGCATGCGCGGGCTCATGCCAAGCAGCGATTTGAGGCTGTAGCTCTTTTCCCCGCCGAGCATGTTGAGGCTGCGGGTCGCCCCATACAGTACGCTGGACATGCCGAAAAACAGGTTCATGCCGTATTTGGCCGCCTGCTTGTAGCCCGTGCGCATCTGCTGGCCGAAGGACATCTTGCGCGCTTCCCGCACCGAGGGCATAAAGCGCAGGTGGATCTCCGAGCTGATGAGGTCGGGGAACATGCCGGTCGCATAGGGCATCGGGGCCAGGCTGTACAGCACGCGGCAGCCCGGGCGCACACGGAAGTGCCCGGGCCCGCGGCTGGTGGACAGCAGCATGGCCGCCAAAATGTTCGTTTTGTAGGTTTCGAGCATGCTCTCGGTGTAGGGCGCGCGCTTGGAGGGGAAGTCGCCACCTTCCCAGGTCGTGTGCAGCCAGACGACCGGTTTGGCGGGCAGCATATCCTCCCGCTGGGGCAGCAGCACATCGGCGTAGTCCTCAAAACGGGTCAGCGGCACGCGGGCGCGGAACTCCTCAACGGTGGACGGGGTATTCCCCCTGAAAAAGCGCTGCCCCAGGGCGCAGCCGGACATCAGCTGCACCTGTTCCATCAGCAGCCGCTTTTGAATGTCCATATATTCCGGCAAAGACAGCGACAAAAAGCCACAATACTCCTGCCAGACTTCGGCCGACGGGCAGCGCTTGAGCTTTTCTTCAAACGTCATCTTCTGCATGGCGGGGTCATCCCTTCGGATCGGTTCGTTTTCCGTTTGATTTAACTGACAGCGTGGCCAGGCAGCGGCGCAGGCTGGCGGCCGTGGGCAGCAGGAACGGGGTGCTGCGGCGGTACGCGGCATAATTCTCGATGCTGACCGGGAAGATCACACGGTCCTGCCACAGCACATACAGCGCATCCAGCGCCGTGTATAAGGCAAAAGCCGCCAGCAGCGCCGCGCCCCCGGCGGCCAGCCAGGCAAAAAGGTAAAACCCGCCCAGCCACAAAACGCCCGGGTGGCGGCACAGCGCATAGACGCCGGTATCGACAAGCGGGCGCAGCGCGCCGGGGCGCGGCGGAAGCGCGCCGCTGCCGCCCGCATGCAGGGCCGCCAGCAGCGTATAGCCGAGCAGGACCAGCGCCAGCGCCGCCAGCGCCCACCAGCCCAGCGCGCGCAGGCGCGGGAGGCCCCGCAGCGCGAGCAGCCCCGCGGTGGAAAGCGCCAGCAGCGCGCCGCCCGCCGCAAACAGCCGCCCGCCCCAGGGGCGCTTGTACAGCACCGTGAGCGCATCCGACAAAGCCATCAGGCCGAACGCCGCGGCGCCCAGCGCCAGAAAAAGCGCGCTCACTGCGGTTTCTGCGCAAAGGCCAGGCCCAGCGCCCCCGCCCCGGTGTAGATGCCGATGACCGCGCCCACCCAGCTGACCGTGATGCGGGCGGCCGGGTCGATCTGCAGCAGGCGTTCGCGGCACTGCTGTGCGAGCGCCGGGCGGTCGGCATGGAAGAGGTACACTTCCCCGCCGAATTCGGCGCGCTGGCTGTACAGCTCCAGCACGCGGCTGACGGCGTTGTCAAAGCCGCGCACGATGCCGATGTCGCGCACAAGGCCGTCGCGAAAGACAAGGATCGGCTTGACCTTGAGCAGGTCGGCCGCCAGCACGCGGATTGCGCCCACACGGCCGCCGCGGCGGGCGTTTTCAAGCGATTCCATCACAAAATAGACGCCGACGTTCGGGCGCAGCGCTTCGAGCGCGGAGACGATGGACGCCGCATCCGCGCCCCCGGCGGCCAGGCGGGCGGCCGCCCGCACCAGATAGGCCAGACCAAACGAGACCTGGAGCGAATCCCACACCGTGACCGGCGTTTGAAAGCCCTGCTCCCGCAGCAGGCGGCACGCCGTACAGGCCGTGTTGTAGGAGCCGGACATCCTGCTTGTGAGCGTGATGCAGAGAATCTCGCCGGCGTCCTGCGCGCTGCGGAACGCCCGCATGTACTGGTCCAGGTTGGGGTGCGAGGTGGTGGGAAGTTCCTGGCAGCGGGCCAGTTTTTCATACAGCGCGGGCGGGTCGATCTCCACATTGTTGAGATACTGCTCCCCGGGGCCGAACGCGATCACGTCCGGGATGACCGTGACCCCCAGCTCCCGCGCCTGGTCCGGGGTCAAGTCGCAGACTGAATTGGTGAACACCCTGACCATGGAATACACCTCCGCCCACTTTATAATATATATTCCTTACTTTATTTATTAGAGGCCGTAAAAAATGTCCCTTGCCCGGGTATCCGCACGCAAAAGACAATGGTTCGTATAAACAAAGATAGCACACCCGCACGGCAAAGTCAATGCGGCGTGCCCCAAAAAGGGGCGAAGTGGGTCACGGTACGGTAAAGAACCGGTAAAGACAGGCAAAAGATTTACAAAAAACTTTGAGAAAAACCGGTTTTCCCCTGTTCTTTTCTTATCAGGATGTGCTATACTTATGATATATATTTTGCGGAAAACAGAATGCAGAGAACGAGCAGATCCGCCCAAAGCCTTTGGGCACGGCGTTTGATGCACGCCGGCAGGAAACAAAGCGTTCGCTGTTTTCCAAAAATCCGGGAGGGTAACACTATGCCAAATATCAACGAAGCCAGGGCCGTGAAAAAAAGTCCCGCAAAGAAAGCGCACACCCAGCCCACCGAGATCCACCTGCAGGTGGGCGGCGTGGAGTATAACTGCCTGGCCCTGGTGGAAAAAGCGCGGGCCGATTACCGCCTGACGCACAAGACGGGGATTCATTCCTGCAAGATCTACATCAAGCCGGAGGAAAACGCGGTGTATTATGTGATCAACCGCGTGGAGGGCAAGATCCCGCTGGACACGGCCGGTACCGTGTGAGCCAACTTTTATAAAGAAAGCGGCGGAAGGAAAAGCCAACACCGCCGCCGCATGGAGGGGGCCGGGGATGTTCAACCCGCTTTTGACAAGTTTTGTCTGCGTGGCGGACTGCGGCAGCTTCAACCGCGCGGCGGAAAAGCTGTACATTTCCTCCACGGCGGTCATCAAGCAGATCAACGCCCTGGAACGCCACCTGGACCTGCGGCTGTTTGAGCGCACCAACCACGGCATTGCGCTGACGCCCGCCGGGCAGGTGATCTACCGGCATGCGCGGCAGATGTTCGCCGCTTCGGCGGCGGCTGTGGCCGAAGCGCAGGAGGCGGCCGGCATTGTGGACAAGACCTTCTGTGTCGGCACGTCGATCCTGAACCCCTGCAAGCCGTTCATGGACCTGTGGTATCAGGTCAACGACCGTTTCCCCGGCTACCGGCTGCACATTGTCCCGTTTGAGGACGACCACGACGGCATCCTTGAACAGATCGAGGCGCTGGGGCAGAAGTTTGACTTTCTGATCGGCCCGTGCGATTCGCGCCAATGGCTGCAGCGGTGCAACTTTTTGCCCGTTGCGCGCTGCCCGCACTGCATTGCCGTCCCGCGCGAACACCCGCTGGCGTGCAAAGAGCGGCTGACTTTGGCCGACCTGGACGGCGAGACCGTGATGGTGCTGCGCGCGGGCGACTCCCCCGCCGTGGACCGCCTGCGGGAGGAGCTTTTGTGCCGCCCGCAGGTCCATGTGGCCGACGCGCCGGTGTTTTATGATATGGAAGTGTTCAACCGCTGCGTCCAGGACCGCTGCCTGCTGGCAACGCTGTCCTGCTGGGCGGATGTGCACCCTTCGCTGGTGACGCTGCCGGTCGAATGGGAGTTTTCGACCCCGTTCGGCATCCTGTACCAGAAAGACCCGCCCTCCGACGTAGCGCGCTTTATTGAAACGGTGCGCTGCAAGCTCGCGGCCGGGTAAGCCGTATCCCGTTTTGCCGCCCTGCGCCGCAGGGCGGCTTTTGTTTTAAAATCCTGTTTGTGAAAGCGCCGCGTGCGTGTTATAATCAATATATACATTCGACGCCTTGGGCAGATGGCCGGGACGCCGCGGGGTGCGTGCATTCCGCAAAAGTCACAACAGCACAGGGAGGCATGGTATGAAGATCGTTGTCATTGGCGGCGTGGCCGCCGGGACCAAGGCCGCGGCCAAGCTCAAGCGCGAGCAGCCGGGGGCCGAAGTCGTTTTGTACTCAAAAGGGCGCGACATCTCCTATGCGGGCTGCGGCCTGCCCTATTATCTGGGCGGCGGCATCCCCACGCGCGACGCCCTGATCGTCAACACGCCGCAGAAGTTTGCGGGCCTGACCGGCGTGCAGGTGTTCACCGGGCAGGAAGCCACAGGCATCGACCCCGCCGCCAAAACCGTGACGCTGCGGGCCGTGGATACCGGCGCGCAAGAGAGCGCCCGTTATGACAAGCTGGTGCTGGCTGTCGGCGCGGAACCGTTTGTGCCCGACGTGCCGGGCAAAGACCTGCCCGGCGTATTCACCGTGCGCACGCCGGACGACGCCATCGCCGCGCGCGACTACATCGACCGCAACGGCGGCCGCCGCGCCGTCGTGGTGGGCGGCGGGTTCATCGGCCTGGAAGTGGCCGAAAACCTGCTGGCGAAGGGCATGAACGTAACGGTCGCCGACATGGCCGGGCAGCTGATGCCGAACATCTTTGACCCCGAGATGGCCGGGTACATCAAACGGCAGCTGCAGGCCAAAGGCATGCGCATTTTGACCGGCACGGCGCTGAAAGGCGTTACCGGCAGCGGCAAAGCCGACGGGGTGGCCACCGATGCGGGCGTGCTGCCGGCCGACGTGGTCGTGCTGGCCATCGGCATCCGCCCGGCGACGGCCTTCCTGCAAAATTCCGGGCTTAAGATGTTCAAGGGGACCATTCTGGTGGACGAGCGCCAAAAGACCAGCCTGCCCGACGTGTACGCCGTGGGCGACTGCGCAATGGTGCGCAACGCCCTGACGCGGGAGCGCCAGTGGTCGGCGATGGGCTCGACGGCCAACATCACCGGCCGCTGCCTGGCGCGCAACCTGTCCGGGCACAAGGCTGTGTACGGCGGGTGCCTGGGCACCGGCGTTGTGAAGCTGGCCGACGGCATGAACGCCGGGCGCACCGGCCTGACCGAGGCGCAGGCCAAAGCCGCCGGGTATGACCCGGTCAGCGTCGTGTGCGTGACCGACGACAAGGCGCACTACTACCCCGGCGCTTCGACCTTTATCACCAAGCTGATCGCGGACCGCGCGAGCCATGAGCTGCTGGGCGTCCAGGTGCTGGGCGCGGGCGCAGTCGACAAGATGGTGGACATCGCGGTGGCCGGTATCTCGATGGGCGCGGCGCTCGAGGACTTCGACACGCTGGACTTTGCTTATGCGCCGCCGTTCTCCACCGCCATCCACCCGTTTGTGCAGGCGTGCTATATTCTGGAAAACAAGCTGTCCGGCGCGCTGGAGACCTTCACCCCGGCCGAATATGCCGCCGGGGCGGCCAAAGAGTACGAGGTCATCGACGTGCAGCCGTCGCCCTCTATCCCCGGCGCGCGCTGGGTCGACCTGGCAAACGTCACCGGCCCGGTCGAAGGGTTGGACAAAGACGCCAAACTGCTGCTGGTCTGCGCGCGCGGCAAGCGCGGGTACTTCCTGCAGAACCGGCTCAAATTTTACGGTTATACGAACACCCGCGTGCTCGAGGGCGGTGTGACCTTCAACCAGGTCCGCGCGGCCGCCAAGGGCGCGCCCGCGCCGGAGGAGGTCAAACGCCTCAAAGGTCTGGGCTTTTTGCAGGACAAGCGCCAGCCCGACCGCTTCAACGCCCGCGTCATCACGCGCAACGGCAAGATCACCGCGGCAGAGCACCGCGCCATCGCCGAGGCGGCCGAGCGGTTCGGCTCCGGCGAAGTGGCGATGACCACCCGCCTGACGATGGAGATCCAGGATATCTCCTACGAAAACATCGACGCGCTGATCGAATTCTTGAACACCGCCGGCCTGCAGACCGGCGGCACGGGTTCGCGCGTGCGGCCGGTCGTCTCCTGCAAGGGCACGACCTGCCAGTACGGCCTGCTTGATTCGTTCGGTTTAAGCGAGAAACTGCACGAACGGTTCTACATCGGCTACCACAACGTCACGCTGCCGCACAAGTTCAAGATCGCGGTCGGCGGCTGCCCGAACAACTGCGTCAAGCCGGATTTGAACGACCTTGGCATCATCGGCCAGCGCGTGCCGGTGATCGACACGGCCAAATGCCGCGGCTGCGCCAAATGCCAGGTGGAGGCAAACTGCCCGATCCACGCCGCCAGGCTCGAAAGCGGCGTGCTGCGCATCGCCCCCGACGCCTGCAACCATTGCGGGCGCTGCAAAGACCGCTGCCCGTTCGGCGTGACGGAGGCGTTCACGGACGGGTACAAGATCTGCATTGGCGGGCGCTGGGGCAAAAAGACCGCCCACGGCCGCCCGCTGGACAAGATCTTTACGAGCGAGGAGGAAGTGCTGGATATGGTCGAGCGCGCCATCCTCTTCTTCCGCGACGAGGGCATCACCGGCGAACGCTTTGCCGATACCATCGACCGGCTCGGGTTCGATTATGTGCAGGACAAGCTGCTGAACGGTCCGGTCGACAAGAGCGCCGTGCTGGGCAAAAACGTGGTGGGCGGCGCAAGCTGCTGAACACAACTGTAAAAGAAGAACCTTATAACCAACGCAGTAACGATCTGCCGGACCGCACAGACGGGAAAAGGGCCTTAAAATGATCCTGCCTGCAAAAAGCAGGGGCCAGGTGTACCCTTTTCCCAGCCGGGCGGCCCGGCTTTTGTCTGACTTTTTCCATTATTTTTACTCTTGCAAAGGATGGCTGCATGAAACGTATTTTTTCTCTTTTTCTGGCCGCTGCCTGCGCACTGCTGGCGGGCTGCGCCGCCCCGGCCGGCACGGCCTCTACTGCCGGGAAAGCCCGGCCCGCCGGGTCCGCCCGGGTGATCTCCATTGTGGACGACCTGGGCCGCACCGTGCATGTGGAGGCCCCGCCGCAACGTGTGGCGGCGCTGATCGGCAGCTTTGCCGATGTGTGGTGCCTGGCGGGCGGGGCCGATACGCTGGCCGCCACCGCCAACGACGCCTGGACTTCGTTTGACGGGCTGCCGCTCGACGGCGTCGCCAACCTGGGCGCTGCAAAGGAGATCAGCCTGGAGGCTCTGATCGAAGCCGAGCCGGACTTTGTGATTGCCAGCTGCAACACGGCCGCCGACATGGAGCTGCTGCCGACCTTTGAGGCCATGGGCATCCCGGCCGCCTACTTTGAGGTGAGCACGTTCGAGCAGTATCTCTCGATGCTGGACCGCTGCACGCTGCTGACCGGCGACCGGGCGGCTTATAAGCAAAACGGGACCGACGTGCAGGCGCAGGTGGACGAAGCCATCGCCCGCGCCGACGGCAGCGCGCCGCGCGTTTTGTATATCCGCGTGTCGGGGTCCGGCTGCCGCGTAAAAAACAGCCGGGATAATGTGCTGGGCGAGATGCTGGCCGCGCTGGGCTGCGAGAACATCGCCGACCGGGAAGGCTCGCTGCTTGAAAATTTGAGCATGGAGATCATCCTGGCCGAAGACCCCGATTTCATCTTTCTTGTCTACCAGAGCGCCGACCCGAGCGTGGCCGAAGCCGTGGCCGACGAGATGCTGCGCGCCGACCCGGCCTGGGCCAGCCTGCGCGCTGTGCAGGAGGGGCGCTGTTATGTGATGGACCAGCAGCTGTACAACCTGAAACCAAATGCCCGTTGGGGGGAAGCGTATGAAAATCTGGCAGACATCCTGTACCCGGCTGCGTAAGCACCCGGCCACGGCGGCTGCCGGGCTGGCCGCGGTGACGCTGGCGCTGGCGGCGGCCAGCCTGCTGCTGGGGGCCGCCGAGCTCTCCCCCGCCGAAGTTCTGGCCGCGCTGGCCGGGCGCGACCCGAACAGCGTGGCCGCGCGGGTGGTGCTGTATGCGCGGCTGCCGCGCGTTTGCGGCAGCCTGCTGGCCGGGGCGGCGCTGGCCGCGGCCGGGGTCATCATCCAGACCGTGCTGGCGAACCCGCTGGCCGCGCCGCATATCATCGGCGTGAACGCCGGGGCCGGGCTGGCCGTAACGCTGTGCTGCGCGCTGGCCCCTGTGGCGGCGCTGCAGCCGCTGGCCGCCTTTGCGGGCGCGATGGCGGGCGTGGGGCTGGTGCTGGTTTTTGCCGAAGCGACCGGCGCTTCCCGCATGACGCTGGTCCTGGCGGGTGTGGCGATCTCCAACCTGTTCACGGCGCTCATCGACGCCGTGACGACGATCTTCCCCGATGCGCTGCTGGGGTACGCCGATTTCCGCATGGGCGGGCTGGCCGGGGTCACGATGGCCCGGCTGGGGCCTGCGGCCGTGCTCATCGGCGCTAGTCTGGCGCTGGCGGTGAGTTTGGCCGGGCTGCTGGAGATTCTTTCGCTCGGGCCTGAGACCGCGCAGAGCCTGGGGGTGGCCGTGCGGCCGGTGCGGCTTTTGTTCCTGGCACTGGCGGCCGCGCTGGCCGGGTCCGCCGTCAGCGTTTGCGGGCTGGTCGGCTTTGTCGGCCTGCTGGTCCCGCATGCGGTGCGCGCCGTGTTTGGCGGCGAAAGCCGCCGCCTGCTCGTCTGCTCCGCCCTGGGCGGGGCGGCGTTTTTGACGCTGTGCGACCTGATCGCCCGCGCGGCGGCTGCGCCGTTTGAGCTGCCGGTGGGCACGGTGCTGAGCGTGGTGGGCGGGCCGTTTTTCCTGTGGCTGCTTGTGCGGCAGAGAGGAGGGCGCACCCATGATCGAGCTGCATAATGTGTCCGCCGGATACCACGGGCGGGCGGTGCTGCAGGGCGTTGACCTGGCGTTTGCCCCGGGGCAAGTACTGGCGCTGATCGGCCCCAACGGCAGCGGCAAAAGTACGCTGCTGCGCGCGGCGCTGGGGCTGGTCCCCTGCCTGGGGGGCGAAGTGCTGTACGACGGCGTACCGCTGCGCAGGCTTTCGGCGCGGCAGGTGGCGCAGAAAGCGGCGTTTTTGTCCCAGAGCCGGGCCGTGCCCAACTTAAGCGCCCAGCGCATGGTGCTGCACGGGCGGTTCCCGCACCTCTCCTACCCGCGGCATTACCGCGAGGAGGACCGGCGCATCGTGCGGCAGGCGCTGGCCGCCGTGGATGCGGCCGACCTGGCCGCAAGGCCGGTGACAGAGCTCAGCGGCGGGCAGCGGCAGAAGGTATACCTGGCGATGGCGATTGCTCAGCAGACGCCGTCCATCCTGATGGACGAGCCGACGACCTTCCTGGATATTGCCCACCAGCTTGGCGTGATGGAGCTGTCCCGCCGCCTGGCGCGCCAGGGCAAGGCGGTCGTGCTGGTGCTGCACGACCTGCCGCTGGCGCTGTCCGGCGCAGACCGGCTGGCCGTGCTGGCAAACGGGCGGCTGGTACGGTGCGGCACGCCGGAAGAAATCTACCAGAGCGGCGTACTGGAGCCGGTGTTCGGCATCCGGCAGGGCCGCATGATGACGGCGGACGGGTGGCAGTATTATTGCCGCCCGGCCGAAAGACAGCCGGACGAAGCAGAGAGGAAGATGTGAGCGATGGGCTGGTTCCCGTTTTTTGTTCAGCTGGAGGGGGCGCGCGGGCTGCTGGTGGGCGGCGGCCGGGTGGCGCTGCGCAAAGCGGAAAAGCTGCTGCCGTTCGGCGCGCAGCTGACCGTGGTGGCGCCCTGCATCTGCCCGCCGCTGGCCGCACTGCCCGGGCTGACGCTGTGCCGCCGCGCCTTTGCGGACAGCGACCTTTCCCCCGCGCCGGACTTTGTCATTGCCGCCACCGGCGACCGGGCGCTCGACCGGCGTATCGCGGCGCTGTGCCGCACGCGGCGCATCCTGGTCAACGTTGTGGACGACCCCGCCGCATGTGGGTTCTACTTCCCCGCCCTTGTGCAGCGCGGGCGGCTGTGCATAGGCATTTCGACCGGCGGGGCGAGCCCGACCGCCGCCGTCTGGCTGCGGCAAAAGATCGAAGCGCTGCTGCCGCCCGGCTTTGACGGGATACTCGACCGCCTTGCCGCGCGCCGCGAGGCCGTCAAGGCGGAGGGCGGCAGCGAGGCCAAACGCGCCGAACGGCTGCAGCAGGCGTTTGCGCTTGAGCTGGCCGCCGCTGAAGCGCCGCCCGTCCCTGCCGCCGCGCGGGAAAACGCCGGGCCGGGCCGGGTCGCGCTTGTGGGGGCCGGATGCGGCCGCGCGGACCTGATCACGGTGCGGGGGCTGCGGCTGCTGCAGCAATGCCGGGCCGTTGTGTATGACGATCTTATCGACACGGCGCTGCTCGATACAGCCCCCGCCGGGGCCGAGCGGATCTATGTTGGCAAGCGCAGCGGGCAGCACAGCGCGCCGCAGGCCGAGATCAACGCGGCGCTCATCGCCCTGGCGCAGCGCGGCGGGCTGACCGTGCGGCTCAAAGGCGGCGACCCGTATGTGTTCGGCCGCGGCGGCGAGGAAGCGCTGGCGCTGCAGCGGGCAGGCATCCCGTTCGAGGTCGTGCCCGGCATCACGGCAGCCATCGCCGTCCCGGCCGAAGCGGGTATACCGGTCACGCACCGGGGTGTCAGCCGCGCCGTACACATCATCACGGCGCACACGCAGGACGAAACGCCCGATTTTTCCCGCTGGGCCGCGCTGGCGGCGGACGGAACGCTGGTCTTTCTGATGGGCCTGCAGCGGCTGCCGCAGATCGCCGCCGGGCTGCTGGCGGGCGGTTTGCCGCCCCAAACGCCCGCGGCTGTGCTTTCGGGCGGCAACGCGCCGCACCCGGCCGCTGTGCGCGCAAGCCTTGGCGAGATCACAGACGCCGCGCGCGCGGCAGGCGTCGAAGCCCCGGCCGTCATCGTCGTGGGCGACGTGGCGGGGATGGAGCTGCTGCATTCCCCGTCATAAACCAACAGGAAAAGCCGCTGGCAGGAGGAAAAGTTCCCCCTGCCAGCGGCTTTGTTTTTCTATACGGTCACTGCGGCAGCAGGCCGATTTTTATATTGTCGCGGGTGCGGCAGCGCAGCGCTTCGACCGGGTGCGGGGCGGTCTCGAAGCGGTAGTCCTGGCCGTTATCGGCGATATACTGGCGGATCACGCTGTGGCTGACGACATTTTTGCGCGGGTCGTTGACCTGCGCCTGGTATTCGGCAAAGGTATCGAGCGCTTCCAGCTCGCGCGTGTCGGCGTAGTCTTCGCGCGCGGCGGTGTTGTACACGGTACTTTCCAGCACGCCGCGCACATAGCCGATGTTGCTTTCGAGGCGCAGCGGGTCGGGGAAATCGGCTTCCGGGATGACCTGCTGCCACTGTTTGCCCTCGCCTTTTTCCAGCAGCCGCTGTGCCAGCTGCAGGTGCAGCAGTTCCTGCTGGAACAGCCGCTGCCAGACTTTGCGCAGGCGGGCGTCGGTCTCGGTCTGTGCGCAGCTCCAGTACAGCCAGCATTCGACATACTGGTGGACGAGCAGGTTTTCAAGCGGCGTCAGGCGCGGGTCAAGCAGGCTGCCGTACTGAGTGACATGCTGCTCCTCCACCATGCCGATCTCCTGGTACAGCCGCCGTCCGGTCTCGTCCGGCCAGAGGGCGGCCGTGTTCATATAATAGTTCATCGTCTGCTGTTCGGCCGCCGTGATGACGTTGGCCGCCAGCATGTCGATCAGCGCAGGCTGGCCTTTGTCCATCGGGCGGCGGAGCGTATCGTACGGATGGCGGTGGTGCGCGATGGTGGGGCGGCCGGGCATGATCTCGGTGTAGCGGCCGACCAGCTCCTCAGCCTTGACGCCGCTTGTGGCGTCGAGATAGTCGGCGTAGCGGTAGAGGTGGTCGAAGTCCTCCAGCAATGCGAAGTCCAGCGCGCCCTTGACGTCGGCGCTCGTGACCCGCATGGCCAGATGGGCGGTCAGGTCGGTGGCGAGCTGCTCGTAGCCGATGGTATGCTCGAGCGCCGTCTCATCGGCCGGTTTGAGATGGGTGAGCAGCTTTTGCTGCTGCTGTTCGCTGCGGCGCAGCAGCGCAAGTTCGCGGCGCAGGTCGTTGTCGCCGCAGCAGCGCGAGAACTGGTGGCTGAACCATACGTTTTCAAATTCGGTCCCGGTCATCAGGATCACGCGCGTGCGGGTGTAGGGGTCGACCTCCTGCTTGTCGTAGGGTTTGACCCAGAGCTTTTCCCAGTCCACAAAAAGCGGCGTATCTTTTTCCGGTTTGGTCGTAAACGGATTCAAATGGCATCCCTCCCGCCGTTTAGTATAAGCAGAAACGGGGCCGGTTATGCCGCCGGCACAAAAATATGCCCCGCCCAGGCGCGCAAGGGCGGCCCGGGCGGGGCGTGCTTTACAGCAGAAAGAAGATTAAAGATAACGGACCGTCTCGGACAGGTCCCTGCGCGCGCTGTGCGGCGGCAGCGGACCGGCGCCCGGCGCGGCATAGCCAAGGTCCAGCAGCATGACGGGCTTCTCGTTTTCCGGCAGGCCGAAAACGCGGGCGGCTTCGTCAGGGTCGAAGCGGTTGAGCCAGCAGCTGTCCACACCGGCGTCCCGGGCGGCCAGCATCATGTGGGTGGCGACGATGGCGGCGTCCTCTACGCCGGAATCGCGCTTCCCGCCCGGGTACTGGTAAATGTTGGTGCTGTCATACGCCACGAGCAGCACGGTGGCCGCGCCGTAACGGCAGGGCGTGATGCTGTCCACCTTCGCCAGACCTTCGTCCGACTGGATGACATAGATCTTTTGCTCCTGCTGGTTTTTGGCGGTCGGCGCCAGGCGGCCCGCCTGCAGGATCGCCTCGAGCCGGGCCGGGTCGACGCGGCGGCCGTCATACTTTTTGCAGGAATAGCGTTCACGGATCAGTTGTGTAAATTCCATAGCGCTGCGCTCCTTTCTGCGTATATTGTAGCACAGCGGCCCCGGGCGGGCAAGTGCGCCCCGCCGCGTTACGCCAACGCCACGGGCACAGGCTCCGCGCCTGCGTTCTTCTGCAGGCGGCAGCTGCCTTTGGTCTCGCCGGCCTCCAGGCTGTATTCGCCGCGGAAGCCTTCGAGCTCGGCCACGCCGTTTTCGTCGGTGTGCAGCGTGCCGCGGGAAGTCCACTCCTCGTGCACCATGTGCTGCAGCTCGTAGTAGCTCGGTTTGGGGGTGTTGTCGGCCCGCACCAGGCCGCTGGGCGCGCCCAGCCAGGCGCCGTCGGCAAAGTCCCAGCCGGTGATGGCTTCGACAAGCGGATGCGCGAAGAGGATCTCGTACATCTCGCGCCATTCGCGGCGCTGGCGCTCCTCCCCTTCCGGTGTCGTGGGCCATTCAGGCACCTGGTAGTCGTTGAGGTCGACGATGTCCGGCGGCATCAGGTGGCCGGAGACGAGGGTGTTCTCGGTGAAATGCAGCGGCAGGCCAAAGACCGAGAAGCGCTCGAGCACTTCCTCCAGCTTTTCGCGGCCCATGTAGCCCTGATGCTGGTGGGTCTGCAGGCCGATGGCCGAGATGGGCACACCGGCGTCCAGGCAGGCGGCGATGAGGTCGCGGTATTTTTCCGAGAGGTTGAAGTCGTTGATAAGCAGCACGGCGTCCGGGTTGGCCTGCTTGGCGGCGTTGAACACCTGCTTGACGAGTTCGACGCGGCCGAGCTGCTTGCAGATGCGGCTGACGGCGTTGTCCTCGCGGAAGACGGGCATGATGACCACTTCGTTGATGACGTCCCACATATCGACGACGCCCTTGAAAGCGGTAACGTCGCGCTGGATACGGTCGAGCTGCTTTTTCAGGATGGTGTCGTTGTCATACGCCATCAGCCAGTCCGCGCAGGCGGTGTGCCAGCACAGCGGGTGGCCCTTGACGCGCACGCCCTTCGACTGCAGGAAACGGGCCGCGCGCAGGCGGCTTTCGGTGGCGGGGTGGCCTTCGACCGGCTCAAAACGGCCCCAATAGAACGGCAGCGTGCCGTAGTTGAACAGGCCGAGCCATTCCTGAACGCGCTCCTGGTAGAACTGCCGGTCCTGTTTGACGTCGCGCTGGTAGGTTTCCATGTCCGCGGGGATGCCCACGTCGGTGGCGGGCAGCGTGTCAAACGCGCCGCAGCCGAACAGGAATTCGTGGTTGACGAGCCGGTAGGACACATCGGCGTTGGCCAGCGGCTTGCCGGACGCATCGCACAGACGGACGGCCACACGGGAGCGGCGGTGAGAATAATCAGACATGTTTGTTTCCTCCTGTTTGATCACCATGGATAGGGTTTTCCGGTATAATCGACAAAGACCGGACCGGTCTTATCGGTTCGTTTGGACTCGAACAGATCGAGCAGCGTCTGCGCGTGCTCATAGGGCAGCAGCGGCGCTTCGGCGTTGCCCGCGTTGGTGCGCATCCAGCCCGGGTGCACGCAGAGGATGTTGAGCGCGGGCTTGTCCGCAAAGGCGTTGTGCAGCGTCATGGTGGCCATGTTGAGCGCGGCTTTGGCCATGGCGTAGTCGATCATGCTGGTGCGGTAGCATGCGCCGATGCTGCCCGCCTCGGACGAGATGTTGACGACGAGCGCTGAGGCGCTTTTTTCCAGAAGCGGCATCCACGCCTGGATGACCCGCAGCGGACCGACCGCGCCGACGTCAATGACGCTGGCGATATAGTCGAGGTTGGTCTGCATGAACTCTTTGCCGCAGTCCGGCGAGGTCGTGACGGCGTTGTTGATCATCAGGTCGATGCAGGGCACGATTTTGGCCGCGTCGGCGGCCGCGGCGCGCACCGACTCGCTGCTGGCAATGTCCATCGTCAGCACATGCAGGCGTTCCGGGTCCGCGCGCCAGAGTTCTGCCAGCGCTTCGGACGGGCGGCGCACGGTGGCGATGACGGTATCGCCGCGTTCCAGGCAGCGGCGCACGAGGTTATAGCCGAGCGCCTCCCGGCGTCCGGCGCCGGTGATCAGTACGTTCATGGTATCGCCTTCCTTGTCAAAGTGAACGTCAAATTTTTTCACGGCCGGGCCGCGCTCAGCCGCCGCCCTCCAGCAGTTTGCAGACATGGGCGATGCTCTGCAGGTAGGCTTCGTCACTGTCCAGATGTTCGATGATAAAGGGCATATCCGGGTCGCAGCGCTCTGCGGTGCGGATCAGATGGAGCAGATCAATGCCGCCGTCGCCGGGGCAGGTCTCGCGCAGGTGGAGGGTATATTCCCCTTCCAGCCGGACGTCCTTGAGGTGGCAGCTCTTGATGAAAGGCCCGAGCTTTTCAAAGCACTCGTCGACGAATTCTTCATTAAAGAAATAGCGCTGCGGCGTTGTTATCCAGTTGAACACGTCCAGATGCACCGCAAAGCGGTCGCGGCCGACGTCCTCGAGCAGGCGCAGGTACTCGTCCGGTCCGGTCGGGTACATCCAGGGCATCGACTCGACCGTAAAGTATGTATTCTTCGGGTTTACGGCGTCGATGACCTGGCGGATGGTCTGCACGCCGAGCTGCCAGGTCTCGCGGGTGAAGTTCTGCTTATAGGCGCCGTCCCAGCGGAGCCCGCGCGCGCCGAGGATGTTGACGCAGCAGCGCGCGCCGATGCGGTCGGCCAGTTCCAGCTGGCCGATCGTGTAGCGGATCGCCGCCTGACGCCTGTCCTCGTCGGGGTCCAGCATGTTGCGCCACACGCCGACTTCGGCAATCGTCAGGCCGTGCGCCTGCGCCGCGGCGACCGTTGCGTCGATGAGGGCGGGGTCGTCCCCGCAGGTCAGGTGAAAGTTGACGGCCTGCAGGCCCAGGCTCTGCTGGCGCTGCGCCCAGTCTTCCGGCGTGGTGTGCGCGAGCGGGGATGATGTTCCCAACCGCATGGTTCTTCCCTCCTTTGGGCCGCTGTTCAGCGGTTATAGCTTTCCAGCAGTTCGACAACGCACTTGAGGTCGGGCGCATCGAGGTAGTTATACTCGCCGCTGCCGTCGCCATATACGCCGTGCTGGACCAGCTTGAGGCCCGCCGCCTCGGCGCGGGCGACACAGGCTTTGGAGTCCCTGACCTGGAACGCGACGTGGTGGATGCCCTCGCCGTGCTCGTCCAAAAAGCTGCGCCAGGTGGACGGTTTGTCGTTGGGCTGGATCAGCTCCAGCTGCAGGCCGGGGCCGACGTCAAAGAAGGCCATCCAGCAGTATGCTTCGGGCGCGGGCTGGCCCTGGTATACGGTCTGGGTCGTCTCATACGCGCCGATCGGCTGCGTCGGGGGGGGACTTCCAACCCCAGAAACTCCGCCCATTTCTTTTTGGCGGCTTCCACGTCCTTCACGATAAAGCCGACCTGCGCAACAAGATGGGTCCCTACGATCCCTGCCATGTAAAACGCTCCTTCCGTTGTATGGTTTTGTATATAGCGGCCCCCGTGCCCGGGGACCCGTTCCGGCGGCCCAGGGCCGCTTCAGACCTCGTCAAGCGCGCTGCCCGGCGCCAGCGGGCGCGGGCGGTCGCAGGTTGTGGTCATGCGGTAGATGCTCCCCTGCTGCGCGGCCTGCAGCAGGCCCTCCATCGCTTCGGTAACGTGCAGCAGCAGCGCGCCGCCGGTGCGGGCGGCCTGCCCGGTTTCGATCGCCCGGGCCAGGTCCAGCACGCCGATCCCGCGGGAATAGTCCTTCGCGCGGGTGAAGAGTTCGGGCAGCGGATAAAAGCGTTCGCTGCGGGCTTTGGCCTCGGCATCCTGGCGGTAGACAAGGTCAGTGAACTGTTCCTTGCGGTAGACCTGCGGCGTGCCGCCGCCAAAGTTGGGGTCTGGGTAGGTCAGCGTGCCTTCGTCGCCGTAAATTTCAAACAGCGGCAGATTGGAGCGGTACACATCAAAGCTGAGGTTCAGGTTGACCGCCGCGCCGCTGCACAGGCGCAGCACCGCCGAATAGTGGGTCGGCGTTTCGACCGGCACCGTGCCGCCTGCCTGCGGGCCGGTATAGACGCGGCGCTCCGCCTGCGGCCGGGCGCTGAACGCCGCGATGCTCTCGATAGGCCCGAGCAGCGCCACGATGGCCGAGAGATAGTAAGGCCCCATATCCATGACCGGCCCCGCGCCCTGGCGGTAAAACGGGCCGGGGTTGGGGTGCCAGGTCTCGACGCCCGCGCCGGTCATGTTGGCCGTGACGAAAAACGGCCTGCCGATCAGCCCGGCGTCAAGGTAATAGCGCATGCTCTGCAGTCCCGACGCCAGGAAGGTATCCGGCGCGCAGCCGACCTGCACGCCTTTTTGGGCTGCCAGGTCAAGCAGCTCCTGCGCTTCGCGCAGTGTGGGGGCAAACGGTTTTTCGCTGAACAGATGCTTGCCCGCCGCAATGACCTGCCGGTCCACCGCGACATGCGCCTGCGGCGGGGTCAGGTTGACGACAATGTCAATGGCGTCGTCCCCGAGCAGCTGTTCTGGCGTACAGGCTTTGGGGACGCCGAACTCGCCCGCCAGCGCCTGCGCGCGGCCGGGGTCAATGTCTGCACAGGCCGTGACCTGCAATTCATGATAGAATTTCTGGATATCCGCCAGATAGGTGCGGCTGATCACACCCGAGCCGAGGATGCCCACATGGTAAGTACGCATGGAAACATTCGCCGCCTTTCTGTTTGCGTTTTTGACCAGTTGTTGTACACTGTACCAGTCTTTATTTATTCATTATAACCTATTATACGGATCTTTGCAGCCTGTTCTCCCCTTTTTCTGGGATATCCCTCGCCACTTATTCCTGCGCCGGGCGCGGGCGGGCGAAAAACGCGCAGCGCGCCGCGCCTGCAATTTTCCGTTCTGACGCCGTTTTATTGCCGCCGCCCGGTTTTCGCGGCCAAGAGAGTTGTCAGATATTGCACTTTTTGTGTTCGCATAGTAAAATATCAAAAAAAGACAGCCCACCCGTCCCGCCGTGCGGCGGGACGCAAAACGCCGGAAGCGGAGGAATTCGCATGCTGCTCAACGAATATTTTGAAACCATCAGCTTTGCGCAGGGCGCCCAGTTCAATGTGTCGCATACCATCGACACCGATTATATGAACAAGCTGCACTGGCACCCGTTTGTGGAGATATTGGTCAGCCTGGCCGAAGGCAACGCCGTCAGCGTCAATTTCTGCCGGTATGAGCTTGGCATCAACGATATCCTGCTGCTGTACCCCGGCGATTTGCACAGCATCGAGGGCGGCAGCACGAACGCGTATCTGATCATCCAGTTCCCCAACGAGCTGTTCACGGTCATGAACGAGCTGCGCGACCAGGCGGGGCTGTTTTCCCGCCACCCGTACATCCGCTATGACCGCACAAGCTGCGAGGCGGACGGGCTGCTGGTGCTGCTGAAAAAGTTTGCGGCCGAGTACGAGACGCAGGCGCCCTTCCGGGAGGTGCGCATGTACGCGCTGCTGCTGCAGTTTTTTGAGCGCGTGGGCCGCCGCTGCATCGAAGAACAGCAGGCCGACCCGACCGGCGAGACCGGCCCCGAGCAGAAGCAGGTCAAGCGCATGGCCGAAGCCTGCCTGTACATTTCGCAGAACTGCACCAAGCCGCTGACGCTGGAGGATGCGGCCGCGCAGATGGGCGTGAGCAAATCCTACTTTGCCAACCTGTTCAAGCGCTACACCAACACGACGTTCGTGGCCTTTTTGACCGAGGAACGCATCAAACGCGCGCAGCGGATGTTCCGCAAGCCGAATGTGCATATCATTGACATCGCGTTTGATTCCGGCTTCACGAGCCTGTCCGCCTTCAACCGCGCGTTCAAAAAGATCGCCGGCATGTCCCCCAGCAAGTTCCGGGAGACGATGACGAGGGATATGGTGTGAAGGAAAAATTTCCCGTTTCAAACGCCGCTTCCGATTTTTAAAACACATCGCCTGTTCGTAAAGTATTGGAGGCAACATTTTTTGGAGCAAAAAACACGAAAATTCTCTTGACAAACACTGCCGGAGCCGGTATAATAATATACGCTGATTGACGGCCCGGAGTGACCGGGTGTAGCGCAGTTTGGTAGCGCGCTTGAATGGGGTTCAAGAGGCCGTGAGTTCGACTCTCGCCACTCGGACCAAACAAGGGCCGTCAGATCAGCCCGTCAAAAGGACCGTGAAATGCAAGTTTCACGGTCCTTTTGGTTTCATATGGATTTTTCGGGCTTGTGCCACCTTTCCGGTTTCCCTGCCGCACAAAGACAAAGGCGCCGGCCCTTGCGATGCAAGGGCCGGCGTCTTTGCGGCGGCACGGCGGGCGGGCGTGCCGGATGCCACGGCGGGGCGGGTTTCAGAAGCGCTCCACGCCTTCGGGGGTGACGCGGGCGTAGATGAGGGGCGGGGCGGCGGGCTCCCGGGCGGAGATCGTCAGGCCGCTGCGGTACATTTCCTCGGCGGCGGCGAAGAGGGCCGGGTCGCTGGCATAGAACGTGCACAGCACGTCGCCGGGGCGCACGGCGTCGCCGAGCTTTTTGTGCAGCGTGATGCCGGCGGAAAAGTCGATCAGGTCGCCTTTCTTGAGCCGCCCGGCCCCGAGCAGCACGCTGGCGTTGCCGATCTTCTCGACGTCGTTGGCTGTGATATAGCCCTCCCCTTCCCGCACGACAAGGTCGTAGCAGTAGGGCGCTTTGGCAAAGAGGCCGGGGTCGCGCAGCACGCGGGTGTCGCCGCCCTGGGCTTCAAACATCTGGCAGCACTTTTCAAACGCCGTGCCGTCGGCGAGCGCACGCTCGGCCATGGCACGGCAGGCCGTGAGGTCGCCTTTGCCCGCCAGCACGAGCATGTTGGCCGCCAGCTGCAGGCAGACCTCGGTCAAATCGGCGGGGCCGCGGCCCTGCAGAACAGCCATGCTTTCAGCCACTTCCAGCGCGTTGCCGATGTTGTGGCCGAGCGGCTTGTCCATATCGGTGATGAGCGCGGCCATTCTGCGGCCGTGCGCCGTGCCGATCGAGACCATCAGGCGGGCAAGTTCGATCGCATCGTCGAGGTTCTGCATGAACGCGCCGGTGCCCATCGTCACATCGAGCAGGATGGCGTCCGAACCGGCGGCCAGCTTTTTGCTCATGATCGAGGAGGCGATCAGCGGGATGCAGCCAACCGTGGCCGTGACGTCGCGCAGGGCGTAGAGCAGCTTGTCCGCCGCGGCGATCTGCCCGCTCTGGCCAATGACCGAAAGGCCGATGCGGCGCACCTGGGCGAAGAATTCTTCCTGCGTGAGCGAGGTGCGGGTGCCGGGCACGGCCTCCATCTTGTCGATGGTGCCGCCGGTGTGGCCGAGGCCGCGGCCGCTCATCTTGGCGACGGGCACGCCGCAGGCCGCGACGATGGGCACGATGACCAGCGTCGTCTTGTCCCCCACGCCGCCGGTCGAATGTTTGTCGACCTTGACGCCGGGGATCGCGGACAGGTCGACCCTGTCGCCGGAGTTGGCCATGATCTCGGTGAGGGTGGCGGTCTCGGCGTCGGTCATGCCGCGCAGGTAGATGGCCATGAGCAGCGCGCTCATCTGGTAGTCGGGGATATCCCCGGCCACATAGCCGTTGACGGCGAACGCGATCTCGGCTTCGCTCAGCGTGCCGCCGTCGCGCTTTTTGGCGATGATGTCATACATCCGCATAAAGGTACACCTCCAAATCAAAAGGGCGGCCGCCCTGCGGCGCAGATGCGCCCCAACGGCGGCCGCCCGGGTCTTTTTTGTGACGCAGGGTCCCGGGGTGTCTCTGAAAAATCCCCGTCGCTGTCTCCTTCTACTAAAAAGCATTGTCTGCTGCGCTGCGAAACCTTGGAATACACCAAGCATTCCTGCGGTTTCATGCCTTGCATCCGCACCTTATTTAGCATTTAGCGAATTTTTCAGCACCTTTGATTGATCAGGTACACCCTAAACCGGCTCAGCGGCTGCCCTTGTCATAGGGGATGCCTTCGGCCTTGGGGGCCATGCTGTTCTTGCTCGTGAACGCAAGAATGACCATCGAGGCGATGAAGGGCATCATGTTGTAGATGTTGGACGACCAGCCCAGCTGGGCGAGGAAGGTCGCGTCGGCAATGTTGGCGAGGCTCTTGAACACGGCGAAGAACATGGCCGCACCGAAGATGTGCACCGGCTTCCACTGGCCGAAGATCATGACGGCCAGCGCCAGGAAGCCCGTACCGGCGACGCCGACTTCAAAGCTCCAGGTCTGAACGCTGGGGATGATATAGGCCATGCCGCCGATGCCGCCGAGCAGCCCGGAGATCAGCACGCCCGCATAGCGCATCTTGTACACGTTGATGCCGACAGAATCGGCCGCCTGGGGGTGTTCGCCGCAGGCGCGCAGGCGCAGGCCGAAGCGGGTCTTGTACATGACGATATAACTGATGACGAGCAGCACGATGCCCAGCGGGATGAAGATGCTGAGCTCCAGGTCGCCGATCTTGAACAGGAACGCGCCGTTGGTGTAGCTGACCTTGGACGAGGTGGAACCGTTATAGTTCTTGGCCAGGATCACGGCCAGCGCCGTGGCCAGCATATTGAGGGCCGTGCCGCCGATGGTCTGGTCCGCCTTGAGGTTGATGGATGCAAACGCCAACAGCAGCGCGTAAACCATACCGGCCAGCGCCGCCACCAGGATGGACAGCACCACGAGCAGCCAGGCGGGCACGGTGCCCTGGAGCATGGCGACGGTGAGCACGCCGCCCAGGCCGCCGATGACCATGATGCCCTCCAGCGCAATGTTGATGATGCCGGAGTGTTCGCTGAACATGCCGCCCAGCGCCACCAGCATCAGGACGATGCCGTACAGCAGGGTATATTTGACCAGTAGCAGCATATCACTTGCCCTCCTTCTCCGCTTTGGTGCGCTGCGTCCAGCGGGCGATCAGGCTGCGGAACAGCATGGCAAACGCGCACAGGTAGATGATGATGCCGGAGATCATGTCTGCGATCTCGGCCGGGAAATAGCGTGTGGGCAGGAACGAACCGCCGATCGTGATGTGCGAGATGAACAGCGAGGAGAAGATGGTGCCGATCGGGTGAGAGGACGCCAGCAGCGCCGTGGCGATGCCGTTGAAGCCCATGGCGGGCAGCGTTGTGGTGTTGAGGGGGTTCCACTCGGCGCCGCCGGACAGATACAGCAGCCCCGCGCCGAACCCGGCCAGCGCCCCGGCAATGGTCATGGAAAGGATGATGTTCTTCTTCTCGTTGATGCCGGCGTAGCGGGCGGCGTCCTTGTTGAGGCCGACCGCCTTGAGCTCGTAGCCGAAGGTTGTTTTTTCAAGAACGATCCAGACGATGATGACCACGGCGACGGCGAGGAAGATTGCGATGGTGTTGGAGGTGGTGTGGAACAGCTCCGACAGACCGGCCGAAGGGATGACCGAGCCGGGCGAAACTTCCGCCACTTTCCAGGTGCGGGTGTTGTTGCCGTCGTACATGGCGCCGGACCCGCGGCCGTAGATGATCTCGCAGACAAGATACAGGCCGATCCAGTTGAACATGATCGAGGTGATAACCTCGTTGATGTTGAGGTAGGCTTTGAAGATGCCGGGGATCGCGCCCCAGAGCGCGCCGAGCAGCGCCGAGGCCAGCAGGCAGACAAACCAGGGCAGGTGCAGCACCAGCGCACAGTACAGCCCGCCGAACGCGCCGAGCGTGTACTGCCCGGCCGCGCCGATATTGAACAGGCCGGTCTTGAACGCGAAGGCGACCGAGAGGCCGGTCATGATGAGCGGCGCGCCGTTGACCAGCGTGCGGCCGACGCCGTAGGGGAAGTCATAGAAGCCGCCCTGGATGATGCGCATGAAGCCCTGGTCCCAGGCGTGCTCCGGGTTGATGATGAACAGCACGACCAGGCCGACAAGCAGGCCGATGAGGATGCACAGCAGCGCGGCCAGCACCGTGTTGACGCTCTGGCGCAGCTTGGCCTGCGCATCAAGCGAGCGGGAAGTTTTCTGTTTTGCCATCGTTTACTGCGCCTCCTTTCCCTGCTTTTTGGCCCCGGCCATGTAGAGGCCGAGTTCCTGTACGGTCGTTTTCTTGGGGTCGAATTCACCGACGATCTCGCCTTCGTACATGACGAGGATGCGGTCGGAGAGGTTCATGACCTCGTCCAGTTCCAGGCTGACGAGCAGCACGGCCGTGCCGCGGTCGCGCTCGGCCACGATCTGCTTGTGGATATACTCGATGGCGCCGACGTCCAGGCCGCGGGTGGGCTGCACCGCAACCAGCAGCTTGGGGTCTTTGTCGATCTCGCGGGCGATGATGGCTTTCTGCTGGTTGCCGCCCGACATGCTGCGCGCGATGGTGACGCTGCCCTGGCCGCTGCGCACGTCGTACTGTTCGATCAGACGGTCAGAGTAGGCGCGCACGGCCGCCTGCTTGATGAAGCCATGGTTTTGGAACTCCGGCTCCCAGTAGCGCTGCAGCACCATGTTTTTCTCCAGCGTGTAGTCCAGCACAAGGCCGTGCTTGTGGCGGTCTTCGGGGATATGGCTCATGCCGTCCTTCGAGCGCTGGCGGATGGAGGCGTGGGTGATGTCCGCGCCGCCCAGCGTAACGCTGCCGCCGCTGGGCTTTTCAAGGCCGGTCAGGCCGTAGACAAGCTCGGTCTGGCCGTTGCCCTCGATGCCCGCCAGGCAGACGATCTCGCCCGCGCGCACCGTGAAGCTGACGCCGCGCACGGCGTCTTTCTTGTGCACGCGGCTGGGCACCGTCAAACCGCTGACCTGCAGCACCGGTTCGCCGGGCTGGGCCGGGGCTTTTTCGACGGCAAACTGCACGTCGCGGCCGACCATCATGCGGGAGAGCTCCTCCTTGGTCGTGCCGGCGATTTCGACCGTGCCGATGCCCTTGCCCTTGCGCAGGACGGTGCAGCGGTCGGCCACCGCCATGATCTCGTTGAGCTTGTGGGTGATGAACAGGATGCTCTTGCCCTCTTTTTTGAACCCGCGCATGATCTCCATCAGCTCGTCGATCTCCTGCGGGGTCAGCACGGCGGTGGGTTCGTCAAAAATCAGGATCTCATTGTCGCGGTAGAGCATCTTGAGGATCTCCACGCGCTGCTGCATACCGACCGAGATATCGCTGATGAGGGCGTCCGGGTCGACCCGCAGGCCGTATTTTTCCGAAAGCTCCATCACCTGCTTGCGGGCGGCGGCTTTCTGCAGGAAACCTGCCTTGCAGGGTTCGACGCCCAGCATGATGTTGTCGAGAACCGAGAAGCACTCGACCAGTTTGAAATGCTGGTGCACCATGCCGATGCCCAGGGCGTTGGCGTCGTTGGGGTCTTTGATGCGGACCTCCTTGCCGTTCTTTTTGATCGTGCCGTGTTCCGGCTGGTACAGACCGAACAGAACGCTCATCAGCGTGGATTTACCGGCGCCGTTTTCGCCCAGCAGGGCGTGCACTTCGCCGCGGCGCAGCTGGAGGGTGACATCGTCGTTGGCCTTGATGCCGGGGAATTCCTTGGTGATGTGCAGCATCTCGATCACGAAATCCTCTGTCAATCCGCTCACGCTCCTTTCGTAATTCAGTAAAGATATATCTGACGCCCGCGGCAAAACGGCCCCGCTCGCGTATTGGGGCAAAATCGGGGCGCGCCGGGGATTATTTCAGATACAGCTCCGTTTGTTTTATTATACAATTATTTCCCGCTTTTCACAAGTTTTTTGCGGGATTTTCTGCCCGGGAGGCCGCGGCTGTCACCCTATGCAAAAACGGCGGACGCCGCACATGCAGGCGTCCGCCGGTCCAGCGTGTCGAGAAACTCGACACGCTGCAAAGGGGGCAACAGCCGCGCACGGCAATTGCCTAACGCGTCTATTTCTCCGGGTTGCGGTGCCCGCATCGCGCGGCGCGCCATAAATGGCGCTTGCGCTCTGCGACCGCTGCCCCTGCTCCGCCTCGCTGTATCCGCCGCAGGCGGTGCTCGGCTCCGCAGCCCTTTGGAATCCCCTTCGACAAAATTTTACGGCAAATCGCGCACTCGTCGCCAGCGCTCCTCGCACACAATTTGCCGCAAAATTTCCCTGTCGGTGTCTCCGTCGTCGGCACAGGTCCGCCGACGGAGACGGTTTTCAATTTCTTCTACAGTCTAAAACGGCGGACGCCGCACATGCAGGCGTCCGCCGTTTGGGTGGTTTTTGAAAATTACTGCTGGTAATCGACCGTGGTGGAAGCGCTGACGGTCGGGGTGGTCGCGGCGTCGGAGTTGTTGTCGACGACGAGCTCACCGGAGCGGATCTTCTCGACCAGGGCGGTGTACTCGTCCTGGGTGAAGGTCTCGAAGCACCAGCTGGTCTCGGCGGTGGGCAGGCCGACATAGTCGCCTTCCTCCAGGCCGTAGTTGCCGTTGGTGCCGCCGATGGTATCCCAGGTGCCGCCCGCGACATGCTCAATGGCGTCGGTCACGGCCACGCCCAGGCCCTTCATGGCGGAGGTCAGGAACGGGTTGTAGCTGTACGCGCCGTCCGCAACGCCCTTTTCGCCGACATAGTGCTGGTCGACGTCAACGCCGATGACCTTGCCGTCATACTTGACAGCAGCCTCAACGGCGCTGGTGTAGATGCCGCCGCCGCAGGCGAAGACGATCTCGGTGCCGTTCTGGTACCAGCTCTCCATCTTGGCGGTGATGTTGGCATCGCCGAAGAACTGGTTGCCGTACCAGTAGTTGATGCTGATGTTGGTGCCCAGCTCGGCAGCCGCCGCGTCAGCGCCCTGCACAAAGCCGTAGCCGTAACGGATGACGGCGGGCACAGCCTGGCCGCCCAGGAAGCCCAGGTTGGTGAAGCCGTCCTTGACGGCGGCGTAACCGGCCAGGTAGCCGGCCTGCTCTTCCTTAAAGGTGATGCAGTAGACGTTGGAGGGAATGTTGCCCTCGGCATTGATGTCGCCGGCGGTGATGTCCACGCCGATGAAGTTCACATCGGGATACTCGGCAGCGGCCCAGTCGATGGAGGAACCATACAGGTAGCCGACGCAGACGACGGTGTCATACCCGTCAGAGACAGCCTTGCGGATCATGGACTGACGGTCCTCATCAGAGGGGTCGTCCTGCGGCAGGTAGTAATTGACGTCGATGCCGTTGGCTTCGCCGTAGGCTTCGACAGCTTCCCAGCAGCCCTGGTTGAAGCTCTCGTCGTCGATGGTGCCGACGTCGCAGACCTGGGCGATACCGGCGATGGCAGCCGAGGTCTCGCCGCCTTCGGCGGCTTCGCTGGTGGCGCTGTTGGTGGTGGCAGACTCTTCCGCCGGGGCTTCGGCCGTATTGCCGCAGGCCGCCAGCGAGAGCGCCATGGCAGCAGCCATGGTCAAAGACAGGATCTTCTTCATGATATACTCTCCTTTGGTCATTCGGTGCGCAGGCGCCGCCCGGCGGGCGGGCCCGCGCCCACTGCAGGCAGACGCGGGCACGCAAAAACGGGCCTTGCCTGCCAGGATATTTTCAGTATAATCCATCCGTCCGGTTTTTTCAATGTAAAAAACAACGAAACCGCATTACAAAAGCATAACAAAAGCCGGAAAACTTTTGTTATGCCTTCGCAGTTTCCTTGTATTTTACACAGTGCGGCGGGCGGTGTCAAAACATTGACTTTTTACAAATTGTTTACCGCGCGCCGCGCAGCGGGTCAGTTCACAACGTTGACCGCAACGTTCGGGGTCTCGGGCAGCGTGGCAAGGTCGGAGTAGCGCTCGACCCGCAGCGTGCCGTCGTACAGGCCCGTGTACAGTTCGGTATAATCCTCCCGCGTGAAGCGGCTGAAGGGCCAGCCGGTCAGCGGCATGCTGATGGCCGCGGCGGAAGCGTCGAGCCGTTCGGTTCGGGAAGCCTGGTCGCCCCAGTTGCCAGCCGTAAAAAAATCATACAGCTTGCGCTGGGTGACGACCGAGTAGTTGAGCAGCGTGCTGGAAAGCACCGAAGGGTCCAGCGCCGCGGCGTCCCACCCGGCGTTGAGCACCCGGCCGCCCGACGCCTGCGCGGCCGCGATGCAGCTTTCGACCAGACGGCCGCCGGCCGGGACAATGAGCTGCACGCCGTCGGCGTACCAGCTGCTCATGCGGGCGGTAACGGCGTCGTCCGCCGCGCCGCTGCCGACCAGCCAGACTTCCAGGCGCACCTGCTGGCCTTCGCGCTCGGCGGCGGCCTCCGCGCCCTGCATCATGCCGGTGCAGTAGCACACGGTCTCGGGCATGGAATCGGCCCCGACAAAGCCGAGCGCCGTGTAGCCTTCGCGCACGGCGGCGTACCCGGCCAGATACCCGGCCTGCTCGATCGCGAACAGCACGCAGTGGGTGTTGATCGTCGTCTCGTAGGAGGCGTAGTCCTCGCTGTGGGGCTCGCCTTCCAGCAGCAGGTAGCTGACGGTCGGGTAGCTGCGCTGCATTTCAAACAGCGCGCCGGCCATGGCGTCGCCGCGGCAGACAACAAGCTCCGCCCCGCTCTCGGCCGCTTCGCGCAGGACGGCGGCGCAGGCTTCGGGGGTCTCGTCCTGCGTGACGAAGGACTGCGCTGCATAGCCGAAAGTGGCGGCAAAGGTCTGCACGCCGCGCCAGACGGCCGCGTCGGGGCCGTTGTCCAGCCCGTAGGCAGACCCAGCCGCAAAGGCGATCAGCGCCCCGCGGTCCTGCAGCGCATCTTCCGGTTCGTCACCGTCCGCCGCTTTGGACGCGCCGGAGGCGTCCTCCTGCGGGACGGCTTCCGGCGTCAGGCGGTAGGTGGCGTCCTCGATCTGCGCCGGGGCGGGCGCTTCGGTCTCGGCCGGGGCGGAAGCGGGCGCGCCGCAGGCGCACAGGCCAAGGGCCAGCGCGCCGCACAGCGCCCCGGCCAGCGCGCGGCGCAGGCGGCGGGCGGCGGAAGAAAACTGAATCATGAACAATAAGCTCCTTATGCGTGGATTATTCGGCGGGCAGCGGGTCCATCTCGAGGTTGGCGGGGCCGAAGCCGTAGGGCAGCAGCGCGCCGAGCGTCGTCTCGATATAATCGTCCTCGCTTTTGGCCATCAGAACGATGAGGTCCGGGCCGCCGAACTCGAACAGCGCCTGGCGGCAGACGCCGCAGGGGCCGGTGGGCAGTTCGTTGCGCTTGCCCTGCAGGCTGCCGACAATGGCAATGGCGGAAAAGCGGGTGACGCCCTCGCTGACTGCCTTGAACAGCGCGGTGCGCTCGGCGCAGTTGGTCGGGGTGTAGCCCGCGTTTTCGATGTTGCAGCCGGTGAAGACGCGGCCGTCTTTGGCCTGCAGCGCCGCGCCCACCGCAAAGCGGGAGTACGGCACATAGGCGAAGCGGCGCGCTTCAAACGCGGCGCGGATCAGCGCGGCGGCCTGCGCGCGCGGCAGCGGGGCGCTCACAGCTGCGCCCCCAGCGCGACCTTCATCATCGCCGTGAAGCTGGTCTGGCGCTGTTCGGCGGTCGTCGCTTCGGGCGAGACGAAGCTGTCCGAGATGGTCAGCAGGCAGGCCGCGTGCTTGCCAAGGACTTTGGCGTTGTGGAACAGCGCGAAGCTCTCCATCTCGACGGCGAGGCAGCCTTTTTCATCGCGCAGGCGCTCCCAGTAGGTCGGCTTTTGGTCGCTGGGCTGGCGGTAGAACACATCCGAAGAATGGATGATGCCTTCGATCAGCGGGATGCCCTGGGCCCCGGCGCTGCGGCGCAGCGCCGCGTTGAGCGCTTCGCTCGGGCGCTGGATGTCGCTGCTGTCGCCGGACTGGGTGGCGGCGTAGCTGCTCTCGGAGTATGCGCCGGTGGCGAGGACGACGTCGAACAGACGGGCTTTTTCGGTATAGGAACCGGCCGAGCCGATGCGGATGATGCTCTCGACGCCGTACTGGGTGTAGAGTTCATACGAATAGATGCCGATGGACGGCATGCCCATGCCGCTGCCCATGACGCTGACCGGGCGGCCCTGGTAGGTCCCGGTATAGCCGAGCATGCCGCGCACATCGGTGACAAGGCGCGGGGATTCAAGGAAGGTTTCTGCAATGAATTGGGCGCGCAGCGGGTCGCCGGGCATGAGGACGGTTTTGGCGAAATCGCCGTTTTCGGCGCGGTTGTGGGGGGTAGACATAGAAAACGCCTCCTTCTGTCAAAGCAAAAAATTAACGGCGCAGCGCAAAGCGCGCCGGAAAGCCAACCGGCGTTGGATATAGTATACCACATTTTGCCGTTTTGTGCTAAACTGTTTGTAAAGAAAGTGGGCCGCGCGCCCGTTTTGATGCAAATTTTACCGCAGGAGGTAAACGCCATGCAGCTGCCCAAGCCAAACCTGCCCAGGCATTGTACCCTGTGCCCCCGCGCCTGCGGGGCAAACCGCGCCGCGGGGCAGACCGGCGCGTGCGGCGCGGGAAGCGTGCTGCGGGCCGCGCGCGCCGCGCTGCACCACTGGGAGGAGCCGTGCCTGAGCGGCGACCCGCAGGCCCCCACCGGCAGCGGCACGGTGTTTTTCAGCGGCTGCGCGCTGGGGTGCTGCTACTGCCAGAACTACCCGATCAGCCAGGAGGGCGCGGGGCGGAATATCAGCGCCGGGCGGCTGGCGGAGATCTTCCTGGCCCTGCAGCAGCAGGGCGCGAAAAACATCAACCTGGTCACGGCGACGCAGTGGCTGCCGTGGGTGCTGCCCGCGCTGGACGCCGCGCGTGCGGGCGGGCTGGCGCTGCCGGTGGTGTACAACACCGGCGGGTATGAAACGGTGGAGACGGTGCGGGCACTGGCGCCGTATGTGGACATCTGGCTGACCGATTACAAATACGCCTCCCCCGCCCTGGCGGCCGAGCTTTCCCGCGCGCAGAACTACCCCGCCGCCGCCGAAGCCGCGCTGCGCGCGATGCTGGCGCAGACCGGCGCACCGGTGTACGACGGCGAAGGCTACCTGCAGCGCGGGGTGATCGTGCGGCATCTGGCGCTGCCCGGCCACACGGACGACAGCCGGGCCGTTCTGCAGCGGCTGGCCGCGCTGAAAAAAGAGACCGGCGTGCCGTTTCTGCTGAGCCTGATGAGCCAGTTCACGCCGTTCTATCACGCGGCGGCACACGGGCTGGGGCGGCGCATCACAAGCTACGAGTACCGCAAGGTCGTGGACGCGGCGCTGGCGCTGGGCCTGACCGAAGGGTACATGCAGGAGAAAAGCAGCGCGCGGGAGGAATACACCCCGCCGTTTGACGGGGAGGGACTGTGATGCACACGACCGCCGCATCCGCCGCGGGGTGCCTTTTGTATCTGGCCGTATTTCTGGCCGCCGGGTGGCTGGCGGCCCGCCGCGCGCTGCCGCGTGCGCCGGCCGCGGTGGCCGTGCCGCTGGGGTGCGCGTTCGGCGTCAGCTTTCTGGCTGCGCTGCCCGCGCTGGCGGCGCTGGCGCTGGGCTTTACGCCCGGGGCGGCGCTGGCGGGCGGGGCGGCGGCGCTGGCGCTGGCGCTCGTTTTGCGCTTCGCCCCGGGGTTTGTGCGGATGCGGCCGCGCTTTGACCGGGATACGGCCGCCGCGGCCGCCTGCGTTTTGCCGGTGCTGGCGCTGACGCTCTGGCTTTTGCACACGCATATCCTGCATGAAGTGAACGGAACGTACCACACCGGGCAGAGCTGCTACGGCGATTTGGGGCTGCACCTGGCTTACATCAAGAGCATCGCCGTGCGCGGGCTGTTCCCGCCGGTGGAGCCGATGCTGGCCGGGGATGTGGCGATGGGCTACCCGTTTTTGTGCGAGACGGTCTCGAGCGTTTTCCTGCTGCTGGGGGCCGGGCTGCGGTTCGCCTACCTGCTGCCGCTGGTCCCAGCGCTGGTGGCCGTGTTCGGCATGGCGTGGCAGCTGGCGCGGGCGATGCTGGGCTGCGCGGCGCGCGCGTGCCTTGCGTTCTGGCTGTTTTTTATGGGCAGCGGGTTCGGCTTTTTCTATTTTCTTGGCAGCGCGGAGGATTTTGCCTCGATCTTTACCGGCTACTATACGACGCCGACCAACTATACCGAAAAGAACATTTTGTGGGTCAACCCGATCGTCGACCTGCTGGCGCCGCAGCGCGCGACGCTGCTGGGCTGGTGCGTGCTGTTCGCCGCGCTGTATCTTTTGTGGCGGTTCGCCATGCAGGGTGAAGCGCGGCTGTGGGGGCCGCTGGCCGTGCTGGTGCTGCCGCTGCCGCTGATCCAGACGCACGCAGCGCTGGCGCTGGTGCTGTGCTGCCTTGTGTGCGGCGTGTACACGCTGGCCGCCCGCCCGCACACGCGCGCCGTGCTGCTGCCCTGGGCCGGGCTGGCGGCGCTGTGCGCGGCCGTGTGGCTGCCTGAGACGCTGGGCACCGTGATCGGCCATGCGGTCAACGGCGAAAACATGCTGCGGCTGCACTTCAACTGGGTCAACAACGACGGCGGTTTCAAGGACAATTACTTCTGGTTCTACATCAAAAACATCGGCGTTGTGTATCTGCTGCTGGTCCCGGCGTTTATCCACGCCAAGCCAAAGCAGCGCTGGTTTTACGGCGGCGGGGCGCTGGTGTGGGCGGTGGCCGAATGTGTTGTGTTCCAGACAAACCTGTACGATAACAACAAGCTTTTGTACATCTGGCACTTTCTCGGCTGCGTGCTGGCGGCCGGGCTTTTGTGGGATGCGTTCGCCGCGCTGCGCCCGGCGGCCGTGCGGGCGGCCGGGCTGGCCGGCGTGTGCTTTCTGGGCATGTTCGGCAGCGTGCTGACCGTCGGGCGCGAGCTGGTCAGCGATTATGTGCAGTGGAGCGCGGCGGACATCGCGCTGGCGGAATATGTAGACGAACACGCCGAGCCCGACGCGCTGTTTTTGGCGCCGGACAGCCACCTGGCCCCGGTGTGCAGCCTGGCCGGGCGGCAGATCCTGTGCGGCGCGGCGACGTTTTTATACTACCACGGGCTGGATTACAGCGACGAATACAGCGCGATGGTCAGCCTGTACGCGCAGCCGGACGCCCGGACGCTGGCCGCCTGGGGCGTCGATTACGCCGTGTTTGACACGACCGCCCTGACCCAGTACGGCGGCGACGAAGGCTGGTACGCCCAGCGGTACGAGCTGTGGTACGAGAACGAGGCGGTACGGGTCTATAAAATCACATAAAAAAGCGTTCTCCCTGGGAAGCGGAAAGGCTTTCCGGGGAGAACGCTTTTTTGGGCTGTGGAAGGAACATTTCCGGGCCCTTATCCGGCGGGCCAAAGGATGGTGTCAACAACGATCTTCTCAAAACCGCGGCGTCGGCCACGGCGGTCCTTGGCGCTCACTTTTTGCGCATCGTGCGCTTTTTGGGCGCGGGGTGGGCGGTTTTGTGGGGCGCGGCCTTTTTGGGCGGTTTGGGCGCGGGGCGCAGGCGCACGAACTGGATCGGGTTGCCGTTGGCCAGGATGCGCTCTTCGACCTCCATCTCGGGGAAGGAGGCCAGGAACTTGTTCAGGCTCTTGGAGCCGAAGTTGCGCACGTCGAAGTCCGGGTAACGCTTGATGAGCTGGTCGCCGACGCGGGAGGTGCGCACCCAGCCGGTGCCGTCGTCCATCTCGTCGATCATGCCGCG
>ERZ1643251.87-NODE-87-length-168327-cov-72.852762_pt1 | contig 168327 bp, 145 predicted proteins | sample MGYA00579261_ERZ1643251 | MGnify/ENA primary metagenome ERZ1643251 (study PRJEB29033, sample SAMEA4952267) | chicken gut metagenome | biome: Broiler Chicken; feature: Gastrointestinal Tract; material: Caecum | place: Ireland | collected 2018 | study: Broiler... | reverse complement strand
CAAGATGTGGAAAGAGTGAAGGGGAAGCATTAGGGCATGAATGGGAAGAAGCAACGTATGAAAGGCCAAAAGAATGTAAAAGATGTGGGAAGACAGAAGGGGAAGCACTAAAGAGACCAGAAGAGCCAAAAGAAGAGAAAGGATGCAAGAAATGTAGTAAGACAAAGGTAATTCGTATGCTAACATGGATAGGGCTTTTCAGTGGGGCAATTGTACTATTAAGGAAGAAAAAGTAAAAAAAGGTGTAATAAAAATACACCTTTTTCATATTGACAAGAAGTAATAAATATGATAAAATATTCATATCATATTATAATGAAATATGGGTCTGTATTTTGGTTTCGACGGGATTTTTGAAGTAATGTAAGCACGTCGTGGTGATGCACGTTAAAACATGAGATTTTAAATAAACGCAAATAATACAAATTACGCTTTCTGCTAGGCTAAAATAGCAGAAAACCACCGAAAGTGGTTTTATCTCTTATAATTACTTGCCTATGTGTGTTATAAGGGAAAGAGAGTAGGCTTTGAAAAAGTATTGCTTTTCTAGATACTTTTTTAAGAAAATAGAAATAGTAATTATTGATTTTGTTTGTTTATTAATGATTACGAAAACTTAAAATAAACTAAACGTGTAGAAAGCAACATGAATGAAATTTCGGACCCGAGTTCGACTCTCGGCAGATCCACCAATAGATATAGTAGACGAATATGCTAGATTTGAATTTATTGATGGCAGTTTGTCTTTAGTTATAAATTTAATAAAGTATGAAGAAAGTAGATAGAGATATCTGCTTTTTTTATTTTTTTACCAAAAAAGTTTTATAAAATTCTCAAATTAATGTCGAATAATATTCATATTTTTTTGTAATTTTATCAAAAGTATAATATAATTTTGACAAGTTATGACAATGTTTAATAATTTTTGATTAGTTTTGGAGGCAGTATGGCAGAAGTGGTTATTATAGAAGATAATGAATTAGAAGAGTTTCATAATGCTGTTTGCAATATGCAAATAGTTTATAATGCTGTTCATGCTCCAGATGGAACTATTGATGTAACAAAATTTTATGAATTATCCAAAAATAAAAAAGTTTTTATCATTGTCGATAATAATTTAATGCAATATATAATTAAGATTTTTCAACATGATAGCAGATATGAAGACTACAAGCAGATAATAGCTATATTTATGTATTGGACTAAAATGATGAATATTCAATTGACATGCGGCTTTTCATTATTTGAAATTGGGAAAGACAATGCTGATGAATATAGAAATCTATTTTTACAAGCGTGTAATAAAGTAAAATCATTAGAATGGAGAGCATTAGCTTATGGAAGCTTAGGTGAGTTGATTACGAAAGAAGTTCCATCAATATTAGAAGATACATGGGAATATGATTACAGTAAAAATGAGCATTTTCTAATGCATTATATTGAAATGGTAAAATTAGTTCAATTAATATGCGATACAAAAACTACTAGCCTCGATAAGTTTAAATTATTTATTAAATGGTACTATGAACACTTGATTATTTGTTCTTCAACCATTAGTTATGTTGCAATGTGTTTGACTAATAATGGAGTTAAACCACCTAAGAACATTAATTCACCTAATATTGATAAGGTATTAACTGGTTGTAAAAATCAAGCTTGGGATTTAACATTTTTAAGTTTATATTCAACATTATTAAAAGGAGAGGATATTTATTTTATTGCTACTTTCGATAGTGATATGAAAAATATATTTATCAATAGTAATCCACCAGGTGAAGAAATGAATCTTATAACAACTATATTTTCGACAGACAAGGAGATTGAACAGATAAAGACAACATTTCAGGAAGCTCAAACTGGAATTAGAAAATATAAAAAATTAAAAACAAAAGAAGAGAAAATAGAATATCTAGAAAAACTTTTAGAAAAAGAAATTCAAATTTTAGAGCAAATGAGGTAAACATTATGACATTATCTGAAAAAGTAAAATATGTGAGAGCAAAATTAAGATTAACGCAAAAGGAACTCTCAAAGAAAACCGGTATACCTGAAAATACAATTATTAAATGGGAAACCGAACAAACAACAAAACCACAAATGTCTAATTATGGAAAATTTATTGATTTTTGTGAAAATAATGGAATAGATTTAAAGAATGTAAGGGAGTTTAATTAGTATGGCTAACGAAAGAATAACTGAAAATTTAACATTAGATTTATTAGGTGTAAACTTGAATATGAATAATGTTTTTGCTCAAGGTGATACATTGAATTCTGATATAAAAGCATTGTTGTTAAAAGCAGGCGGAAAACCTGAAACAGAAGATGTTTATTCTTTGTCTAATAGTGCAAGTGGAAAAGGGAAGCCAGAATTTATTATCACATTTGATGAAGACACAAATACTATTTTAATAGTTGAATGTAAAAGAAGCATAAAAGATCATCGTTCTCAATCATTAAATAAACCAAGAAAATATGCTGTTGATGGTGCTTTGTATTATGCGAAATATTTGAAAGAAAAATTTAATGTGATTTGCTTGTCTGTGAGTGGAACTACTATTGAAAATTTAAAAGTAAGTGCTCATGAATGGAGAAAAGGACATACGGATTTTTTAGAATTTTCTCGTTCTAAAGATGTAATTTTAGAATATAAAAATTATCTAAGATTATTTAAAGGTGAAGCAGTTCAAAGAAAGTTTTCTATGGATGAAATCAGAAAATTAGCGTTGGATATGCATGAACAATTAAGACGAGTTAAAGTAACAGAAAGAAATAAACCTATTTTTTTGCTGGAATATTAATTGCCTTAAATAATCCTAGTTTTGAAAGAGATTATATCAATTTATCATCATTTGATTCAATAATGGATAATTTAATAAATTCTATTAATGTTGTTTTATCAGAAACAAACGTACAAAGAGATAAAATAGGGAATATTGTACAAGCTTTTAAAACTCTAAAAACTAACACAAAATTAAAAGAAAAAACATTAAGTGAAGATGGTTCGATTAGATGGTATATTGAAAAGTTAGATAATTGTATCAAACCTATGATGCTACACGCTGAAAACACATTAGATGCATTGGGAATTTTCTATCATGAATTTATCAAGTATTCTGGAGGGGATGGTTCGGGGCTAGGAATTGTTTTAACTCCACAACATCTAACTGAGTTTATGTGTGATTTAACCGAAGTGAATAAATATAGTAAAGTAGCAGATATATGTTGTGGCTCTGGATCTTTTTTGATTACTGCTATGACAAGAATGTTTAAAGAAGCCAATGAATCAGAAATAGAAGATATTAGAAAAAATAGATTATTTGGAATTGATTTTGATCCAGAACTATACACATTAGCGATTGCTAATATGATAATTAGAAAAGATGGAAAATCTAATATTTATTATGGAGATTGTTTTGATAATAATTTGATAAAAAAGATAAAAAGTCAAAACTGCAATATAGGCTTAATTAATCCACCATATTCCCAAAAAGATAAAGTAGAATTGGAATTTGTAGAACAATTATTAAATATTTTAGTGGCTGGTGGAAAGGTCGCAGCTGTAGTTCCTATGTCGTGTGCAATTGGAACAAAATTTAAAGATGTTAGAGAAAGACTATTTAAAAAGCATTCTTTATTGGCTGTATTTTCTATGCCTGATGAAATCTTTTATCCTACAGGAACAAATGTTTGCGTAATGTTATGGGAAGCTCATAAACCACATTCTTCTTCACAAAAAACATATTTTGGATATTCAAAAGATGATGGATTTACAAAAAAGAAAAAACTAGGTAGAGTGGAATCTAAAGAAGGTATATGGGAAGAAATAAAAAATCATTGGTTAGATAACTATAAAGATAAAAAAGTTGTAGAAGGTGAATCTGCGTATTTACACGTTAATCACGATGATGAATGGTTATGCGAAGCATACATGAAAACCGACTACTCAAAATTGACACAAGCTGATTTTGAACAAACTATCAGATCATTCTTAGCATATAAAGTAGAAACTGGGAGAGTGAGCACAGAAGACGAGTAAACATAGGGGAAACAATCAAACAGCAAGTTCGTAAATATATTGCTATAAAAACATCGAAACATAATGCTTTAAGTAAAAGAGATTGTAATTAAAAAGGCAGTCTCTTTTTGCTTTGAAAATATCGTAAGCGTTTATATGAGGTCCGTATATTGCGGCTTAAGCATAGAAAAGGTAGAATGAAATGGTTAAATTAGTCCAAAAATATTGCTTTTTAGTTGTTTACAAAAACTTTTTGTTTTATTGGATATAAATTAGACTATTTTAGACAAAATGTATTGACGTTATGTTTTTAATATAGTATAATAATGTCAAACGGATAAGAAGGTGCCAAAATGACAACGAAATTATTTGAAAGACTCGTTACAAAATTTTCTATTAAAGTTACGGATTTAATAAAATATCTTGAAATATCCAAAGCGACGATTTACAATTATCGGAATCTTGAAAACTTTTCGGATATCCCTAAAGATAAGCAATATAAAATCTTCTATCTTTTCGGGAAGGAAAGCGAAGATGAATTGGAACTTGTTCTCGATGAGTCCGATCCCGATATTCTCGCGCAATACGTCAACAGAATTTCGAGTATTCTGAAAGACAGTATTCATGATAAAAAGCAGTCGCTTTCTTCTGTGGAAAATCTGACAAACGAACTTGAAAGATTACAAAGCGAAAACGATGCGTTAAAACAGCAACTAACTGCGGGACAAGCATTAAACGGACTCGATCCGTTTACGAAAAGCGTTATACTCGATAAAGTCGGTGGGATTATAGTCGGTATGTCGCCTGCGGAAATAAAAGAATTTTTGGATTATATAGATATATTCGATAAGTATCGTAAGTTTACGAAGGGGGAGTAAAATGGCTTACTTATATCTGAATTTCTTGGATAATTTGGATAAAGGTTTAGGTGATAAGGCTTGGGGGAGAAACGACTTTTTCACGCAATCGTTAAACGAGCAATACGAAGCACTGAAAAGAAAACTCGGCGGTTATGCGCCCGACACTCTTCAAGAATTTATCGGATACACGTTTCCGTCTACGCCTAAATATTACAATGTATCTTTGCCTTCGTTTGACAGAGTGATGGACGAAAATAAGCGTGGGAATAAGATTTTGCGTAATATCGTAATTCGTCCCGAAGTGGACGGATATTCTCGCTACGTTCTGCCCGAAACATACGACTTTATAATAATCGGCGACGTTACATTTGGGAACGTTACGGAAATATCCGTAAAAGGGATAGATTTGATAGACAGACGAACGGTAAAATACGGAGAAAAGCGAGTTTTTTGTTACTCGCTTTGTGCTTTTGCAAAGAAAGAAATATACAGCAGAAATACCGGATATCCGATTTTGGTTCCCGATTACGGCGATGCAAAATTGTACGATTCTGTTCTTACAAACGACTTTGTAAATGAAATAGCCACCGAACTATTTCCTGTTCCTAACCCCGATGAAGCGATTGGTATTTTTAATCAATGGTTGCGGTATATCGATTTTCGCAGATACTATTTAGGAAAACAATCCGAGCGTTGCGAAGAAATTACGGATGTTCACGTTTGCGACGCATATATGATAACGAAAGAATCCTATCGCAGAAACGAAGAGGCTTTTTCGGGACTTCTTTTGGACGGAATTAAAGATTTCGGCAAAAGCGAGCAAATAATATTATCGAAAGAAGTGGCGGGCGCCGACGGTTTTCCGCTGATTTGCGTTGCGATAGAAAAGAACAGAAAGGAAATATTGTCCGAAATGGTTGGCAGAAATGGAAAAGGAAAACCGAAGTTCGAGGTCAACCTGAACCGATATACTCGGGACGCTATGGGACTGTCGCCGTATCCGCCGAAATCGGACGATAAAGGTAATATCAGAAGTATCAAATCGTATCTTCTCGGCGAACGATATTTATTCACATACATAGATATAGAGCCTGATTTATCCGCTCTCGACAAGAATTACGAAAAAGATTTGACTGCCAAATTTGGAGAAATAGACAGCAAATATAATAGTATAATTCTTGCCGAGATTAACCGTTATATGGCAGACGTTTCTGCTAAAAGACAAGAAAAATATGATTTGCAACTTGACGAATACAAAACAGAGCTTGGCGATAGACTTGATTCCGACGTTACAAATAATTCTGATAAAGACGTATACAGGACATACCAAAGCGAGATTACTCAACTTATCGCGCCGATTGAAAACGAAAGGAAGAAACGGCTTGACTCAATTCGTGCCAAAATAGACCAAATCAGACGCTTAAAATTGTCTTCCGCCGAAAAAGACAAACAGATTGAAGCTTTACACGGTGAAGAATCGGCATTAAACGACGGATACGACAAGCGTATAGAAACAGCGAAGACGCAGATTTCTTTGCGCGACTTTTATATTCGTCGCAATACGGCACTTATCGAGAAAAAGCAAAAAAGTTTGGCAATACGCTGTCAGGAAGAACTGGATAGACTTAAAAAGGAAAAGAAAAATCAATTAGAATTTCAATATGCAGAGAGTATTGATTCCGAGAAAAACGAAATAAAGAATGTTTTACTTCAAAAATTAAACGAAGATAAGGCTGATAAAATCGAAAATGAAACGATACGCCGTTATCAGATTTACTTCCGTCCGCAAGATATCACGGACAAAGTAAAAGAAATCGAAAAGCAAATCGAGGAAATTGCGCCAAAATATCTTACCTACGATAATCGTGCGGAAAAAGCAAAAATAGACAGGCAAGAAAAGGCGTTGACTTCAATTTTGGGCGGATACGTTAAGAATCCGTTCTTGCCGACGTATCTTTTTTCGCCCGAAACGCTTGCGCAGTCTTCCGTAGAAGAGATAAAAGATCCCGAGTGGTGTCTTGAAAGTTTGAACGATCGTCAAAAACTTGCAGTAAAACGCGCGCTTCAAAGCGAAAGTATATTCTTGTTGCAAGGTCCTCCGGGAACGGGGAAAACACAGGTTATAGCCGAAATTACGGCGCAACTGACGAAACGCGGTAAGAAAGTTTTAATATCTTCCGAAACACATAAGGCAATCGATAACGTATTTGACAGATTACCTAAAATCCCCGAAATACGTCCGCTTCGTCTTATTCCGTCGCAAAACGGTAAAGAAACGAATTACAGTCCCGAAAGGCTTGTAGACAATTTCTATCTCAATATTTGCGGAAACCTTGAAAAACAAGTAGCAAGATACGACAATTACAAAGAAACGAGAGAAGAATTCGATTCGACGATGAAATCTCTTCGCCTCGATTACGATCGCCTTTTGAAATTGCAACGGGAGAATGCAGATACGGAAAGAAAGCGGAACAATTTGCTTTCAGAAATAAACCGTTTAACCGGAGAAAACGAAGTTTTAAGAGAAAAACTTCTTGCCGCAAAAGAAGATACCGAAAAGTATACGAGAACGCTTAAATACGTCGAATCGTATCGTTTTTCGGGCGAAGGCGCAGATAGCAACGTATTGGATAAATTCGCCGAACAAGTAGAACGCCTGTTAAAGTGCTTTGCTTGTTTTGAAGAGGTAACGCTCGATAAGGTTGCCGAGCTTGTTAATGCCGATATTCAGGCAATAAACAAAGAATTAGAGCGTTTTTTGAGCGAAGACGCAATTGTGGAGTTAAAAAATCGCCAGCATGCTTTGCGAAACGTTTTGAGCGGTTTGCGAGATCCCGATACGGACGAAGCACCGAATGAAGGAGATTTTAATTACGAAGAGTATAAAAAGAATCAAAGCGAGTTGATTGCCGTAGGCAAAAAGATTAAAGAATACGAAAATAATTCGGAGTTCGATATTGCCGGAAGCGTGATTTACTCTCTCGTCCCCGGCATTACGGGTGCAAAAGAAATATTGAAGCAATTGCCTTCCGAACTTGCGCAATTCAAGGCAAAACTTGCCGATATTGTAAACGAGCAGAGAAATATAATCGAATCCGCAATCAACGGCAATATAGACAACGAAAACGCTATATCCGATGAAATAAACGAACTAAAAATCCAAATAAGCGAGAAAAAACGTTTATACGAAAAACTCGGAGAAAACCCCGATATTGAAGAATATGGTGAGTTAAATTCCGTGCTGAAACAAAAGATTACGAGATTTTTCCGCGATTTCGGAATTGTCAGGGAATACGATTCGGACAATCTTGAAACGGCTTTCGACATTATCAGCGACGAGTGGAATAAACTCGAAACAGAGTATAATGCTTCGTCTTCCGAAAACAAAATAAAAATTCCGATGTATAAGGATATCGTCAAATACTTGTCACAGGAAGATATTTTAGAGGAAGACAGAGCCGCATATACGAGAGAACTTTACAATTCGGCGAATGTTTTCGGTATCACCTGCACAAGCCGCGACAGATTCACGCCGTCGCAACTTGCCGAACTCGGTAAATATGGAATCGAATCGGTAGATATCAGAACGCAAGGCATAGACGTTGTAATCGTAGACGAAGTGTCAAAGTCGTCTTTTCTCGATTTGCTGATACCTATTTTATACGGCAAGACGGTTATTCTCGTCGGCGACCATCGTCAACTTCCGCCTATGTACGATTTGCGGCATATGCGGGGAGATGATTTCGACGGACTCGACGAAGAAAAAATCACAAAGGAAATCAACGACGGATATACAAAGTTATATGAAGAATGTTTCTTCAAAACGCTGTATGAGAAAGTTCCGAGCGATTTCAGAGTAATGCTTAATAAGCAATACCGTTGCCACAGCCACATTATGGAAGTGTTCAATCATTTCTACGGCGGTAACGGTAAAGGGCTTGTTGTAGGTAAAAAACAACAAGACGACGAAAAAGAGCATAATCTTACCGTAAAAATCAACGGGAATACCGTTATCGATCCCAAACGGCACATATATTTTGTGGATTGCGACCAAAAGGAATCGAGCGCATTCGAAGGCAGTACCTCCAAAATCAACGAGCAGGAAGCGCAGGTTGCGATAACACTATTAAAAGAACTCGACAAAGCGGCGAAGGGACTTGTTTCCGAGCATAAAATAATCGTAGATTCGTCAAGAAAAATCGACGAAAGACCGAGCGCGGGTATCATCTGTACATACGGCGATCAGGCGGGACTAATAAAAAAGAAACGCAAAGGCTATCAATTTTCGGGCTTTTCGGGTAAACCGGACGAAAAACTTGTTATCAGCACCGTTGACGATTTCCAAGGCGATGAAAGGGATATTATTATCGTTTCGATGGTAAGAAATCCGAGCGGCGCGAGGTATGATGCGGAATTTATCAAAAAATTCGAGCGTATCAACGTTGCGTTGTCAAGAGCGAGAAAACTTCTGATTATCGTCGGCTCGAAAAAGTTTTTATCGGAAGCGGGCATAATCGACCTTCCCGATCTCGAAGGCGACCGCAGTCGCGATAAAATCAACTTCCCCGTATACAGAGAAATTATCGACACGATAAACTTCCGCGGAAGGATACTTACGGCGAAAGATATTTTAGGAGAGTAAAATGGAAGAGAAAAGTTTGTTAAAATTCACTACGGCTATTCCGTTTCCGCTACTTGTCTATAAAGTAAACGTGCGATATAACGAGGTAAGGAAGGCGTCGGGCGTTGCATATATTTTACTCGACGTAATCGAAAAAACTGCGGGTTCGGAAGACAAAATATGCGACGTGCTTCTTAAATTCGGTATTCCGAGAGATTTGCACTATATTTTCGGAAAAGAAATTTCAAATCTTATCGGTACCGAAATACTCTCTTACGACTACGATCCGTCGCATTTTATGAATCCGAAATATTTTTCGGAAATCAGAGTAAAAGACGTTTCGCTTACCGCGAAAGGCAGAAAAATGTTCCGTGAAGGCGCGATTCCCACAGGCGAAGAAAAAGTAAAGACGAAAGATATTTTTTATAGCCCCGTAACGCGGAAATTCGACGTGAGTTATTCGCTTCCTTATACCTCTCTCGATTCGTCTGTTCTTTACGAAGATATCGAAAGGTTTTTAGGGAAAACGATAGATATAAGCGGGCTTAAAGATTATATCGAAGCGAATCCGACAAAAGTGGGACTAAAAGCCGAAGAACGCGTTGTCGAAGTTGAAATACCCGAGGTCGGAGAAGAAAAACAAGTCAGAAAAGAGGACGGAACGCAAGTTATAATAAACAAAAGCGGCGTTGTATTTTCGTTCGATACGTCGGACGAAACCGCTTATTTCAACAAGTGGTATTCATCCGCATTTATGACGAAATGTTTGCTTGCCAAAGAAAAGTATAAGTTTGTGGACGCGCTTAAAAATGCGGTAGACGTGCCGACGGTGTTACTTTCCGAACTTACCGATATCGTGGGTGCATATATCCCGAACGATGTATTCAGACAGGCGAAACGACCTTGCAAAATTTTTATCGACGGCGGCAGACTTGCAACCGACAGAACGGATAACGTTTTAAGAACGGATGTAGATTTTTCGATAAAGATACTTGGCGAAATAGGCGGGAATGCCGAGTTTGCTTTGCTCGATACTTCCGCGCTTCACTACTATTCCGCCGTAAACGTAAAAATGCCTTGCAACCAGCTTGGCGATACATTTGAAATGCAGCTACTCACCGAAAGCGTTTTAGACGAAATGCGCTATAAAGAAACGGTAGAAGAAATTTTTGAGTATTACGTACAAAAAGATTTTGCCGACGATGTTGCAAAAGTGGTTTTGTTTACGGTTGCCGCATTGAAAGATTCTTCGTATTTTGATAAAACCATCAAGGCGTTGTTTAAAAATGCGAAAATCGTTGACGATAAGCTAGAAATTATATTAAAACTGAATAACGCCTTTTCTAAGAATGCCGAGTGGCAAAAATATTTCGTTTCGACGGCGAAAGAATTGTTTGAAGAGAGCGCAAGCGAGATAAAAATCGATAATGCGATTTATAAATCGTCGGTGTTGAATCCGCTCAGAAAAGCACTCGGAATGAACGATTTCGACTACGTTTCCGCCTTTGCGAAAGAAATGAAAAAAACGGAAGACGACGATATTGTTTACGAGGCACTTTTAAGCGCAGGTTTTACCGTTGACGCCGTTTTAAGTGTTGTGAACGTGGTGGCGGACTTTGCCGAGAAAATCGTAAATAACGAAGAAATTTACTCGGATTCCGATCTCGGTAACGCCTTTAACAACGTTAAACGCAATTTGTGGAAACTGAACGATATGCTCGGGATAGAGAGCCTTTCGGAGTATACGCTTAAAGACGATTATAACGAAGACGAATTTTTCGATGCTTACGCCACGCTTAATTCGGTGTTGAAATCGGTGACAAAATACGAGAAATACGCGCCTAAATCCTATGCAGCAATCAGAAAGTTTATAGAGATTTACGAGCCTATTCACGATTTGTTGTCTATTGAGCACAGCGCATCTTCTCATCCCGAAAAAATTACGAAAAAATACGTTGACGAGCAGATTGCACGCGGAAAATATAAAGACGTAATTTGCGATTTATTCGTAAAACTGCAATACGATTTAAGAGATATGCTTAACGCCGAGCCTATGACGTCTGCACACGATTTACTTCTTATGGCAAAAGATAAATGCATTCTCGACGGCAAGCAGGAATCCGCATTACATAAACTTCGTATGTGCAGAAACGGATTGCAACATCCGGAAAAGTCGCAAACACGTTTCGATAAAGAAACGATTGAAAATTGGCGCGATATAGTATTTGCCATAAAGGGGGAATGAAAATGAGTCATCAGGTACAAATAGACTACGAGGCGATAGCGATAAGATGCGAAAGCATTTGCGAAGTTGCCGAAAAGCAGATCGCCGAACTCGACCAGATACTTTCGGACATAGAAAACGGCTCGCAAAGCTTACAGAATAGTCAGACGGCGGCATTACAACAATTGATTGTAGAAGAACGAGATTCTCTCGTTAGAAAAATCGAAAATTTAAAATCGCAGGCAAAAGAAGTCGCGAAAAAAGGTGTTGTAAGCGGTGATAGCGACAGATTAAGACTGAATTCCGCCGATAACGTGGATAAAGCGGCGCAAGAGTTGCAAAATCAAGTAAACGAGTTAGCTGCTAAGAGATTAGTCGAAATGCGCGCGCTTTATCAAGGTTTACTTGAAAGCAGTATCGAAGAAAATCAAAAAAGATTGAGAGAAAAAGCAAACGGAGTCGTTACAATCCCCGCCGAGATCCAAAAGCTTCTCGATTCCATTCAGGACGAAACGGAAAGGCAGTTTACTTACCTTGCATATCTGAAAAACGATACGCTTTCGGGCGATGATCTAATCAGAGCGGGCAGAGAACTCAAAAACGAAACTTATGAATCGCGTATCGAAAAAGAGCGAGAAAAAATTCGCCGCGAACTCGAAGCCGCAAGAGTTGAAAAGACTACCATCGATAAAGTCATAACAGAGAATAAACCGCTTTCCGAAATAAGATCGGTGGCAACGGAAGAAATCGTAGGCGAAAAAATCCGTCAGAAGTCGCTGAAAATCATAATGTCGGCGATAACCGCCCGCGGATTTATCGTGGATAAAAAGAATATAAAAATAAAACGCGACACAAACGAAGTGATTTTGGTCGGACTGAAAGCAAGCGGCGAAAAAGCGGAATTCCGCGTATTTTTGGACGGTAAATTTATTTACGACTTCCGTGGATATGAAGGACAGGCTTGCCAAAAGGATATACAGCCTTTTTTGAACGATTTGGAAGAAGTTTACGGTTTACACGTTACCAAAACTCAGGAAATTTGGAGCAATCCCGATAAAATATCGTCTATGAAGTACCAAACGGTAAAAACGAACATAAATAAGAGGTGAAAATAATGGCATTACAAACAACGTTTAACAGGTTAAAACGCGAAGTCGGTATCAAAAGATGCGTAATACTCGACGGCAACGTCGGCGACGTGTATCTTAACGACAAAAAGCAAATCGTCGATCTGAAACAATACCTTACGGACATGCTCAAAGGAATGGAATACGACGATGTTTTGTATTGGGATCGTATCGACGGCATAGACGGAGACGTTTCAAGGCTTTCCGTTATCGATGAAGTCGAAGTGGAAGGCGACGCTTATTCCTTTGACGATGAAGAAGAAAACCAACCGCAAGCGGAAGAAAAAACGGGAAGCGGTCAGTTCAAAGAACCCGCCGAGATTTTCAATATCGTATTCAAAAACTTGAAGAAGCCGAATAGAAAAACTGCTTTCGTACTGAATTGGGCGGATTATCTCTTTTCAAGTGGCGGACAATTACCACCCGACGAGAGAGAACTTATCACAATGCTCGGAAAAGCGATAAAAGATAAAAAAACGGAATATTTGTCTGCGGAAGTAAACGAAAGCACGGTTATTCTCATTACGAGCAAACTGGCAATGTTCCCGATTTCTTTCTATCAGGGCAACCCCGAAGTCTCTTGTCTTACTCTTTCAAAACCCGACAGAGAAGAACGCGCTAAAATGATGGAAAAAATCGAGAGCGGATTTGACGTAAAACTCAAACCCGGAGAAACGCTTCTGACCTCGGATAAATTTAACGAATACGTCGATATGCTTGACGATTTTACCAACCGTGAAATCGTTCAGATGGCGCGCCTTTCGAGAAAAGAAGGCAAAATGCCGTTCGAGCAGTTGTACTTGCTGTTTAAGTACGGCGAAAAAGATAATCCTTGGGAAAAACTCGACTATAAGTCGGTTAAAAATATCAAAAAGATTTTAAGCGAACGTGTAGTCGGGCAGGAAGAGGCTATCGAAAAGATTGAAAAAGTCGTTGTTAAGGCTTATATGGGACTTACGGGAATACATAAATCGTCTTCTCGTTCCGCACCGAAAGGCGTGCTGTTTTTCGTCGGACCTACCGGCGTAGGTAAAACCGAACTTTCAAAGGCGCTTGCAAAATTCCTTTTCGGTGACGAACAGGCTTGTATTCGCTTCGATATGTCGGAATATGCGCAGGAAAACAGTGATCAGAAACTTATCGGCGCGCCTCCGGGATACGTCGGTTATGAAGAAGGCGGGCAACTTACTAATGCTGTAAAAGAAAAACCGTTCAGCATAATTTTGTTTGACGAAATTGAAAAAGCGGCAAAACCGAATCCGAGGATTTTGGATATTTTCCTGCAAATTCTCGAAGACGGCAGGCTTACCGATAGCAAAGGCGAAACGGTTTATTTCAGCGAAAGCGTAATTATCTTTACGTCAAATCTCGGAGCGTCCGAAGTGTCGTCTAACGGTTCTAACGAAGAAGTGGCGGAAGAGTTTATAAAAATCGTTAAAAACTATTTCGATAACGAAATCAAACGTCCCGAAATTCTCGGTCGTATCGGTTACAGCAATATCGTTCCGTTCAACTTCATCAAAGATAGAGAGTTTAGTGTAAAAATCGCGAAATCGAAACTTCGTCCCGTGCAGAAAGCAATATCCGAAAAGTATCGTATCGACCTTGAATTTGAAGACGAACTCAAATTTATAGATTACGTTCTCGGCGGAGCGGACAGCAGTAAAGGCGGTCGCGATATTCTTAACGCTATCAACGATAAATTGCTTGACGAACTTGCTATGTTTATGTTTGAAAACAAAGAAGAATTGCCGTCGATGAAAGGCTCGAAAATCGTAGTAAAAACAACGAAAGACGGGCTTGAATTTGATTTTGACAATGATTAAGTTTAACGTTGCGAGTATAAACCGTTGTACGGAAACGGAAGGTCCGCACAAAAGATTATGTATATGGTTTCAGGGTTGCGATATTCGTTGTAACGAGTGTTGCAACCCCGATTACCAGCCGTTTGTTATTCGGCATATTATGTCGCTCGACGAGATTATTTCGGTAATTAAAAAGTCGATTGACGAATTTGGAATTGAAGGTGTAACGTATTCCGGCGGAGAACCTACTTGTCAGCAGAATCTTCCGTTTTTAACCGACGAAATAAAAAAACTCGGGCTTGGCGTTATATCGTTTACGGGCAGAAAATACGAAGAAGTTTCAGACTTGCTTGCCGGCATAGATCTTGTGCTTGACGGCGCATACGTTTTGGAAGAAAAAGAAACAAAACGGCGCTTACTCGGCTCTGAAAATCAACGCATTTTGTGTTTAACGGACAGATACAAAAACGATGTTTCTTGGTTCGATATGGATAAAAACGGTAAATCCGTGGAAGTGAATTTGTCTGACAAAATAGTGTTTAATGGAGATAAAATCTGATATACATATGGAAAGAGGGAAAATGAGATACTTATGCTTTGACATAGAGTGTTGCGACGGGCAGCATATTTGTGAGTTCGGATATGTGCTTATCGATAAGAACTTTAACGTTTTAGAAAGAGATTGCATTACGATAAATCCGGAACATAAATTTAAACTAACAGGCAGAGAACACGAAAGCGACATTACTCTTGCTTTCCCTGAAGAAATATATTTTAATAGTCCGACGTTTGATTACTATTATGACAGGATAAGAAGTCTATTGACTTTGAAAAATTGTCAAATTATCGGGTTTTCTTTGACAAACGACGCGGGATTTTTGGCAACCGCTTACGAGATATACAATAAAGAGCCGATTCCGTTTACTTATATCGATTTTCAAAAACTATATCAAGGCTACGTTAAGTCAAAAAATCGTGTTTCGGTTGAAAGCATAGTAAAGGAATTAGAAATTACCGACGTACAACTACATAAAAGCGATGATGATTCGTGGGCTATAGTAAGAGCATTACAGGTGATTTCCAAAAAAGAATGTCTATCTCTTCCCGAAACAATTTCTATGCTCAAAAAACGGAATAATAATTATCAAGCCGAAAAAGCCAAAGAGCATAATCTTTCGTTGTTGGAAAAGGTCAACAGCGGAAATGAAAAAGCCCGGCGTGAATTCTTGAAAAATTTTATTAAAAAAAAGAAGCTTTCGGAAAACCCAAAGGATGATGTGTTTTTCGGGAAAAGCGTTTGTATCAGTTATGTTTTTCAGCACGAATGTTTTAACGAGTTTTTGGCTTTGATTGACCGGATTTATTTTTATGGGGCAACTTATACGGGAAAAGCAAGCGACTGTGATATTTTTATCGACTACGGTAACGATGATAAAAAAGAGATTCGTTATAGCAGTGCAAAACAGGCAACCGCAGATGGGCATCCTATTCTTTTTATGTCGCTCGAGGAAGCGTTGACTGCGTTGAAATTGAATAAGGCCGATTTGTCGAAAACAGATTATATAAATCAAAATACCGGTTGTAGAAAGAAATGGCGTTCATATATTGATAAAACGAATATTCAGACTACAATAGGAGATATAATTAAAGCCAAGGGATTAAGTTTTGAAGCGGAGAAGGACGAATGGGAAAGACGGTAATTTACCAAAAAATGCGCGAACTTGAAGTTATAATACACTATCATTTTAACGATATCGCGTGGCTTTCAAAGGCAATGAGATCGGAAAAAATAGAAGTTTCCGGAGAGGGAAAGAACCATAGCGAATACACTAACGACGGGCTTGCAACAATCGGCGATACCGTGTTGAAATCCGTTATTGCCGATTATCTCTATCGGAAAGGAATAACTACAAAAGGCGAAATTACACAGATAAAAAGCAAACTTGAAAACAATGAAATTATGCATAATATTATGCTGAAATGCGGTTTAATCGGATATGCATACAATGCAAAACACTTCCAATCAGATGCAGGTGTTCCCGATCACGAAAAAGTTGTGAACAAAGGACACGATCCTTATATCGAAGCGATTGTCGGCGCGGTGTTTTACGATTCAAATTACGACACGACAAAGCGTTGGATATTAAAATGGCTTTTACCGCTTCTGATAAATGAATCGGAATGCGGCATTAACTAAAATTACTTATTATAAAAACATATAAAATTATTTATGGTCGATGGCAAACAGTCATCGGCTTTTTTGTGTCTTTTTTTGATTAAGTATAAGATTTTCAATACAGATAAAGAAAACATATAAAAATTTTTGTGAAATACCCCGACAAACGGCTCGTAACTTTCCAATTATAGTGAGGGGGTAAAAAACTTTTGCAAAACACCCCTACAAAACGTCTTACTAATGTCCATATATGATAGAGAAATAATTTGTCTTTCGTGGACTCGTAAGAAAAAAATGGCGAAGAAAAGAAAAAGAAGGAGGCAGAAAAATGAAGTCGGATACAAGTTGAAAATGTATTTTTAAGAGCGTTTTTCAATGTATATCGTAGAGAAAAACTTTGGAAGCAAATGCGAAGTAAAACAGAAGGCTTATGAGCAAAGTGTAGCCCACTATACTTCGCAGGCGAAGTTGTGGGCTCTGCGAGGCTGTGAATCCACTAATAAAACAGTCCGCAGAGGAAATTCTACACACTTTGCTCAACGATTACAAAAAACAAATTTCAGGAGGAAAATCATCATTTCATATTTAGTGTGTCATATGGAGAAATACCATAAACAAGACGTCGCGCCTATCGAAAAGGAAAACGAACGGGACGAGAATTACGAAGCGTCAAATCCACAGATAGACAGCGAGCGGACGAGAAACAATTATCGCTTTACGCCATATTTCGGTAAGACTTATACGGAGTTCATAAACGGCAGAATAAAAGAGTTAGGCTTATCCCCACGCAAAGACGCGGTGGTAATGAATTCTTTCGTCGTGGGCTCGGATAAACAATTTTTCGACGGTTTATCTAAGGTAGAACGGTATAACTTTTTCTCGGACTGTTATAAATTCTTTGCAGAAAGATACGGCGAAGAAAACGTTATCGCAGCGGTAGTACATAACGACGAAACAACGCCGCATATGCACTTAAACCTGATGCCCGTAACGAAAGACGGCAGACTTTGCAGTAAACAACTTTTCGATAAACCGCAGTTGCAACAGTTACAAACGGATTTTTACGAAGCAGTCGGAAAGAAATACGGCTTAGAGCGAGGAGAAGAAGGCAGTCAGAAAAAACACCTTTCTACCGCCGAGTTTAAAGCGAAAAAGATAATCGAGCAAGCCGAAGCCATACGGGAAGAAAATCAAGTTTACGCAGACGCTATAACCGAGGCAAAAAGTGGGAATATTCCGAGAAAACGCGGAAAGTTACAAGAACAAGTAATCGCTTTAACGGCAAACAACGCCGATCTTTCAAAGCGGCTTACGAAATCTATGGACGAAGCATTATTATATGCACAAAAATCGGAAGCGTTGCAAAAGGAAAAGGAGAACAATTCCCATTATACAAACGTTGGCAAAGAACTTGCAAGAACGAATCCGACGGAATATAGACGTATAGTCCACGGAAAGCCGAAAACAATCGGTAGCTTTTTCGATTCCGTTCTTTCGCTCTTTACGCCCGACGTCGTTCGGCAAGTCCCGCGCTTACAACAAATAGAAGCGGAAATCGAAGAAGAACGCAAAAAACAAGAAAAACAGAGCAAAAACAATAATCATAAGTAAAATTTAAGGCGGCTTTTACTCTCCGTTCACATAAAAAAGCTTGACTCTGAGCGCAGAAAACAGTAAAATATAATCGTCGTATAGATACGATGATATATTTACGGAGGGTTCAGGGATGAAACCGAGAAGCGAAAGAGATAAAAGATACGAAGAAAAGCATAAGAACGAGAGAAAAGCCAAGAACGTTATATGGGGAACGAGTATGCCGAGAGAAACGGCAGAAGAAATAGCTGCATTTTTGAAAAAACACGGTTATACGAAAGTTAAACTCATAGAAGAAGGATATAAGTCGCTGTTGGAGCAGGCGGGAGAAATAAATACCGACCTTGCGAAGATAACGGACGGCTTAAAGAAAGAAAAAAACAACAATAAAACGTAATAAAACTAAAATATCGAACAGGAGGATTTTTGTGTTTATGGAGAGAGAACATAGTATCCATCCGAAGAGAGAACATAGTATCCGCACAATAAAGTTAAGGAGATTTGCAAAATAGAGAAACAAATAAGGTAACGGATAAAAACAAGGTAAGGGCAAGGAAAAACGAAACGTTGTATATCGTAAGCACGGAATCGATGCAATGCGCACGAGAAACTGCTTACGAAATATTAGAGCGTTTGGTAATGAAAAAATTTACAAGTCTGACGGAAGAACGGCTTGGGGATGGTAAGTTACGGACTTGCTGTTTGGAATCTGACGGAGGTAAACAGATATGTTAGAATTACAAACGGCAAATAAAAATAAAAGAACAAAAAACGGAGGAGGTGACGGAATAACCGCGCTTTATTGCAGGCTCAGCGTAGACGATAACGGTACCGAGGGCGAAAGCAACAGCATCAAAAATCAGAGAGATATTCTCGGGCGGTATGCGAAACAACACGGATACCGAAATATTGAATATTATATCGACGACGGTTATAGCGGAACGAATTTCAATCGTCCGGATTTTCAGAGAATGATGTCCGACGTAGACGAAGGGAAAGTGAAAACGATAATCGTAAAAGATATGTCGAGGCTCGGAAGGGATTATCTGAAAGTCGGCTATCTTACGGAATTTACGTTTGCCGAAAAAGATATTCATTTTATAGCGATAAACGATAACGTGGATAGCGAAAACGGCTCGGATAACGAATTGATACCGTTCAAAAATGTTTTCAACGAATGGCTTGCGAGAGATACGAGCAAAAAAATACGCGCGGTGATAAGGAATAAAGGCGAATCGGGAAAACCTCTGACGAACACGCCGCCGCTCGGATATATGAAAGATCCGAACGACAAAAACAAGTGGCTGATAGACGAAAGGTGCGCGCCTACAATCCGGGAGATATTCAGACTATGCGTAAACGGCTATAACGCGCTTGCGATAGCGAAAATACTGACCGAAAAGGGCTACGACACCCCGAAAGCGTTTTATCTGAAACAGGGCAGGAATATGTATCGGAACGACACGACCGAACCGTATTTATGGCACAGAAGCACGGTTTATAAAATCTTGCGTAACCCGAATTATATCGGACATCTCGTAAATTTCAAAACGACGAGGAAATCGTATAAGAACAAACGGTTTGTCTATCGCGATCCGTCGGAATGGAAGATAATCGAAAATCATCACGAGGCGATTGTCGATAAGGAAACATTTGATCTGGCGCAGAAGTTGACGCAGGTGAAAAGGGTTGTAAAAAATCACTTTGACGATATCAATATTTTCGCCGGATTGTTATATTGTGCCGATTGCGGATTTCCTATCACTTTAAGACGTGTTGCAAAAAACAGGAACTATGATTTTTACGCTTGCTCAAAATACAACAGACGGACGAAGATTCAGTGTACGGCGCATTCGATTCTGAAGAGGGTGCTGAACGAATTGGTTCTGGAAGATATCAAACGGGTGCTGAACGAAGTGAAAACGCACGAATCGGAGTTTATCGAAAAGTATCGTAAATGTTCGGTAAAAGAAATGCGGAGCGTGCGGCTCTCGGCGCAAACGAAAATTACCAAAGCGGAAAATCGTATAAAAACGCTTGACGATATTATCGCAAACCTGTATGAAGACAACGTAACCGGTAAAATTTCGGACGAACGCTTTGATTCGCTGGCGAAAAAATACGAGGCGGAACAAACGGCGTTAAAGAGCGAAATCGTTGAGTTGAAAAAGGCATTAGACGTTGTAAACGACGAAGAGAGCAATATTCGGGAGTTTCTGAAGGTTGTCAACAGTTATACGGAAATCGAAGAACTTACTCCCGAAATACTGAATAATTTCATCGACAGGATTTATATAGGCGAGAAGTATTCCGACGGAAGCGCACACAAACAGGAAATCAGGATTATTTATAAATTTATCGGTGCGGAAAGCACGCACGGGTATAAAGTGAAAGGAAGTCGTGTAGCCGAAATCTTTTAACGGCTGCATATTCTCCCTGTCGTTTACTAATCCGATGAATAAACGATTTAAAATAAAGGATTTATTTCTTGTTTCTGGAACGAAGACTACATCATTAGAAGATTTAAATGAAAAAGGAAAAGGTAGATATCCTTATGTAACGACTCAGTCTTCAAATAATGGTGTTGCAGGATTTTATGATTATTACACTGAAGAAGGAAATGTTTTGACTGTTGATAGTGCAGTTGCAGGTTACTGTTCATATAGAGAAGAAAAATTTTCTGCAAGTGATCATGTCGAAAAATTAACTCCGTTATTTAAAATGAATAAATTTATTGGTTTATACTTTGCTACAGTTATTAATGCAAATCAATATAGGTTTTCTTATGGTAGAAAAGCGAATCAAAAGAAAATATCAGAGTTAGAAATCGAATTACCAATTAAAATTGATGGAACACCAAATTATGATTTTATGGAAAATTACATAAAATCATTGTGGGGGAATCACACACTACATCTATTCAATACTCGAATATTGATTTGAAAATAGAAAAATGGAAAGAGTTTGAACTACAAGAATTATTTGAAATTAAATATGGTGTGAATTTAAAATTAATAAATTTAACTCAGTCTACAGGCAGTCAAGCAATTAATTTTGTTTCAAGAACTAGTGGTAATAATGGGGTTGTTGCTAAAGTTTTACCAGTTGAAGGTATCGAACCACAAGAAGCCGGATTGATTTCTGTGGCTTCTGGAGGTAGTGTATTATCAACATTTTATCAAGATGAACCATTTTATAGTGGAAGAGATTTATATATATTAAAAGAAAAAGTCCCTATGAGCAAATTAACTAAGTTATTTCTATGTACAGTATTAGAGAAAAATGCTTATAGATATGCATACGGAAGACAAGCAAATAAAACTTTGAAAAACATAATAGTTAAAGTTTCAGTTGATTCTAAAGGTGTTATAGATGATAAATATATAACTAATTTTATGAGTAAACTTCAATACTCAGATATGATTTAATAAACAAGGAGTAATATATGGAATATACAAAGACAAATTATAATGGACCAGTAATTTATATCTTAACTAATCCAGCTTTTCCTGAATTGGTTAAAATTGGTTATACAACTAATGTTGATGAAAGACTAAAAAATTGAATAATAGCGAAGGATTACCATATTCTTTTAGATTATACGCATACTATAAAGTTAATAAAAGTTTATCTGATATTAAATTGCATAACATTATTGATAAACTAAATCCTCAGTTAAGAACAATTGAAAATATTAATGGTAAAGAAAGAAAAAGAGAATTTTATGCAATGTCAGCAGAAGAAGCTTATAATATTTTGGAAGCAATTGCTCAAATTAATGGATTGGAAGAAAACTTAATAAGATGTGTTAAAACAAAACAACAAGAGATGGAAGAAAATCTTGCGAATGAAATAAAAGAATATTCAGAAGACATGTTTACAAAGAATTATCCTATTATTTCAAATGTGTATGAAAATTTAAAAAATGAGATTTTAAAATTAAAAGATGTATATATAGAACCAAAGAAAAAATACATAGCATTTAAACACAAAACTAATGTATGTGATGTTGTATTAAGAAAAGATAGAGTAGTTGTTTTTATCAATCTACCTATTGGTTCATTAGATGATTCTAAGACATTATGTGAAGATGTAACATATAAAGGGCATTGGGGAAATGGTGATTATTGTTTAAATATTCATAGTGATGAAGAGATTTCTTATGCAATGACTTTGATTAAGCAATCCTACGAGATTAATTAACTGTAAAAAGTTCTAAAAATAAAAGTTTTGCGGTTATTAAACATATTAATTAAATATAAAGAAAAGATATAAAAAGTGTTACAATTTAAAAAAAATTTAAAAATTGTAACACTTTTTTAATTTTTGTGGTATACTATATGTGAGGTGAACAGCTATGCTAATTAAAAGAAATCAATACCTAGAAAATATAAGAAGATTCTATGAATCTAATTTAATTAAAGTTTTAGCTGGTGTTAGAAGATGTGGTAAAAGTGTTTTGTTAAATCAAATTAAAGAAGAGTTGATTAATGAGAAAAAAATAAGAAAAGATCATATTATATCTATCAATTTTGAGGATGTTAAATTTTCTAAAATTAAAAATTATAATAAATTAAATGATTATATCTTAAGACAAATTATTGATGATAATAAATATTATATTTTCTTAGATGAAATTCAACATGTTAAACAATTTGAAAAAGTATTAGCTTCACTTAAAGCAACAAAAAATGTATCAATCTTTGTTACTGGTAGTAACTCAAAACTATTATCAGGTAGACTTGCAAGTTTATTAGTTGGTAGATGTAAGGAATTTAAAATAATGCCTTTTACTTATAGTGAGTTTGTTAAATACTATGAAGAAAATGGATTAGAACTTCCTAAGAAGCCTTTACAAAACTTTATAAGATTTGGCGGAATGCCTCAACGTATGGATTACGATTTAGAAGAAGATATTAAAGAATATTTAAAATCAATTTATTATGGAATTATTGATAAAGATATATGTAATACTAAAGCTAAGATAAATAAAGAAACATTTATTACAATATCTAAATATATTATCAATAATTCCTCTAAAGAGTTTTCAGCATCAAGTATAGTTGAATATTATAATCAAAATAATTCGGACACAATTTATAGTGAAAATGTTTATAGATATTTAGAGAAATTAGAACAAGTTTGTTTAATAAATAGGGTCAAACGTTATGATATAGCAACTAAGAGAACTTTGAAACATATTGAAAAACAATTTGTTGTTGATAATGGATTCTTACTTGCTTGCAATGATTCTAATAAAATATTTGTAGCGCATGCTTTGGAAAATTTAGTATATAATGAATTACTATATAGAGGATATGATGTAAAGATAGGTAAAACATATAAAGGTGAAATTGACTTTGTAGCTATGAAAGATGGTAAGAAGTGCTTTATCCAAGTAGCATATTTACTATCAAGTGATGATGTTATTGAAAGAGAATTTGGAGCATTTGATTCTGTTCGTGAACCATCACCAAAGTATGTATTTAGTTTAGATGAATATGATATGTCAAAGGATGGAATCACTCATTTTAATATAGAAGAGTGGCTTTTAAATAAGGTTGATGTGACATTGTCATAAGTGTTATAAAATCAAAATAATTTTGAATTTATAACACATAATTATAACTTTTGGAAACAGGATAAGGCGTGCTTCACTTTGCATCACAAAGAGATTTCGCCATATATCTTTTAACTGGGAAACCCGGCTTAAAATTTTTAATGAAGGAGGTAAATTAGTATGAATGATAATAAAGATGAAGTAATGAATTATTCATATATTTTCGCTAAAGATATTTTTAAATATAATCAGCGAAAAGGCAAAATGGAATATTTTGATGCTAATCTTGTGTATAACACAATCTATAATAGACACTTATTATTAACTGATAATTTTCCTCACACAATGATTAAAACAATTAATGATGCTTTAAAATCAAAAGACCCTAGAGAATTAGATAAACTAGAAGCTTGAATTGATAGTTCTTTAGATTTTAATAAACTTACAGATGATGAATTAAATTATTTATTTCATAAAGTTGGTTTTTATTATAATGAATTGCTACATTATACAATTCAAGAAAAAGCAAAAGTATTTGGTGAATATATTAAAATTATGTATTTGATAGGTAATGAATTTCATAAAGATAAAAATCCTAAGACTAAAGAACTTTATGAACTTTACAATAAGAAGGAATTAGGTGAGTAGTTATGGCAAGAGTAAGGAAGAAACCTAAAGTAGAAAATATAGGTCGTAAGAATGCTGTCATCTATGCAAGATACTCATCATCATCGCAAAGTGAACAATCAATTGAAGGTCAATTAAGAGTAAATACTGAATTTGCTGAAAAGAATGGATACACAATTGTTGATACATATATTGATAGAGCCATGAGTGGTAAATCTGATGATAGACCAGCATTTCAAAAAATGGTTAAAGATTCTATTAATGGCACATTTGATTATGTAATTGTTTATAAACTTGATAGATTTTCTAGAAATAGATATGATAGTGCAATTAATAAAAAGATACTTCAAGAAAATAATGTTAAGATTATTTCTTCAATTGAAGCAATAAGTGAAACTCCAGAAGGTATTTTGTTTGAATCTATTATTGTTAGTTTTGCTGAATATTATGTAGCAGAACTATCTCAAAAGATTAGAAGAGGTATAAGAGCATCTCACATTAAAGGTCAATATACTGGTGGATCTATTACACTTGGATATGAACTTAAAGATCATAAATTATATATAGTTGAAGAAGAAGCAAATATTGTAAGAGAAATATTTACAATGTGTGCTCGTGGTATGAAATTATCTAAAATAGTTAAATATTTAAACGATAAAGGAATTAAAGCTAAAAATGGTAAACCATTTAAACTAATGACAATATCTAGAATATTAAATAATGAACATTATACAGGTATTGCTCATTATGAGGATGGAACTTATAATAATATCTATCCTAAAATAATAGATAAAAGTATATTTGAGGCATGTAGAACAAAAAATCAAATAAATAATAGAAGACCAAGACACTTTATTAATAATTATATTTTAAGTGGTAAACTATATTGTATGGAATGAGGGTTACCAATGATTGGTGAGTCTGGTACTTCAAAACAAAAAGTTCAATTTCATTACTATAAATGTACTGGTAGAAAAAGAAAACTTAATGATTGTAAGAAACATACAGTTAGACAAGATTATTTAGAAGATTTAGTAATACAAGAAATTCATAGATTTATTTTGCAAGAAAGATTTTTAAAGAATGTTTCTATTGCAATGGTTGAAGAATATAATAAATTGGTTTCAAATAATCCTGAAATTTCATTAGCAGAAAAAGAACTAAGAAGAAATGCTAATCAAATTAATAATCTATTAAACGCTATAAAAGATGGCTTATATAACGATTTAACTAAGAATGAATTAGAAAAATTACAAAAAGAAAAGCAAGATTTAGAAATAAAACTTGCTACACTTAAGAACGCTAATAACTCACCAATTGATGTTGACAAATGTTATCATTTCTTATATTCTTTATTAAAATTAGATTTAAATCTAATTGCAAATAGAAAGAAGTTAATTAACACATTTGTTAGAAAAGTGATGTTATCAGATGAAGAAATTAAGATTTTGTTTTATCCATTAAATAAACCAGGTGTTTTTAATGAATCTAATAAAAATCTAAAGGAACAAGATGATAATGGTGATACTAGTTCGTCTAGTGTCACTGTTAGTCCACCAATAGTAAACACGCCACTTTGTTGAAAGATGAAGTGGCTTTTTAAGTTTGTAGTAAATTTTAGATATATGTGTTATAATTAGATATAGCATTTAGTTAAGTAGAAAACTGAAAATAGAAATGAGACTATGAAAATTCATAGATTTAATAAAGATAGGAAGCAATATAATGAGAAAAAAAGTTTATTTTTCAGAAATCATTTTTACAAATGAATATTATATCAATGGTGTAAATATACTTGACGATAATAATGTAGAGTATCTTGGTAATATAGATATAGATTTAAAAGTTAATTTATCATTTTCAAAAATTGATAATGCAAAATTAATAAAGATTAAAGATTTGAATTTTGAAATAGTTATTGCTGAAGTAAAAGATTTTAAGATAGTATGTTACTTAAAATCAAATATGTTTTATAAAATTTGCAATCATCCAAGACATCAAGAATCTTTATATAAAAACTATAATTTATTAGAAGAATATGTAATAGATAAAATCAAAAACATTTCTTCTGATAATATAGTTTATTCTCCTGATTGTAAAACTAGAGGATATATATCTAATGAGAATGGAATAGTAAGTTTAAAATATCAAAGGCTTGAAATAGAAGATGAGGAAGGATTTTATTTTTACGAAAATGTGAATTCTGATGACTTTTGGTCTTGGGAAGATTTATCTGGTATATCATATTTCGATACTGTTGAAAGCGCAAGAAAAGAAGCGAGTTTATACTTAGCCAACTATGTATCAGAGCGTGGTAGATTTTATGAACAACCAAAGAATGTTTTATTGCAATATGAATCAACTAAATTTCAAACTTGGATATATATAATGAAATTTGGGATTATTGGTCCAATTATAATAATATTATTGTCATGTTTAATACCTATATGTGGACAAGGAAATTGGAATGTACTGTGGTTATCTGGAGGGTGGAGTTTATTTGCGATAATTTTTGCAAGTGTACTAGTATGGACAGAGTATAACCCCATCATGTATGCAATAACAGATAAAAGTATTATAGCCTATAAAGGGATATACCGTGAATGTTTGTTTGAAAATATTAAGAGTATTAAAATTAAAAGATGTTTATTTAATAAAAACAAAGGTAGTATCAAATTTAAGCTATATAAAGGATCTAGTGTTAATTACAATTTTGATAATATAGAAAATCCAGAAGAAGCATATAATATTATTAAAGAACATCTGAGTATATAAACTTTTATGATATTAGAATTTCGGATTTTGGAATTTTAAGTTGTGAAATTTAATTTTACGATTTTTCGCGTTTTCTAAAACCTTTCCGTATTAATAGTTAAAAAATCCCGTGAACTATAAAAAACATGGGATTTTTATGTATTTTCAACGTTGCGGACGCGGGTATCGTCCGGAACGGGTCAGATCCACCATAAGAAAAGCATAGGTTTGATACGAAAAGTGTCGAACCTTTTTCTTATACATTAGTAGTTGTTTTTCTATCTGTAATGTAAGAAGTTAGCCTTGTAGGAGTGCCATCAGGTACTTTTACAGGGCTTTTTTCTTTTTTAACATAACACTACAGAACGAAAGATTTTAATTGGTAACGAAATATTGTTGCATTATCACTTGAATAAGGTGGTTTTCTTTTTCAAAAAAGTCGCAGTTGAAGTACCAGCCAATTAGTTTACTTAATGAATAAGACGATTGAAGTAATAAATAGGAAGAGATTATTTTCTTTTCTTGTTTTAAATTCTTTTAGTATTATAAAATTTTATTCAATCTTCAATAATTGCTATGTAATTTTCAAGATTTGTGATATAATTCTAATAGAAAATGAAAATTTAAAGGTGAGTCTAATGAATAAAGAATGGTCGAAGTTTAATAAAGAAGTAAAAGTATTGTTAAATAGAAAGTCATCCTTTAATGAAGGCATTAAAAAACTGATAAAATTCAGAACTTTACTATTTAATGAATGGTTTAATTCTATGAAAGATTTATCAAGTGATGATTATTCAAAACAACCCCTTATTAATAGAGAAGGGTATGAATCCAAAACAATTTCTTATTCTATTTATCATGTGTTTAGGATTGAAGACATAGTCTTAAACACTTTAATTAAAAACAAACAGCAAATCTTTATAAGAGATAATTATCAAAGCAAAACAAATTCAGCTATTATGACTACAGGTAATGAATTAGTAAATGAAAGTATTTCTGTTTTTTCAAAAACATTGATAATAGAAGAATTATGGGATTATGCAAAAAATGTATTTAAAGAATCAAATGAATGGCTTTTATCAATTACGTATGATGATTTAAAGATAAAATACTCTAAATTGGATGAAGAAAGAATTCAATCTACGAATACAGTGGCAAAAAGTGAAAACTGGTTAATTGAGTATTGGTGCAGTAAAGATATCAAAGGGTTATTGGGTATGCCTTTTTCACGTCATTGGATTATGCATTTAGAAGCTTCATTGAGAATCAAAAACAAACTTATTGAATAAAACTTAGTTCAAAGTGTACGCAAATTGTATCAAAATAGATAGTCACACAACAGAACATTAGTCCGATTTACTGAAAGGTAAGGTGTTTTTTAAAATTTTATTGAGAAATATATATATATATGATATAATACAATTAGGTAGCGATGCTTACTTGTTTTAATTTTTTTAAAAGTAGTTTTATAAAATTCTTAAATAAGTGTCGAAAAATATTCATATTTTACTAAAAAAATTAAATAATAGTGAAGGATTACCATTACTATTTTAGATTATATACGTATTATAAAGTTAATAAAAGTTTATTTGATATAAAATTACATGATATTATGGATAAACTTAATCCGCAATTAATCACAAATTTTTAAGATATTATACATGTTATGTTGGTGAAAAATTTATTTTGGTTCTAATGATTGTAGAACTACACAAAGAAGAAAATGATGACATTAGGGCAAGTATAATTCTTATTTAAATAAAGACAAATCGTCGTAGTAAAAAAATCTTAATAAATTAACTTATTAAGATTTTTTGTTTATATTACTTGTGATAGTACTTTTCCAATTTTATTTCTAATAATCAAAGTAGCATATTGATCATAAGTGGTTTTTTCATTATTAATTAAAACCAAATTTTCTCCTTTAAAAAATTTAATAAAACTTGCTGCAGGGTAAACGCTTAATGAAGTACCACCAACAATTAGTGTATCACAATTGGATATATATAAAATAGCATCATTAATGTCATTTTCTTTTAACATTTCTTCATATAAAACAACATCAGGTTTGATATAATTATGACATTTTGGACAAATACCATAATATTTTATTAGTTCTAATTCATTATAAAAAGTATTGCATTTAAGACAATGATTTCTTTTAACACTACCATGAAGTTCTATAACATTCTTACTTCCTGCTTCTTGGTGGAGACCATCAATGTTTTGTGTAATAATTGCTTTTAATTTTCCTTGTTTCTCTAGTTTGGTTAGGGCAAGATGAGCTTGATTAGGTTTAGCTTTTGGATAAATCATTTCATTAATGTAAAAATGATAAAATTCTTCTTTATGTAAATTATAAAAAGTTCGTGAAAGAATTTCTTCAGCCCTATATTGATATTTATTTTGATTATAAAGCCCCTTTTCACTTCTAAAATCAGGTATATTACTTTCGGTGGAAACACCTGCACCACCGAAAAAGACAATATTATTAGATAATTTAATAAGTTCTTTTAATTTTTCAATAGATTCCATTATGTTCACCCTTTTTTATTATAACATAAAAACTTTATCATTAAAAGATAAAAAACAAATAATTTATGATAAAATACTTATGTAAAAATATGATGGAGAAATAGTTATAAATGTTAGAAGAACAAGTTTATAAAAAAATAATGAATAAAGTGATAATGAATAAAGAACAAGGATATGCGTTGTATTTTAAATACAAAGATTTACTAATAGAAAAAACAAATGGTTTAGAAAGCGATAAATATAGTTTTCCTATTACTTTTAATACGTGTTTTAGATTAGCATCAGTATCGAAACAATTCATTGCTTATGCTATTATCATTTTAGTAGAAGAAAAATTTCTATCGTTTTCAACGCCAATTATTGAAATTTTTAGTGATTTGCCTCAATATTTCAACAAAATTACAATTAGACAATTATTGAATCATACTTCAGGTATTTATGACTATGAAAAAATGCCTCATCAAGAAAATGATGAACAAATAAAAGATGAGCAAATTTTAGATTTTTTAAAAACAACTACTCATACTTATTTTGAACCAGGAACTAGGTATCAATATAGTAATACTGGATATATTTTATTAGGTCAAATTATTGAAAAGGTATCAAACAACAAAATTAATGATTATTTGAATAAAAAAGTTTTTACAAAAGCTAAGTTATTCAATACGTATGTAAATGATGAAGGTAAAACGATTATTCCAAATAGAGCGTATGGACATATTTTAGATAATAATCAATTGATTGTTAAAGATCAGTATTGGTGTAGTGCTACAATTGGAGATGGTGGTCTTTATTCTAATATTACTGATTTAAATAAGTGGATAGATTATTTATTAGGTGATGATTTTGATAAACTTAAAAGTACAATGTTTTTACCTAATGTGTTTGATGAGAAAACCAATTCATATTATGGATTGGGGATGAGAATTATCAATGTGAATGGATGTGATATATATTATCATTGTGGAGATACTATTGGTACGAATACATTTATTCTTTTTTCTAAGGACTTGAATCTTAGATGTATTTTTTTAACTAATCTAGGCAATATTGATACAGAGAATTTGAAAGAAAATATTATTAATTTAATTAACTAAAAAAGTATATTTCTTAAATGAAATATACTTTTTTAGTTAATATATTATTTGTTTTTAACTTTTAAAACATTATTTAAAATAATAATAAGTAAGAAAATAATAAACATTGCAATAAATAAGGATAAAAATCCTTTCCAAGCTATATTTAAAGCCTCAATTACCATATCTTTATTAAAGGACATAAAAAATATTTTCATAGGTTGCATCCTTTCTTAAATCATAAATAATGATAAGATGACACCGCCTGCAATTGCTGAGGCAACTTGTCCTGCAATATTAGCACTGGCAGCATGCATCAATAAATAATTACTTTTATCTTCTTTAATTCCCATTTGATGAACAATTCTAGATGCCATTGGGAAAGCAGAAATACCTGCAGCACCTACCATTGGATTAATTTTCTTTTTGGAAAATAGGTTAATCAGTTTGACAAAGAAAATACCACCAATTGTATCGAAAACAAAAGCAAGTAAACCAAGTCCCATAATCATAAGTGTTTCCACAGTGACAAATTTATCAGCTTTCATAGTAAATGAGATAGTTATGCCTAGTAATAATGTAATAAGATTTGTTAAAGTGTCACTTGCACTTTTAGATAGACTATCTAAGACTCCACATTCTTTAATCAAATTACCAAACATTAAAAAACCCACAAGTGATACAGATTCTGGCGCTAAAAGGCCTGAAACAATGGTAATAGCAATTGGAAAGATAATTTTAGTTCCTTTAGAAACACTTTTGGGATTATATTCCATTTTTATAAGACGCTCACGTTTTGATGTACAAAGTTTAATTACTAAGGGTTGTACTAAAGGTACAAGAGCCATATAGCAATAGGCAGCAACTGTTATTGCTCCTAAATAGTTAGTACCTAATTTTTGAGATACCAAAATGGAAGTTGGTCCATCAGCAGCTCCAATAATACCAATACATGCTGCATCTTTAATATCAAACCCTAGAAGGGTAGCAAAAATGATTATTACAAAGATTCCAGCTTGAGCAGCAGCCCCAATAAAAATTAACTTGGGATTAGAAAGTAAAGGACCAAAATCAAGCATTGAACCAATACCAATGAATAAAAGTAAAGGCATAATTTCACTTGCTTCAATACCTACTTTAAATAACCATTCAATTGCGCCAGATTCACCAATAGCACCGCTATAAGGAATATTAACAATAATGGCGCCTAATCCCATTGGTAATAAAAGAGCCGGCTCTAGTTTCTTTTTAATTGCTAAAAAGATTAAAACAAATCCTACAATGTACATTACAATTTGTTCAATCGTAATACTTTTTATTCCTTCTAATAAAAAATCCATCTTAGACCTCCTTATCATTTAGATTTTAAAGGTCTTGCAAATCATTACTGACTACTATATCCGGAAAAGACTTTTCTTTTCGTGCTGACGAATATAATATTAGAGCTACTCCCCTTTTTTAGAAGTAAAATAAAAAAGTAAATTATATAATCATTCATATAATTACTTGCGTTTTTAAAAACTAAAATATTTAGTAATTAATAACTTGAACTATTATACTATAAATTATAAAATAAATCACAGAATTTGATAAAAAATTGTAAAATTATTTTTATTATAGTCAATGATTTTAGCTTTTTTTAATTTACTCAAAGTAGCACAAAGAGCACTTCTGTCAACAGCTAAATAATCTGCCAATTCTTGTCTGTTAAAAGGAATATTGAAAGTATTAGATTTATATGTTTTACTACAATTAGATAGGTATGATAAAACTTTATCTTGAATTGTCCGTTTAGACATATGTTCAATTTTATTGATTAGAGAAATATTTTTATTTGATAATACCATTACTGCATTTTTCATAAGTTGTGTATGATAGTGGCAATTTTTTGAACAAGGATTAAAAATCTTTTTGATATCTATAAATAGAATTTTACAATCGCTCATAGCAATAAGAGAAATAGGATATGTTTGATGATTAGAATAGGCATAAGCAATACCAAATAGATTATTTTTTTCAAGATAACTAATAATTGATCTATTGCCCCAATAATCATCTTCAACTACGCAAACCGAACCTTCTTTAATAATTAAAATATGTTTGATTTCATCACCATAATTTATAATATAATTACCTTTTTTAAAAGATTTTTCTGATATATTAAAACAATGAAATATAGAATATTGTTCATAATCCTTTAAACCAGTAAATAATGGGCAATCATTGATTTCATAAATATTTTTCATAACTTCACCTTTTGTTGCAAAAACAACATACTTTCTAATAATATTATAGTATAATTAATACAGAAAGTAAAATATTAAGAAAATAAAGGAGAAGAAAAATGAAATTTTATTATTGTAAACATTGTAAAAATATTGTTGCTTTTGTTAAAGAAGTAAATCCTAATATTGTATGTTGTAATGATGTAATGGTAGAATTGGTTCCTGGGAGTGTAGATGCTACCCATGAAAAACATATACCTGTTGTTAATGTAAACGAAAATAAGGTAACAGTCTCAATTGGTAGTGTTGAACATCCAATGCAAAATGAACATTATATTGAATGGATTATTCTTGAAACTACTAAAGGAGTTTATCGTAAGAATTTAAATCCTGGTGAAAAACCGGTAGCAACGTTTGTTCTTGAAGATGGTGAAAAGGTTCTTTCTACCTATGAGTATTGTAATTTACATGGTTTATGGGTGAAATAAAATGATAGATGTAAAAGTAATTAATGGTGAAATTGAAGAACAAGAAAAGTTTGCTTATATTAAAAGAGGTATTGAAAAATATGGGGAAGAAAATTTGCTTAGTATTGATGTGGAATTAGATGGGGAATATGTAAATTTATCTTATCATATTAAAAATGTACCTTTTCAAAGAATTAGAAGAATTACTGGTTATTTAGTAGGAACTCTTGATCGTTTTAATGATGCTAAAAAAGAAGAAGTAGAAAATAGAGTTAAGCATATGTGTGCAAAATAAAATGGATATAGATTACTATATCCATTTTCTGTTAAAAAATATTAAAATTAAAGAATTGACAACCATTTTAGTATTTAGTATAATTAAATTGTATAGGAAAACATATGAATATATGGAGGTAGCAATGAACAAATACTTTAAAATGGCAATTTTACTATTATTTATTTTTGGTTTTAGTTTTTTTGTTTCATGTAATAAGGATAAACCAAGCGATGATGATGGAAATACACCAACTGAAAAAAAGGAATATCTATTAGTGTATGATACAACCTTTGGTTCTTTTTCTGATGGTAAAACATATTTAGAACAAAAATATGAAGAAGGTACGAAGGTTCAATTAATTCAAGATGAACCAATAAGAGATGGTTATGAATTTGCAGGATGGATAAATCAAGAAACCAAAGAACAAGTAAGTAATCCTTTTACAATTAATAAGGATACTGTTTTAGAAGCAAATTGGGTTTTAAAAAAAGTTAAAATAACCTATGATGCAATGGCGGGAAATTTTGAAGATGGTAGTTATCAAAAAGTAATATATGTTGAACAAAATTCACCTTTTGAGTATTTAGAAATTCCTACAAATGGTAGTAGATTATTTAATGGTTGGTATGATTATGAAACAGGTAATTATGTGGAAGAAGGAACTATTGTTACTCAAGATTTAACAGTAAATGCAAAATATCGCAATCCAGGAGAACAATATAATGTAAATTATATTATAAATGGAGGAACTCAAGATTTACCTTTAGTGGATACATATTATAATCAAATAATCTATCGCCTTTCTGTTCCAACAAAAGAAGGATTTGAATTTTTAGGTTGGTATAAAAGTAGTGATTTTTCTGGTGAACCCATAAAATATCAAACTGAAGATTGTACTGGAGACCAAACATATTATGCTAAATGGGAAATTGTTGATGCAAATTATGCAGAGGTAATTTTGGATGAAATCCTACCACTAGAGATTGATAAAGATATCAATTTACCGGTTGAATATCAAGGGGCGTCATTATATTGGAGTTCTTCTAATTATGACATAATGACCGCAAGAGGTAAAATTAATCAAACTCACCGAAATGAGGCTGTAACAATTAGTGTGGAAATGACGATTAATGATGAATTATATAAATTTGAAAGAGATGTTGTAGTGAAAGCAATTGCATTTGATGAATTAATAAATCCAGTAGCTGGTTATTTTTATCGAACGAATGTTGTTACTAAGTCTGAGGCTTTAATGAATAATTTAGATATCGTTTATTATGCTTTTGCTAATGTATCTAGTAATGGTGCTGTGTCAATTGAAGGGGTAGTTAATTTTAATAAATTAATGGAAGAAGCTAATTATTTAAGACAAAATGGAATAAGAATAGTCTTATCGATTGCAGGAGGTGCTGATAATTTCTCAAGTGCCTGTCGCAATATTGGTTATGCTAAATTAGCTGATAATATAATTGAATTAATCAAAGAATATCATTTAGATGGTGTTGATATTGACTGGGAATTTCCAACTGATGAAACTGATAGAAATAATATGGCAATGCTTTGCCAAAGTTTAAGAAAAAAATTAACATTATTAGAAGACGGAAATGGGTCTTCATATTTAGTTACAGCTGCGATACCTTCTCATCAATCATATCTTAAATTTAATTTTAAATTGTTAAATGAAAGTTTAGACTATGTAAATATGATGTCATATGATATGAATTTAGCGGGTAGAGCAACTCATCTATGTCCACTTTTTAAAGCAAATAATGATGGTAATATAGGTTATGGCATAGATCAAGGAGTGAAATGGTTTACTGATGCTGGACTTGATAAAGATAAGATTATTATTGGAGCAGCTTTTTATGGTAAAGCTTATAAAGTTACTGGACAATCTTTAGGTTCAAAATATCCTGGACTTGGAGCTATGGCAGAGTTGTATCATATGCAATATCAAAGTGGAACGGTAACCTATTCTTATATATATGACAATATTTTACCAAATAGAAAATATGTAAGATATTTTGATGAAGATGCAAGAGTTCCTTATTTATATAATGAAGAAGAATCATTCTTTATTACATATGAAGATGAACAATCTTTAATTGAAAAAGTTAATTATGCATATCAAGAAGGATTAGGAATTATGTTTTGGGATTATAGTTATGATACTAAAAATATTTTAACTGATACTATTTGTAATCGAATGCAAGAATTAAGGGGATAATGAGAAAGTACTATATCAATTTTTGGTATAGTACTTTCTCATTTATATTATATGATAATACTTAAAAATAGTTAAATAATTGATATTTATACTTTAAATATGATAAAATAAGATATTGTAGAGGTTAAAATATATGACAAAGAAAAAATGGATTAAGGTTAGACATCAAATTGTTATAGGAACGATTAGAATTTTTATGAGACCAATTGCTTATTTTTACTTTGGCTTTCGATATAAGAGGTTTAAGAATCATAAGCAACCATATTTTATTATGCACAATCACCAAACAGTTTGGGATCAGTTTCTTATAGGACTTATTTGGAGTAATAAAACATATTTTATAATGAGCGATGATTTAACTACAATTAAATTTTTATCGCCAATTATGAAATTTTTGGTTAATCCTATACCATATAAAAAGGCATCTACTGATTTTACTATTTTAAGAACTTGCAAACAAGTGGTGCAAGAAGGTGGCTCAATTGTTATAGCAGCAGAAGGAAATAGAACATATAGTGGTAAAACCGAATACATCAATCCGACAATTGTTAAAATGATAAAATTTTTAAAAATACCAATTGCTACTATTAGAATTGAAGGTGGATATGGTATTTTTCCAAGATGGGCTAATAAAAAAAGAAAAGGACGTTTTTATGGTAGTGTTTATAAAACCTATAGTTATGAAGATTATAAAGATATGTCGGATAAAAAACTTTATGACATTTTATGTGAAGATTTATATGTTGATGAATCAACCGAAGAAGGGCCCTATAAGTCTTCACATAGTGCTGAATATTTAGAAAGGGTAATTTATAATTGCCCTAAATGTGGATTTACTACCTTTCAATCTCATAAACAAATTCTTCATTGTACAACTTGTAATATGATGCTTAGATATAATGAATATAAACAATTTGAAGGTATTAATATTGATGCACCATTTAAAAATGTCAATGAATGGTATGAATATCAAAAAATCAAATTATTTGATATGAAATTAATGAGTTATGATACAAACTATCTTTTTTTTGAAGATAAAGTTAAATTTATTGAGGTTTTATTTCGTAAATCTAAAAAAATTATTGATAAAAATGCTATAATTAAGATGTATTCAAATCGAATTGAGGTTATTTATCAAGAGAAAAAAAGTCAATTTTTATTTGATAAAATTTCTTCTTCAGGAGTATTTGGCAAAAATAAACTTAATTTTTATGTTGATAAATATATTTTACAATTTAAAGGTAATCATAGCTTTAATGCAATGAAGTATGTTAATTTATTTTATAAATATAAAATTGAAAAAGGAGATGTAAAAAATGACAAGTTTTTGGGACTCTAATATTTGGTCGCTTTTATTATTAGGTGGAATGTTATTTGCAAGTATGTTAATTGCTCATATTTTAAAAAAGAATATTACTTTTTTACAAAAATCATTGATTCCTGCATCAGTTTTAGGAGGAATTATAATTTTGATATTTACAACTATTTATAAATTGATTACTAAAAATACTTTTTTTGAGTTACCAATCTTTTCTATAACGCAAGAAGTTAACAATGTCAATATTACCTCAATGTCGGGAAGTAGTATTTTAGAAACAATTACTTATCATTGTCTTGCTATTGGATTTATATGTATGGCTCTTAGAGATGGAAAGAAGGACAAAGGGAAAAAAAGAGCAACTGAGATTTTTAATACTGGAGTTACAACTGTTAGTACCTATTTAATACAAGCAGTCCTAGGTTTAATTGTGACAATGATTGCGGTAAACTATATTTCGGGTTTAAATGCTGCTGGTGGAATTATTCTTGCTCTTGGATATGGGCAAGGTACTGGACAAGCTTTAAATTATGGTATTATATATGAAAATACTTATGGTTTTGTCGGTGGCGCTAATTTTGGATTAGCAATAGCAGCTTTAGGTTTTTTATCTGCTAGTATTGGTGGAGTTATTTATCTAAATTATTTAAGAAGAAAAGGTAAGATAAAAGTTCAAATTAGTGAAAATAGTGAAGAAATGAATTTGGAAAAAATTCAAGGAAAAAATGAAATTCCTCTAAATAGTTCAATAGATAAATTAACCATTCAAATTGCTATTGTGGTATGTATATATATTGTATCGTATTTTATTATGAAGTTATTGGGTGATATTGTTGGTGAAGGACTTCGTGCGACTATATATGGTTTTAATTTTTTAATTGGCACTTTACTAGCGGTAGGATTTAAAGGAATTCTAAAATTACTTAGAAATAAAAATATTGTAAAAAAAGACTATATAAATGATTTTATGATGAATCGTGTTGGAGGGGTTGCTTTTGATGTTATGATTGTAGCAGGAATTGCTGTAATTGATTTAGATGTTATTAAAGATTATTGGTTGATTCTTATTATTATGGGATTAATTGGTGCTTTTGCTACATTTTATTACATTTACTTTGTATCTAAAGTTTTATTTAAAGACTATAAATATGAACAATTTTTTGCAATGTATGGGATGCTTACAGGAACAGCTAGTACCGGTATAATTTTACTTCGAGAAATTGATCCCAACTTTGAAACACCAGCTTCTAATAATCTAGTTTATCAAAATTTGCCAGCAATCGTTTTTGGCTTACCAATTATGTTTTTAGCATCGTTTGCTCCACAGGGAATTAAACAAACATATATAACTTTTGGTTTAATTGTCCTTTTTCTTATCATTTTATTATTTATTTTATTTAGAGAGCAAATTTTTAAAAAAGGGAAAAAACGGATAAATAAAAATAAACAGGTTTAAACCTGTTTATTTTTTATAAGAATAGTGAAACAATTACTGTTACAATACCTGATGTCACAATTGCTACAGATGAAATAGCTCCTGCTCTAGCACTAATTTCAACAGCTTTTGAGGTTCCAACCGCATGTGATGTACCACCTAATGACATTCCAACTGTAGGTGAACGTTTAATGTGAAATAATTTTAAAATTAAAGGTCCAAATAAAGCTCCCATAATTCCAGTTAAAATAACAGCTGAGACAGTAATTCCTTTAATACCACCAAGTTTTTCAGAAATTTCTAAAGCAATAGGAGTTGTAACGGATTTTGGTATCATTGACATTATAATTTCTTGATCCAAATTAAGCATTTTACCAAATAATAAAACACTTCCAATACTTACTATAGCACCAATAATAGTTCCTACAACAATAGGTAAGAAATAATGCTTAACAATTTGAATTCGGTTAAAAACAGGAATTGCAAGACATACTGTAAGAGGTGATAAAAAAACATTAATTATTGATAAACTATCAGTATAACTATCTACACTAAATTTAGTAATTAATAAATATAAAATAATAACAATACTTGTCAAGAGTAAAGGATTCAATAAAGCAAATTTAAATCTACTATAAATCATACTAAAAATTGTATAAATAAAAAGTGTCAAAAAGATATAAAATAAAGGACTACAAAACAGACTACTCATGACTATGTGCCCTATCTTTTTGAATTTTTTCTTGAATTAGTAAAGTAAAATGAACTGATAATGAAATGGCACAAAAGGTAGTTAAAAAACTAATCATACAAAGTAATAACATTTTCCAAATATTAGGGGCAATAATATCGAAATAACTCATAATAGATACAGCAGCAGGAATAAAGAAAAAGCCCATATTATCAACAAAAAAAGAACCTACACTTGCGATTGTATCTATTTTAATAATTTTAAAATTTAGAAATAAAAATAAAATAATCATTCCAATTAATGATCCAGGAAAGAAAAAATTGAGAATCAATTTTGATAAAACCCAAGATATGATCTCACCTAATAAAGAAAAGCCTATAATTATTGCTACTTGTTTAAATATCTTCATAAAATAATCTCCTTATAAGTAATATATCATAAAATAATTCAAAGTTAATTATTATTACCTATGAAAATGTTTACTTACTTTTTATCAAAAAGTCCACATAGTGATAAAATTACTTGAGAGGGATGATAGAAAATCCATGATAAATTAATTTGAAAATTAGCAATAAAATAGATAATATTGTTTTGTTTTATATCAATAATATCAATGATATTGTAACAACCCACACACAAATCACAAAGAATAAATAAAAATAGACCAAAAGGCAACAAAATATTAGATTTAAAGACCAAAATACTTTCAACAAAATTAAATAATAAAAAAGCAAAATATTCTAATGCTAAAAAAACTAATAAATCAACGATTTTCATAAAAGTAAATAATCCAAGAATAGCAATAAAAATTACAATTCTTATTATAAAAATAATATTATGTGTTTTATTTAATTTAAAATGAATGAGTGACAAAATATATAAATAATAAAAGATTTGTACTATTATAAAAGAACTTAAGGCAATAAGATAATAGTCATCAAGCAAAACCAAAAAAGTATCAGAAATTAGGGTAAATAGTTGTGCAAAAACAATCAAATATGTATACTTGACCCTATATTTTAAAAATATAGTAGTACTAACTATAAGACCAAAAATGATAACACTGTAACATCCTAAATGATAGACAAAAATATTTGTTGTATAAAGTAAAAGATAAAATATAAATTGTAATAAAATATATAAATAAAATAAAAAGATTGTAGGTGTTTTTTTTATTTGGTCAAAAATCATATAAATCACCTCTTATTTATTATAACACAAAATATAATAATAAGAAAAAAATATTTGCATTTTTTACCATCTTATGGTATAATAAATTTCTAAGACTAGAAAGGATATGATGATAATGAAAATGATTGCTCATCGTGGTTATTCTAAATATGAATTAGAAAATACAAAAGAAGCCTTTTTAGCTGCAGCTAATAGGAGTTATTTTGGTATTGAAACAGATATTACTTTATTAAAGGATCGATCAATGGTTCTATTTCACGATGATGATTTAAAAAGATTAGCAAATAGTGATAATCTTATACGTAATATGAATTTTAAGGAGGCAATGAGGGTTGAATTAATTGCTCAAGGCACCTATCATACATATAATTATCATATTGCAACTCCATTAGAATATTTACGAATATGTAAACATTATAATAAATATCCAGTTATTGAACTTAAATGGGGATTTGATAATGAAGCTGTTGATAAATTAATGGAGTTATTATTAGAAGAAGATATGTTTGATAAAAGTATGATTATTTGTTATACGATGAGTACAATTCTTTATCTCAAAGAAAAATATCCAGAATATCATACTCAGTTTTTATTAGGCTTTTTATATAGTGAAAAAATTATTGAACAATGTTTAAAAGAAAATTTAAATATTGATTTAAGATATGATTTAATTACAAAGGAATTAGTAGATAAATTTCATGCTAAAGGTCTAGAAGTAAATGCTTGGACCGTTGATACTAAAGAAATCTATGATAAGATGGTCGAATATGGAGTAGATTATATTACGACCAATATTTTAGAATAAATATAATAGGATAAATAATATTATAAGGAGATTATAAAATGGGTTTTGTTAGAATTCCGGTTAAGGGAATGAATGATTTTTTACCAAATGAAATGTTATTAAGAGAGTATGTTATAAAAGAAATAAAAGATACTTATACAAAATTTGGATTTAATATTATTGAAACCCCATGTTTAGAACATATTGAAAACTTGTGTTCTAAACAAGGAGGGGAAAATGAAAAACTAATTTTTAAGGTTTTAAAAAGAGGAGATAAATTAGATTATAGTAATGCAAAAGATGAAAATGATTTAGTTGATATGGGATTAAGATATGATTTAACTGTTCCTTTATCTAGATATTATGCAAATAATATGGCAAAACTTTCCTCCCCATTTAAAGCCTTGCAAATTGGTAATGTATGGCGAGCCGAAAGACCCCAAAAAGGAAGATTTCGTCAGTTTATTCAATGTGATATTGATATTTTAGGTGAAAAAACAAACATTGCAGAAATAGAACTCGTTTTAGCAACCACAACTTTACTTACTAAAATTGGTTTTAATAATTTTAAAGTTCGCATTAATGACCGAAGAATTTTAAAGATGATGGCAGATTATTGTGGGTTTCCTAGTGAAGATAGTGATAAAATTTTTATCATTTTAGATAAAATTGATAAAATTGGTAAAGAGGGCGTTTTGAAAGAATTGATAAATGCTGGGTATAATAAAAATTCTGTTTATACATATATGGAGTTATTTGATGAAAAACTATTAGGTTCTAATGCAAAAAATTATTTTTCTAAAATAGGAATTAGTTGTGTTGATGAGAATATTATGAATAATTTAGATCAGATAATTGATACCGTACAAAGTGTTGCTAATCATAAATTTGAGGTTTTGTTTGACCCTACTCTTGTTAGAGGAATGTCATACTATACAGGACCGATTTTTGAAATAGAAATGATGGAACTTTCAAGTAGTGTAGCAGGAGGAGGTAGATATGATAGTATGATTGAAAAATATGCTAGCATAAGTGTTCCTGCTTGTGGATTTTCAATTGGTTTTGAAAGAATTATTGCGATATTAAAAGAAAAAAATCATAATCTTTTATTAAATACTAAGAAAAAGGTGGCTTTTGTTATAGATAAAAATATTTCGAAAGATGAACTTACAAAAGTTTTTAAAGAAGTAGCTATTTTAAGAGAAGAGCAAAATATAATAGCTTTAGTTGTCTATAAGAGTAAGAATTTCAAATTTCAAAAAGATAAACTGATAGAAGATGGTTTTGAGGAAATAATATTTAGATAATATGAAAAAACGCATAATTATTTCATGTTTTAGTATGTTAGGCGTGTTAGTTATTATTGTATTATCATATGTAATATATATATCTTGTCAATATTATCGAATTGAAGATAATAAAATATATACAGATGAAATAGATAATAATAAACAAGAAACAGTAGTAGTGGGTAAGGAATATTCAATAACTACTTATAATATTGGCTTTGGAGCTTATAATCATGATTTTTCCTTTTTTATGGATCAAGGTAAAATGCTAAATGGTAAAACAGTTAAAGGGAAACAGTCTAAAGCTGCATCAAAAGATATTGTATTAACGAATACAAGAGGTGCTATCAAAGAAATAACTAATTTGAATCCAGATTTTGCTTTTTTTCAAGAAGTTGATACTAATTCTACAAGAAGTTTTAGGGTAAATCAATTTAAAATGCTTCAGGAATCACTTACTAAAATGGCTAGTGTTCATATATCTAATTTTCATTCTGCTTATTTATTTTATCCCATTTTAGATCCACATGGACTTGTAAATAGCGGTATTGCAACTTTTTCAAAATATAAAATAGATAAAGTAATTCGAAAGTCTTTAGAAATAACAGATGCTTTTCCTAGCAAGTTTTTTGATTTAGATCGTTGTTTTAGCGCAAGTTATCTTAAGACTAATCATGATAACTATTTAGTTATTGTTAATGTTCACTTATCAGCATATGATGAAGGTGGCATTTATCGAAAAAAACAATTACAACAACTTAATTCTTTTTTAGAAACTGAATATCAAAAAGGTAACTATGTTGTTTGTGGTGGTGATTTTAATCATGATATTGCTAATAGTATGAATTTATTTGAGACTAAACAAGAAAAACCAGAATGGGTGTATGTTTTAAATAATGATGATTTAAATGAAAACTTTAATTTCGCGACAAACAATAATATTCCAACTTGTAGAAGTACAGATATACCTTATGAAAAGAATGTAAATTATACTGTTGTTTTAGATGGGTTTATTGTTTCTAAGAATATAGATGTTAGAATGATTGAGAATATTGATACAAATTTTGAATATAGTGATCATAATCCTGTATATATGAAATTTGTTTTAAAATAGTTTTTATAATTAAAGGTATTAAATTTTTAAAATAACAAATAATATAAATAATTTAAGGAGGTTAATATGAAAAAAATTAGAAATTTATTATTATTTGTTTGTTTATTAATAAGCCTTGGACTTTTTACTAGTTGTAAGAAAAAGGTTGAAACTAGTGGAACTGGTTATGGAATAGTTCACAAAAATTACGTAGGGGTTGCTAGCATAAAGGTAAAAGATGAAAAAGTGACCAGTTTATCTTTTGAAGAAGTATATCTTCCTGAAAACTGGGCACAAGTTAGTGATAGTATTGATGAAAATTTATATTTTAAGGCGACTGGTTCTCATGGTGAAGTAACGCTAGCAAAATATTTAGTAATTGGGGATAAAAACTTTACAGGAAGTGTTGATAGTAATAATGCACCAGTATATAGTGCAGATGGTATTACTGATTTAAAAACTTGGATAAATACTAGTGAAGAAAATGCAAAATGGTATGCAACTAATGTTTTAGATGGTAAGGCTAAAGTTAGTGATGCACAGTTTAAAGATGTAACATTTGATTATTATGGTAAAACAACTGGTTTTACGAAGTCTACAACTAATTATTGGCCAGCAGGTAGTGTTGGACTTGGTTGGAAAAAGAATATGGAAGAACTTGCAAATACACTGATTGGTAGTAAAATGAATTTTGATGAAACTAAAATAGTATTAGATGAGAATAGTAAAACTTGGAAATTTGATCAAATTCAGTCTAAAGCAACATTAACTGATGCCAAAGATTACTATCAAGTTGCTAAAAGAGCCTATAATTCGGCAATTCAAAAATAATTTTTAATGCCTAGAAATGGTCATTTTTTTAAAAATAAAAATATTTTTAATTTAATACTAAAAATTAACAAAATTCGACTTAACAGTTATGTATAATATAAATGCTTCTGATATTTGCTTGGGGGGGAAAATATTTGAAGCTCTTTTTTTTGTAAAAAATAAAACCTTTTCTCATATATAAATGTTGCATTATTTTGTAAAAGTGATATAATATTATCGATTAGAAAGAAGGAATTAAAATGAAATTATTTGTAACAGTATTAGTTGATGGTGAATATATGCCTAAAATATTGAAAAAATTATCTGATAATCATTTTCATGGTAGTGTTATGCCAACTCTTAGTATTAAAAAGGCACTTTTAACCAATAACATAGAACCTGTACCAATGTTTGGTGGTATTAGTAAGGTTATTGAATATGACCATTCACCAAGACCTATGGTATTTGTTGTTGTAAAACATGATGATGAAGTAAAAAAATTAGCTAGTCTTATAAACGAGGCCACTGGTGGTATTAAGGATAAAGGTTTCATGTATTCACTACCTATAGATTTTTTAGAAGGTATTGAGTAATATGACAATTATTTTAAGTATTGCAATCGCTCTTGTGGCAGGACTCATTTCTACTAGAATTGTTAAATTATTACATTTGCCTAATGTTACGGGTTATCTTGTAATAGGATTAATTATTGGACCATATTGTTTAAAACTCTTAAATGAAGATACTGTTAAGAATTTATCAATAATAGTAACGACTGCTTTAGGTTTTATTGCTTTTTCAATCGGTGGGGAATTTAAAATATCAAGTTTAAAAAAACTTGGTAAAAGTATTTTTACAATTACTTTTGCTCAAAGTTTTATGGCATTAATTTTAGTTGATATTTCTATTATTTTAGTTTTTATTTGCATGCAAAAGTATAATCAAGGCAATCTTGCATTAGCACTAGTATTAGGGGCAATTGCCACTGCTACTGCGCCTGCTGCAACCTTAATGGTTGTAAGACAATATAAAGCAAAGGGTGTTGTAACTGATACCTTACTTCCAGTAGTTGCTTTAGATGATGCCTTTGGTCTTATGTTTTTTTCTGTTTCTTTTGCGATTGCTAAAGTATTTGCAACAGGTGATAAAATTACAGTTATGAATATTTTAGTATATCCCCTTGCTGAAATAGTTTGTTCTCTTGTAATTGGTTTTGCAATAGGTAGTTTACTAGCCTTGTCAATGAAGTGGTTTAAATCAAGGGCTAATAGGTTGATTTTAATGATTACAGCGGTTTTATTAGGTGTAGGATTATGTGAATTGTTTGAAAACTTTCCATTTAGTTTATCATCACTACTAGTTTGTATGATGATTGGTGCTGCTTTTTGTAATTTTAATCAAGGCGCTTTGGGAATTATGGATGGATGTGAAAAATGGACACCACCACTGTTTATGTTATTTTTTATTTTGTCCAGTGCAGAACTAGACATAACTTTACTTGCTTCAATTGGTATTGTTGGAATCGTATATTTAGTATCAAGAAGTATTGGTAAATATTTTGGTTCTTATTTTGGTGCTAAGATTGTTCATGCTGATGATAATGTAAAAAAATATTTAGGTTTTGCATTATTGCCACAAGCTGGTGTTGCTATTGGTATGGCTCAAATGGTTTCAAATAAATTTTCAGTTATTAATCCTGATATTGCTAAACAAGTTGTAACCATTGTTCTTTGTGCTACTTTAATATATGAATTGTTTGGTCCTATTTTAACTAAGGTGGCTTTAACAAAAGCGGGAGAAATCCAAGTGGAACCAAAGAAGTTAAAACAAAAAAAAGAAGATGTGATAATTACAAATTAATAAAAACTGTCAGATGACAAGATGTCATTTGACAATTTTTATTAAAATTATAGAAAAAAGATTGATGATATGATACAATATACAAAAATTATTATAAAGGAGAAAAAATCATAAATATGAAAGAAAAGCATGTATTAGAGTTGGCCAATATTTTAGGATATAAGATAGAGAAAAAAACAATTTATGGAGTAAGTAATGGATATCATTTTTCTTTAAATCCATTGCCAAATAAGAATATACTTACTTATCAAGTATCTATATTAGTTAATAAAGTTATGACTTTAGATAATATCAAAAATATAAGGAAAGAATTACAATCAGTTGTTAGTATGAATGAAGAGCATAATGCTTTTCTTTTACAAGCACGAATTAATTTTCCTAAAGAAAATGAAAACAAAAAAAACTTTTTTGTAGGTTTTATGAATAGTCTTACCAAAGCATTACAAAAAGAAGATATTTATGAATATAATAGATGTTTATTTTGTAATGATGACAAAAGAAGTCAAGAAAAGGATTGGATGGTTATAAATAAATTGTATACGCTATCCCATAAATCATGTGCTAAAGAAGATTTATCGATTGAAGAAGACAAATCCAATAGGTTAAAAATTAGTCTATTAGGAGGAATTATTGGGGCATTTATTGGATTTATTCCTGCTCTTCTTGCTTTAATATTTACTGATTATTTTATTGGTGTGTTATACGCATTATCTCCTATTTGTGCTTATCTCGGGTATAAATTGGGCAAGGCTCCTTTAAAGTGGTACGCTACTTTATGTGTTGCTATATCATCCTTTTTGGTAACATGTATAGCTACAATATGTTTTTTAGCTATTTTAGCTAATATAGATGGTGAGAGTTTAATTAGTTATGTTAGTAACCCTGATAACAAATGTTATAATATACTATTGCAGAGTATATTATTTGATGTAATTGGAATCTTGATATCTTGGGGTTTTATTACAAGAACCAACTATCATTAAAATAAAATAGTACAAACCATTTGCCCCAAGCATTTAGTTTGTACTATTTTTTAATCTTCGATAATAATATTTCGTAACCAACGTCTAGCAATAAATTTATGACCTTCTTCGGTTGGATGGACACCATCAATCGAATAAAATGTAGGTTGATGTTTAATACAAGCACTAGCAAAAGAACCATCTAATGCAATATATTCTTGAGCATATTCTCTTGCTAAACGTCTAATTATATCAACCTTTTGCCATAATTCTTCACGCATTTTTGTAAGTTCTGGTGTAATATCAATAATAAATGGTTCAATAATAATAATGGGAACATTAAAATCATGCTTAATTTTTTCAAGAAGACATTTAAAATTATTTTCAAATTCTTCATTAGTAGTTTCAATTCCCTTAGAATAGTGATGCCAAACATCATTCATACCAATATATATAGTAACAACATCTGGTTTTACTTTTAAGACATTTTCTTCATATTGTTCTAATAAATTAATGGTTCGATTTTCATCAACACCACGATTAACAACTCTTATACGATAATTTTTAATTGCATCATTGATTCTTTCAACATAACCATGTCCTAAGTCATTAGGATTATTTAAATCTCGATCTGCACCTGTAATGCAATCTCCAAGAAATAAAATAGTACTCTTTTTCTTAATTTCCATTTTGCAACCTCACTATTTAATTATATATATTATATATAAAAATAAAAGATATTTCAAACAAAACAATCAATAAAGTAAAACGTATTCAAAATATTAGTGGTTTTGTTTTTTTAAATCATAATCATCTAAAAAATTATATTTAATTGAATCATTATGGTAACCAATAATTGTATTTAAATTGACATTATGAAAACTATTAAAAATATTTTTATCAATATCTTTATATTTTTTTCTAAGATTAGATATTAGTATTTTAATTTCCTTCCTTTTTGAAGATTCTTGATATAAATTTTCTCTTGTAAAATGACATGCACATTGCAAGAATTCTAATTCATTATATTTACACCAGTCAATAATACTTTGTTCTTTGACCAAATAAAGAGGTCTAATTAATTCCATATGATGATAATTCTTACTAATTACTTTAGGCATCATTGTTTTATATTTAGCTCCATAAAACATACTCATTAAAACCGTTTCAATTACATCATCAAAATGATGACCTAAAGCAATTTTATTGCATCCTCTTTTTTGAGCCTCACTATATAAAAATCCTCTTCGCATTCTAGCACATAAATAGCAAGGAGATTCATTAATTTTTTGTACACAATCGAAAATATTAGAATTAAAAAAATCTAAATTAAGATTTAATAAAATAGCGTTTTGTTTTATTTTTTCTAAATTTTGAGTACTATAACCAGGATTCATACATAAATAAACAAGATCAAATTTAACGTTTCCGTGTTTTTGTAATTCTTCCATACATTTTGCCAATAGCATTGAATCTTTACCTCCGGAAATACATACCGCAATTTTATCATTTTCTTCAATTAATTTATATTCATCAATTGCTCGTACAAACATTCGCCAAATTTGAGGTCTAAATTTTTTAATAATACTTTGTTCAATAATTTGATATTTTTCCATATTAACCTCATATATATCTTTATATTATTATATCTAAATAAAATATTTTTTTCAAGTAAATCATTTAATTCATTATTAAAAATAATTATTTTTAAAAAATAAAAAAAAATCATGAATAAAATGCTTATAAATATTGAAAAATATATATGAATATGTTATAATTAAATTACCTGGAGAGTTCGCATTTTCACTTATTTTTTGAGCGACCCGAACATAACACACTTAGGGAACGAGATTTTACAGGCGTTGAAGGCCTATAGATATAAAAATAGGAATCCCAATGTAAAATTGTTAGTTTACCACCTTATTTTAGATGTGGTTGCGCATCTTGTGATAACGGCTCATCTGGGTATTAATTTGGAGGAAAAATGCAAATAGAAAAATTAAAAAAAACATGTGGTTTAATATTATATATAAAAAGTATTATTCAATTAGTTGTAACAATTATTCTTTTTTTTGGTGGTATTTTTTTAATTGTTGAAGGGCAAAAAGCAAATAATAATAGTGGATTGGAAAATCAGATTGCCGCTTGTAGTTTAGTTTTGGTTTCAGTTTTAGTTACTATTATTGGAGTAGTGTCTTTCACTGTTGCAATTGTATTAGGCATATGTACAATAGTATATTTGATTCATTCTAGAAAAATTTTATATTTAAATGATTATCAAAAAAAATCAACAATTATACTTTTAGTGTTTGAAATAATATATATATTTGTTTCAACTGTAGGATTGATTGTAAGTATTATAAATATTAAAGAGGCTCTATTATGGTTTATTGTGAGTTTAATTATATTTATGCAAAGTCTAGTAACAACCATTTTATTAGTAAAGTATGTAAGAATAAATCAAATAAAGGTATAATAATTTATGTAAGGAGTTTCTCCTTACATTTTTTAATACTAATCAGTTTTAAAAGTTTTTGTTTTGTGTTAAAATAAAACTATAGAAAATACTTGGAGGTATAAAAAGATGAATTGGGATTTAACATATCATTTTAAAAATCAAGAAGAATTTGAGAAAAGTTTAGAAGAAGTGAATAAATTAGTTGAACAATTTAAAGAGTATGAAGGTAAATTATCAAATGAAGAATATTTTGTAAAATACTTTTTATTAACAAGAAAGTTTGAAAATGACGCTTCTCGAGTTTATCAATATGCATCATTGAAAAGCGATTTAAATAAAAAAGATGTAGAAAATGCCGCAAATTTGAATAGATGTAGAATGGCATTGTATGCTTTATCAGAAGTTGTATCATATGCTGAACCAGAAATAATTTCTATTGGTGAAAAAAAGGTAATGGAGTTTATTGATAGAAATCCGGAAATTGCAGAATTTCGTTTTAGTTTAGAAAAACTTTTTCGTGGAGCTAAACATGTATTAGATGCTAGTAGTGAAAAACTTTTATCATTATATGCACCTATAACATCTAGTGCTGCAGAACTTTATAGTGCACTTGCAGTAGGAGATGGCAAAAATCAAGAAGTTAAATTAAAAAATAAAAAAGTAGTAACAGTTACTCAAGGTAATTATCGTTCTTTAATTGCATCAAGTGATAATGCGACAGATAGAAAAAAAATATTTGAAGCTGTTTTTAGAACCTTTGATGAACATAAGACAACTTATGCTACTATTTATAATAATGTTTTACAAACAAATAAAGCTACTTCAAAGGCTAGAAATTATGATTCAGTTTTAGAAAGTTATTTATATAACGATAATATTCCAACAAAAGTATTTACAAATTTAATTGAAGTTGCAGGAAAATATAATAAGTCGTTAAAAAAATATATACGTCTTCGTAAAAAATATTTAGGATTAAAACAATATCATACGTATGATCGTTTTTTAGAACTTGCTCATTCTAATAAAGAATATACATATGAAGAAGCAAAGGAACTTTTCTTTAATTCTATTTCGCAATTTCCACAAGACTTTCAAGATAAGGCTCATGAAGTATTAAAGGATGGTTTTGTTGATGTTATGGAGAAAGTTGGTAAAAGAACCGGAGCATATTCATCAAGTGTTGCTAATCTTCATCCATTTATTTTACTTAATTTTGATAATACTTTAGATAGTGTATTTACGGTTGCTCATGAGGCAGGTCATTCCATTCATTCTATGTATGCAACTCAAACACAACCAACAATGTTGCAAGATTACACGATTTTTGTGGCAGAAATTGCTTCTACTTTTAATGAACATACGTTGCTTGATTATTTCTTATCTTTACCTGATGCAACAAAAGAAGAAAAAATTATGGTAATTCAAAAAGCAATTGATGAGATTATGGGTACATTTTATCGTCAAACATTATTTGCTGAATATGAATATTTAGCTAATAATGAAGTAGCTAAAGGTAATCCTATTAATCATCAAGTTTTGTCACAAATTATGATTGATTTATATAAAAAATATTATGGTTTGGATATTACAAAAGAAGGAGTTAAACAATATGTGTGGGCATATATCCCTCATTTATTTTATACACCATTTTATGTTTATCAATATGCGACATCATTTGCAGCAAGTTTTAAAATATATAAGGATGTTAAAGAAAAAGTACCAGGGGCATTTAATCGATATATTAATTTGTTAAAATCTGGTGGGTCAAAATATCCAGTTGATCAAGCAAAAGAAGCAGGGGTTGATTTTACAAAAAAGGATGCCTATATGGCAGTTGTAGAGCGAATGGATAATTTAGTAGATGAACTTGAAAAACTATTAAATGCATAATAATAAATAAAAAGGAATTAATCGAATATATTTGATTAATTCCTTTTTTGTCTACTTATCTTGACTATTTTTAATGTAGAATGAAGGGTAAACTTTATTTATTAATTTGATAGCAGGAAGTAGGGCACACATTATTGCACATACAACAACAGCTGATATAAATACGTATGGTGCGTTATAAGCAAATGCAGCAGACCAACTATATTCATAAAACATAACAGAATCAATAGAACCACAGAAAAATCTAATAACAGCAGCAATTGCAATAGAACCTACTAAAACAAAGTATGAAATAACAATATTAGATTTGTTATTTTTATTAAAATTTTTATTAATAAAATTGGCAAAAATTCCTAAAATTCCTACTGAACCATAAGCAATAAAGTACTCTAATGGAAAAAATTGAAAACCATAACCATCAATAATACAAGTAGTGATAGCATATATAATACCACCGCCAATAAAACCTTTAAACCACCCGTGCCTTAAAGCAATGATGTATAATGGTAACATTGAAAAGTTTATTGAACCTCCAGTTGCACCAAGAGGAATTTTACAAAATTGATCAAGAACGATTGCCAAACTGCATAAAATTGCTATTTCTGCAATATCGCTAATACTAAAACCAAAAGTTGCTTTTTTCATTTTTTATACCTCCTATAACAAAAAAATTCTTTGGTTTAATCCAAAGAACATTGCTAAGAATGCGTGTTAAAACACGCTATTTCCCTACGCTAGCATTACCTAGATCAGGTTTTGGGTCGTTAACTAAATAACCTCTCAGCAAATGCTCCCCATTTGGATGTTTAAATGATTTACATCAAACATCTTAATTATACTATTATTTTAAAATATATAAAGTTAATTGCATTTATAAATAAAAGCATTATAACTATTTTACGTTATAATGCTTATTTGAAAAATCTTTTAATCTACTTTTTGTTGTTCATCTACAATGGACCACCAATTAGTACCATCTTCTTTTGGAAGAACTATCCAACTAAAATCTTCTCTTTCGGAAGAATAAGGAGGATACTCTGGATGAGCATAACCAGTAATTCTAGCATCATTTAATGACCAACGTTTAATAGCAACTTGATCTGATGTATTTCCTTCAATGGTATACACATATAAATCATCAGAATAAATAACAATACCAGTATGTGACATACCACTACTTAAGAAAAATACAATGTCACCTGTTATTGGTTTATAATTGGTTGCTTTTTGATAAGATGATACATTGTTTTCTAATTTTTCAGTAAAAGTATAATCTTGTACAAAATTCATAATTCCTTGTTCAGTACACCATTTCATACCAGCATAACATCCTTGATATTTACATAAAATATCATTTGACAAACCACTATGGTACCAACACCAAGAAACAAACATTGCACACCATGGTTGTCCGTTATTGGGATACCATTCGCCATATTTTTGATAATTATTTCCTGTTTCATGAACGCCATTTTCACGAAGGGCCATATGAATAAATCTAGAAATATAATCTGCTTCAGTTTCACCTATTATTGTAATTACATAATTTATTTTTTTAGTATCATCACTTGGATTGGTTGGGTCGTAAACAGTAATTGTTACGTCTCCTTCTTTTTTAAGAGTGACAACACCTTGATCAGTTATAACAGCTGTTTTTTGATCAGAACTAATCCATTTTAATTCAGAATTTTTGCAAAGCGAATTAGCAATTTGAAATTCAAATTGTTCACCTACTTTAACAATTCCTGTTTCATCTTTACCATAAAGAATAACAAAAGAATTGGCATTAACAACACTAATTTCAATACTACTAGTAATTCTTTCATCTAATTTAGAAGTAATTGTAACAGTATCAGTACCATATTTTCTTGCGATTAATTTTTTATCATTATTAAAAGTTAAGATATCACCTTTTTCAAAGGTAATATTAAAATCATCTATTGATTCTTCTATAAGGTCATCTAAATTTCTAAAAAATATATATGTACTATCATTTAATTCCATTCTTGTTGAAGTAACATATATAGAAGGTTGTTTACTTATAACTTCAATATCAAAACTAACTTTACTTAAAGGGTCTGTTTTGAGGGTAAGTGTAATAGTAGTTAAACCAATATTGAGTCCTTCAATTAGACCATAATTATCTATTGAAATAATATTTTCTTTAGAAAATTCAATATTAAAAGCAGCCAAATCATAATAATTATTAACAATTAATCTCGTTTTAGAACCAACACTTATATAAGAGTTGTTTAAGGTAAATTCAATTATAGTAGATGGTTTTAGGGGTTCTCCTTCTGTTATTTGGCATCTTGTACAAGTTTTAGGAGCAGTAAGGGTTGCTTCCGTCCATTGATGTCCTAAGGCAACTCCTTGTGTTTCTCCACATCTTTGACAATATTTAGCTGTTGTACATGTAGCATCAATCCAATTATGACCTAAAGCATTTCCTTGTGTTTCTCCACATTTTGTACATACTTTAGCATTAAGGCAAGTAGCATCTTGCCAGATATGTTGATGTTCTTCTTTTTTATCACAACTAAAACATAAAAATAATGAAAAACTGGAAATAATAATAATAAAAAACTTAATTCTTTTCATTTATTTTCTCCTCGTTTATTATAATAAATTTTAATTTATATATATTAATTATAACAAAAAAAACTTAAAAAATCAATATAAAGATAGTTAACTTGCAAATAAAATTTAAAATATGATATAATTAATATTAGAAAGAGGGTACAAATATGAAGAAAATATTATTATTTTTTATAACCATTACTTTATTATTAATTGTAGGATGTGAAAATACAATAACTTTACCAGAATTAGATGGTAAATCAAGAGCTGAAATTGAAGAAATTATGAAGGAATATGATATCAACTATGAATTTAAGTTTTCTGATAAAATGATTACCTCTGATGATGATTTAGACAAATTTGTTAAATATAGTGGGAGTTATAAAGGAGGATCTAATTTTCCGCTTGGTAATTTTTTAACTATCTATACGACCGTTTTACCATTAAACCCATATCTTTATAAAGAACTAAAAATGGATTTTGAATGGGAAGATAAAAGTTTTATAGAAGATGGTATTGGAGAAGTGGAATTAGTTTATGCTACTGATGGTGATACAGCTACTTTTAAAGATAAAATTGCAGGTGAAACTTTTAGATTACGTTTTTTAGGAATTGATACACCTGAAACTCATGCTGGAGAAGATCCTTGGGGTCTTGATGCTTCCGAATATACAAAAAAGCGATTAGAAAATGCTACGACAATTGTATTGGAAGCAGAAGGTGCTAGAACTGAAACATATGGAAGGTATTTAGGATTTGTTTGGGTTGATGGTGAGTTACTGAATTTAGAGATAATAGAACAAGCATATAGTAATTCAACCCTTAATAAATCTAAATATAAAGATATTTTTATGGAGGCATCAATTAATTCAATGAAAACAGGTAGACGTTTTTTTGGTGAAATAGATCCCAAATATGATTATGAAAATAGAAGGTTTTATTAAAATGAAATATGATACATTAATCTTTGACTTAGATGGAACCCTTCTTAATACAATTGATGATTTAACCGATAGTTTAAATTATGCTTTAAAGAAAAATAATTTAAATGAATATAAAGTAGATGAAGTAAAATATTTTGTTGGTAGTGGCATTAAAATAATGGTTGAAAGAGCTTTAAAAGAAAATATTAGGTATTTTGATCTAGTTTATAATGATTTTTTGACACATTATTCAAAAAATAATGCTAATAAGACCTCACTTTATCCAGGGGTTTTAGAAACAATTAAAATGTTAAAACAAATGGGTATTAAGATGGCAATTGTTTCTAATAAATATCAACAAGGAGTATTAGATATTTGTATGCCCTTACTCGGTGAATATATTGATGTAATGGTGGGTGAACAAAGTGGATTAAATAAAAAGCCAAGTGCAGATATGGTTGATTATGCAATTCAAAAGCTTAATGCGGATAAATCTTTTACTGCATATGTTGGTGATAGCGATATTGATTATTTAACTTCTAAAAATGCAAAACTTGATTTTATTGGTGCAGCTTGGGGATTTAGAGGTAGACATTTTCTTGAGGAATTAAAGTCTACTTATGTGCTTGACAAATTTGAAGATCTTTTAAAGATAATTCAGTAAATATTCATAAAAAGTTTAGAAAAAAATTATTTAGTTTAACTATTCTTTTGTATAATAATATTGTATAAATAAAATAAGAATAGTGGAGTAAAATAATGAAAAGGCTTATGATTTTAGTTTTAGGATTGTCTTTAATTTTTATGGTTGGTTGTTTTCATAAACAAAATTCTAATAATGACAATTTGTGGGATAATATGGGCGGTGGACTTGAAGGCTCAAATACCGATGAATCTAAATTGTCAATAAATGATATAATTTTGCCTACTAATGTGATAAATCTTGATGTGGAAAAATTAGATGATAGTTTAGATAATGCAATTGCTATTGATTTGGATAATTTAGAAATGAATAAAGATTATTATACTTTTCAAAATGATTTGTTAACTATTACTCAAGCGGGTATTTATGAATTAAAAGGAAATTTAAATGGAGCAATACTTGTAAATGGAGACCTTGATACAACAAGAATTATTCTAAATAATGTTACAATATCAACCAAAGATAATCAGTCGTGTGCAGCTCTTACATTTAGTAAAACTAATCATTTAAGAATTTTAACAGTTTATGATAATTCAGTAAATGTTTTAAAAGATAGTATTGGTGATGATGAAAATGGAGATGGTGCCGTTATTTATTCTAAAAAATCATCATTAACAATGAATGGCAGTGGTATAATTTATTTAGAATCATTAGGAACTAATACAACATGTCTTAAAGTTAAAAAATTTTTAGATATAATTGATACAAATATCAATATTAAAGCATCCAATAATGGTATTAAAGTAGACGAAGGTATAAATATAAAAAATGCTAATATTGTTATAACGGCAAATGGTGATGGCATAAAAACTGATATGGCAGCCTCTAGTAATGAACAAGCTGAAGAGTATGCAAAAAATCCATATGCAGGTTATATATATATAAATAATAGTAATTTAGAAATTACATCAGGAGATGATGGAATTTCTAGTAATGCTTTATTATATATTGATAATCGAAGAAATGATTTAATTAAGATTATTACTAATCATGGAACTCCTGATATGATTACAGAGACATCTTCTGATAACGCTGACGGCAAGGCACTTAAAGGTTGGTGGAATTACAAAAGTAATAGGTCAAACAGAGTTTGATGTATTATCATTATATGATAATAATTATATGCTCGTAATTAAAAATGGTTGTTTTGACATCAATAGTAATGATGATGGAATTTCTTCAAGAGGGAATTTGTTAATTGTGGATGGTATAATCAATATTACATCAGGTGATGATGGAATTCATGCGGAATATCTTACTAAAATATTAGGTGGTAATATAAATATTTCTAAATCATATGAAGGTATTGAAGGAGCTTGTGTTGAAATTTATGATGGGAATATTGATATCATCAGTATTGATGATGGAATAAATGCTGCTAATGTAGATGTATTAAATTATGAATATAACATTTATATTGGTGGAGGTATGATTACAATTGATGCTAGTGGTGATGGTATTGATAGTAATGGAACTATTGAAATAGATGGCGGAACTACTATTGTTTATGGTCCAACATCTAGAAATGATGGATCGCTAGATTCTGAAAAGGGTATTTTAGTGAATGGTGGTATTTTAATTGCTTTAGGATCTAATGGAATGATTGAATCACCAGCTAGTAATTCATTGCAAGCATCAATTATTTATAATGAAAACAAAACTTTTTATAATAATCAAGAAGTAATGATTAAAAATAGTGATAATGATGTTTTATTTAAATTGAATGCTAAAAAGAATTTTCAGTCAATAGTTATTAGTATGCCAGAATTCACAATTGGCTCTATTATTACTATAGAAGTTGGTAATAGTTCAAATAGTATTACTATAAAAGATATTTTAAATAAAATTGGTAATATGATAGGACCAAGTGGTATGAATGATAAACCTATAAGACCTTAAATGTATATGAAATACGGAATATATTAGTTTTGATACTAATATATTTTTTTAATATTTAGGAGAAAATAATTTAAATTTATGATATAATAATAGTGATATAAAAATGATGTAAGGAAATGATTATATGAAAATAGTAAAGTATTTATTTTTGATTACTACAATTGCTTTAAATTGTTATTTAATCTATCATTCAACACTTCCTAGTGAGGTATCATCAAAAAAAAGTGAAGTTGTTACAGATTCTGTTGTTAATGTCATTGATAAAGTTAACCCATCTAATGATTCAATTACTTCAAAATATGAAAAAAACAGAATTCATTTATTTGTAAGGAAAATATTTGGTCATTTTGGAGCATTTATGGTATGTAGTTTCTTTGCTTTAATGACAATAATCTTTTTTTTAAAAAATAATTATTTAAGATTTGGATTAGCCTTTTTAAATGGAACTTTTTTAGCAATTTTAACTGAGTTAATTCAGTTACATACAGAAGGAAGATATGGTACGATTAAGGATGTATTCATTGATCTTGCAGGATATATTTCAATGATGATAATTATTGGTCTTATTATGGTTATAATTTATTTAGTAAGAAAGGGGAAAGGAAATTATGAAAAAAAATATATATGATTCAATTGCGAATAAGTCAAATGCCATAGGGGTTTGTGCATTAGTTGCTGATAAAAACCATATTTTAAATACGTATTGTTATGGAACAAGATCAGTAGAGGAAAAACTTTTGACGACACCTGATACTATTTATCGAATAGCCTCTATTTCGAAAGTAATTGTTGCTATTGCCGCCTTGATGTTATATGATGATGGTCTTCTTGATATATATAAAGATATTAGTGATTATTTAGGTTATAAGGTTCGTAATCCTTATTTTCCTAATGATGTAATTACTATTGAAATGTTGATGACTCAAACATCTAGTATCAATGATGGTCAAGATGATAAGTTGGGATATGATGGTGTTAATGGACCAAGTTTTTATGTTGAGTTAAAACGTCTTCTAACTGATCAAAATTATGAATATTATACTGATAAAACATATTTAAATGTTCGTCCTGGTTCAACTTTTTGTTATTCAAACTTTGGATGTGGAATTTTAGCTTGTATTGTGGAGAAAATATCAGGAATATATTTTACCGATTTTATTAAAGAAAGATTGTTTAAGCCGATGCATTTAGATGCTGGTTTTAGAATAGATGATATTGAAAAAATTGATATGGTTGCTAGTTTATACAATGAAGATCTAAAATTAGTTAGAGATAAGAATCTTTTTCAAAAAGTTGTTTTTCCTCGTTATACAATTGGCGATAATTTTAGAGGGCCTGCTGGTGGATTATTTATTAGTGCGATTGATCTTGCAAAAATAATGCAAATGTTGATGAATAATGGAATCTATGATGGAAAAAGATATTTAAAAGAAGATACTGTTAAAAATATGAAAAGTATTCATTGGAAAACAGTTTATCCACAAGGTCTTTATAAACAAAAAGGACTTCAATTATTAATATTAGATGATTATGGTGACAGATTGTATGGTCATACTGGAAATGCATACGGACTTAGAAGTTTTATGCTATTCAATGATAAATATGGATATATATTTTTATGTAATGGTGCTAAATATAAAATGATAAGAGAAGATTTTTCTTTAATTCAAGAAGAATTCTTAAAGCAGTTAATTAATGAATATTAAATTCTTATTTATAAAAAAATATTTTTAGTGAAATTGTAATCGTTTTATAAAGTTTGTTTTTTGACAAAAAACAAGTAATTTAGTAAAATTTACAAAGTGAAGAAGGTATATATATGAAAATTAAGAACATAGCAATTATTGCACATGTCGATCATGGAAAGACAACATTAGTAGATCAATTACTGCAATCAACTCAAACTTTTAGAGATAATGAATATGTAACAAATTGTGTAATGGATTCAAATGATATTGAAAAAGAGCGAGGAATTACCATTCTTGCTAAAACAACAGCGGTGCATTATAAGGATTATAAAATTAATATATTAGATACACCAGGTCATGCTGATTTTTCAGGTGAGGTGGAAAGAATTATGGGAATGGTTGATGGTGTGTTACTTGTAGTAGATGCTTATGAGGGAACAATGCCTCAAACAAGGTTTGTATTAAAAAAAGCTTTAGAGTATAATCATAAGGCTATAGTAGTTATTAATAAAATTGATAAACCATCAGCAAGACCAGCAGTCGTTATTGATCAAGTTTTAGATTTGTTTATTGATCTTGGCGCAAACGATGAACAACTAGAATTTCCCGTTGTATATACATCAGCTGTCAATGGAACATCTAGTTTATCGGAAGATATAACTACTCAATCAAAAGGAATGATTCCACTTCTAGATATGATTTTAAGAGAAATTCCAGATCCTATTTATGACTATGATGCACCTCTTCAATTTCAACCAGCATTACTTGATTACAATGATTATGTAGGTAGGATTGGTATTGGTAGAATAACAAGAGGAAAAATGCGTCTTAATGAGGTAGTTTCTTGTGTTAGAGTTGATAAAAGTATTAAAAAATTTCGCATTCAAAAAATTTATAGTTTTTTAGGACTTAAAAAAATTGAAGTTGAAGAAGCTAATGCAGGTGACATTGTTGCTATTGCAGGTCTTGATGATATATATGTTGGTGAAACAATTTGTAAAGAAGGTTTTGAAGAAGCCTTGCCTTTAATTAAAGTATCAGAACCTACAGTACAAATGAACTTTGGTACAAATACGTCACCATTTGCTGGAAAAGAAGGAAAATTCGTAACAGGAAGAAAAATTGAAGAACGACTTTTTAGAGAAACCCAAAGAGATGTTAGTTTAAAAATTAGTCGTGTAGATAATAAAGAAGAATGGATTGTATCAGGAAGAGGAGAATTACATCTATCAATTTTGATTGAAAACTTAAGAAGAGAAGGCTTTGAGTTCCAAGTTTCTAGACCAAGGGTTATTTTAAAAGAAATTAATGGTGTAGTAAATGAACCATATGAATATGTTCAGGTTGATGTTCCTGATGCATATATTGGTTCTACCATTGAAATGTTTGGCAATAGACGCGGTAATTTAGAAGGTATGAATAGTAAAGATGGACAAACAAGACTTATATATACAATTCCTTCAAAAGGATTGATTGGTTTTATGACAGATTTTTTAACTGCTACTCATGGTTATGGTATTATGAATCATACCTTTTTGGAATATCGTCCAGTTCAACCAGATGTTTTTATGGGTAGAAAACTTGGTGTTTTAGTTTCTATTAATCAAGGAATGGCTACCGCATATGCATGTGGTGGAGTAGAAGATAGAGGAGAATTATTAATTGAACCAGGAATTATGGTTTATGAAGGGATGATTGTTGGTATTTGCAATCGTGAAGAAGATTTAGCTGTTAATATTACAAGAGAAAAACAAATGACTAATCAAAGAAGTGCTACAAAAGATTCTACAACGGTTTTAAAAAAACCCAGAGTATTTAGTTTGGAAAATTATTTATCCTTTATTGATGATGATGAATTGGTTGAAGTAACACCAATTTCAATTCGTCTGAGAAAAAAGATTTTAGATACAGTTGAAAGAAAAAAATATGATAGTACAAAATTAAAAAAACATTAAAAAAACTTCTAACTAATTATTAATTTAGTTAGAAGTTTTTAATTTTAAATTACAAAACTTTTTTTAAAAAATTGTTAATTCTATCATTATCATTATTATTAAATATCTCATTAGGAGTTGCAAATTGAATAATATTGCCGTAATCCATAAAAAGAATGCGATTGCTAATATTTTTAGCAAAATTCATTTCGTGCGTAACAATAATAATAGTTTTGCCACTTGTAGCAATCTCTTTAATAATATCCAAAATATCTTTAACCATTTCGGGATCTAAAGCGCTTGTTGGTTCATCAAATAACATTACTTCGGGATTCATTGCAAGCATTCTAGCAATTGCCACTCGTTGTTTTTGACCACCAGATAAAGTATTGGGATAAGCATTCATTTTATTTTCTAAATCCACCATTTTTAATAATTCTTTAGCTTTGGCCTCAGCTTCTGTTTTGGTTAAAATTTTATGTACAATAGGAGCAAGTATAATATTTTCTAAAACTGTTTTGTGAGGAAAGAGCTCAAAATGTTGAAAAACCATACCCATTTTTAAACGAATTTTTTGTGCATTTTTATCAGTAACTAATTGATTATTATAGTAAACCTTACCACTATCAGGGCTAATTAGGTGATTTATAATTCTTAAAATTGTTGATTTACCACTTCCGGATGGACCGATAATGCTAATGATTTCTCCTTCTTTAATTTCTAGATTAATATCATTTAAAATAGTTATATTATTAAAACTTTTATATATATGTTCAAGTTTAATCATAATTCAATATCCTCATTTCAAATAATTGAAATAATTTAGAGATAATTAAAACAATTATAAAATAAATTATTCCCATAATTAAATAAGCCATAGTATATTGGAAAGTGGCAGTTGCAATTTCTTTAAATACCTTTGTTAATTCAACGGCACCAATAAAACCAACAATACTAGTTTCTTTTATTAACGAAATAAATTCATTACCAATTGAGGGGAAAGCATTTCTAATGGCTTGTGGAATAATAATTTTTTCCATAGTTTGATTATAACTTAATCCAAGACTAAGACCAGCTTCTAGTTGTCCTTTTGGGACAGCATTAATACCACCTCTTAGAATTTCAGAAACATATGCACCACTATTTAATCCATAAGCGATAATGGCAATTGTTAATTCTTGTCCTCTAACAGAAGCAAAAATAATAAAGTATATTATTAATAGCTGTACCATTAAAGGAGTACCTCTAAAAATTGACAAATAATAAGAACAAAGTTTTCTTAGAATAATCATAATAACGCTATTTGATTTTGAAAAATTTAAGATATTTATTATGGTTCCAATAATAAGTCCTATTATAAGGCCACTAATTGAAATGATAAAAGTATTTAAAAGGCCTTTTAGAATACGGGAGGTACCATTTTTTTCAATAAAAACTAATTTAAATTTATTAAAAATATTTTGATAATCAATTATTATAAAAATTAAAATCCCAACAAGAATAAAACAAATCATTACAATTTCAATTATTCTTGTTTTTTTATTGGTATTTATCATGTAATTTATTCTCCAAAATATTGTTTTAAAAGAGTTTCAAGTTGTCCATTTGTTTTGATTAATTCTAAAAAATCATTTAATGATTTAACTAAAGATTCATTTCCTTTTCTTACTCCAATAGCATATTCTTCTTCAGTTAAAGTAGTATCAAGAATTTGTAGTTCACTATAGGATTTTGTTAATTCAATAGCAGGTAATTTATCAATAATTACGGCATCAATTTGACCATTATTTAAAGCTTTAATTGCAAGAGCTCCATTATCATAGGTTTGGCAATGTGTATTGGGGATAACCTCAAAATCCCAATCGGAATCTCCTTTTGCATAATATTCACCAACAGTACCAGCTTGAGCTCCAATTGTGGCATTATTTTGTGATAAAGATTCTCTAATTTCTTCAATTGTTGTTCCTGAGATATTGCTATTTTTTTTCACAATAACCACTTGGCTTGCGGAAAAATAACCATTAGAAAAACTTAATGATTGTTCACGTTTTTCATTTTTTGTTACGCCTGCAATTACTAAATCAGCTTTATTACTACTAACGCTAAGTAAAGCACCATCAAAATCAATATTATTGATTTCAATCTCTACCCCTAGATGTTTAGCGTATAATTTTATTAGGTCAATATCAAAACCTGTAATTGTATCGCCATCTAAGTATTCAAATGGAGGAAATTCCGCATTTGTTGCCACAATAAGTTTGCCATCTTTCACAATGTCATCTAGAGTTCTTTCTTTGCAACTACTAAGTACAAAACAAAAACTTAAAAGAATTAAACTAATAATAATTTTTTTCATAAGTATTCTCCTTTATTTATTAAAATATTGATTTAAAAAATAATATTAAAAGCCTAACAAGGGATATCCTTGCTAGGCTTAATTTCTAATTTTATAATTAGAATTTTAGGACTAGCTTATAATTATGTACTCTATTACTAGTCTCATAATTATGCTCAAGGATATTACTCCTATCTTGTAAACAATTTAATATTAAATTTAAATTAATACTATTATAATTAAAACGTTAATCGTATGTCAATAGAATAATAATATGAAAACGTTGTCATAATTTTATGCTATCTTTATTTATAAAAACCTTGTGGAAAGTAATAATTTATGTTATAATAAAAATAATATTCTATAAGAAATATGAATGAAAAGAGTGAGAAGATGATATTACATGATCAACATCTACATTCAAAATATTCTCATGATTCTAATGAAGAACTTATAAATTATATCGAGATTGCTAATAAAATTGGTTGTAAATATTTTGTTACTACCGAACATTTTGATCTCGATTTAGCACTAAATCATGAAGATTGGACTGTAGATTACCAAGCTTTAAAAAAAGAATTACAAATGCATCAAAAAAATTATCCAAATATTAATTTTTTATTAGGAATTGAAGTTGGATATCGTAAAGATAAATTACTACAAATTATCAATCAATTAAATAGCGAAGATTTTGATGTGATTAATTTAAGTATTCATGATAGCAAGGAAGAAGATTTTTATTGGTATAAATATTTTTTAGCAGTAGGGGAAAAAGCTCTCTTAAATAAATATTTTGATATAATGATTGAGGCTACAAGTAATTTTGATAAATATAATGTATTATCTCATATCGATTATGGTTTTAAAACAGTTTATTTGGTAAATAATAAAATTAAAATAAGTGTCTTTGAAGAAAAAATAAAAAGGGTTTTTATTAATTTAATTAACCATAATAAGGCATTAGAAATTAATACCAAAGTTCAAGAAGCTATTAATGATATTAATCATACTAAATATTTACTTTCTTTGTATAGACAAATGGGTGGAGAAAAGGTGACTTTATCTAGTGATGCTCATTCTAAAGAGCGATATTTATCAAATTTTGATTATTACAAAAATATAATTAAAGAATGTGGTTTTAACTATTTGGTTTATTTTGTGAAACAAAAAGAATACCATTATTCAATATAGGAGGAAAGATGACAGAAAAAGATTTTCGTAAATTGATTACGGATTTAGAGATTTTAAATACCGAAAAACAAGAATTAAATTTAAGACTTGATAGAGTACAAGAAAAATTAGCCAAACATCAAGATGATTATTTTAAAATAGTAAGTGTTAAAAAAAGTGGTGCTTGGGCAAAGGGCACGCTATTAAATGATACTGATAAAATAGATGTAATGGTTTGTGTTGAATTGAAAAGACCTAATAGTTTTATTTTAGATAATTATTATGTTTTAAATGCTATTGAAAATACAATTATCGCAGAATATCCTAACATTACTAAACTTAGTAATATTGAAAGAAATTCTAATTTAAATAATATTTCCTTTAAAGAAAATAATTTTACTATTAATTTACAGGTTCGTTATTTAAATGAGTATTTTAAGGCTACCGATGATGAAAAACGCATTAATTTTGTGGAAATTGCCAATAAAGATTATACATATTTTCGAAATACAATTAAAATTATAAAATACTATCGTGATGAACAAAAAATAAATATTTCGGGTTATATTTTAGAAATAATGTTATATTATTCATTAAATGAATATTTTAAAGATAATCGTTATGAGGATTATTTAAATGGTTTTATCAAAACAATTGATGAATTTATTAAGGGTAACAGAATAGAAGTATCAAAAGATGTGTATCAAAAATTAAATGTTGATTCAAGTAGCATTGTAAAAAAAACATATATGGTTTTAGATGTTGCTAATCCTAATAATAATTTAACTGATAACATCAATGATTTATCTATTGGGGAATATCGAAAATTAAAAAAAGTATTATCTAAACTTATTGATAATAAAAATAACTTATCAAATAATAGTAATGCAACAATTGTTTTAAATATTAACCCTCTACCAATTAAAGATACAAATGAATTTAGTTGGAGTTATCAAATTGAAGGTAGCAATTATAGTAATACAGGTGGTGCTTATCAAAATAGTGAAGATCAACTATTGTTGGCAATGTATAAGGGATTATACAAAGGTTTAAGAGCAATTGTTGATAATAATTTAAATCGCAAAAATATTGAAGTTGTTTGTAAAAAGCAAAATATTTTAAAATTAACAACTAATGTTTCACAGGAAAATTTATCTAGGATTAAAAATATTGAAGCTTATATTGAAAATAATGGCTTAATAATTAAGTATAAATAAAAGATATTCATTATTTTTATATTGGTGCTACAATGGTCATAAATATGACTTTTTCAAAGAAGTGACAAGTGATATTGAATTCATGTTGTATTCGAAAGTCAAGAATTGAGTTATGTCATATATTCATTAACTTAAATTTTTATGATATAAAATAGGACTTGCACAATCAAAATGGTTTTATACCAATGTAGCGTTCCCAGGTTCATCAAAAGCAAGAGACAATGCAGAGACAATTGTACAACAGATTTTATATGGAGATAGTATGACAGTAGATAAAGCATATACAGATGCTTATAATTCTATTATGAATGATTAATTTTAAAGCTTAAATTTTTAATATCTTAACAAAAAGTTTAAATTTTTTTCAAATTACTTTAATTAATAGCAAAAAAGTGATATAATAAATCGATATTTAATGATAAAGGAGATTATTTATGGGTAGAGCTCATGAAGTTCGAGCTGCATCAATGGCAAAAACCGCAGCAGCTAAATCAAAATTAAATAACAAATGGAGCCGTATCATATATATGGCGGCAAAATCTGGTGTGCCTGATCCTGATCTAAATCAAAATTTAAAAAAAGAAATTGAAAAAGCTAAAAGAGAACAAGTTACTGCTGATGTTATTAAAAGGGCAATCGAAAAAGCAAAAGGTGCTAATCAAGAAAACTATGATTCAATGACTTTAGAAGGATTTGGTCCAGGTAATTCAATGTTTGTCATTGAATGTTTGACTGATAATCATAATCGTACACAAACAGCTGTAAAGGTTGCTCTTCAAAAATGTGGTGGCAAGATTGCTGGAAGCGGTAGTGTAACACATATGTTCAAAAATACTGCTATATTTTCAATTGATTTTATGAATGAAGAGGAAACTCTTGAGGCATTGTTGCTTGCTGATTGTGAAGTTGAGGATATTTCTTCTGATGATGATGTTGTTACAATTACGGCACCAAATACAGAATATGGTAAGATTAGGGAAACCTTAAAGGCAATGTTACCAGATGGGAAAGATTTTTTAGAAGATACTGTTTCTTGGTTGCCTTTAAATTCGGTTCAACTTGAAACAGAAAAAGAAAAAGAACAATTACAAAGATTACTTGATTTACTTGAAGAGGATGATGACGTACAAGATGTATATCATAATGTTGTTGGTCTTGATTTAGAAGAATCAGAATAATAATAAAAAATTAGATAATTTTCATTATTGAAATGAAAATAAACGTAGATACAAAAAAACGTGTCTACGTTTTTGTTTTAGAATATAATCTAAGAAAAGAGTTGATAATATGAGTAGAAGCAAAGGTAATAAAAAAGAGAAATATTATCATGTAGGTTTAATCTTAAATAATGCGAAAGGGATTTATAAAATTCAAAGAGAGTTTAATATCAATAGAGAAATGATTTTTAATGGAATTAAAATATTATAATCAAGGTAAAAGACAAGCATTGAAGAACGAGTATAAATCTAGCAATCCATTAGGAAAATATTTAGGACAAAAAGAATGAACACCACTTGCACAATTTAAATATAAAATAATAGAAAGTCTTTTGGTGAATATAAGATTAGTTTACTTTATAAAGTTATGAAGGTATCTAGAAGTGCTTCTTATAAATGGTTAAATTGTAGAGAGATTAAATAACTATTAAAAGAATAGAACAACTTTAGCAAAAAAGATAAAAAATATCCATAAGCAACATAGTACTTATGGATATAGAGTTATAGTAGTAAATATTAGAAAAAAGATTGTTTGGTTGAGTAGTGATAATTTATGTTATAAAGTATGTAAACAATTGAATATGAATGTAGTAAATCCGTAAAACTTGTATTCTAAAAGTTAAAGAAGATAAACAAAATTGTCTAAATAAGAAAATAAATAGACAAAAAAGAATAAATATGTTATAATACACTATATGGGAGAGTGTAATATATGAATTTAATGCATTTAAAATATGTTGTTGAAATAGATAAAACAAGATCTATTAGTAAGGCAGCTGAAAATTTATATATGGGGCAACCTAATCTAAGTCGTTCAATTAAGGAATTAGAACAATCGCTACAAATTACAATTTTTAAAAGAACGCCAAAGGGAATAGAGGTTACATCGGATGGCGAAGAGTTCATTCAATATGCCAAAAAAATTCTTGCAGATGTTGAGACAGTGGAGAAAAAATATACTCAAAAAGAAAAACATAAAGAAAGATTCTCAATCTTAGGTCCTCGTGCTAGTTATATTGGTTATTCTTTTGTCGAATTTATGCGTGGATTTGATTCTAAAAGTTTGATAGAAATAGTTTATAAAGAAACGAATTCTTTAAAAGCAATTAATAAAGTTTTACAAGGGGAATATCGATTGGGTATTATTAGATATCGCTCTTCTTTTCAAGATCAATTTAAAAAAATGTTTGAAGAAAAAGGATTGGATTATGAATTAATATATGAATTTAAACATCGTCTTATTGTTCATCAAAATAGCCCTCTTCGTAAAATCGAAAATATTACATATTCTGATTTAGAAAATTATATTGAAATATGCTATCCAGATCCATATGTTCCCCATTTACCTTTTTCTGATGTAAAGAAAATTGAATTGCCAGATAATATTAATCGAAGGATATATATATATGAAAGAGCTAGTCAATTTGATTTATTAGAAAATTTAGATAATACTTTTATGTGGGTTTCACCAGTTCCTAAAGAACTTCTTGATAAATATAATTTAGTAGAAATTGAATGTAATGATAATGTAAATGAATATCGAGATGTTTTAATATTTAGAAAAGGATATCATTTAACTGATATTGATAAAAAGTTTCTCACAATTCTTTGTGATATTAAGAGGGAAGTTAATAAAGATTAATTACTTATATAAAAATGATATAACCCTATTTTAATTTTATATTTTACAATTGGTATTAAAAGCTGTATAATATTATTGTAATAGTTAGTAAATATTAAACATAGCTCTTCCAATTAACTGATATATAACTCTAATTATTACGAAAAATCATCATTGGATGGTTTTTCCTTTTTATAGTTTAATCGATATATTCTTATCGATATATAAATGCTTATTATTTTTGAGTAAATAAATAAAAAATATTATTTTTATATTGTATAATAAGAAAGGAAGAAAAATGTTACAAAACGGAATTGCTAAATCTGTTCTTATAAGACTTCCCCTCTATTTAGAATATTTGCTTGATTTACAAGAAACAGAAGGATATAGTGGTTATATCTCAGCTACCAAAATAGCTATGGATTTAGAATTGGGTGAAGTACAAGTTAGAAAAGATTTATCATTTGTATGTGGAAATGGAAAGCCTAAATTAGGATATGATTTACTAGTTTTAATTGAAAAAATTAAAGACTATTTAGGATGTAGACAAAGAAAAAATGCAATTATTATTGGAGTTGGAAAATTAGGAAGTGCACTTTTTGGATATAGAGGTTTTGAAAGGTATGGTATTCATATAATTGCGGGTTTTGATTTGGAGGATAAAAAAGAAGATAATGAGATTTTGATAAAAGAATTCACAAAAAAAAATTTATTAGAAGTGTTTGAGAATAACTCTATAGATATAGGAATTATTTGTGTTCCTAAAAAATTTGCTCAAGATGTATGTGATATTCTTGTAAAGATGAAGATAAAGGCAATTTGGAATTTTGCTCCCATTAGGTTAAAGGTTCCTAAAAATGTTCTTGTTCAAAATGAGAATCTTGCTTATTCTTTGAGCGTAGTATCATCAATAATTAATAATAAAAATAAATAGGAGAAAAAGTATGGAAAAATTAATTGATAGTTTAGAAACTCTTGAAATAAAGATTAAGGAAATCAAACAGGCTCAAAAGATATTTTCAACTTATAGCCAAGATATGGTTGATCGAATTTTTAAAGCAGCTGCGATTGCTGCTAATCAAAATCGAATTTTACTTGCAAAAATGGCCGTAGAAGAAACTGGGATGGGCGTTGTTGAAGACAAAGTAATCAAAAATCATTTTGCTAGTGAGTATATATATAATGCTTATAAAGATACTCCAACTTGTGGTTTAATCGAAGAAGATAAAACTTACGGAATTAAAAAAATTGCTGAACCAATTGGTGTAATTGCGGCAGTAATTCCAACAACTAACCCTACATCAACTGCTATTTTTAAAACATTAATAGCCTTAAAGACAAGAAATGGGATTATCATTAGTCCACATCCAAGAGCTAAAAAATCAACAATTGCAGCAGCTAGAATTGTTCTTGAAGCAGCTGTGAAAGCTGGTGCACCGAAAGATATTATTGGTTGGATTGATGTTCCAAGTCTTGAACTTACGAATACTGTTATGAGAGAGGCTGATATCATTCTTGCAACTGGTGGACCTGGTATGGTTAAAGCAGCATATTCTAGTGGAAAACCAGCCCTTGGAGTTGGTTCTGGTAATACTCCTGCTGTAATTGATGAAAGTGCAAATATAGTACTTGCAGTAAATTCAATTATTCATTCTAAAACCTTTGATAATGGAATGATATGTGCTTCTGAACAATCTGTAATTGTTCTTGATAAAGTTTATCAAAATGTAAAAGAAGAGTTTTTAAAAAGAGGTTGTTATTTCTTAAATAATGATGAATTAGATAAAGTTAGGAAAACTATTTTAATTAATGGTTCATTGAATGCTAAAATTGTTGGTCAGACTGCTACCACAATTGCAACTCTTTCTGGGATAGATGTACCAAAAAATACTAAAATTTTAATTGGTGAGGTTGAGAAATATGATTTAAGTGAGGAATTTGCTCATGAAAAATTATCGCCAGTTCTAGCAATGTATCATGCTAAAACCTTTGATGAAGCTTTAGAAAAAGCAGATTGTTTAATTGCTGATGGTGGTTATGGTCATACATCTTCAATCTTTATTGATCAAATTAAAGAAAAAGAAAGGTTAGCAATATTTTATAATCGAATGAAAACTTGTCGGGTAATAGTCAATACACCAGCCTCACAAGGTGGTATTGGTGATTTATATAATTTTAAGCTTGCTCCATCTCTTACTCTTGGATGTGGTTCTTGGGGAGGAAATAGTGTAAGTGAAAATGTTGGTGTGAAACATTTATTAAATATTAAAACAGTAGCAGAAAGAAGGGAAAATATGTTATGGTTTAGAGTTCCTCAAAAAGTATATATCAAAAAAGGATGTTTACCCGTTGCCCTTGATGAGTTAAAACATATATATAATAAGAAAAAAGTATGTATTGTAACAGATAGTTTCTTATATAAAAATGGTTATACTAAAGCTGTTACAAGTAAATTAGATGAACTTGGAATAACTCATACAACATTTTATAATGTTGCACCAGATCCATCATTAGCTAGTGCTAAAGAGGGAGCCCAACTATTAAATAGTTTTGAACCAGATGCAATTGTTGCAATCGGTGGGGGTTCTGCAATGGATGCCGCCAAAATTATGTGGGTTTTATATGAACATCCAGAAGTTGATTTTTTAGATATGGCTATGCGTTTTTGTGACATTAGAAAAAGAATCTATACTTTCCCAAAAATGGGGGAAAAAGCAATGTTTGTTGCTATTCCAACAACAGCTGGTACTGGTTCAGAGGTTACACCATTTGCAGTAATTACGGATGAATCAACAGGCATTAAATATCCTCTTGCTGATTATGAATTATTACCTAATATGGCAATTGTGGATGCTGACTTAATGATGGATGCTCCAAAAGGATTAACTGCATCTTCAGGTATTGATGCTGTAACCCATGCACTTGAGGCATATGCATCAATGATGGCAACAGAATATACAGATGGACTTGCTAAAGAAGCTTTAAAAATGATTTTTGAGTACTTACCAAGAGCTTATAATCAAGGAACAACAGATGTTTTAGCAAGAGAAAAAATGGCTAATGCTGCAACAATGGCTGGTATGGCATTTGCTAATGCATTTTTAGGTGTTTGTCACTCCATGGCTCATAAACTTGGTGCTTTCCATCATCTACCTCATGGTGTTGCTAATGCATTGATGATTAATGAAGTTATTAAGTTTAATAGTGCTGAAGTACCAACTAAAATGGGAACTTTTCCTCAATATGATCATCCACATACACTTGCAAGATATGCAGAAATTGCTGACTATCTTGGATTAGATGGCAAAACAAATGAAGAAAAGGTTGATAAATTAATAAATAAAATAGATGAGTTAAAAGATGCAATAGGTATTAAAAAATCTATTAAAGAATATGGAATTGATGAAAAAGATTTCTTAGATCGTTTAGATGAAATGGTAGAACAAGCATTTGATGATCAATGCACAGGGGCTAATCCTAGATATCCATTAATGAGTGAAATAAAAGAAATGTATTTGAATGCATATTATGGAAAAGGAGATAAATAAGATGAATTTAGAACGAGTAATAGCTGTTAGAACTTCAAAAACTATTTATCGTGATGGCGATAAAGTTGTAAAAGTTTTTGATAAAGAATATTCCAAGGTTGATGTTTTAAATGAAGCATTAAATCAAGCGATAGTGGAAAATTTAGGTCTAAACATTCCTAAAATTTATTCTGTAGAAACAGTAGATGGTAAATGGGCAATTGTTTCTGAATATATAAAAGGAAAAACTTTAGCTGATTTAATGAAATTAAATCCAGATAAAAAAGATGAGTATTTAGAATTATTTGTTAATCTTCAATTATCAATGCATCAAATTAAAGCTTTTAATCTAAAAAAATTAAAAGATAAAATGAATGCAAAGATTAATCAAACAGAATTAGATGCCACAACTCGTTATGAACTTCATACAAGGCTAGAAGGAATGCCTAAGCATAATAAGTTATGTCATGGTGATTTTAATCCTTCTAACATTATTGTAAAAGATGATGGAACTTTATATATTCTTGACTGGAGTCACGCTACTCAAGGTAATGCTTCAGCTGATGTTGCAAGAACATATTTATTATTTTGGTTAAGTGATGATGTAGATGGAGCTAATAAATATTTAGATTTATATTGTGAAAAAAGTGGTGTTGATAAAAAATATATACAATCTTGGCTTCCCATTGTTGCTGCTTCTCAGTCAGTAAAAGGACACAAAAAAGAACGTGAACTTTTATTATCATGGGTTAATGTTGTAGATTATGAGTAATAAAGGAGTGAATTAATGAAAAAAGTAGTAGTATGTATTGGTAGTTCATGTCATTTAAAAGGTTCTAGACAAGTGGTGGAGGAATTGCAAAAATTGATAGACCAAAATAATTTAAAAGAAGAAGTAGAACTTGCTGGAACTTTTTGTATGGGAAATTGCCAAAAGGGAGTTTCTGTTAAATTAAATGATCAATTATTTTCGGTTTCACCACAAACTGTTAAAGAATTTTTTGAAAATGAAATATTAAAAAAATAAAAGGGATATAATATTATGAAAATCCAAATTTGTATTGGTAGTTCATGCCACTTAAAAGATTCACAAGGAATAATTGAATTATTTCAAAAAAGTATTTTAGAAAATAAATTAGAGGATAAAGTAACTCTTGTCGGAGCATTTTGTATGGGAAAATGCAGTAATGATGGTGTGAGTGTTAGATTTGATGATGGTGAGGTTTGTAGTATCACCAAGGAAAATTTTTATAAAACTTTTTATGAAAAAGTAATTACACGTGTATAGGTGAAAAAAATGCCTGAATTTTTAAAATTGAAAAAATCAAATTGTAAAAATTGTTATAAATGTATTCGCCACTGTCCTGTTAAGTCAATAAAATTCTCAGGAGATCAAGCACACATTGTAAGTAATGAATGTATATTATGTGGACAATGCTTTGTAGTATGTCCTCAAAATGCTAAAGAAATTGCAAATGATGTTGAAAAAGTTAAGGTAATGCTTGCTGGCGATGAACCTGTTGTTGTAAGTTTAGCTCCTTCTTTTATTGCAAATTATGATGGTATTGGCATTGAAGAAATGGAGAAGGCTTTAAAAAAATTAGGTTTTCATAGTGTTGAAGAAACTGCAATTGGGGCGACTATTGTTAAAACGCAATATGAAGAAATTTTGAAGTCTAAAAGACAAAATATTTTAATTTCTTCTTGTTGTCATTCTATTAATTTATTAATTCAAAAATATTTTCCTAGTGTACTAAAATATCTTGCTAATGTAAAATCACCAATGCAAGCTCATGCTTTAGATATAAAAAAAAGAATGCCTAATGCTAAAGTTGTTTTTATCGGGCCGTGTGTTGCAAAAAAAGATGAAGCAGATCATTATATTGGTATTGTTGATGCTGTTTTGACATATGAAGAACTTACAAATTGGTTAAAAGAGCAAAATATTATGTTAGAAAAAGGAACTAAATATGAAGAAAAAAGCAAAGCTCGTCTTTTTCCAACAACTGGTGGTATTTTAAAAACTATGGAACCGAATGTTGCAGGATATACCTATTTAGCTATTGATGGTGTTGAAAATTGTATTGCAGCATTAAAGGATATAGAAAATGGAGTTCTTGATAATTGTTTTATTGAGATGTCATCATGTGTTGGTAGTTGTATTGGTGGACCAGTTATGGAAAAATATCATCGCTCACCAATTAGAGATTACTGTTCGGTTGTTAATTATGCAGGAGATAAGGATTTTGACGTAGAAATGTTAGATGAATTTAGTGTGTCTAAAAATTTCGAATATATTGTTAGAAAATTAGAAACTCCAAGTGAAGATGAAATACGTTCTATTTTAAGACAAATGGGCAAAATGCGACCATCTGATGAATTAAATTGTGGATCTTGTGGTTATAATACTTGTCGTGAAAAAGCGATAGCCATCAGCCAAGGGAAGGCTGCTATCTCTATGTGTCTTCCTTTTCTAAAGGAAAGAGCAGAAAATTTCTATAAAAATATTATGGATAATACACCTGATGGTATTTTGGTTTTAAATGAAGATTTAGAAGTACAACAAATTAATGATGCCGCAAAAAAAATAATGAATATTAAATATGCCTCAGATGTTTTAGGTGAACAGGTAATAAGAATTCTTGATCCTAATCCATTTTTACAGTGTAAATTAAATAACAAAAATGTTTATAATGAAAAAATATATCTTGCTGAATATAATAGATATGTTGAAAGATCTATTATAAATGATAAAAACTATAAAATTATTATTTGTTTTATGCGTGATGTAACAGATGAGGTTATTGCTAAAGAAAAGAAAGAACAAATCAGTGCTCAAACGATTGAAATTACTGATCGTGTTGTTGACAAACAAATGAGAATTGTACAAGAAATTGCATCCTTACTAGGAGAAACTGCTGCCGAAACAAAGATTGCTTTATATAAATTAAAGGAGTCAATAAAAGATGAATAATTTATGTACTGACATTGGTTATCATAGCTTGTACAAGTATGGTGAGCAATTATGTGGTGACCATATTGATATTATTGATCAAGAAGATGGTACTAAAATAATTGTTTTAGCAGATGGACTTGGAAGTGGTGTGAAGGCAAGTATTCTTTCTACGCTTACATCAAAAATAATTTCAACGATGATGGCAGAAGGAATTTCTATTGAAGAATGTGTAGCAACGATTGCGGCGACTCTTCCTGTTTGCTCAGTTAGAAAGGTTGCCTATTCCACATTTACAATTTTAAAAATTTCACCTAATAATGAAGCAGAAATAATAGAGTATGATAATCCTGGTATTATTTTAATTAGAAATGGTGAAAATATTGAGCTTTCTAAAACTGAATTAAATATTGGTGGTAAAAAAATATATAAATCAAAAGTCCATCTTTTTGAAAATGATGTTTTTATAATGATGAGTGATGGTTGCATTTATGCAGGTGTTGGAAAAGCGCTTAATTTTGGTTGGAAAAGGGAAGATATTATTGAGACAATGAAAATTCTTCCTGATGCAGGTTATACTGCGAAAACAATGACAACAATTTTACTTGATGAATGCAATAAACTATATGAAGGAAAACCTGGTGATGATACGACAGTATGTGTTGTTAGAATTAGAAAAAGAGAACCAATGAATTTATTGTTTGGTCCTCCGAGTAATAAAGATGATTGTAATAAAATGATGTCATTATTTTTCTCCAAAGAAGGTAAACACATCATATGTGGAGGAACTACCTCATCGATTGCCGCAAAATATCTTGGCAAGCCAATTATTCCATCATTAAATTATAGTGATCCTAAAATTCCACCAACTGCAGAAATTGAAGGAGTTGATTTAGTAACTGAAGGAGTTATAACAATTAACAAAGTTTTAGAATATGCAAAGGATTATTTAGCAGATAATGAATCATATGTTAATTGGTGTTATAAAAAAGATGGTGCATCTTTAATAGCAAGACTTTTATTTGAAGAAGCAACTGATATTAACTTTTATGTAGGAAGAGCAATCAATCCAGCGCATCAAAATCCTAATTTGCCAATAAATTTTAGTATTAAGATGCAACTTGTAAATGAATTGACAGATTGCCTAAAGAAAATGGGTAAGAATATTAAAGTAAGTTATTTTTAGAGGTAAATATGAAAAAATTTGATACACAGGTCCAATATTTAAAATATAAAGTATTAAGAGAAGTTGCTAGAAAGGCTTGGGATGATACTTTATATGATAAATTATTAGACATTCCTAAGATTATAATTCCAGGTCCAGAACCTACAACTAGATGTTGTATTTATAAAGAAAGAGCAATTGTTGAAGAAAGAATGAAACTTGCAATGGGAGGAGATAAAAATAACCCAAATGTAATTGAGGTTATTAACATTGCTTGTGATGAGTGTCCTGTAGCAGGATATGAAGTAACTGATGTATGTAGAGGATGCCTTGCCCATCGTTGTCAAGATGCCTGTAAAAGGGATGCCATTTATTTCGATCATAATCAAAAAGCTCATATTGATAAAACAAAATGTGTAGAGTGTGGGAAATGTTCAGAAGTTTGTCCATATGGTGCTATTGCTAATTTTAAACGACCATGTGAAAAAGCCTGCAAAATAAAAGCTATTTCAATGGGAAATGATAAAGCTGCTCATATTGATAATGCAAAATGTATTGCTTGTGGAGCCTGTGTTTATCAATGTCCATTTGGAGCAATCATGGATAAGTCATATATCTTAAATGTGATTGATATTTTGAAAAAAAGTCAAAATAATGAAAAGTATAAAGTATATGCAGTTGTGGCTCCATCCATTTCTAGTCAGTTTATTCATGCCAAACTTGGTCAAGTCATTTCTGGTATTAAAGAGTTAGGATTTTTTACAGTAGTTGAAGCAGCTCTTGGTGCTGATATGGTTGCTTATAAAGAATCAAAAGAATTAGTAGAAAAGGGATTTTTAACTAGTTCTTGTTGTCCTGCTTTTGTGATGTATATTAAAAAAAGTTTTCCTAAACTTGTCGATCACATCTCTCATAATTTATCACCAGCTGCTGAAATTGCTAAATACATTAAGGAAACAGATCCAACATCAAAGGTAATCTTTATTGGTCCTTGTACTGCTAAAAAAGCTGAATTTTTACAAGAAGAACAAAAAAAATATATTGATTCGGTTTTAACTTTTGAAGAATTACAAGCTTTATTTGATAGCAAAGATTTAGATATTTATTCGTTATCAGAAGATGTTTTAGATAATGCTTCATATTATGGTAGAATTTTTGCTAGAAGTGGTGGGTTAAGTGATGCTGTTAAACAAGCCTTAAAAGAACAAGGGCTTGCAGAATTTGAATTAAAACCAGTTGTTTGTAATGGTATTGAACAATGCAAAATGGCGTTACTTAAGGTAGGTAAGGTAGATATTGGAAACTTTATTGAAGGTATGGCATGCACAGGAGGTTGTATCGGTGGTGCAGGATGTTTAACACATGGTGAAAAAAATAAAGATGAAGTCGATAAATATGGCATGGAAGCTTATGAAAAAACTATTAGTAGTGCAATTTCAATGATAAAAAATATTCAAGAATAAAAAATTATAAAAAATACCTATAAGTTAGGTTAACATTATAGGTATTTTTTAATTGTATTTTTAAATCTTAAAGTAGAATAATAAGAAAAGGTAAAAAAATATGAGGAAATTTATTGGTGATAAAAAGTTTTATCGATTATTATTTGCAATTGTAATGCCAATTGTATTACAACAATTTATTACACAATTTGTAAGTCTTTTGGACAATTTAATGGTTGGACAAGTTGGTAGTAGTGAAATGACGGGAGTATCACTTGCAAATCAAATTTTATTTGTATTTAATCTTGGTATTTTTGGTAGCTTATCAGGAGCATCTATTTTTGCTACCCAGTATTTTGGAGCTAAAGATAAAAAAGGATATCAAGAAACATTTCGTTTTAAATGGCTAATGGGTCTTGTTATTTTTGCAATCACAACTATAATAGTTATTATTTTTAATAAGCAATTAATTAATTTTTTTATTAATAGTCAAGAAGGGGAATTCTCTAATCCTGGTATTGTTTTAGAAAGTGGTAGAACGTATCTCTTAATTATGCTTGTTGGTAATTTACCATTTATTATAAAAGAAATTTATGCAACATCATTAAGAGAAATGAAAGAAACTTTTATACCAATGCTTAGTGGCATCATTGCCATTGTGGTGAATTTATTTTTAAATTATTTACTCATTTTTGGTAAATGGGGTTTTCCTAAACTTGGTACAAGTGGAGCTGCTATTGCTACAGTTGTTAGTCGTTTTGTGGAAATGATTTTTGTTATTGTTTATGTAAAAATAAAAAACAAACAATTTGATTATTTGAATGGTGTATATCAAAAAATTTTATCTTTTCAGTCATTTAAAAAGTTTTTACCTAAAACACTATTGTTACTTTCAAATGAAGTGCTATGGGCTTTATCGCTTACATTGATACTTAGTTGCTATGCTTTAAGAGGCTTGGATTATGTTGCATCATTTAATATATGTAATACGGTTACAAATGTTTTTTTAACTGTTGGTACTTCTCTTGGTAATGCTACAGCAATTATTCTTGGTAATAAACTTGGCGCAAAAGATATTAGTGATGCAAAAGCATCTAGTTATCGAATTTTAGCATTTTCAATTATTGTTACTATTGTTTTTTCTTTCATTATGGTAGGAAGTAGTTTCATTCTTCCTAATATATATGAAACCAGTGAAAATATTAAGGAAGTAGCTAGAAATCTAATAATCATTGGAGCAATTTTCTTGCCAGTTCATGCATTTAATACATGTTGTTATTTTGTTCTAAGAGCAGGTGGTAGAATAGTTTTAACAATTTTATTTGATAGTGTTTTTGTATTAATAGTAAGGTTACCACTTGCGTTTATCCTTTCTAAATATACAACTATGTCTATTTATATTGTTTATGCAATTGTAGATGGAATTGATTTTATCAAAACCTTTGTTGGATATATCCTAATTGATAAAGGTATTTGGTTAAAAGCGATTATATAATGTATCATAAAATTGTTATCAAACTATTTGCATTAATAGGGTAATTTTGCTATAATATTAATGCAAATTGATGCAGGTATAGTATAACGGCTATTATACCGCCTTGCCATGGCGAAGATGCCGGTTCGATTCCGGTTACCTGCTCCATTAAAGTACTATGAGAAGTCTTCTACTAATGAAGGCTTTTTTTGCATTTTAGGTACTATTTTAAAGAGTTTTAAGGGTATAAATAGTAAAATTACATCAAATACAGATGAAGATGTGTGTTTATAGAGGGTACCATTTCCTATAAGAATCGAATGTATGTGTTAACCTTGTGTAAGGGGAATCGAACTATATATGTGGATTTGATTATAATATTAGTATAATAAGTCAAGAACTATTTGATATGGTATAAAACGAGATGGAAAACCGAAATAACATAAGAGGAGCATCAGATACAGGCAAAGGAAGATACTCAACTAAATATCTATTAAGTGGACTTGTAATATGTGGAGACTGTGGAACAAAGTTCAGACGTTATGGAAGAAGACTAGCAAGTAAAGAGTATGTAGCAACTTTGGTATGTATGAATCACCAAAAAGATAGTACTAAGTGCAGTATGCTATCAGTCAAAGAAGATAACAATAGAAACACTTCATGAAATAGAAAAACTAGAAAATGCAATCAAGTTCTTAGAAAGTGATGCAATAAAAGTAGATGACCACTAATATGGTAAGGAAACTATTAGAATACGTCAAAGTAATCGATAAACATACACTAGAGTCTAAACTCAACTTTGGAATGATGTAAAAGGCTAGCTGGTTTTAGTTTTTTATCAAAAGTTATTAAAATATAGAAAAGTAAAATATGTTTTCTCGACAATTTTTTAAAAATTTAGTATAATAATCATAATAAATATACATAGAAATATACGCAGTAGGATGGTGATTATTATAGGATATAAATATAGTAGTTTTGAAGAATATATTCAGCTTAATTATTTAGATGAAATAACTGAAGCAATGGAAGAGTACATTAAAGAAAAAGAATTAAATGCATATAATAATGAAATAGTTTATGCTTTTAATTTATATTGCATTCAAAATATAGAAGTCAAAAGAATTAAATTTACTAAGTCTAAAATTGACCAAGTGGAATTTAATGTAGTTTTTAAGGCAGAATATGAGTTAGCAGATGGTAATGAAGATGATGGATATATTTATACTTCAATCACTAAAAAAGAATTTTTCGAATTTAAGATGAAAGGATCATTCAAAGAACGTTTTAAAGGAAAAGAAAAGGAAGACATTGAAAAATTAGATGAAGAACCAGATGAAGTGTTATCGAGTGGATTAGTGCCAATAATTTCTACAGAAGATATGGATTCTTATGCAACAAAGTTTTTGAAGGAGTTTTGTCCTGAAGTATTAGTTACACCAATGAAACTAAATATTCAAGATATGCTTAAGAAAATGAATATAGATTATTATTATGCACCTTTAGAAAATGGCGTATTTGGTAAAACATATTTTGCAAATGATAAAGCAAAAGTTTATAGGGAAAACTTATTAAAAACTAAAATAATACGTGTAAAGCCAGGGACAATATTAATTGATATAACTAAACATATTGATAGAAATGAAGGCTCTTTTAGAAATACTTTTATTCATGAGTGTGTTCATTGGTATTTTCATCGAAATTATTTTGAACTAAGACAATGTTTAAATAGTGAAGATACTTATGTAGCTTGTTATAAAGGAGAAAATAAATATGCGATTAAAGATATCGAATGGATGGAATGGCAAGCTAGAACTCTAGCACCAAGAATATTAATGCCTAAAAAAATGGCTGCTCAGAAGTTTTCTGAATTAACAAAAGAAATTGATGTAGAACAAGAAACGTTAGGTGTGATAAGAACAAAAACGGAAAAGTGGGAAGAGTTACTTATGAGATTTGCAAATTTCTTTGGTGTGTCCAAATTATCTGCGAAAATTAGATTAAGAGAAATTGGTAAGACAGAAATCGAAGGTGTAGGAAACTATGTTGATGGTGAATATACAAAACCATTCTTTTTTAAGAGAGGTTCTTTAAAGAATAATCAAACATTCATTATTAGTTCAGAAAACTTATCGAGATTACTAACAACTAACTTATTAGTACAAAAAGCATTACAAGAAGAAAAACTATTATATATTAATAAAATGCTTGTTGTAAATAATCAAAAGTATGTGAATTATCAAAAATATGAAATGACTGAATATGCACTAGAACATGCTGATGAATGTTGTCTAATTTTTAATGTTACAAGATTGGGAATTAATGAAAATGGAATGTATGATAAGTATTCATTTTTATTTAGCAGTCCTGGACAAAGAAAAGAAATTAAACAAGTAGAACAAGAACAAGCAGTTAGAGTTATTAGGATGGCTGATATAGCATCATCACATTTTGAAACACACAAACATAAAATACCAAATGATTTTGCAGGTACTCTAACATATCATTATGATAAATCTAAAGAAAATGGCGTAATAACTAGTCATGAAGATTTATCAGGAGAATCAGATGTTGGTGAGAAAACAATTAGATCCTATAAAGATGGAAAAACAGTTCCACCTAGAATTAATATAATAAAATTAGGATTAGCAATGAAACTATCGGCACCATATATAATTGATATGTTAGAAAAAGCGGATTGTAAAATGACTTTAAATAATGGAGATAATACAATCCTATTTGCTATAATATACGGATTTCAAAGAGTTGGATTAGAAAGAACGTATATTGAATTAAGGAAAGTTAACAAAGAATATTTATTAGAATTATCAGAAAAGTATTTAGAAAATCATTGTTTATAAAAATTTTCACTAAAAAATCGGTAATTGATTACCGGAATATATAATATAAAAAGTATTAAAATTGCAAGGATATTAACAAATTCTTGCTTTTTTTTATGAAAAATATACAAAAAAAGTCTTTTAAAGTGGTAATTGATTATCTATGTATAAAAAGGCCTTTTTGTTATACTTAAAGCGTAATTAATTACAGACACCTTATATTATTGATGGAGTAGCTAACTATCAATTATAAAACAAAGAAAGGAGGTAATTTTATCAATAAATTAACAGTTATAGTTTCATTAATAGGGATTATTGGAACACTATCTAGTATTTTCTTTGCTTCTCTTGCTTGCAAAAGAACAAATATTAAGGAACAAAAAAATGATGGTAGGAGTGAAGGCGTTATTGTATCAGACATTGGCTATATTAAAGCGTGCGTTGATCGAGTAGAGAAAAACTTAAATAAAGTTGATGAAAGATATCGTATTATTCTAGAAAGAGTTGCAAAAGCAGAAGAAGCAATTGTAAGTGTGAATAAAAGATTAGATGAATTATAAGAAAGGATGTAATAATTAATGGATTTTACAAGTGTTCCTATTATAGTTGTATGTTGCTATATCATAGGAGAAATTTATAAAGCCTTATTTAAGAATAAGCAAGAAGCATACAAGTTAATACCAATAGTAATGGCTATCATTGGTGGAGTATTAGGGATTATAATTTATTTAACTCATCCAGAGATAATTTTAAATGCAGAAAATATTTGGGTAGCTTTAGGTATAGGTATTGTAAGTGGTGCTAGTTCAACTGGTGCTAATCAGATTATAAAACAAATATTTAAAAAAGGAGAAAATAAAAATGAATGAATTTAAAGATAGGGATGTTCAGTATCCTAATAGAAAAAAATTAACAATTAAAGATATTACATATGATGAGAATGGGGAAATTTATGAACTAATTGTTGATGAAGTAAGAAATGAAGGAACTATATATGAAACTGGTACGCCTTTGAAAGCAGCAAATTTAAATGCAACAATTAAAGAAATGATTGATTCTATTGTTAAATTAGCATTAGAAAACTATCACGAAAATGGTCTAGCAGAGTTGGAAAATGCTGAAGCTACAGTTTTATTTGATGGGTCATGTGCAATGTACGATAGTATTAATATTGATGTGTCTGAAGCAGTTAGAATAGTTCTTCAAAATAATTATCAAGAGTATTTTAGTGTTTCTGCTCCAGATACTTCATCAGCAGGAACAATCACTGTTGAAATTACAGCTTTGCAAGAACCAGAATCATCAGGAGCAACAGAATTTGATTTTATAGTGAAATTATATTCGCTAGAAACAGAAGAGATGATTAAAAAAGTAACATGTATAGTTACTTTTCAAGTACCATCTACAACACCAGAAGATTAAACATTTAAGGAGGTAATCAAAATGAAACTATTTAAAGTAAAAGAAAAATTAGAAAAAAAACAGATTAAAAAAAGAGGTATAAAAAAAGAATATAAAAATAATATTAATTCTAAAAGAAATGATTTAAAAATTATCGGTATTACAGGAAGTCGAGGGAAATCAACTACGGCATTAATGATTCATAAGTATTTAAAATCTTCAGGATATAAATCAACATTATATTCAAGTGTTATGGTTGATTCTCCTGCTAGTCATTTAAAGAAAAATGAAGCTTATGAGGTTGCGGTAAGAGATGAAGAATCTTTAATTAGTATTATTGAAGAAGTAGGAGCATATGGTGCAGAATATTTAGTATTAGAAGTAAATGAAAGTTCATTAGAAAAAGGTTTTTTAAAAGATGTACCTTTTGATGTTCGTGTGTTAACAAATTTGAATCCTAAACATAATTTAGAACAATATTCAGAAGAACAGTATGTGGATTTAAAAAAATCATTTTTTAAAGATATTGAAGATGATTGCAAATGTGTCTTTGGATTTCAAGATTATAGTAAAGAGCTATTAGATGAATTACTACAATTGAATAGTTACCCAAAATTTGTATGTTCAAGTAATTATATCGCTACACTAAAAGGTTTAGATAAAGAGAAAGTAAAATGTTTATTAACTGGATTAGATGCTGATATTTCTGGAATGAAGTTAAAATTTAATTTAAATGATGATACATATAAAATGGATACAACATTGATGATGTCACATAATGCATTCAATATTTTAGTTGCATTAACAACATTAGATGTTATTGGTGTTTTAAATGTAAAAAAATTTGAAAGTGCATTAAATCAATTAGTAATACCTGGAAGAGCAGAAGTATATAGAGTAAATGGAAGATTAATTATTGTTGATTCTCATTTACCAGCTATGTTAGATTGTTTAAAAGAGTTAAAAGAACAAGGAAAAGTAAATAAAATTAAAGTAGTTGTAGGTTCCATGGGACATGGTTATAAACATTGGGAGGAAAGATTTAAGACACAAGAGTTTGCTTCACAGAGAAAAGATGTTAGAAAATATGCGATGAGTTTATTAATTGGTATTGCAGATTATGTTTATTTAACAGAAAGTGATAGTGGTAAAGAAAACCCTATTGACATTTGTAATGAATTAGAAGCTGATTTAGATGGAAAAGTTCAATCATTAATTATTTTGGATCGAGAAGAAGCAATTAAGCAAGCAGTTTTAGATTCAGAAGAAGGTGATGTAGTATTTATAAGTGGACGAGGAAATAGAAGAATCTTGTGTAATAGTGAAACAACATTTAAGCTAGTTAAAGATAGTGAAGTTGTAGAAAATGTAATCAGAGAACTTGGATGGTAATAATATGGATAGAAGTAAAATTAATCAAAGTGAATTATCATATAGTTCAGGAGCAGGGTTTGCAAAAATAAATCTTTCAACTGGGAGATTATTATATGAATATTATGATGTAGGTATTGGTAATAATTTATTTAATATTGATGTAAGTCATATATATAATTCCATGTTTGATTTATCGCAATATGTTAATACTTATGTAGGTAATAATTTCAAATTAAATGTTCAACAATATATAATTGTTGAAAATGGGAAATATGTATACATAGACTCGATGGGGTATAAACACATATTTGAACAATTATCAAATAATAAATTTTATGATTCAGAAGGATTAGAATTAATATTAGAAGTGAATAATAATTTATTAACTATTAAAGATCAACAAAATAATAGATTAATATTTGAAAACAACAAGATAATTAAAAGTGTTTCAAATATTAATGAAACAAAAAAATTTGATTATGATTCTTTTGGAAGATTGAAAATCATTTATGATACAAATTATCCTAATATGAAATTACTATTCGAATATGATAATAAAACTAATTTATTAAATTATATAAAATATAAAAATGGTATCAATGTCGTAAAAAAAATACACTATGAATATAATGAAAATAATAATTTAATAAAAGTGTCTGATGATATTGAAAAACATATGTTTATTTATGCAAAAAATTATTTAACTAATGTTGTGTCATTAAAGGACAAGTCTACATTCTTATTTGATTATAATATTAATGGTCAAATTGAATCTATAAAGCAAGGATTTGTTACTTTGGAGAGCGTTAAAAAAGAAAAGAATAACTATTATTTAAATGATAATAGTTATGTAGATGAGGATAAATATATTGGAGGAAAGTATATATCAGATGAGAACTTTATTATTAAGAATCCAACAATTTATGGAGAAGATTTAATTTCATATAACAATTTAATTTATGATGATAATAATACAATTGTGGAAAATGAAAAAAATCTAAAGTTTATATACTTTTTTAATGAAAAAGGATATACAGTCTCTGAATTTGAAATTAATAATGGTGATATTAATGATTTGAAAACAACAGAAAAATATGGAAAAGAAACTATGATTTCAAAATCAAATAGTTTAGAAAAAATAAATACTAGAAATGTTCATATTTTAAACATGGATTATATAATTAGTAAAGAAAATTTAATGAAAGACTATTTTGAAAACTTGAAGAGTTATAGAAAATATAAATGTTCTAATTATATAAATTTTATGTGTGATTTTTGGTTAAATATACAACAAAATGTATCTAATTCAAAAGTTAATATTGAAATTAATTCATCAGAAAATGCACAAACTCAAGAAGAAATTTTCTCTTTTAATGTTGATACTTCTGCAATAAATAGCTGGCAACATGTTGCTATACCAATTTGTATAAAGTATCAAAATTTAAATGATATTAAAATAATGTTTGGCGAAAATAATAGTAACAAAATTGTAAAAATTGCAGATATGAAATTATATCATAGTGGAGTGTCAAAATATTGTTTAACAAACGGAGAAAATCGGGGATATGTAGATAAAATAACTAAAATAAAATATAAAATAACCAGTGATTCAGATGAAATCACTGAATACGTTAATTCGAATTTATATTTTAGTGAAAAAGATATTCAATCTACTTACTATAGTTTATTCAAAACGAGGGGCTTAGATGACAGTGATTTACCTTACATTTTATCGAGTTGTGATGGGACAAAAAAAATGTTGGTTAACAGTGTAAAGTTTTATTCTAATAATATAGAGTTTCCAGTAATGTTTGGAAGTGATGAATATGGAAATAATACTAGAGCTTTATATTTTTCTGAAGTAAAGAGTCCTGATAATAATTTATACACTTATGGAATACCACATTTTTTGAAAAATATAAATATTAATGGGAAAAATACTGATTGTATTTTGCAAATTACAGAGATAAATAAAGGTTTAAAATCTGATAAAAACAATCATGAAATGAGTTCAATATACAATTATTATGATATTAATGGGAATCTTTTAAAGGAGATAGATGAATATGGTGTCGAAGTATGCTATTATTATGATGAAAAAGGTCATTTAATAGAAAAAACAATGAAACATGAAGATACTGATGAAGTGATTTCAACAAAATATTCCATTAATGAAACAGAAAGTTCAGAAGAAAGTTATAGAGGTAAAGTTGTTACTACAACTGATGATCATTCGGGTAATATATCTAATATACATTATAACAAAGATGAAGAAAAAAGTTTATCCGTTGAAATGAAATATAATACTACTTCACAAATTAAAAAAATTTCAAATAATTTAGATGGGGCAAATTATTTGAAATATGATAAGAATGGTAGATTGTTGGCAGTAACACCTATTGGATGGAACAAAAGTAATATGTATGGTTTTTTGTTTAAATACAATTTATTGGGTGAAACAACGAATTATTATTTAATGTATAGAGATGAGTTAAAAAAAACTAACAAACAATTGTTATTATCAAGAAACATGAATTATGTAGAAAATAAATTAACAACTTCATATTATAGAGATTTATATAATTCTAGTGAAATAGATACATCAACTGTACATTTTGATAAATACGGAAGAATAACTTCAGTTATTAATGGTGATAAAGAAATTACATATAGAAGACAAGAACTATGGGAAAGTAATGGTGCTAGTAAAATTGAAGAAAAATATGATCCATATGAAAATAGAACTTATAAGTATCATTATAATGAGTTCAATGACTTAACGGAGTATGAGGTTTTTGATGAGGATGGTAAGAGTTATTTTTCTACTAAATTAAATTCACCAAACCAAGTACAATATGGAGGAGTATACTATAAGTGTGAAAACACAAAGGATGAAAGTAAACTAATGAATCCACGAATTAAAGAAACTATTACGGAAGTAGTTAATGATAAACTTGAGATATTACCTATAAAAACATCCTATGAATTTGATAAATTAGGTAGACTAAGTTACAAAGAGGATGTAATTAAGGATGGACTATTTGGAGCAAATTCAAAAGTAACAGAAGAAATAATTTATAAAAAAGGAACATTTCAAGTAGAACAAATTACAAAGAAAATTACTAATCCACTGTCAAAATCCCAAACATATCAAATAAATTATACCTATGACAAAAAAGGAAATATTTCTAATAAAAAAATTACTTCAGAAAGAGGTAATGATAGTGAAGAAACTTTAAATGTATATAAATATGATAATGCAAATAGGTTAATTTTTGAAAGTAGTACAAATTCCTCTTTTATATATGCGGATAAGACATATTCATATAATAAAGATGGAAGTTTATATTGTGAATCTATGGCAGGTGAATCTATATATTATACATATGATAAAGGAAGATTAACAAAAAGAAAAGAGAAATTTATTGAAAACTTATTTGATTATGATAATTTTGGAAATTGTACACATTATAATATTGATTCAAAAACTAAACCTCAAAATATGTTTTGGGAAAGAGGTAACTTATTAAAACAATACACTTGTGATAAAAATATTAAATATTATTATAATGGTGAAGGAGTGCGTTTTAAAAAGACTATTAATGACAATAATGTAGATTATGTATATGATGGTTCAAAGTTAATTAGGGAAGAAAGAAATGGTCTAATGATTAGATATTTATATGATGCAGACGGATTGAGTGGAATTATACCATTATATAATAATGATGAATTTCAATATACATTTGTTAAAGATGCTGAAGATAATGTAATTTCAATATATAATAAGGATAAAGAAGTAGCTTATTATGAATATGATTCATGGGGAAATTGTATGGTATATGATAAGAAAGGTGGAACCATTATTACAGATGAAGGCCATATTGGGAATATTAATCCAATAAGATGGAAATCACAATATTATGATACTGAAAGTAAATTATATTTTATTAATGGTAGATATTATTCTCCGTTAATGAAACAATTTATTTCAGCAGTATCACCAGAAGTTGCATTTTCAAATGCTAATTCTTTATATAGTCTTAATTTGTATAGTTTAACTGTTGCAAATCCTATTAATTTAGTGTATAATACATATACCTATGAAACATTTGAAAAACTTATTTATGATTCTGATGAATTAACAAAATGGCAATATTTTTGGCAAGTGACTTGGCAAAAATTTTGGAATAGTCCGCTCGGGAAAGCTATATCAATAGGTTTAATGGTAATTGCTGTAATAATAATTATTGTTGTTGCATTCTTTAATATTGGTGCTGCTGCTATCTTGGCAAAAGCTTTAGTAAAAAGTGTAGTAATTTCAGGGTTGTGGTTTTTTGGAGCAGCTGCAATAGCTGGCTTTTGCTCAAAAAAAGGTTTTGGTCCCGGTTTTTTTAATTATGTAAATAATAATTGGTCGTTCTCATTGGCTATTACTGGATTTTTTGTAATCATAAGTACTAGCCTTAATATTTCCAGTGCTATTAAAATAGTAAATGCTTCACAAAAGTCAGCACTTCAATATGCTAAAGATGTGTTTGCTACTTCAAAAAGAAAATATAATATGGTATCTACAGCCATTGATAAAAAAACTGGAAAAATTTATTATGGAAAAGCAGGAAGAAATCCTGATTTTATTCCAAATAAACTTTTAAAAGCAAGAGAGTTTCCATCTCTAGAAGATTGGGATGATATTTTTAATTGTGCAGAAGTGAGGGCAGTATCAGATGCTTTAGATGATGGGGCTAGGCTTAGTGATTTAGTAGTAACAACTGTAAGGGTGAAAGATTTGGCCATGGCGCCTATGTGTAGAAATTGTAGAAAACTTCTTCGAGGTATTTTATTAGTTGTCAGTGGATAGGAGGAAATTATGTGTTTTTCTAAAGATGTACTACAATGCTTAAAAAAAAATGGTTGGAATAATGAAAAAAGAAATATTGATCAAATAATTAAATATATAAAACAAAACGGATATGAAGTTAATGAAAATCTAATTCTGTTTTTAGAAAGATTCGATAAGTTTACTTTTAAATTTCCCTTAAAAAAATCAAGAGATAAAGTATTTTTTGATTGCGAGAAAATGATAGCAGAAGATAAAGAAGTAGCATTAGATTATGAGGAATCTGTAGGAGAACAGTTAATACCTATAGGAGAAATTGGTTTTTATTATTTAATTATGATTTCTTTGTCAGGAAAAATATATGCTTCATTTGATGGTTATTTATTCTTGTTTGGAAATAATATTTATGAAATGATTGAAAATTGCTATTATGGAAATAAGGTTGAAGAAATTCCAATTAAAGCTAAGCCATGTACTTTTAAAAATGAAATATATAAAATAAATAAAGATGAAATTAATAAGTATAAAGAAAAATTTAATCACTCTTTTGTAATTGAGTTAGATGGGAAAAAATGTAGTAATTTAAAAAATTTTATTTTAGAATTAAATAAATTAATTCCATTTGATAAAGTATCTTTTGATTTTCAAATGCATATTTTAAATATGAGAAAATTACCTGAGTATATAAATAAGGAATCATATTTAATGATTATAACGAATTATAATTACTTTCTAACTAATGATGTTATTAATAAGGAATTATTTGAAAATAAATATAAAAGTGAAGTATTATCATGGTATGACAATTTAATTGCTGTAAAATTATGGGGTGGCGAATATAAACAGTTTAATATTTTATTAGTTTCTGATTAGTATGATCACGACAATTATTGATAAATGTTATTAACTAATTATATTTTATGAGAAATAAAATAAGTTTATAATTTATTTAAAAGGAGATTATTATTTTTAAAAAATAATAATCTCCTTTTTCTACAAATTATAAAAGTATTATATAAATAATTTATTATAAGTGTATCTAATAAATATGTGCATGATTAACATAAATATTATTCATAAAATTGTGATAACTATTTTAATGGTTTAGAAATATCGATAGTATTAGTAGCCATTAAGCAATTTTTGAGTTATTGATATGTAGAAATAATAGTTCATTTTATTTTACACTAAATTTATTGAAAAATATAAGTTTTATGATATAATATTGTAAAAGGCACGATTAAATTAACAAATTAATATTTGAATAACATAATATTTTTTATATTGTAGTAAAATAGATGGAGGAAATACAATGAATAAAATATCGTTAAATGATTATAAAGGGTCAATGATATATTTTCATTTTTTTGATACATATATAAAATTATTTGAAAAAGGTAAAGAAGTCATATTTAATGAACTCTATATAAATAATAGTTCATATAGAAGATGTAAAGAAAAAGAACAAGGAGTAGGACCAGAGATTATTTCAAAGTTAACTACTTATTATAATATAAAAGAAGTTAATAATGAGGATATAGATAATTATGAAATACTTTTAAATGACCTTTATACAAATATCTATTATAAAAATACTGATAATTACGAAGAAGACTTAAATAAATTAGAAACTTTAATAGCTGAAAATAATTTGATGTCACCAGTTTTTAAATTAATAAGATTATTACTACTTTTGAATTCTAAGAAAAGTGTAGAACAAGTGTATAATGAAAATACTCATGAATATAATTATATAAAAAAATTTAGTTCCTTTTATGTAGGAGAACTAAAAACTATTCTTAATATTATATCTTTATTCTTTGAATCAACTTCAGATAAATGTGAATGGGACCATGATTTCAAAAATGCACTAGCTTATCAAATATTATCATCAAAATGTTTTAAAGACCAAAAGTATATAGAAGCAATATTTTATGCTACGAAAGCAAATGATATTTTAATAACTGATTATAATTACAAAAGAATAATTAGTGTTAATAACATTGTAATGCGTTCACTACTTTATATTGGTAACTACGAAGAATGTATGAAACTATCAACAAAGCAAATTAGAAGTTTAGAATCATTAGGTGTTATAGGATATGATTTAATAGCAACAAAGTCGAGTTTGAATTTATCTTTACTTGGACTTAACAAATATAAAGAAGTTTTAATTAACATTAATAATCAGGAAAAGATGGATTTATCAGATATTACTTCAATGCTTATATGCGAGTATAAATTAAATAAACAATCATTTAAAGATTATTATAAAGATTTTATTGAAACAAATAAATTTAACGAATCAACTTTAAAATACCTAAATTTGCTAACTTATTACTTTACACATAGGGATAAAAAGATATTAAAAACCTTATCAAAAGCAAATATTAGTGGAATTTTAATAAACATTTTACAAAATATCTAAAATGGGCATTTTTATTACTCTAATTAAAAAGTGCTCAAATAATCACCCATTTATTGGGCTTTTTTTTATTAAAACGTATATATTTATAAAAAAATGCTCAATTATACAAACTTTAGTCATTTGACAAAACGTTATTTTTAATGTATACTAGTAATAAGATATTAATGTATAAAGAGAAGTTCAATGTATAAGAGGTTTATATTATTAATTGCTATTTTAGCTTCATTATTTTTAATAGGGTGTAATCAGACTAAGCATATTCATATTAAGTGTGAAGAATGTGGTAAATGTACTGATGTAAATTGTGATGGACTAGAAGAAGAAAGGTGTCAAGGACATCAACATTATATATTTAACTTAACGATAACTGATGAAGATAATTTTATTTATGATAAGACAGCTGAAACAAGTTTTGAATCAGGCACTAAAATTGTGATGCACTCTCGCCCAATAATGGATGCTGATTTAGCAATGTACATAAATGGTGAGTTTCATTCTATTCAAAATACAATTCGAGTAAATGATGAATACGTTTGGGAATACTCTTTTGTAATGCTAGCAAGAGATACTACTATTGAATTTAAGACTCAAACATTAGAATATTCTGATGTAAAAACTATTCTTGGTATTACATCACTAACAAGAGAAGATATCTTAAGAATAAAATATTCAAGTTCTAACATAGAGGATGACAATAAACCTAAACCTGGTACTTTAAAATTAGTTATCAGTATTGCTGACTATGAAGATATTACTTCTATGTTGGAATTTATGAAAGTAACTGTAATTGAAGATAGAAGTGATGACTGGCAAGAAGATGCAGGTATATGTAATAAATATTCAATTTATACAAACGATAAAAAGTATGATTTCGAAATAGTTAATGGATATATATTAGTTAATAATAAACACTATAAAGTTTTAGGGTATGAACCAGGCTGGAACTATGGGGATGTCACTTTTGCTTTTAATACTAATTTAGATTCATATGAGGCATACACATTAGATGGAACTAAAATAGGTGATTTTAATGGTCTATCTGAATTTGAGTTTTATGAAATTGATAGTCCTTTAACAGGTGTAGATGATTATGGATATTTAGAAACTGAGTTTGGAATAATTTATATTCATGATGCAAAAATATTTTACATCAAAGAAGGAGAAAATTATACTTATTATGAATTAGTTTGGGAATGGGAAAAAGACTTTAGTGATATATTTAACAAACATAATTAATAAATAGTTAAGCATCAAGGCAAATACGCTTTGGTGCTTTTTCTCTTTATGCAATTTTTACAATGTAAACTAATAATTATGCATCTTTTATAATTGAAACTATCAAATATAAAACATTACGCAGTATACACACATTAAAGTACTATAAAAAGCCTTCATTAGTGAAGTGAACCCCATTTAGTTCACACATAAAATAAGACTATATCTCCTTATGATATAATGATATCGTAAGGAGGTTTTTTTATGGCAAGAAAAGGAATTAAACACAATAATTATACAGTTGAGTTTATACAAGAAGTTTTGGAAAAATATTATTCTGGCCAAGGTGGATTCACTTCTCTAGCTAATGAGTATAAAATTCCAATTAAAACCATTAAAACATGGGTTTATAGGATGAATAAAGGAATTAATGTTTTTAAAAATAAAAAAACAAACTCATTAGGTCGTCCTAAAGAATTTGAAATTGATTATAAGGAAAGATATGAAATATTAAAAAAATTCCTGACCTTCATAAAAGCACAACGAAAGAAAAAATAATTTTTATTAATCTTTATTTAAACTTATATAGTTTGAAAAATATGTGCGAAGTGTTGAAAATCTCTACTAGAACATATATAAATATAGAAACGTTGAAGATAAAGATTATTATGATTATTTAATTATAAAAAGGTATTACGAATTATGAATAAATATAATTTAAGGGCAGAATACGTAAAGAAAATACATCCACATACATATAAGCGGATTGAAGAAAATGTTGAACCAAACTTACTAAATAGGAATTTTGATATTGAACATCCTAATAAAGTATGGGTAACTGATATAACTTATCTTATATTTAATAATAAACGTGCATATTTATCTACAATATTAGATTTATTTGATCGAAAAGTAGTAGCATATAGAATTTCTAAATTTAATGATAATCAATTAGTTATTGATACATTAAATGAAGCTATAGCTAAAAATAAAGACGTATATGGACTAATCATTCACAGTGATCAGGGTTTCCAATATACGTCTTTTAGTTACAAAGCCATATGCGAGTCAGTAGGTATTCAGATTTCAATGAGTCGCAAGGGAACACCGCTTGATGATTCTCCAATGGAAAGTTATCATAGTATTCTTAAAAAAGAGACTTTGTATAATAATTATATCACAAATTTAGAAGAATATATAGCAATTGTAGAAGATTGGATAGAATTTTATAATACAAAAAGAATTAAAAATAGGAAGAGAAAATAATCTCTTCCTTTTATTTAGACATAAGACTTATTTTATGTGTGAACTAAATGGGGTTCACTTCACTTTTATATCAGTAATTAAAGTCTTATTATTTTCATTAATATAAAGTGAAGTGATAAGAAGTGCTATCAAGAGGATAAAGTCATTATTTATTATAAAATAATATTAGAATAGGATAAAGTAAAGGATAGTATGTTGTAATATTAAATGAGAACACATAGTAGAAAGTATATTTAGAAGATATGTAAGTGGAGATACCTTTTAACAAATGGTGAATGTCCCATACTGATAAACTAAAAAACAAGAAAAGAAGTTTGTTTTCATTAAGTACAATTTAAAGTAGGTTAAAAAAAATACATAGGAAATGCAATAGAGATATCCTAAGTATTATAAGTTAAAAAATATTTGATATAGTATAAACTAAATGAGTGAATTATAATAATATAAGAGGATTATCAAAGATAGATAAAGGTAGATTTCAAGTAAATAGCAATTGGTTTAGATTAAACTACAAACTATAATTCCTAAAATAGCACATATTAAAATGGTAAATATCGCATTAAGATTTTTCTTAAATATTTTTTTTACTATGAATGAAATAGTCATAATAATAAACAAAATAATCATTGAAGCAAGATTAAATTGAAAGGATGATAAATTTATATATCCTATTGACTTTGCAAGTAAAATGAGTCCAGTAGAAAGAATTAAACCAAGAACGACACTATTTATTCCTAAAAAGGCAAACTTAACATATTTGTTATCCATAATATGAGTAAAAAATTTAGCAATTAAAAGAATGATAATAAAAGAGGGAAGAGTTACTCCAATAGTTGCCACGAGTGAACCGAGAAAACCAGAATGAATTGAACCGATATAGGTAGCCATATTAATTGCAATAGGTCCTGGAGTTGATTCACAAATACCAATAAAATTGTAGAATTGAGTTTCGCTTAGCCAACCATATTTTAAAACTGTTTCTTTTAATAGTGGAATCATTGCATATCCACCACCAATTGTAAAAAAACCAATTTTCAAAAATTCGAAAAATAAAAGAAGTAGCTCCATTATAATGTTTTCCTTTCCTTTATCATTGATAATATAATACCGAGTACTGCTCCAATTAAAATTAAAAATATTGAAGAAAAGTTTAAAGCAAATAAATCTAGAAGAACCATTATGAATATTACACTTATAATAATGATTTTTTGCCATATATTTTTCTTCATTTTTATAAACATATCTATCCCTGCTTTGGTTATTAAATAAGCGACAGCACATTTTATTCCTACAAAGGCATATTGGACATAGAGGTTTTCCATTAATTTGTTTAAAAACAAACTAATTATAAATATGAATAAAAAAGCAGGAAATATTACACCAAGAGTTGAAAGCATACTACCCAATAATTTTCCTTTTTTATAGCCAATAAAAGTTGCAAGGTTAATTGCAATAGGGCCAGGGGTAGACTCGGCAATGCCACATATTTCTAGCAATTCATCATTAGTCATCCACCTCTTTTTTTTCACTACAATGTCATTTAATTGAGCAATCATTGCATAACCACCACCAAAGGTAGTTGCTCCTAATTTTAAAAATGTTAAAAATAAATCTAGATAAATATTCATCACTTATTTTCCTCCTTGAGACTAAAGTAATTGTATCTTACAAATCATTATATCTATAAACGCTAAGAGTTTTTCTCGTTTATGTTTTAGTAATAATCTAATATGTTTACAATTATACGTAAAATCCTATATAATTTTGTAATTGAATTTATTATACCACTTGTATAAGTATAAGTAAACTATTATAATTTTATAAAGTGATGAAAAAATTGATAAAGAATGTAATGAATACTAAATAATACAACAAAGGATATCAGTTGATTTTATTTGTTATCTTGACTTAAGAAACATAAGAATGATAGTGAAAAATAGAATTATAAATATTAAAAATACATAATTATTGACATATGTCATAAATAAGAGTAAAATCATATTAAAGGAGAAAACTTTATGCCTAGACCATTTAAGAAAAGATTTATTTGTCAAGAACCAAAATTTAAAAGATTTAATTGTATAAATAATAATGAAAAGGTTACACTAACAGTTGATGAATTTGAGGTAATTAGATTGATTGATTTTGAGTCACTTACGCAACTTGAATGTGCAGAACAAATGCAAGTTGCTAGAACAACTGTGCAATCAATGTATGATAAAGCTAGAAAAATAATTGCTGACGCACTTGTTAATGGCAAACAAATCATAATTGAAGGTGGAGAGTATCAATTGTGTGAGTACTATCAAAGTGGTTGCAAACATGGTTGTGGCAAAAAGTGTCAACTTCTAAATCTAAAAAATGAAAAGAAAGGTCTAAATAATATGAAAACTTTTATAGCAGTTACTTATGAAAATGGAAATGTATTTCAACATTTTGGTCACACAGAAGAGGTGAAAATTTATGAAATAGAAGATAAGAAAATAGTATCTTCAAAAATCTTATCTACCACTGGCTATGGTCATGGAGCTTTAGCAACTTTTTTGAAAAATAATAAGGTTGATGTACTAATTTGTGGTGGTATTGGTGGGGGAGCTCAAGCCGCCTTGATGAATGCAAATATATCTTTTTTTGGTGGTGTAACTGGGAAAGCTGATGAAGTTGTGGAAGCATATGTCAAAGGAACTTTAGAGTATAATCCAGATGTAAAGTGTAATAACCATGAAAATCATAGCGGACATAATCATAGTTGTAGCGGAGAAAATTGTGCCAAAGAACATTGTTAATATAAAATTATTTAAAAAGTCATTAAAAATTTTAGTGACTTTTATTTTACAAAATTTTTATAAAGCACTGAACATCTTTCATCAAATTTTTATAATTTATATGTAAATATAATGAATGAAAGTTCTTGAAGTTACTTGTTAAAAAATACCCATATATTGTTTAAGATAGGATTGAGATTATTTTTTAAAATTTATCATTGGTCTTTGTTAATTAAATAATTTTGATAGAGTAAATGAAGAAAAGCATCACAAATCAATGATGCTAGATTAATGATGCTTTCCGTTAAATTAGTATTATGATAAATTGGTTAGAACTGTATCACAACAATTAAAGTCATAGTCTATGTAATTAGCAATGAAGCTTACTCTAAACTTTCTAGGTGTGCACATCATATTGAATGAATTGGTAACGTTTAAATCTTCTGGTAGGACAAATTTAATACATTTGATAAGTATATCTTGACAAGTATTTTGAGTATGGGCTGGTATGGTTAGAACTTTAAATCCTCTTTTATATTCTACATCAAAATCATCCACTTCATTTAACATAACTGCTAAGGCTACTCGTTTATTTGGACAAACGTTTTTAATTGTAGTATCAATTTGAAGAATTCTACCTAAAGAAGTTAGTTCAATGTCGCCTGCATCAAATTCAATAGAATCTTTGCAACCAGTTATTTCTAAATCAACCTTTGTAGGACATGGTTCTGTGATTACAGTGTCATCACACTCAACTAAAATACTTGGATCTGGGAAGGTTACTACATTTCCTTCAGAATCGGTATAATCAATATCTTCATTGACTTTTATTTCACCTGTGCAAGGTCCAATATGTTTAACGGTAAACTCTAATATTGCACCTTCAGAACCGGTTACACCTAGTTCATCAATTTTCCATTCAACCGTTGTATTATTTAATTTTATAGCATTTCCAATGTTTGGTGTATCAATATCAGTTATTTCAAAACAATCATTTATTGTATCTGTAAGTACAATATTTGTTGCACCGGTTTTAGAAATATTTTTTGCCAAATCTTCAAAAATATTTTCTAATTCTTCATCATCAGGTGTAATAACTACATAAGCACTATCAGGATCAGATGCCCATGCATTTAATGCATTTACATCAATTCCAGTTTGTCCAGATAGACCAATACTATAAATAATTATTCCTTGTGATTTAGCTAAAGTGGCAACAGTATTAGGATTGCCACCTGCTGTAGTTAATCCATCGGTAAACATGATCATTACTTTTGCATTTGTTGATGTTGGTTCAAATAATTGTAATGCTTTTGTAAAGGCATCTGCATGATTTGTAGATCCAGATGCTGATAAATTATCTACAGCCGTTTTTAAATCATTAACTGAAGTTATTAATTGTGTATCTTGAGTTGCTGTAGTTGAAAAACTTACAATACCAATTCTACTTCCACCTCCTATTTGTCCATCATGTGAGCTATCAGTTGATTCATCAATAATATCAATAAACTTTTTAGCTCCATTTTTTAAATTTGCAAGGGCACTACCAGCCATACTACCAGATCTGTCTAGAATTAAAACTATATCTGTAGGATTGGTTGTAATATCAGGTGAAGCGGTTAAAGATAGAGTAACTTTAAACGATTCATTACATGATATAGTAGTGGCATTGACTTGCTTGTTGGAATTTGTTATTCCCATTTTATCAATTCCTTTCTGAATCTATTTTAGATTCATTATATTTTATGAATAAAGTAAAAAAAGGTATGGGGGCATAAAACGTTATCTATATTTTTTTAAAAATAATTTATTTATAATTATTATGAAAAACATTTTAGTTGAGATTAAAAATAAGTAAAATTTTATTTTAATATATAATATAATAGTTTCAATTCATAAAGTTATTATTGATAAAATAGTTGAAAAGGATAAAAATTTAGTGTATAATAATAAAGAAAATGGAATGAAAATATTATAAATTCTTAAAATTGTGCAAAAATAAAATATGATTTAGTATTGTTTTTATGTTATTGTTTCTTGATTATTTCCTACTTTTTATTAAAAAATTAAAAATAAATATTTTAAAAATTGATGATAATAGGATTAAGTGGTGATATTGATGAGAAAAGAAATAGATGAAAATTTATTATATTTGATTTATTCAGTAGTAGAAGAAATACCAAGAGGAAATGTTGCTACTTATGGTCAAATTGCAAAATTAATAGGTAGAGAAAATAATTCTCGATTTGTAGGTAGAGCTTTAAAAATGTCTCATTTGTATGGTGAATATCCTTGTCATCGCGTTGTTAATCATAAAGGTAGAGTTGTAATTGGTTGGGATGAACAAATCACATTACTAAAAGCAGAAGGTATTTCATTTAAAGATGAATATCATGTCGATTTAAATAATTATAAATGGAGAGTTTAGATTTTTAAAAAATATTAAGAATATAGTGGTAAAAATATGAAAAGAATATTAAAGTATGAATCTAAAAGAAAAATAAATAAACAAAGATTTAAATTTTTTTTACATAAAGGTGGAGCAGTTCATTTTTTTTTAATTTTGGCAACAACTATTTATATTATAGCAAATAGTATGAAGCAAATTATAGATACTATAAATAAGAATGAATTAACTTTTATTTTTGCTACTATTTCATTAATAGCAGCTATTTTTGCTTTAATTGCCCAAATTATTAAGTTTTGTCTTGATTGGAAAAAGTTTTTTTCTCCAGTAGCCAATGTTTATGAATACAAAAATAAAATAAATAAAGATTATGTTTTAAAAATCTTTTTTACAAAAGAGGATAAAGCATTATCAGAAAAAGCTTTACAAAGTGGATATGTTATTGCTAGAAGAGAAAATTCGAGTTATATATATTCAGATAAGGTAAATGAACTCCTATTTAAAGGAAAATATGATTTAAAAGTTATTATTAAAAATAAAATTGTAACTGAAGAAGAACAAATTGTGCTAGCATCTATTCTTCAAAAATATGTTGAATCTAAAGGTAATATTTATAATGATCAATTACTAGGTCAAGTTACGGATTTGTTTATAGACTTACCAAAAGAAATTGTTTTAAATAAGACTTGCTATTTTAGTAATAAAGCAACTAATGATATTGTATATTCTAAATTTTGTTCTAAAACGAAACAAACATATGAATTTAATGGTTATAAATTTACTTTAGATGCCAATAATCAATTATATGATTTAATTGATTCTAATGCGGCCAACATCATAGGTGTTTCAACTATTATTTTAACAAATGATAATCATTTAATTTTATCTATTCAAAATAGTAATAGTGATGAATCTGCTGGTTTAATTGTTGCAACAGGGTCGGGTTCTGCAACTGTTAAAGACTATCAAAAAAATCAATCATTTTATGAATTTTTGACAACAGGAATGGAAAGAGAATTAATTGAAGAAACCTCTAATTCTTTAAGGTATCAAGATTTATCTTTATGGTTTAGAATTTTTAATCAAAATAGTATTAGAAAATATAAACATCAAGAAGAAAAATTACAAAATAGATTAAAAGAATTATTTAAACCAAATAGTACAAAGGTTTATTGTTATAATAGAATTTTACATCGAGGTGGTAAACCAGATTTTTTTGGTATCACTAAAGTAAATTTAACATCAGCACAAATTAAACCACTCATAGATGATTGTAACATTCATACTAAAGAATTACTTATAAACGAACTGAAGTTAGTATTGGATAAAAGAAAAGATAAAATAGATGAAGTTTTAAAAGCCCATGATGTAATGCTTTCTAAACTTAATAATGGAACTATTATAGATGGTAATTATAGTGTTATTAAAGAATTTATTGATTTAAAAAAAGAAGTAACAAAAAATTATAAACTTAAGTTTCGACCATTGGAATATGAAAATTTAGGACTTTTTATAATTAGTTTAGATAGTTTAAAGAATATGACGTTATTAAATGATAATACAATATTTTCTTTACAAGTAGAGTATATGGTTAAATGTTTATTAAAGGTTATTGAAGAGATTTAAAAACAAATAAAATAGGTATATATTATGCGAAAAGGATATACCTATTTTTTTGTTGTCAAATTTTGCAAAAATATATATACATTATGGTTGACATTTATAATAATAATTCGTATAATATGATGGTGTTTAGAAATATTAAACAAAAAGTTTATTTTAATAAAACAAAAGGAGGAAATATGACAATTGGTAATAAGATTAAAAATCTTCGAAATCTTTGTCAATTAACTCAAGAAGAATTAGCAGATCGCTGTGAGTTAACGAAGGGATATATTTCTCAATTAGAAAACGATTTAACTAGTCCATCAATTAGTACGTTAACAGATATATTGGCTGCTTTAGGTACTAATCTCCATGAATTTTTTAAAGAAGAAGAAGAACCACAAATTGTTTTTACTAAGGATGACTATTTTGAAAAAACCTCCGATGATGTGAAAACGATTTGGCTTGTTCCTAATGCGCAAAAAAATGAAATGGAACCTATATTATGTGAATTAAAACCTAAGGCAGAGGCAACCTTAGATATGCCTCATGAAGGTCAAGAATTTGGTTATATCTTAGAAGGTAGTATTACAATTGTTTATGGTAATTATAGGTATGTTTGTAAAAGTGGAGAAACTTTCTATTTTACTACTGATAAAAACCATTATATTTATAATCATACAAATCAGATTGCGAAAGTTATTTGGGTTAGTAGCCCACCAAATTTTTAGGTATTATGGAGGAAATGATGGTAAATAATAAGTTAATTGAATTAAAAAATATTGTCAAATCGTATGATGGTGAAATAGTTGTTGATCATATGAATTTATATATTCGTGAAAATGAATTTATTACACTAGTTGGTCCTTCAGGATGTGGAAAAACAACTACCCTTAGAATGATTGGAGGCTTTGAAAAACCTGATGAAGGTGAAATTATTATGAATGGTCAAGTTGTAAATGATTTACCTCCTCATAAAAGACCGATTAATACTGTTTTTCAAAAATATGCACTCTTCCCTCATCTTAATGTTTATGGTAATGTTGCATTTGGTTTAAATAATCGAACATATCAAGAATTAATAGATTTTTATACTTTAGAGAAAGTAAATAAGAAGGTAGAAGAATTATATCCTAAAAAAGATATAGAAAAAAAACCATCTAGACTACAATTAAAAAAAGCTATCAATGCATTGATAGATGAAAGTGTTAAGAATGCTCTTAAGATGGTTAATTTAGAGGGATATGAAAAAAGAAAAGTTGACTCAATGTCTGGCGGTCAACAACAGCGAATTGCAATCGCTAGGGCTATTATTAATAAACCTAAAATATTACTTTTAGATGAACCACTTGCGGCACTTGATTTAAAGCTTAGACAGAATATGCAATATGAATTAAAAGAGATGCAAAGAAAATTAGGTATTACCTTTATTTTTGTTACGCATGATCAGGAAGAGGCTTTAACAATGAGTGATACAGTAGTTGTTATGAGTAAAGGGGTTATTCAACAAATTGGAACACCAGAAGATATTTATAATGAACCTAAAAATTCTTTTGTTGCAAATTTTGTAGGTGAAAGCAATATTATTCAAGGTATTTATAACGGAAATAAACAAGTAACTTTTATGAATCAAACTTTTGAGTGTGTTGATGAAAACTTTAAAATTGGTGAAGAAGTTCAAGTAGTTATTAGACCAGAGGATTGGGATGTAGTACCACTTGATAAAGCAAAGTTGATTGGTAGGGTTGATGCCTCTGTTTTTAAAGGTGTTCATTTTGAGCACTGTGTAATAATTCAAGAAAAAGAACTCATCGTGCATACATATGAATTTGTTAAAGTTGGTGAACAAATCGGTCTAAATGTTGATCCTTATGAGATTCATTTGATGAAAAAAGAAATGGTCGATGCTGAAGAAGTTTTAGAAGAAATTTTAAATGCTGAGGATGGAATTGTTGAAGATGAAGAGATTTAGTAAATTATCAATTCCATATTTAATTTGGATGATACTACTAGTAATGATTCCCATTGGTATTTTAATTATAATGGCTTTTCAAAAAACTAATGGTATCAAAATTTTTGAGGGTAAACTAGATTTTAATAATTTTAAAGTTCTTGCTACACCAAAAGTTATTGAATCTTTGTGGCTTTCATTTTTATATTCTTTAGTTGCTACTATTTGTTGTATTATTATTGCTTATCCAATTGCGTATATTATTGCAAGAGCACATTTTCATAATCGCTTTTTGGTTTTATCATTTTTAGTTCTTCCAATGTGGTCTAATACTTTACTTAGAACTAAAGCAATTGCTAGTTTATTTATGGAAGGGAATATTATTTCATCTATGTTTGCAAAAATTGGATTAATTTTGCCTACTTTAGATTTATATGGTAAACCTCTTGGGGTTATTATTGGAATGGTTTCCATGTATTTACCTTTTATGATTTTGCCAATTTATACAGTGCTTGAAAAAATTGATCATTCTTTATATGATGCAAGTGATGATCTTGGAGCTAATTCATTTAAAACTTTTTGGAAAGTAACTTTTCCAATTTCCTTAAAAGGAATTATTACGGGAGTTATTCTTGTTTTCTTACCATGTGCTACTGGATTTGGAATTGCTGAGGGTCTTGGTGAATCAGGATTAATTGGTACTTTTATACAACAACAATTCGGAAATAATTCAACATATGGGATTGGCGCTTTAATATCATTGGTTATTCTAATTATTATTACCGTCTCTTTATTTATCGTTGGAAAGGTTGATAAAGAAGGAGAGACATTGTTATGAATAAGGCTAAAAAAATATGTTCAATCTTATTTAAAGTAATTTTTTTAGGACTTGCTATTATTTTAATATATATGCCAATTGTTGTAATTGCTTTGCAATCATTTAATGGTTCTAAAAATAATGAAATTTTTACAGAATTTTCTTTTAAATGGTATGGTGGGTTAATTTCTCCTGAAACTTTTTTAACAGGAAATGATATTCAAAATGCAAGAGATTTACAAAAAGCTATTCTAAATACTTTGACTATTACAATTTTATCAACTTTAATTTCAACAATTTTAGGAGTTATTTTTGCTTTAGGAATTCATTCTTTATCGAGAAAAAAACGTCAAAGAATGATTCTTTTGAACAATGTTCCTATTATAAATGCTGATATTGTTACTGGTGTCACTTTAATGATTGTTTTTTCTATTATTTTTTCAGAATTAGGTTTTACAAGTTTACTATTATCACATATTTTCTTTTGTATTCCATATGTGGTATTAAGTGTTTTACCAAAATTATCTGAAATTGATAATAATCTATATGATGTGGCTGTTGATCTTGGATGTAATCCTTTTAAAGCTATTTGTAAAGTAATTTTACCTGCTATTAAATCAGGTATTTTAATGGGCATGCTTTTAGTTTTTACAATGAGTATTGATGATTTTACAATTAGTTTTTTTACAGGAGCTAGAGTCTTCAGCAACGTTTCAATGATTGTCTATTTGAGAAAGGGGAAAGCACTATCTCCTAGTGTTTATGCCTATAATACCATTTTGACATTTGGTATATTATTTGTTTTAGTTGGTTATAATTTATATGTTCATTTTAAGAACAAAAAGAAAAAATCAAAATAATTAAATAATTGGAGGAAAAGATTATGAAAAAATTATTATTATGTTTTGTTATTGTATTTGTTATTGTATTTTCTTTAACAAGTTGCAAGAAAAAACAAAAATTATATTTACTTAATTGGAATGAGTATTTAAATGGTGATTTGGTAACAAAATTTGAAAAGAAATTTAATTGTAGTATAGTTCATTTACCAAGTGAGTCAAATGAAGATATGTATACAGTTATTAGTAATGGACAATATGCAGTAGATGTTGCAATTCCTTCTGATTATATGATTCAAAAACTTGTTAATGAAAAATTATTACATAAACTTGATTTTAATAAAATGTCTAATTATCAAAGCGATATGTTCGATGAAAATTTAACAAAGTTAAGAAAATCATACTTTGAGGATAATGAATCATATGCGGTACCATATTTTTGGGGTACAATTGGAATTATGTATAACGATCGTACAGCAGGTCTTGAACAAAAAATTAAAGATAATGGTTGGGCTGTTTTCTTTGATGATACATTAGTGGATAAAAATCAAATAAAAATGGGTATGTATAATAATCCTCGAGATGCAATTGCGGTAGCAGAGTTATATCTTGGTTATAGTTTAAATGAAACCGATAGTACCAAATTAAATAATGTACAAAATCTTTTAATAAATCAAAGTAGAACTTTTGATGTTAAATATGCCTCAGATGATTTAAAAAAATGGGTTGCTGGAGGGAAAAATTTAGATTTTGCAATGGTTTATTCGGGAGATTTCTTTGATCAGTTATATATTTTAGAAGAGGATGGTTCAGATCAATATATTAATATGTATGTACCAGATAACACCAATCTATATTTTGATGCAATGGTAATTCCAACTACATCCAAAAATCCTGATCTTGCTTATGAATTTATAAATTTTATGCTTGATACTGATAATATTGTTGAAAATGTATCGTATGTTGGATATTGTCCTTGTACTAAAGCCTCAATCGAAGCTTTAAAAAATGATGAATATTATTCACAATTATTAGAAACTTATCCTGCATTTTATCCTGGTAATGCTATTAATGGAGAGATATATTATGATTTAGGTGATGATATTTATAAGAAACTAACAGATATATATAATGCAGGAAGAAATGCATAAAATTTAAATTTTATATTAAAAACTAAGTTTATTTTAATGAACTTAGTTTTTTTATTGATAGTAGAAATTAACAAATAATAATAGGATTTAACTCTTGGCAATTTTGTAAAAATATGCTATAATAATGGTGAAAAGAAGGTGAATGAAAATGAATAAAAAAATATCTTGCTTTTTATTACTTATGTTGGTATTTTTATTTGTACCAGGATGTAATAAAAAACATACACACGATTATGAAGATGCAACTTGTACACAACCTAAAACATGTATTATATGTGGACAAACAGAAGGTAATCCTTTAGGACATATATATGATAATGATTGTGATGATATATGTAATGTTTGTGAAGAAACTAGAATTGTACAACATCAATTTAGTGATGCTACATGTGAAAATCCAAAAACTTGTGTTATTTGTGGCAAACAAGAAGGACAGGCCTTAGGACATTTATGGGCTGATGCAACTTTTGATGAGGCTAAAAAGTGTTCTAGATGTGGAAAAATAGAAGGGGATGATGTATTAACTGAAGCTTTAAAAGAGTTTATTCCTCAAAATACTTCTACAAAATTAGATTTACCAAGTTCTATTTTGGGATATGATGTAACTTGGACATCATTAGATAAAGATGTTATGCTAGATGATGGTGTAATTGTTGCAAGTGATATTAAAAAAACCGTTAAATTACAAGCGAAAATTGAAATAGATAAAACTACATATATAAAGACTTTTGAAATTGGTGTTAATAGCACTAGTGTATCCAAGGGTAAATATGATGTGGCTTACAATTATTATGTAACTAAATTATCAAATGGGCTTGTAAAGGATGTTACTTTAATTAAAAGAGAGTATAATGGGTGTAGTGTAAGATATTTAAGTCTTGATGAAAATATAATTACATCGGATGGTCAAATTAAGCAAACGACAGTTGATCAAAGTACGATTATGAATATATATGTAATTCAAAATGGTATTGCAGTATTATATCCAACTGAAGTTACAGTATTATCTTTTACAGCTATTCAAAGAATAGAGCTTACGAAGGTAATTGTGGATCAAATGATAGAAGATTTTCAAAATGGTGTAATCACAACATTATCCACATTTAATGATGAATATGGAGTAACTATAAATTGGAATTCTAATATTCCTGAATTCTTTGTTTTAGAAGATAAGGTTTTGACACCAATTACTAAAACAAATGTAAGACTCAATTGTACATTAAGATATGATGAAGTTTCAAATTCTATTGAGTATGAATTAGAAAATGTTGGTGGTAATATGACAGAAGAAGAATATATTACTGAACTTGTAAAATACATTAGTAAAATTGAATTAAAAGGTTCTATTAATCATTTGCATAAAGAATACAATGATGAATTATTTTTAGATTATCAAGAAAGAATCAATTCATATGGAGTTTTAAATTTAGCAATGCCTATTAGTCCATTAGTAAAAAAAGAATATATGGTGGATATCAATAGAACGGATTTTAAAAATAAATTTTTTGGTTCAGGAACACTTGGTACAAATCTTAAACCAAAAGTTGGACAAAATTATTTGAATGAAAAATTTTATGAAGGGTATCAAATGCCAAATAATAGTAACATTTTATGGATTACTGTTCATGAAAGTGCGATGACTTTAAATGGACAAACTGCTGAATTTTTAGCAAAAGTACAATATCGTTATGCTTTTGAACAAAATGATGCTAGAGCTGCTTCTTGGAATTATCAAGTTGATGCGTATAATATTTATCAAAGCTTTGATGATAATGTTATTTGTTGGCATGCTGGAGATGGTACTGCAACTCCAGGAAGTGGTAATAATAATGGGATTGGAATTGAAATGTGTGTAAACCAAGATGGAAATTATGAGGGAACACTTGCTAATAATGCCAAACTTGTTGCATCACTTATGTTACAATATAATTTGACTCTTGACAATGTCAAACGCCACTATGATTTTTCTGGTAAAGAATGTCCTAGTTATTTAATTAGAACTGGACGTTGGGAAGAATTTATTGAAATGGTAAGAAAAGAGTATCTAATTCAAAAATATTTATATGGAGCAACCATTGAATATCAACTTTCAACAGATACTTATCAAACAACTGATGAAGTATTGGATAATTTATTTATTGAAGGTGGAAATGGTCTTTGGTATAATAAACCAGTATCAGTTGAAACTGAGATTGATTTTGTAATCCATGTTACAAAAAATGGTAAAAAATATACATCATCATCAACTATTATGTTATTACCAGATGAAAACTAAAAGGAATGATTATGGATAAATATTTAAAAATTAGTGATGATGTAAAATATGCTTTAGACAATCATTTGCCTATTGTAGCCTTAGAATCAACAATTATTTCACATGGCATGCCTTATCCTAAAAATTTAGAAACGGCTTTAAATTGTGAACAAATAATTAAAAAGTTAGGTGCTTTTCCCGCAACCATTGCAATTATTAAAGGTAAACTTTGTGTAGGTTTAACAGAAGAAGAACTTACTTATTTGGCAAAATCTGGTAGTAATGTTATTAAAACTTCAAGACGTGATATTCCAGTTATTGTATCAAAGGGTCTAGATGGGGCGACTACAGTTAGTGCTACAATGTATATTGCAAGTCTTGCCAAAATAAAAATATTTGCCACTGGTGGAATTGGTGGTGTGCATCGTGGTGCAGAAATAACAATGGATATTTCGGCTGATTTAGATGAATTTGCTAAAACAAATGTTGCCGTAGTTTGTGCTGGTGCTAAAGCTATTTTAGATTTAGGAAAAACTTTAGAATATTTAGAAACCAAAGGAGTTCCTGTCATTGGGTATCAAACTAAAACTCTTCCAGCTTTTTATACAAGAAATAGTCAATATAAGGTTGATTATCAGATGGATACACCAGATGAGATTGCTAAGATGTTAAAAGTGAAATGGGATTTAGGTTTAAATGGTGGCGTTTTAATTACTAATCCAATTCCTTGTGATGCTTCTTTAGATGAAAATTTAATGAATGAGTCTATAAATAAAGCATTAAATGAAGCAAATGAAAAGCAAATAAAAGGAAAAGATATTACGCCATATTTACTCGCTAGCATTAAAAATATCACAGAAGGAAAAAGCTTAGAGGCTAATATTCAACTTGTATATAATAATTGTTTACTTGCTGCCGAAATTGCTAAAGCTTATCAAAATAACGATGAAATTTAAAACTTTTTTGGCAATGTATAAAAATATTATTATTTTAGTATGGTGGTTAGCCATTTTAGTTATTTTTAAAGTTTGGAATAATTTTAATTTCTCTAATGGTAATTCTATTTTATTTATTATTTTGATTGTTGTTTTGCCGCTTGCTTTATATATATTTGGTGTTATATATAAAAAAAGACTTTTAAAACAAAAAAATTTAAGAAAAAAACCTTTTTTTGAAATTATTCAAGATGATTATAAAACTAAGAAATTACAAAAAGAGTTTTTGGAACAAGTTGAATTTTTAAAATTAAATTTAAATAGTAAAGAAAATCAACTTCTTTTGTCAAATAATAAAATTGAAATTAGTTTTGAAAAAAACTATACTAAAATTAATCTTTTAAATACAAAGATTACATATTATTTTTATTATAGTAATTATATTAATAATTTTACAAAATTTGATAAACGTATGATACAATATCATTCAACTAAATATCTATATAATCAAATAATAGAATTATTAAAAAAACTTACTTGTAATCAACTTACATATATGGAAAATAAGAAAAATTGTAAATTAATTGATAGTATTACAAAAGAGATTCTCTATGATAATAATAAAAAGACTGATAAAAAACAAAAATATACAAATGTTATTCCTATTAATTTAAATGAGAATAAACCTTTTTAGCTAAACCAGCTAAAAAGGTTTATTTTATTGTATAGAATATTTTTATTTAAATATAATAAAAAAGTATTATATTTGAAAAAAAATATGTAGTATAGTAGAATATAGATACCCCCCCTATGGGATGGGTATAGGAGGATATAATATGATACGCAAAAAATTTAGCGTTGGTGGGATGACATGCTCTAGTTGTAGTGCTCATGTAGAACATGATGTATCTTTAGTTGAAGGTGTAAATCATGTCGAAGTAAGTCTTATGACTAATTCAATGATTGTTGAATATGATGAGTATATTACAGATGATGATAAAATTATAAAAGCAGTAGAAAGTGGAGGTTACTCAGCAAGTTTATACATTAAAGATCGCAAATTAAATAGTAATAATCAAAAAGAAGAAAAAAACAAATTGAAAAAATTAATAGCCTCAATTATTTTAATGTTTATTTTGATGTATTTTTCAATGGGACCGATGATTGGGTTACCACTACCTAAGATATTTGAAAATCATCAATATGCTTATTTAAATGGATTTATTCAATTAATTTTCTTAATTCCAATCATTATTTTAAATAAACATTATTTTATTCATGGATTTAAACGTTTATTTAAATTTTCACCAAATATGGATTCATTAATAGCTTTGGGTTCTGGGGCAAGTTTAGTGTATGGAATTTTTGCTTTAATCATGATTATAATTGGTATCAAAACACAAAATATGTCATTAATTGAAAGATACCATATGGAATTATATTTTGAATCAGCAGGAATGATTTTAACTTTAGTATCATTAGGAAAATATTTTGAAAATCGTTCTAAACGCAAAACTACACAAGCTATTACAAAACTTCTTGATTTAACCCCTAAAATGGCGTTATTATTGAAAGATAATGTAGAAGTAGAGATAAATGTAGATGATATTAAGATAGGGGATGTTTTGATTGTAAAACCAGGAACTAGTATTCCCATTGATGGAAAAGTAATAGATGGTATTAGTAGCGTTGATGAATCTACTCTAACGGGTGAGTCAATGCCAGTTTTAAAAGAGATAGGTGATTTAGTTAAAAGTGGAACCACTAATATTAATGGGATATTAAAAATTGAAGCAACTTGCGAGAGTAATGATACAACATTACAAAAAATCATTGATTTGGTAGATGTTGCTAGTAATTCAAAAGCACCTATTGCAAGACTTGCGGATAAAATTAGTTTATATTTTGTTCCTATTGTTATCGGTATTTCGGTTATAACTTTTATTGTTTGGATTTTAGTAAGCCATAATTTTGAATTTAGTCTTGCAAGAGCTATTTCTATTTTAGTAATTTCATGTCCTTGTGCACTTGGACTTGCAACACCAGTAGCTATTATGGTGGGAACTTATAAGGCTGTTAATTATGGTATTCTAATTAAATCAGGAGAAAGTCTTGAAACCTTACATAAAGTAAACACGATTATTTTAGATAAGACAGGGACGATTACTTATGGCAAGCCTCATATCACTGATATTATAACTTACAATATAGAGGAAGAGGAATTATTGAAAATAGCTTATTCACTAGAAAAAAATTCAGAACATCCTTTAAGTTATAGTATTAATCAACTTGCTATTTCAAAAGATATAGTTTCATATGAAGTTAGTAGTTTTGAAAATATTTTAGGTAAAGGTATTAAAGGAGTAATAAATGATAAAGAATATTTTATTGGGAATACTTCATTATTAAATCAAGAATACGATTTAGATAAATATCAAGAATTATCAAATAAGGGGAAAACAGTTATTTTTGTTTTTACAAATAGTGAAATTCTTGGGATGATTGCCTTAAAAGATGAGGTAAAACCATCAACAATTAAGGCTATTGAAATGTTTAAAGAATTAGAAGTTGAGACTATCATGCTTACTGGTGATAATGAAGATACTGCTAGAGTAATTGCTGAAGAATGTGGTATTACAAAAGTAATTGCTAAAGTATTGCCAGAACAAAAAGCAAAAGTAACAGAAGAAATAAAAGCATCTGGCAAAATAGTTGCAATGGTTGGTGATGGGATTAATGATTCAGTCGCTTTAACAATGGCAAATGTTGGAATTGCAATGGGTGGCGGTACAGATGTTGCTATTGAATCGGCCGAAGTTGTTTTAATGAAAGATGACTTATCAGAAGTCGCTACAGCAATTAAACTTAGTAAAAAAGTTATTGCTAATATAAAAATGAATTTATTTTGGGCATTTTTTTATAATATGTTGTTTATTCCGATTGCTGCAGGAGTGTTATATGTACCATTTAATATTACATTAAGTCCAATGATATGTGCATTAGCGATGAGTTTAAGTTCAATATGTGTAGTTCTCAATGCTTTAAGAATTAATAATTTTAAAAAGGAGAAAAAGTGATATGAAAAAAATTATACAAATTAATGGAATGAAATGTGAACATTGTACATCAAGAGTTGAAGAAGCCTTAAAAAAAGTTCCTAATGTGAAAAGTGTAAAAGTTAATCTTGCAAAAAAGGAAGCCATAATTAATGGTGATGTTGATAATAGTATTTTAGAGGAAACAATTAAAAATGCAGGATACGAAGTAGTTTCAATTAGTGTCAAAAAAGGATTATTTGAATGAGAGCAGATAAAAAACAAATTACAAGACTTCTGAATACCGCAAAAGGTCAAATTATGGGAATTATTAAAATGATTGATGATGATAAATATTGCATTGAGATATCTAATCAATTATTAGCAGTTGAAGCAATTATTAAGAAAGCTAATCAAGAAGTTATTAGGGCACATCTTGAAGGATGTGTAAAGGAAGCAATTACCAATGGCGAAGATACTCATCAAAAGATTGATGAGATTATGCAAACAATAATCAAAATGTCTAAGTAAAAAAGAAGAAATTATAATTTCTTCTTTTTTATTCAATGCATAAAGCATAAAAACTAAATTCAGGAAGGATCAATTCTTTTTCTAAAACCATTTCATCGTTGCAATTGTAACAAAAAACAGTTTTTTCTTGCAATTCTGGTGGTAAAATAAGATTTATTTCACGAGTATTATGATTAATAATAAAATAAAAATTATCTATTCTAGTAATTAAATTATGCTTTCCAACTTCTAAAAATTCTAAATCCATATTTTTAATATCTTTAGTTAAATCATTTATATATGATAAGTAAGGATTAGAATCATCTTTAATATCTTTAAATAGTTCATATTTATAAAACCAAAGAATTAATAAAGCATTCATTTTTTCATCCATTTTAGTTGTGTTTTTGTAGTTTATAATAAAGTTTTGAAATTCATCCTTATTAATAATTTCCAAATGATCTAATTTTAATAAATAATCAATGAGATCAATTTTTAAATTTATAAAATCTTCTATTAATTTTTCAATTATCATGCATTTATCTCCTTTATGTGATTTTATTTTATAACATAATTATAAAAAAAGCAAGAATATGATATAAAACATTATGCTTTTAAAAAATAATAAAATGTAGTATAATAACAAAAGTTAAATAAGAAAGGAAGATGGCAAATGGATTTAAAATGTAAAGATGGATGGTTAGAAGTAATATGTGGATGTATGTTTGCAGGTAAAACAGAAGAGTTAATTAGAAGAATTAATCGTATTAAATATGCTAAAAAAGATATTGTTGTTTTTAAACCTGTTATTGATGATCGATATGATAAAAAGCAAGTCGTTTCTCATTCTAATCAAAGAGTTGATTCGATTCCCATTAAAAACTCTCAAGAAGTTTTTTCTTATTTGGATAAATTACCTTATGCAGTAGCTTTTGATGAAGCTCAGTTTTTTGATGATGGATTGGTGGATGTTACAGATCGGCTTGCTAATTCTGGAGTTAGAGTAATTGTAGCAGGACTAGATCAAGATTTTAGAGGTGAGCCATTTGGCATAATGCCAATTTTGATGTCTAAAGCTGAATATATAACAAAACTTCAAGGGATATGTATGGTTTGTGGTGCTCCTGCAACCAGAACGCAAAGAATTATTAATGGTCATCCTGCGGCCTATGATGATCCAACCATTTTGGTTAGTGCAAAAGAAAAATATGAATCTAGATGTAGGCATTGCCATCAAGTTTTTAATAAAACATATGATAAATAATAATGATGATTTTTATTATATGAATGAGGCTTTGAAAGAAGCTTATAAAGCATATAGAGCCGATGAAGTTCCAGTTGGATGTGTAATTGTTAATAATGGAAAAATAATTGCAAGAGCTCATAATAAAAGGCAAAAAAAACATAATGTTTTTGGACATGCTGAAGTGTTGGCTATTAAAAAGGCTACTAAAAAATTACATTCTTGGATTTTAGATGAGGCAACAATTTATGTAACATTAGAACCATGTTTAATGTGTGCAGGGTCTATTTTACAAGCACGGATAAAAAAACTTGTTTATGCAACTCCTGAAAAAAAATTTGGAGTTATTGAAAGTAGGATGCAAATTTTTAATAATCAATCATTATTTAATCATCAAATTGAAGTTGTTAGTGGCATTTTTAAGTTAGAAGCTAGTAAAATTTTAAAAGAATATTTTAGACAAAAAAGAAAGTCTAAAATAAAGATTAACAAGTAAAATCAATATAATAAAACGTTGACAAAAATAAAAAAATGGTGTATAATAAGATTGTAAATAGGTAATGGATTTACGGTAGGGGAAAATCTCAACTTAGATACCTTCATCCAAGGTTCCATGGTGAACCAGGTCAGGTCTTGATCGAAGCAGCCTTAAGCTTATGTAACTTGTGGATGGGGGGATCTAAGTTGAGATTTTTTAAAAGAAGGAGGATTAATAAAGTGAAAAAAGTATATGTTTTAATTTCAATTTTTATGTGTAGTTTATTTCTTTTTACTGGCTGTCAAAAAACTTATACAATTACTTTTGATGCAAATGGTGGAGTTTGTGAAATAGACAAAGTTGATTGTAAAAAGAAAGAAACTATTCAAGTTCCAAACAAACCAACAAGGGAAGGATATAATTTCTTATATTGGGAAAAAAATGGTAGTCAATTTAATTTTGATGAGGCTATCACCTCTTCTTTTACTCTTGTTGCTAAATGGGAAATTCAAAAATATAATGTTATTTTTGATACCGATGGTGGAACATACATTGAAGATCAAAAAGTGGAATATGGTAAAACAATAAAAGTTAGTAACCCTACGAAAGAAGGATATGAGTTTATTGGTTGGTCTTTAAATGGTGAAGTATATGATATTTCCACTCCTGTTAAAAGTGATTTAATTTTGCTAGCAATTTGGGATGATATAAAATATACGGTGACTTTTGATGTAGCAGGTGGCGATGAACTCGAACCTATAAAAATTAAAAATGGTGAAAGTTTAGGTAAAATTATTCCAACTAAAGAACATAATAGTTTTGTATGTTGGTTATTAAATGGTGAAGTATATGATACAACAACCCCAATTACTTCTAATATTACATTAGTTGCTTCTTGGAAAGAAGATTATAAAGTAACTATTCATTATAATAATGGCGATCCAAATTTAGTTTTATATGCAAAAGAAGGACAAAGTATAAATGATTTAGGTGGAATCGATTCTCCTATAAAAGAAGGATATAAATTTATAAATTTTTATTATGATGAAGGATTCAATAATGCAATGTTGATTTTTTCTAAAATTAATAATGATATTGATTTATACGCTAAATTTAGTAAGATTTATAATATAACTTATTATTTAAATGGTGGTACAACAAAAGAAGAATTATTAACAAGTTATGTTGTTGAAGATGTTGAAAATCGGAATATTGATTTAATTTTGCCAGAAAAAAAGGGATATTTTTTTAGAGGATGGCATGAAAAAGAGGATTGTAGTGATAGTAATTTTTATAGAATAACCAAAAATGAAGCAAGAGATATCACTCTTTTTGCTAAATGGGATGAAGCAATTCTCCAAAATGCATATTTAGGAATTTTAGGCGATAGTATTTCAACTTATAAAGGATATATTCCTGGAGGTTTCGTACATTTTCCATATTATGCAAGTTCTGATGATGGAGGAAGGGTAACTTTAGAACAGACCTGGTGGCGAATTACACAACAAACTTTAGGTTGTAGATTAGGAGTTAATAATTCATATAGTGGAACTTGTGTAATGAATGAGTATGGGTATACTACTTCGGCAGAAAATATATCAAGGCTTCAACATTCAACTCGCTTTGATAATCTTCCTCCCGATATTATGATAATTTATATGGGAAATAATGATGCTTTAGTTCAAAATTTAAATACAGCTAATTTTGAAAAAAGTTATCGAAATATGCTTAATAATATTTATACTTTATATCCAAATATTCAATTATTTCTAGGTACATTATCATATGAAAAATATTTTGTTGGCAAAGATTATTATCAAGAACATTTGTTAGTGACGGCTGAGGTTAATCGAATAATTAAATCTTTAGCTCATGAATATAATTTGCCAATTATTGATTTTGCGACTGCTTATAGTGATAGTTCATATTTATTTGATACTATTCATCCTAATGTTTTGGGTATGAGTGCTTTAGCTAATGTAGCAATTGATTCTATTTCAACATTTTACAATAAAACGACATTTTAAAAACATAAATAATATTTAAAAAATTTGTTCCTCATTTTGAATCTTCAATAAGGTTTAAAATGAGGATTTTTTTATGTATAAAACGTAAATAATAAAATTCCTTCGTATTTATATTAACGAAAGGAGATAAAGATAATTATGAAAAAAATAATAATATCATTAATTTTAGTTTTTAATTTGTTATTTACTAGTAACTTTTTTATAAAGATTAGAGCCTCAACTTTTAGCGATATTAGTAAACCATTAATCGTATTACAAGGTCAAGACTATAATCAATATCTAAATTATCCAGGATACTCTATATTAGAAAGTAATGTCAATTTTAATAAGTGTGGTATTTATCGAGTTAAATATGAAAATGATTTTAATAAAAAGGCTATTGAAAAAAAAGTATATGTCAAATCTTATGAAGAATTATTAAAAGAAAAAAATTTTAATCAACAGTATGGACAAATTTTGGAAAATAGTAATTTGGCTAGCGTCCAAAAAGTTAAAAAAGATAAGGATTCATATTATATTAGTTTATTAGAAGAAACAGAAAATGAACTTTATAATATCAAATTAGTTAAGATTACAAATGGATTTATAGTGTATGATAAGACAATATTTCCTAAAGTTAGAGGGAAAATTGTTGATTTTGTTATTAATAATGATGAAGTTACCTTATTAGTTGAACAAGAAAGAGATGGGTATCATCAAGAGGTTTACCTTATTATGTTAAATGAATTCGGTGATATAGTAAATATAAAAAGATATATTGGCAATGGCGTTGACAAAGCAAAAAAATTACTAGAAGATGACATCAATTATTATCTTATTATTGAAACTAATTCTAGTAATAATTTTGATTATACTTTTGAACATTCTTATCAAAGTATTGTTATTTTTGTATATAATAAAAAGCAAAAAGCAAATACTAGTTTTCAATATATTATTGGTGAGAATGATATGGAAATTATTGATGCTTCAATAGTAGACAATCAAATATGTATAATGACAAAGATGTATGATACAACAATTAGACTTAAAGTATTTGATTTATATTTTTTTGCATGTGAAACATTAAAACAAACTAAAAAAACTAATTTCACAACTTCTTTAACAGAAACACCTTTTAAAATAAGAGTTGATTCATGTGATGATATATATGTTGTTAGTAGTGATTTTAAAAATAACGCATCTGTTAATAAATTATATAAATTAAAAGATAATTTGCAAAAAGAATTAATTTATCACTATCAATATCCCAAAGAAGCAGTGGCTAATTTAGTCGATTTTTTGGTGCTTGATCATGATCAAATTATTATGCTTTATAATTTAATTGATTATCAACAAATTAATTCATATGGATATTTATATCAAATTGTTGATAATCATCAAATAGTTGCTCAAATTGAAGATTTCAATACAGAACTGTATGTAAATGGATTTATACTATCTAATGAATTATTGTTTATAGATGAGGATAGTATTTATGTTAATAAGATTAATAATGCAATATTTAAAGAGTTGAATCAAAAAATAATGATCACTTCTTTTAATGATTTGATTTTTCCTACTTTATTTGTTAATGGTCAAAAAATAAATATAGATAAAAAGAAATCATCAATAGAATATGACATTAATGTTTTTGGAACATACTTAGCATATTATTATTTTACAACACCAGAGGTGGATATTGTTGTATTTGGAGACATAGTTGTGATGCCTAAAATTAATGTTAATCAAAACGAAATATATGATAATAATTTTGCTTTAATATTTAATGGTGATGCTTTTTTAAATAATTATAAAATTATGTCTGGATATACGATTACAACCCCTGGTAAATATAATTTAGTTGTAGAGGGAAAAGATAAACAAACGATTGAAATTGATTTTTATGTTCAAGAAATAACTACACAAGAAACAATTAAAAATAAAGATTTATTGAAAATTACAACTACAGATAAAAAGATGAGTAGCGAAGATTGTATAAATATAAACAATCATCTTCAAAAAAATAATTTTTATCAAGAAGGAATGGGGAAAGAAATTTGGACTTTACTTATACCTGTTTGTGCTTTTATTTTACTAATAATAACGATTGTTCGCAAGAGGAGTTAAGATGAGAAAAATAGGTTTTATAAGTTTTATATTATTATGTTGTTATCTTAATTTAGCAATACCAGTTAAAGCTGATAAGACAAGTCAAGAAGTAGAGTTTTATGAAGAAGTTAAAAGGGAAGTTTTTTTAGAAGATATTAATAGTATTGATATTTTAGATGACGATGTATATACTGCCAATGATGATTTTTATTATTTAAAATATAATCTAAAGCAAAAAGGAAAACTTATTGCATTTTGTGAAAGAGTAGATTACTTATATTTGTTATATTTTAATAATAGTTATTATTTGGAACAATTAGACTTAAAAAAGGGTGATTCTAAATTAATCAAATTTGATAATAAAATTACTGATATAAAAATAAAAAATGATTATATATATTTAGTTGGTTGTTTAAATGATGATGCTATTATTTATAGATATAGTTTAGATTTAACATTGTATAATATGTATACTTTTGGTGGTGATCAATATGAAGAATTTTGTAAAATTTATTTCATAAATGATTATATATATTTATTTGGATTAAAAAATGGAATTAGTCATAATAGTCCATTTTTAAATGTTGGTAATAGTATGGATATAAAACCATTTATTATAAAAATAGATAATAATTATACAATCAAAAAAAGTTTTTATATAAATGAGCATACAGAATTAGAAAGATTTAAAAGTATAATCGTTGATAATCAAGAAATCTATTTTATAATTGAAAGTAACAATCAAAATTATTACCAGTATACTCTTAATGATGATTTACAGATTAAAGAGCGTTATCTAATTTCAAATAATCAGGATATATCTAATATTTTTCTTGTTAATAGTTATAATATAAAAAATGAGAAGATATATGTATATGTGACTAATCATAGTTTATATTACGGTAGTTTTACCAATGAGTTTGTTCATACTTTTAAAATTAGTGATGATATTGATTGTTTGAATTATACTTTTATAAATAGTGGTATATTAGAATTATTCTGTACAGAAAATCAAAAAATAATTAAATATGAAGTTTCAATGTATTATATAAATTTTGTAAATGAGAAGATAGTGTATTATAAAGATAGTACATATTTAGATACTAATCATTTTTCAGTATCTTCATATTTTGAGCCATTAGTTTTTAATTATGATTATGAAAAAAATTCTAAAATTACTTTAAATAAATCAGGTATTTTTAAAGCTTTTTACTATGCTAAAAAAGCTAATGGTAGTTTTCTTAGAATTTCTACTCCATATATTATTAAACCATATCTAAATATTATTAATGGAGGAATTTATCAAAAAGGATATAAATTAGAATTTAGTGATAATTTATATTTAAATGATAAAAAGGTTTATAATGGAGAAATATTGAATCTTATAGGAGAAAATAAAATTACCCATGAGGTTAATAATATTAAAAAGGATTATATTATTTATGTTGAAGATAATTATTATAAACAAATGGATTTAAACTGGATAGAATCGCATATAGTTCAAAATCTTTATGATAAATATTTATATAATATTTTGTTATCATATGATAAGGAAGTAAAACAAGTAATTGTAAATAATGAAATTTGGCCATTTAATAAAATTGATAATATGATAGTACTAGAATTTAATTCTTATAAGGTTGGCATTGAAAAATATAATATTGATTATATTGAATTTATAGATGGAAGTATATATGAGATTAAAGAACAATTATTTATTAAAACGAAGAAAAGTTTACCAATTATTGATATTTATTATCAAGAAGATTTTATAGAATATAATATTGTAGATGATGATCAGAGTATAAATGATATTTTTATTAAATATTATTTAAATGATAAAACAGTTATTGTGGATAGGCTTCATTTAGGAAATTCTAAAATTAAAATAAATAATAATATCACAAGGATTGAAGTCATCTTGCAATATGAAAATGGTACAACTGATTTATATGAACAAATATTATTTGAGGTAGATGCTACTACAAAAAGAAAAGAAAAAATATTTTTTAATATAGATATAAAATTTAATGATAACAAAATTAATCAAATTTTGATAAAGGATTTTAATGTAAGAAATGTTAATTTATCATCAGCTAAAATACAAGATGTCATTTTTACAGATGCTTTAGTTGATAATCGCAATAAAGTGGTAATATATATATCATTTATTTTAACTAGTATAATTGTTACAACTTCAACTATTATTCTTATAATTAAGAAAAAATCCTAATTTAAATGCATAAAAATAAAAGTTTACTTAATCAAAAAATATTTAAGTAAACTTTTATTTCTTTTGTAAAAAAAAAGATTGTATGATATACTATATATGTATATTAAGGAGGTTTTTGAAATGTTCAATCAATTGTATATTCAAACCGAATATTCCATTTTGCAAAGTTCATGTAAACTAGAACCTCTTTTTGAACGTTTGGTAAAAGATAAGGTTGATTCATGTGCTATTGTTGATGAAGGAACTATGTATGGGACTATTAAATTTTATCAAGCATGCTTAAAAAATAAGATTAAACCGATTATTGGTTTAAAAGTAAATTATGTATATAATGATATGAATAGTAGTATTTTGTTATATGCTATAAATGATTTTGGTTATAAGAATTTAATGAAAATATCTAGTAGAAGTAGATTAAATGATGGAATAGTAGATTTTGAATATTTAGAAAAAGCATCATTAGGATTAATAGCAATTATTCCTTTTGATGAATCAATTTTAATTAAATACCATCAACACCATGATGATAAAGCAATATTTCAAACAATTGATATTTTAAAACATACATATGATATTTTATATATCGGACTTCCGATTCCCAATTCATTAATTGAATTAAATTTTAATGAGATATATCGTTTTTATAAAAATGAAGGTTATAAATTAGTTGCATTGCCAAAGGTTAGTTATTTAAATATTGATGAAATGGATGCTTATATAACACTTAGGTCAATTAAAATGAATGCGAATTTGTATAAACCATTAGAAGTGGAAAAGTATCATTATTTGTTAGAACAAGAAGAATTAGAGTTTCTTTTTAGGGATTATCAAGATTTAATTGCTGCTACTATTGAAATAGCATCTTTATGTCAGGTAGAAATAGAATTTGGTAAATATCAATTACCTTTATATCAAGCAGGGTTAGATACGAAATCATATTTAAAAGAATTATGCTTAGTTGGATTAAAGAAAAGAATGCAAAGTTTTAGTTATTCCTATGATTATCAAATGTATTTAAAAAGGCTTAATGATGAATTAGATACAATCAATCAAATGGGATTTAATGATTATTTTTTAATTGTATATGACTATGTTAAATTTGCCAAAAAAAATGGTATACTAGTAGGACCAGGTAGAGGATCGGCTCCAGCATCACTTGTTAGTTATACCTTAGGAATTACTGAAGTGGATCCTATTTATTACAATTTATTATTTGAAAGATTTTTAAATCCTGAAAGAATTTCTATGCCTGATATTGATATTGATTTTCCAGATGATAGGCGTGATGAAGTTATTAAATATGTTGGACAAAGATATGGAAAGGAAAAAGTGGCTCATATTGTTACATTTGGTACTTTTAAAGCTAAACTTGCAATTAATGATTGTGCACGAGTTTATAAATTACCAGATGAACATTTAAAACAAATAAACAAATGCCTTCAATCATCTTTGTCATCAAGAGGAGTTAGTTTATCATTAAAAGATGCAATTAAAAATAATATAGAATTGCAACAATTAATGGATGATTATGATGATATTAAAAAGGTTTTGGAAATTGCGTCTATTATTCAAGGAATTCCGAGAAATATATCAACACATGCGGCAGGTATTGTAATTACTAAATATGATTTAGTCAATTATACACCTCTTGATGAAGGATTAGATGATATATATCAAACCCAGTATGAGTCTAGTGATTTAGAAATTTTAGGTCTTTTGAAAATGGATTTTTTAGGACTTAAAAATTTAACAAATATTGCGAAAACAATTGAATTAATTCAAAAAGATAATCCTAATTTTATACTTCCTAAAAGAGAAGACGATGAGGAAACGTATAAGATGTTAGCCGATGGTGATGTTAGTGGTGTTTTTCAATTAGAATCAGCAGGGATGAGAAAATTAATTATGAATTTAAAAACCTCTAGTCTCGAGGATATCATACAAGCACTTGCTTTGTATAGACCTGGACCAATGGATATTATTCCGCTATTTATTAAAAGAAAATTTAATTTAGAAAAAATAGATTATCCTCATAAAGATTTAGAACCAATCTTAAAAGAAACATATGGTACTATTGTTTATCAAGACCAAATTATGTTGATAGCTTGTAAATTTGCAGGATATACATTAGGTCGAGCAGATATTTTAAGAAGAGCAGTTTCTAAGAAAAAAAAGGAAGTTTTAGAACAAGAACGAGAAGTTTTTGTAAATTCATCGATCAAGCAAGGATATTCTTATGATGATGCTAGTTTAATATACGACTATATTGTCAAGTTTGCAGATTATGGTTTTAATAAAGCTCATAGTGTTGCTTATGCTAAGGTTGCCTATTTAACTGCCTATTTAAAATGTCATTATTTTAGTTATTATTTTTCTACTTTAATGACTTCTTTTATGGGAAGTATTAGTGATATTTTAGACTATACTAAACAACTACTTTCAAGACATATTAAAGTTAATGCTCCCTCCATTAATAAAAGCATTGATATTTTTAATGTAATTGATGGTGAGATATACTTTCCTATTAGTATAATTCGAGGACTTGGTAATGTTAAAACTAATGATATTTTAGAAGAAAGAAAGAAAGGTATTTTTAATAGTTTTGAAGATTTTATAATAAGATGTAAAAATATTATAGCTGCATCATTAATAGAAAATATTATTTATAGTGGTGCTTTAGATGAATTTGGATTAACTAAAAAAGCTATGATTGACAATTATCAAAATATTATTGAAAAAAGTACTTATACATTTGTTAAAAACATTTTGCAAATAGATTATGTGGAAGATGAATATAGTTATGGTACTTTACAAGAAAAGGAATTAGAAGTTTTAGGAATTAATATACAATATGATTTTTTTAAACAATGTGTGGCGCTTTATGATAAATATAAGATGATTAAAATAAGTGATTTAAATTTAAATCAAAATATTAGAACAATGGGAATGATTAAAAATGTTAAAGAAATTTTAACAAAACAAAAAGAAAAAATGGCTTTTATTGAACTCGGTGATGATACATCTAGTATAGAGGTTGTTTTTTTCCCTAAAATTTATTTTTCCTCATTACCTCTTAATAAAGGTATGATTATAATGGTATCTGGGAATGTTCAAAAAAGAACAACAATGCAAATAATTGCTGATTATGTGAAAAAAATATAGAAGGAGAATATATGAGAGTACTTTGCTTTGATATTGGTGGTACTAATGTAAAATATGGTGTCATCGATAATGAAAAATTTTTAGAGAAAGGTTTATTTGATACAAATGCAGATCTTGGGAAAGAATATTTAACTAATATTTTAGTTGATATGGCTCAAAAGATGAAAGAGAAATATCAAATAGATGGAATTGGTATATCTTGTGCTGGTAGTGTTAATTTTGAAAAAGCATATATTGAAATTGCACCAGATGCTTTACCTAGTTTTTCAGATTGGGACTTCAGAAAAATATTCAAAGAAAGGGTAGGACTTGATTGTATTGCGGACAACGATGTTAATAGTTTTGCCAAAGCAGAATGTGTTAATGGTGCTGCAAAAGATTTTGATCACTTTATTGTCATTACAGTTGGTACTGGTATTGGAGGTGCTATTGTTATGAATGATGAAATTTGGCGTGGAAAAAATTATAATGCAGGTGAAGTTGGTAGGGTTTTAATTGGGAATGCTAAATGGGAAAGTGTTGCTTCTACTCAAGCTTTGATCAAAGAAGCAAGGAGAGCAGGACTTGATGTTCATAATGGAATAGAGTTATTTCAACTATATGATAATCATGATGAAATTGCAATTGCTGTAGTCAATAGATTTTATGACTTGCTTGGTATTGGAATGGCTAATTTAGTATATGTATATAACCCAGAGGCAATTATTATTGGTGGTGGAATTTCTAAAAGAGAATCATTTGCTTCTTCAGTTGAAAAGTATATGAATTCGCATTTATCATATGGTTTTAGAAATACTGCAAAAGTTTTAAGTGCAAGTTATCGAAACGATGGTGGTATGCTTGGAGCATATTATAACTTTGTTGAATATAAAAAGGAGAAAAAATAATGGATCAAAAAACTTTAGAAAAAGTTAAAAAATGGGAAAATTTTAAAGAATTAGATCCTTCTTTAAAAGAAGAATTAGAAACAATGAAAGATAATGAGGAAGCCCTTATAAATGCATTTTATAATGATATTGCTTTTGGAACTGGAGGTCTTCGTGGCATATTAGGAGTTGGAACCGATAGGATGAATATATATGTTGTTAGAAAATCAACTCTAGGATTTTTGAATTATATGATAAAAAAATATCCTAATATTAAGGAAATGGGCGTTGCTATTTCATATGATTGTCGAAAGAATTCTTATTTATTTGCTAAACATGCGGCTGAGATTATTGCAAGTTGTGGTGTTAAAGCTTATTTATATACATCTATTCGTTCAACCCCACAACTAAGTTTTACAGTTAGATATTTAAAATGTGCAGGAGGTATTATGATTACTGCTAGTCATAATCCACCAATTTATAATGGGTATAAAATCTATGATCATAATGGGTGTCAATTGGTACCAGAACTTGCCGATAAAGTAATTGAAGAAATTAATAAAATTGATGATATGTTTCATATTCAATCAGAAAAATTTGATAACTTAGTTGCAAAGGGTTTAATTAGAATGATTGATGATGAAGTTGATAATGCATATGTTACAAGAGTAAAAAAAATAAAAATAAATGATGTTAAGAAAGATAATATTAAAATAGTATATACTCCTCTTCATGGTACTGGAGCTACTCATATGGTTAAACTTCTTTCTTCTTGTGGATATAACGTATACCCAGTAGAAGAACAAATGATACCAGATGGTAATTTTTCAACTTTAAAATCACCAAATCCAGAAGAAGCAAGTGCCTTCGAATATGCCATTAAATTAGGAGAAAAAGTGAATGCTGATATTCTAATTGCAACGGATCCTGATGCTGATAGAATGGGAATTGCAGCAAAAGATAATGAGGGTAGATATGTGTTGCTTACGGGAAATCAAACAGGTGCTATTTTATTAGATTATCTTGGTAAATATAAAAAACACCAAAAAAAGGCTGTTGTTTTTAATACAATTGTTACCTCTAATTTTGCAAAAGCAATTTGTGAAAAATATGATTTAGAACTAGTACAAACATTAACTGGTTTTAAATATATTGGAGAACAAGCAGCCAAAATTGAAAATACAGATAAAGAATTTTTCTTTGGTTATGAAGAATCTTATGGATATGTTATTGAAGATTTTGTCAGGGATAAAGATTCTTTTCAAGCATCATTATTATTGTCTGAGGTAGCATCATTCTATAAATCCCAAAATAAAACATTAATTAATGTTTTAAACGATTTATATGAAGAATATGGTTATTATTTAGAAGGAGTGCATAATATTGTTCTTACGGGAATTGAGGGAAGTAAAAGAATTGAAAAAATTATGAGAACCTTCCAAAAAATGAAACTAACTGAAATTGCTGGTTCTCATATTAGAGTATTTGAGGATTATGATAGATTAGAAAGAATTGAAGAAGGTAAAGTATCTTCTCTTAATCTTCCTCAATCCTTTGTTTTAAAGTATATATTTGATGATGGTGGATGGTTTGTTTTAAGACCATCGGGAACAGAACCTAAACTAAAAATCTATATTGCTATTAAAGCTTTATCATACAGAAAAGCCCAACAATTTATTGAGCAACTTAAAAAAGCAATTCTTGAAATCATTGAAAATATCAAATAGAAGGTGAAAAAATGAAAGTTAGTTTGAATTATAAGAATGTTTTAAATTTTTTATCAGAAGAAGAAATTAAAAATAACGAAAAAAAAGCTTTAGATGCTAGAAATGTCTTACTTAATAAAAAAGGAGAAGGTGCTGCTTTTTTAGGATGGATAGAATATGCTAATAATTATGATAAGGAAGAATTTGCTAGAATCAAAACTGCAGCCGAGAAAATTAGAGCAAATAGTGAGGTTTTGATAGTAATTGGGATTGGTGGTTCTTATCTCGGTGCTAAGGCTATTATTGAAAGTCTACAACCTTATTTCCGAAAAGATAAAGCTTTAGAAGTTATTTTTGTAGGTAATAATTTATCATCATCTTATATAGCAGAATTACTAGAATATGTTCGTAATAAAGATTTTTCAATTAATGTTATTTCTAAATCAGGAACCACTACTGAACCAGCTATTGCATTTAGATTATTTAGACAATTATTGATTGAAAAATATGGGAACAATGCTTATGAACGAATTTATGCAACTACTGATAAAGAAAAAGGGGCTTTACGAATGCTTGCTACTAATGAAGGTTATGAAACTTTTATTGTACCAGATGATATTGGCGGTAGATATTCTTGGTTTACTGCTGTGGGACTTTTACCAGTTTGTGCTAGTGGTGTTAATATTGATGATTTAATAAAAGGAGCAAGCGATGCCTATTTTGATTGCAAAAATACAAAATATTTAGATAATAGTAGTTTACTTTATGCAAGCATTAGAAACCTACTTTATGATAAGGGAAAAATGGTTGAAGTTCTTATCAATTACGAACCAAAGTTGACATTTATTAGTGAATGGTGGAAACAATTATATGGAGAATCAGAAGGTAAAGATCATAAGGGATTGTTTCCCTCAAGTCTAGTTTATTCAACTGATTTGCATTCAATGGGACAATATATTCAAGATGGAATGCGTATAATGTTTGAAACTATTGTAAATATTAAAAAACCTCAAATAGATTTTACATTACAAAGTGAAGAAAATAATTTAGATGGATTAAATTTTTTGGCGGGAATTAATTTCGATAGTGTAACTAAAAAAGCAATGCAAGGAACCATTCTTGCTCATGTAGACGGAGGAGTACCTAATATTATTTTAGAAATTGAAAATATTGATGCTTATAATATAGGATATTTATTATATTTCTTTATGTTTTCTTGTGGTGTTTCAGGATATATGCTTGGAGTGAATCCATTTAATCAGCCAGGAGTTGAGGACTATAAGAAAAATATGTTTGCATTGCTTGGTAAACCAGGATATGAAAATCTTCGCAAAAAACTTTTAGAAAGATTATAATATTTTAAAAGGATAAATCTAAATTAATTTATCCTTTTTATTTTGAATTACATTTTTAAATTAGTATAATGAATAAATATTATAGAAATTATTAAAACGAATTTATAAAAAATTTATCAATAATAAGTAGAAGAAGTTGAAAAGAAAATATATCCTCAAAACAAAAGAATCAACAATTTGAAAAGCTAATTTTATTTTTATTGAATAGTTTTTAAATTAGTTTTTATATGAAAATGTAAAAAATATAATTTTAAATTTAACTCATGATACTTGAATTTAATTTCAGCATCCAATGTAAACCTTTTTATAAGCATATAAACAAACATATTTATAAAAATAAGTATAATATTTATCTAGTATGAGAGGGAAAAATTATGTCGATAACATCAATTAAAAAAAGAACACATTATGAAATGGATATGACAAGTGGGAACTTTTTTAAAAAAATTGTTTTCTTTTGTTTACCACTTATGTTTACAGGTATTTTACAATTATTATACAATGCGGCAGACTTGATTGTTGTAGGACAGTTTAGTGATGAACCTGACGCACTTGGAGCAGTTGGTTCTACTTCAGCTTTAATTAATTTAATCATTAATTTATTTATGGGGCTATCGGTTGGTTCTAATGTAATGTGTGCAAGAAGTTTTGCTTCTAAAGATGCTGATAAATTATCAAAAATTATACATACATCAATTACTATTAGTGTAATTTGTGGTTTTGTTTTAGGAATTATTGGCTTTATTTTTGCTCGCAATTTTTTACAAATGATGGATAATCCTATTGATCTTGCGGTAGTATATTTAAAAATATATTTCATTGGAATGCCTTTTAATATGCTTTATAATTTTGCTGCAAGTATTCTTAGAGGAGTTGGTGATACCAAAAGACCTTTGTATTATCTAAGTATTGCAGGATTAATTAATATTGTTTTAAACATTGTTTTTGTGGTAGTTTTTAAAATGGATGTTGATGGGGTGGCAATTGCAACCGTAATATCTCAAGTAGTATCTTGTATTTTAATTATGAATTGCTTAATTAAAACAAAGGAAATTTATAAGTTTTCTTTCAAAAAAATTCATATTTATAAAAAGGAATTGATTGAAATAACAAAAATTGGATTACCAGCTGGTATTCAAGGATCTATTTTTTCTATTTCTAATGTTCTTATTCAATCATCTATTAATAAATTTGGTTCTATTGCTATTAATGGAAATTCGGCAGCTCAAAGTATAGAAGGGTTTGTATATATTTCAATGAATTCTGTATATCATGCATCTCTTGCATTTGTAGGTCAAAATATGGGTGTTAAAAAATATCATAATATTCATAAAGTTACCTGGTATTGCTTAATTTTTGTTACATTAGTTGGTGTGGTTCTAGGAGGAAGTCTTTTTTTATGTGGTCGCTATGTATCAAGAATATATACAAATGTCCCAGGTGAAATTGATGTTTCATATATTAGGCTACATTATTTATGTTTACCATATTTTTTATGTGGTATTATGGATGTAATGGTTGGAGTTTTAAGAGGTTTAGGTTATTCAATCACGCCAATGATTGTATCTATAATTGGTGTTTGTGTGTTTAGAGTTTTTTGGATATATTTAATTTTTTATAATGTCACTGATTTTTCTAATTATAACGATTTACATTATTTGTATATGTCTTATCCAATTTCATGGATTGCTACTTTTGCAGTAGAGTATTTAATGTATGTAATAGTTTATAAAAAAATTTTAAAAAGATCTCAATTAGAATTAATTAATAATTAAAAAAGACTTGTGAGAAGTTTGCAATTAAATCAAACTATTCTCACAAGTCTTTTTAATAAATTAAATCTACTAACCAAGGATTATCAATAAAAGGATTATAGTTGCCTTGAATTTTTTGTATTTGTTCATTGCGATATGTTTCATAATAGTCAACAGGATCTTGGTTATGCCACAAAATTAACATTTCTATACTTTTTGCAACACCAAGTTTTTCAATATCCATATTATATCGAATATTCATATAAAATATTATTCTAGCTACATCACCTTTTATGTCGTCTTTTGGCTCGAAGTAGAGGTTATTTGTTATAGGACCAAAAGGTTTATTGTTTCTAGATGAATTAATTGAAGTAAGTGCAGGTCTTAACTGGTGTAAGTCGGTTCCTGCATTTTTACTTGATCCATTTACGGTTGAATACAGACCACCTGATAAGGATTTGGGCCAAATATGCTCTCGATTCCAAGTAATTCCATTTTCCCAAGTTCCATTTATTGATTGACCACTATAAAATAGGATAATATTTCCAGGATGATCAAAATCTGGATCAGTTAAAAGATAGGCATTTCTAGCAAAATCATAATCAACAATATTACTATGAGTAGAAGTAATAAGTGATGACAATTGATTTCTTAAAGCATCTCCTGTTAAACCAATGATTGATTCGTAGTAGTCTTCGTGACTATAAGGATACAAATTATCAAGATGTTTATATTCATAATTCCATGTATCTAAAGAACTAATTTCGGTTACGCTAGTTGTAAAATTAGAAGAATATTTATCAATTTGCCATAATATTTCATTTTGATAAGAAAGATCATAGATTGAAATGCTAGAATCCTTCATATATATTTGATTAATATTATGATAGTCATTCATAGTTGCTATTCTATTAATTATTAAGTTTTTGGTTTTAGCAAGATAATTAGAAGAATTTGTAATAATATAGTCATAAGATGATATTTTTATTTCATCACTAATATCACCCGTGGTATCAATTAAAATTTGAGTATTATAATTATTTAATAAAATTCCATTAGGTGTGTAAATAAGAGTTGCGGTTGGTGAAAGATGATAGGTTTGAGTATTTACTTCATCTAATTTTATAAATTTTTTAACTTTTAAACTTTCAATATTATGATAACTAATTAAATATTCAATATCATTATCTTTTATTAATTGGTTAAAATTATCTAAATCATCATCACTTAAAATAATTAAAACGTCAATATTATCTAATTTGATATATATTAGGTCTTTTTTTACAATAACATCAGTATAAGGATAACTATGATTTAAAGAAGGATAATTATAGGACATAGTGTATGGTGAAGAGATTGTGATATCTTTATAGGTTATTTTAAGTTCACCTTTATAAAATTGTTTATTATTAAAATTGGAAATAATAAGTTCATCTTTAATTGCAGTAAGGCTAATAATTTTGCTAGTGTTATCACTATAGGTGATTTTTAAATTTCCTTTATAATCAAAATCATCACCAATAGTATAGTTTGTTGTTAAATCTAAAGCTTCGATAGATATAATTTCATCATTAGATAGGTGAAAAATCTTTATTTCAAATAAGCCAAAATTACCAAGGGCTTTTTTGGAATATTCAAATTTTACTTTAGTGATATTAGTATTAGAAAATATGGCACTAATAGTATTTTTAGTGTTTAAAATAGGTCCATCAATTTGGTATTGTTCTAAAATATTATTATTATCATCTAATCCATAAATGGTAATAATTGAATCTCCCCCCGCATTTTTACCAAGAATAGTTACTTCAACTTTAAAGGTTGAGAAAGGTTCAAAAGAAACGGATGTAATACTTTCATTGTTATTAGAAAATTTTAGTGAACCATCAGCATAAATACTTGCATTATAATTATATATCCATCCTTTTGGTGCTGTTTTTTGATTGAGAAAACTTTGAGTTATAATTTCTTTGGCATAAGTTTCTTTATAATCAGTATTATTATATGTATATACATTGGAATAATTAGAGTCATTAGAGTAAGTGGTTCCCTGTTTTAATCCTTTAACCCGAAAACTAATTGTTTCAATACTAGAATTAAGATAAGAGGAAAAATTAAAGTTATTTTCAACTTGATGATAAGTAGTTTCATCTAAAATAGTCATTTCTACTTCATAATATTTAACATCATTTTGTAATGTCCAAGTAAGAGTATTATTTTTAACATCTAAATTGCTTGGAATTTTAATTTCTGAGGTAGTACATCCACTAAATATTGTTAAAAATAAGGTTATAATAATTGGTAAAATAATTTTTTTCATAGCAACTCCTATAATGATTTAATAATGATTTCTAAGGCTTCACGCATTTGAGTAATGGATAAATCATTTGTTGGCAAAGGAAAATGAATAAAAATGCAAGGTATTTTTGGATAATAATACATTACTTGATAATATAAAGCATTACAAATATATGCGCCAGCATCCATACTAATTTCAGCTTTAATTAAGTTAGTAAAAAGATGTGATAAAGCTTCAATAGTTGGAAAAACAGAATATATTGATTGTGGTCCTTTTTCAATTATTAATTTTTGATTTAAATTTACTTCATCGGTACTATCAATTTTTTTATTAATAAGGTTTTTTGCTCTAATTTCAAGAGAAATTTTTTTTCTGTTAGTAGCTTCACCACATAGTATTATGACATCTGGCTTTTCTTTTTCAATATATGAATTAATACACTGGAAAGAAGAAAAAAGAGCGACTGGTAAGTATTTTTTGTTAACTTCTATTTGAGAATTATGTAAATCTACCCCATTTACTGCTAATTGAGAAACATTGGTATGTCTACCATTAAAGGCTTCAAATGCTGTTAATAATATTTTCATTATATCACCTCACAATTTATTATATCATAATTATAATTTATTTCAAAACTATTTGTTTTTGTTATGCAAATATTTCCGTTTTTAATATAAAAATTTATTTTATTTTAGAAAATTAGATGAATTTATGAAAAGAAAAAAGTCAACAAAACTTGAATAAATAGTGAAGTTATGTTATAATAAGTTAAATATGGAGGAATATATTTTATGGTTAAAGCGATTCATAATAATGTAGTTTTACAAAAAAAAGTAAAGCAAGGGCAGAAGGGGATTTATATGCCAAATATTGGAGATGATAGTTTTATAGTTTTAAATGTAGGTCCAGAGGTATCCACTATAAAAGTTGGTAATGAAGTAATATTAGACAAAAATCCTAAACAATTTAAATTAGGAATAAATGATTATTATATAACAAGTATTGAAAATATTATTGCAATTGTGGAGGAAAATCATGAGTAATAAATTATTGTTTTCATCTTCAGCAAGAGAAAAAATGACTATTGGTGCTAAAACATTAGCAAATGCGGTAAAAGTAACGTTAGGTCCTAAAGGAAGAAATGTTGTAATTGAGCAAGATTTCGGTTCACCACTTATTGTTAATGATGGAGTAACAATTGCTAAGTCGATTACTTTAGAGGATAAATATGAAAATTTAGGGGCATCAATTTTAATTGAAGCAGCTACTAAAACTAATGATTTAGTTGGTGATGGCACAACCACTGCTATTTTGCTTACTGCAACCCTAATAGAAGAAGGCATGAAAAAATTACAAAGTGGTGCTAATCCAGTAACTTTAAGAAACGGATTAAATTTTTACTTGTCACATATTAATCAAATGATTGATGAAGTGTCAACTCCCGTTAAATCAAGCGACGATTTAGAACAAATTGCAACGATTTCATCTGGTTCAAAAGAAATTGGTAAGCTTATTCGTGAGGCTTATCAAAATGTTGGTCAAGATGGTATTATTACCATTGAAGAATCTCAAGGACTTGAAGATTATTTAGATGTGGTAAAAGGTTATTCTTTTGATCGAGGATTTTTATCTAGTTATATGGCAAATAATGAGACTAAAAATGAAGCTATTTTAGATAAACCTTTTGTTCTTGTTACTGATAAAAAAATTATTAGCATGCAAGAGTTATTGGTATATTTAGAAGAGGCTATCAAAAGAAGTAAACCACTTTTCATTATTTGTGATGATATTGAACAAGAAGTTTTAGGAGCTCTTGTTGTCAATAAATTGCGTGGTGTTTTTAATGCGGTAGTAGTTAAGGCTCCATCATTTGGTGAAAGAAAGTTAAAACAATTAAAAGATATTGCAACAATTACTGGTGCTCAAATGGTAGATTCTAGCATTGGTATGGAACTTAGCAATAATGACACAAGTATTTTAGGAATTGCAGAAAAAATAATTGTTTCAAAAGATCAGACAATTATTATTAGTAATTCTGAATTAACTGATAATATAAATTTGTATGCCAAATCCCTTCAAGAAGAATTATTAAATACGACTAGTGAATACGACAAAGAAAAACTAGAAGAACGAATAGCTAAAATTTTAGGAGGAATTGCCCAAATTAAAATTGGAGCTGAGACAGAAATAGTTTTAAAAGAAAAAAAACTTCGAATTGAAGATGCACTAAATGCAACTAAGGCCGCAATGAAATCAGGCATTATTGAAGGTGGTGGCAAAGTATTATATAAACTTTCAAATGCTTTGAAAAATATTGAGAATGCAGAACCATATCAACAAGCAAGAGAAATTTTAGAAATAGCTTTACAAAAACCTTTTATACAAATTTGTGAAAATGCAGGAGTTGACTATAAAGATATCTTACAAAGGGTTAGTGGTGATTTATGGTATGATGCTTTAAATAATAATATGGTTGATATGAAACAAGTAGGAATTATCGATCCTGCTAGTGTAGAAAAAAGTGCAATTATGAGCGCAGTAAGTATTTCAGGAATCTTTTTAACAACCGAATGTGCAATTATCAATGAGGATAAAAAAACGACTGTAAATGAGGAGAATTTATTGTAATGATTGATTATCAAAATGATATGAGTAGGGTTGAACAACTTCTTAAAGATATTGAAAAATTAAAGGAAGAAAATCTTTTTTTGAAAGAAGAAATAAGAAGATTAAATTCAAGGCTTACAGGTTTAAACTCAACAAATACTCAAGTTAACATAAATTCACCATTAGTTGATTATTATATTAATCGTTATTTAGAAATTCATGATTATGTTTTAAATGCTAGAATTAGCATTTTGGATGAAGATATCCAAAAAACTGAAAATAATTATGAAGAATTAACTTCACGTGAGGATATGTTAGAAGAAATTGCCAAAAGAAATCAAAATCTAACAATTCAGATTGAAGAATTGGATGAAAAAATTAAACAAAATAATCAATCATTGGAAAATGAAAAGGCTACTTTTCAAATAATTGCTAATAAAGTAACCGATTTAGAAAATAATTTATACTATGCAACACTAGATTATTATAATAATTTAGTTAGTAAATTAAGTATTGGAAATGTTTATGAAACTTTGGAATATATGAATTTTGTTATAGATGTATTAAAATACACTCTATATGATGAAGTAGTAAAATATTTAGACGATGCAAAAAATGCTTTGATTAAATTAGATGATTTAAACATTTTAGAATATGAAGTAAAAAATCAAAATATTACTTATGAAAATGAAAAAAAGGTTTTATCCGAAAGTATAGAAGTTATCTCTTTTGAAGAAACGGAAAAGAAATTAGATGCCTTGGCATATGAGATTACTACTAAAAAAACAACAAGGAGTGAATTATTAGAATTATTCGAAAATTTAAAAAAGCAAAATGTTAAATCCATTAAAGACGAAATTAAACATTTACAAATTTTGGAATATACAAATCAACAAATTGCTTTGAAAATGGATGATATCGTACTTAATTATAAAAATAATTTATCTAGTGTTGATACTTCTTCTAATATTTTATTAAATAAAAAATTATTGTTAAAAAAATTGAATGATAAGATGGAGACTATTAAACCATTTAAAGATAAATATGATAAATTAAATGATGAATATAATCAAATACAGGCAATGTATAAAACTATTACCAATAATATTGATGAAATAGAAAACTATATTTCAGATGCTAAAAAAATAATGGATGCTAATCAGTCATTTATAAGAACGATTAAAGAATATAATGAAACCAAAACCAAATTAGATTCTATTAAAATGAGTTTAGATTCAATTATTATCAGAGAAAAAAATCTTGCTGAAGCAAGAAAACAAATATTAAATGATCCTTATGGGAAAACTGATTTAATTAGAATTGATGAAGAGTTGAAACTGGTTCAAGAAAGCATTGAAAGTTTTAATATAGAGTACAGACAATTAGAATCAAAAATATATAAATTAAAAGAGACAGAACAAGATTATAAAATTATTATGATATATGAAGAATATTTACTTTGTGAGGATAAACTTCCAAAATTATATGATAAGCAAAGAGCTTTAAGTTCACTTATAAGTGATAAATATGTTGAGGTTTCTAATGCCAAAATGAAATGTAATGAATATGAATCACTTTTAAAACAAATTGAGGAAGTTGAAGATGAGATTAACAATTTCTAAAGATTTAAAAGAAATCTTACCCTCTTTTTTAGTATCTGCTTATACATTTGATTTACTTGAAAAAAATGATAAAGAAAACTTATCAAATGAGATTAGTGAGGCTTTAAATCAAATTGTTCAAGAATATCAAAAAAATTACTCTTTAGATATGGTCGTAAATATTAAGCGAATTAAACAAACAAGAGATGGATATAAAAAGTTAGGAAAAGATCCATCTCATACTAGAGCAGCTTGTGAGGCACTTTTAAGAAGAATAATTAAAGATGGCCATATTTATCGGCTTGGTAATGTTATTGACGTTGGGAATTTAATTTCTTTAATATTTTTAAAAAGTGTTTGTGTTGTTGATTTAGATCAAATTATAGGTGATATAAATATTAGAATAGGCACGAAAGAGGACTATTATTTTGGCATTAACCGTGGAAAAATTAATGTTGATCGTTTGCCACTTTATACCGATGATGTAGCACCTTTTGGCAATCCTACTAGTGATACTTTAAGAACTTCAATAACATCGAATACTAGAAGGGTTTTAATTATGCTAATTCATTTTGATACAGATGATGTATTACAAGATGAAGATAGAATGGTTGATATTTTAAATAGATATTTAAAAATTAAAAATTTAAATAAAATTAATTATGAGGAGAAAAACTAATATGATGAACGATAGTTCAAATTTTATTAAGACAATTATGAAAAATGAATTAGAAATGGGAATTGTAGACCACATTCTAACTCGTTTTCCTCCCGAACCTAATGCTTATTTGCATATAGGGCATGCAAGAGCAATTATTATGAATTTTGAACTGGCCAAATGCTTTGGTGGTGCAACTAATCTTCGCTTTGATGATACTAATCCTTCAAAAGAAGATACAGAATATGTTGATGCAATTAAAAAGGATATTGAGTGGCTTGGTTATATTCCCAAAACAATCAATTATGGATCTAGTTATTTTGATGCAACATATGAAAAAGCAGTTCTTTTAATTAAAAAGAATCTAGCATATGTTGATGATTTAGATCAAGAAACATTGTCAAAATATCGTGGTTCTATCAATGAACCTGGTATTCCTTCTCCTTATAGAAATAGAACAATAGAAGAAAATTTAAAACTTTTTGAAGAAATGAAAAATGGTAAATACGCTAACGGAGAAAAAACATTACGAGCCAAAATTGATATGGCTAGTCCTAACATTAATTTAAGGGATCCCGTTATCTATCGAATAATGCATGTGTATCATCATCAAACCAAAGATAAGTGGTGCATTTATCCAATGTATGATTTTGCTCATCCTTTGCAAGATGCCTTTGAGGGAATTACGCATTCGCTTTGTAGTATTGAATTTGAAGATCACCGACCACTTTATGATTGGGTTATTAATCATTGCGATGTTGTGGCAAAACCTCGTCAAATAGAGTGGGGACGCCTTGGCATCACTAATATGATTATGAGTAAACGATATTTGAAACAATTAGTTGATGAAAAATACGTTTCAGGGTATGATGATCCAAGAATGCCAACTCTTGTTGGTCTTAGAAGAAGAGGTTTCACACCCAATGCTATTAAAAATTTTATTTTATCAACAGGTTTATCTAAAATTAATTCAACTGTGGATTATGGAATGCTTGAACATTTTTTAAGAGAAGATTTAAAATTAACAACAATAAGGCCAATGGCAATTATTAATCCGCTCAAAGTTATCATTACAAATTATCCAAGTGATGAAATTGAATATGTTGAGGCAGTTAATAATATGGAAAATGAGAGTCTTGGAACTCATAAGATGGCTTTTGGTAAAGTGCTTTATATTGAAAAAGAAGATTTTTGTGAGATTAAGCCTAATAAACATTGGAAACGTCTTGCAAAAGATGTTGAAGTAAGATTAATGCATGCTTATTTTATTAAATGCAATGAGGTTATTAAGGATGAAAATGGTAATATTTTAGAAATTCATTGCACTTATGATCCAAAAACTAAATCTGGAACGGGATTTAATGAAAGAAAACCTAATGGTACAATTCATTATGTTGAAGCTAGTACTGCTCTAAAAGCAACTTTCAATATTTTTGAACCACTTATTATTGATGAAAAAGTTTCTACTGATAATTTTAAAGAACGTTTAAATAAAGATTCATGGCAAGTATTTGAAGGGTTTGTTGAAGCTGTACTTAAAGATAGTAAACCAATGGATAAATATCAATTTATTCGTAATGGTTACTATACAACTGATTATACATCCAAAGGAGATAAGTTGGTTTTCAACCGTATTGTGGGGTTAAAATCATCTTTTACAGCATAATATGGAAAATAGTGATTATTTGAAAAATTTAAATGAGAATCAACTTGAAGCTGTAAAAACAATTAATGGTCCTGTTATGGTGTTTGCAGGAGCGGGAACTGGTAAAACTAGAACCCTCATTTCTAGAATTGTATATATGATAAAAGAATGTAATATTCAGCCCTATAATATCTTAGCAATCACTTTTACTAAAAAAGCTACTAATGAAATGCGAGAACGTCTAGAAAAGCAAATTGATGATAATGCTAAGTTTGTACACATTTCGACTATTCATTCTTTATGTGCAAATATTTTAAGAAGGAATGCAACATATTTAGATTATGGGCGAAATTTTGAAGTTATCGATGAAGAAGATCAAGTAAAAATCTTAAATGAAATATATAAAAAATCAGAAATTAATCGACGTGTTTTATCACCTAAGGTGGCAATTAAAGCCATTGGTGATTTTAAAAATAAATCATGTTTAGAATTAGTTGGCCTTTTAAAAACTGTTTATAATGAATATCAAACGTTTTTGAAGGAAAATAATATGATGGATTTTGAAGATTTACTTGTTTTAACTTATAAACTTTTTAAAGAAAATCCTAATATCTTAGAATATTATCAAAATGAATTTAAATATATTTTAGTTGATGAATTACAAGATACCAATGTTGTTCAGTATGATATTATTAATTTGTTGTGTCAAAAATATGAAAATATTTTTGCTGTAGGTGATGATGATCAAAGCATATATTCTTTTAGAGGTGCTAAAATTGAAAATATGATGAAGTTTAAAGAAGATCATCCTAATGCTAAAATAATTAAATTAGTAGAAAATTATCGATCAACTAATATGATTTTAAAAGGTTCAAATGCAGTTATTAAAAATAATAAAATTAGAGAACCAAAAGAATTATTTAGTAAGAAGATTGGTTCTAAAAGTGATGTAACAATTCAAGAAGCTTACTATTATGAAGATGAAGTTAGATATATAACCAATGAGATTATGACTCTTGTGAATCATAATGGCTATGCGTATAGTGATATTGCTGTAATATATCGTAATGGAGCATTATCTCGTAATTTTGAAATTGCGTTTATTCAAGAAAAAATACCCTATAACATTTATGGTAGTTTTGCCTTTTTGAAACGTAAAGAAGTAAAAGATATGATTAGTTATTTACGTTTTATTGCAGATCCGTCTAAAATTGTTCACTTTAAAAGAATTATAAATGTTCCTAGTCGTGGTGTTGGTGAAAAAACGATTGAAAAGTTGCAAGAATATATGAAAGAATATGATTGTGATATTCTTTCATCAATTGATATTTTTAAAAAAAATAATACAACTTCTAAAACGGAAGCTTTAATTGATTTTAAAAATATGATTGAAAATTTAGCAAAAGTTTTAAATGAGATGTCGATGCCAGAATTTTTTGATTATATGCTTGAAAAAACTGGTTATATGGAGATGTTAAAAGCGGAAGCAGAAGCAGATGAAATTAATCGAATTGATAATGTAAAAGAGTTTAAATCTATTTTATATCAAATTGAATATAATAATTTAGATCAAGATTTGACTCAAGCAGAAGAGATTGAAATTGGTTTAGACGAACTTTTACTTGATACATCAATGATTGATGATCATACAACAAATGGTGTAGTTTTATCAACTATTCATTCAGTCAAGGGATTGGAATTTAAAGCCGTATTTGTTGTTGGTTTAGAAGAAGGAATTTTTCCTGCTATTAGAGAAGAAGTTGATATGGAAGAAGAAAGAAGAGTTGCCTATGTTGCCTTTACTAGAGCAAAAGAAAAACTTTATATTACTTGTTCGGCAAGAAGATTAATATATGGTAGACTCGTTAGAAATCCTAAATCAAGATTTTTAATTGAATATTTGAATGCGGAAGACATTAAAAAAGCAGTTGAGGAGAAAAAAATAAAAGAAATTTTACCAGGTGAAATTGAAGTAGGTTCAAGAATAAACCATAAATTTTTTGGCAATGGTCTTGTAATTGCTAAAGATGATTATTATGTTCAAATTTTATTTGATAAAGATCAGTCAATTAAAAAAATTTCTAAGGGTCATCCAACCCTTACAAAGATTGCTTAAATGAAAAAAATTGTTATTTTAATCCATGGTTATTTAACAGATTATAATGATTTTAATCACTTACCTAATAAACTTACAAAATTGTATGATTATGTTGTATTAATTAGTTTACCAGGACATGGTAAATATCATGATATGAAAAAATTTAAAGTAAATGATACAATACAATTAATAGAAGATGAAGTAGAGTTTTATAGTAAAATTGGTTATGTTGATTTAATTGGTTATTCGTTGGGTGGTGCATTGGTTAGATACTTATGCGTAAAATATAAAACGATTAAAAAAGCTGTGTTGATTAGTCCTGCAACTTACTATTTTAGTCCATTATTTGGTATTGAAAGAATGAAATATCTATTTAGTGCTAAAACTAAAGATGAAAGAAAAAAGAATCACCAAGAATTAAGAAATAATGACAAAATGGCCTATTATGTTGTAAGAAGACATACCTTTAAAAGGTTTAAATTAGATAATGGAATAACATTTTGTAAACTTATTAAAAAGATTAATAAAATAAAAGGGTTTAACCCAACTTCAACTTTAATTATTTGGGGTAAACTTGATGAGCTTGTTCCTAAATCATCGGTTAATTTTTGTTATCAAAATTGTATAAATAATAAGAAAGCTTTAGTAATGATTGATGGAGTAGGACACGTTATGCTAAGAAGTAATAAAGAAAAAATTATAATTGATAAAATCATGGAATTTTTAAATGAATAAAAAGGTGAAAATTATGACTGAACAAGATATTCAAAATCGAATAAATGAACTTGTAGATTTACTTAATAAATATAATTATGAATATTATATTTTAGATAATCCTTCGATTGAAGATGCTGAATATGATAATTTAATTATGGAATTGGAATCTTTAGAAAAACGATATCCTCAATATATTAGAAAAGATAGTCCCACTAAAAAAGTTGGGGCTTTCTTAAGGACTGATTTAGATACAATTATTCATCAAAATCAAATGATGTCATTAGGAGATGTTTTTAATAGTAGTGAATTAAGAGATTTTGATGAAAAAATAAAAAAGGCTGTCAATCATTATAGTTATGTTATTGAATTAAAAATTGATGGAATTGCCTCATCTGCTCATTATGAGAAAGGGTTATTTACACTTGGTGCTACAAGAGGAAATGGGATAATAGGTGAAAATATCACAAAAAATATGTTAATGATTAAAAGTTTACCTAAAATTTTGACAAAACCTCTTGATATTGAAGTACGCGGTGAAGTTTATATGCGAAAATCAGTTTTGGAAAATGTGAATAAAAAAAGACAAAAAGATGGTTTAAGTTTATTTGCAAATCCAAGAAATGCAGCAGGGGGTAGTTTAAGACAATTAGATGAAAAAATTACGAAAGAAAGACAGTTAGATCAATTTTCGTATACAATTGTTCATCCTGAAAAATATGGAATAACTACCCAAATAGATGCACTTAGTTATTTAGAAGAATTAGGATTTAGTGTTAATCCCTATCATAAGCATTGTAAAGATATAGATGAGGTAATAAGTGTAATTGATGAATATGATAAGTTGCGTAAAACTTTAGATTATGCTACGGATGGTATTGTTATTAAAGTAAATGAATTTGAGTTATATGATGACATTGGGTATACTGTTAAAGTTCCTAAATGGGCGATTGCTTATAAATTTCCAGCTGAGATGGTAACAACAAAATTAAAAGATATTATTTTTACTGTGGGTCGGACTGGAAAAATTATTCCTAATGCTGTATTAGATCCCGTTTATATTGCAGGAACAGTTGTATCAAGAGCTACACTTAATAATGAAGATTTTATTATTTCTAGAGATATTCGTATTGGCGATTATGTAAGAGTTAGAAAAGCAGGCGAAATTATTCCTGAAGTAGTTGATGTAGATATGTCTAGAAGAACAATACATTTAAAACCTTTTGAAATGTTAAAATATTGCCCTAAATGTGGTAGTCCTATTGTTAAAGATGGTAGTGAAGTTTTATATTTTTGCAAAAATCCAGAATGTGGCGGAAGAATTTTAGAAGGGATTATTCATTTTGCCTCACGTGCTGCGATGGATATTGAAGGTCTTGGCGAAAAACAAATTGAGCAATTATATTCGATGGGATATTTGACAGATGCTACTGATATTTATTTACTGAAAAATTATGAAAAAGATTTACTTGCTTTAGAACGATTTGGTCAAAAAAAAGTTGATAATTTGTTAGAGGCTATTGAAAAGTCAAAACAAAATTCACTTGATAAATTTATTTTTGGTCTTGGTATTCGTTTTATTGGAGCAAAGGCCGCAAAAACTTTAGCTAAAAGATACAAGTCGATTACAGAAGTTAAAAATGCAACATATGAAGAATTGGTAATGCTTGATGATATTGGTGAAGTAATGGCTAAAAGTATTGTCACATACTTTCAAAATGATAAACATATAGAATTAATTAATAAATTTATTTCATATGGTTTAAATCCTATTAGTAGTTTAGATAACACATCATTAATTTTTAATGGTTTAACGTTTGTTCTCACGGGAACCTTGCCTACAATGTCAAGAGAAGAAGCTACAAATCTAATTGAAGAATATGGTGGTAAAACCTCAAGCAGTGTCAGTAAAAATACATCATATGTATTAGCTGGTGAGGCCGCTGGAAGTAAGCTTGTCAAGGCACAAAATTTAGGAATTAAAATAATAAATGAAGATGAATTTAAACAAATGTTAAAAAAATAAAAATGATAGCATTTAGAAAGGATAGATATGGATAGTGGAAAAATAATTATTAAAGGTGCAAGAGAAAATAATTTAAAAAATATTAATCTAGAAATTCCTCGTAATAAACTGATTGTTATGACAGGAGTTTCCGGTTCTGGTAAAAGTTCTCTTGCCTTTGATACAATATATGCAGAAGGACAAAGAAGATATGTCGAAAGCCTTTCAGCATATGCTAGACAATTTTTAGATAATGTTGATAAGCCTGATGTTGATTCAATTGAAGGATTGTCACCAGCTATTTCAATTGATCAAAAGACAACTAGTCGAAATCCTCGTTCAACTGTTGGAACAGTTACTGAGATATATGACTATTTAAGATTACTATATGCTAGAATTGGTCATCCGATATGTCCTAATCATCATATTGAAATAGCCTCTCAAACGATTGAACAAATGTGTGATAAGGTTTTGACATATGAAGAAGATTCGAAAATAACCATTTTATCACCGATTGCAGAAGGTAGAAAAGGTACTTTTGAGAAAACTTTAGATTTATTACGAAAAGATGGTTATTCAAAAGTTATCATTGATGATGAAATGTATGAATTAGATGAAGAATTTAATCTTGATAAAAATAAAAAACATAATATACTAGTTGTAGTTGATAGATTAAAATTAAAAAAGGATATTAGAAGTCGACTTTATGAATCTTTAGAGGCAGCATGTAATTTATCCGATGGTATTATCTATGTTGATATTAATGATGAAAGATTATTATTTTCTGAACACTATGCATGTCCATATTGTGAGTTTACGGTTGGTAAATTAGAACCTACACTTTTTTCGTTTAATTCACCACTTGGTGCATGTCCAACTTGTCATGGGCTTGGTTTTATTTCAACAATTGATCCATCACTTCTTGTAACTGATGAAAATTTGTCAATAGCAGACGGGGCTATTAGGTACCTAAAAAATATTATTTTTACGGAAAATTTAGAATGGCAAATGTATAAGGTTTTATTTGAATATTATAATATTGATCTTTTTAAGCCATATAAAGATTTAAGCGATGAACAAAAAGATATTATTCTTAATGGTTCTAAAGAACCTATTAAATATGAGATTCATTCTAGTGGTGGCATAACAATGCGTAAAAACAAAGTAATTGAGGGTTTAGCGACTCTTATTACTAGAAGATATGCTGAAACATCCTCATCAATGCAAAGAGAATACTATGGATCTTATATGAAAGAAATGATATGTCCTACTTGTAATGGTAAAAGATTATCAGAGATAGCTTTATCAGTTAAAGTAGGTGGAAAAAATATTTATGAATTTACTCAAATGTCTATTTTACAAGCTTTAGATTTTATTGAAGGATTAAAACTTTCAATTGTTGAGGCTAAAATTAGTAATTTAGTTTTGAAAGAAATAAAAAATAGACTTTCTTTTTTAAAAGAAGTAGGGCTTGAATATTTAACATTATCTCGAAAAGCAGGAACTTTATCTGGAGGCGAAGCTCAAAGAATTCGCCTTGCTACTCAAATAGGTTCAAAACTCATAGGTGTTTTATATGTTTTAGATGAACCATCAATAGGACTTCATCAAAGAGATAATCATAAATTAATTGATGCTTTAAAAGAGATGCGAGATTTAGGAAATACTTTAGTAGTTGTTGAACATGATGAAGAAATTATGCATGAGTGTGATTATATCGTTGATATAGGACCATACGCTGGAGTACATGGTGGTGAAGTTGTTGCCCTAGGAACACCAAAAGAAATAATGGAAAATAAAAATTCTATAACAGGAGATTATTTAAGTGGTAGAAGAAAAATTGAAGTTCCCAAGATTAGAAGAGTTGGTAGTGGCAAATCTTTAATAATTCATGGATGTAAGGCTAATAATTTAAAGAATATTGATGTAGAAATTCCGTTACAAAAATTAATTGTAGTTACTGGTGTATCTGGTTCTGGTAAATCAACTTTGGTTAATGATATATTATACAATGCGATTTCAAATAAGTTATATAAAACTAAAGTTGATATTGGTGAGCATGATTATATTGAAGGACTTGATGAGATTGATCGTGTAATTAATATTGATCAGGCTCCCATCGGTAGAACTCCAAGAAGTAATCCAGCAACATATACGGGTGTTTTTGATCCAATTAGAGATTTATTTGCCACAACCATTGAAGCTAAAAAAAGAGGGTATACTAAAAGTAGATTTTCTTTTAATGTAAAAGGTGGAAGATGTGAATCTTGTGGTGGTGATGGTGTTATTAGAATTTCCATGAATTTTTTGCCAGATGTTTATGTACCTTGCGAAGCATGTCATGGCTCTAGATATAATAGAGAAACTTTAGAATGCAAATATAAAGATAAAAATATTGCGGATGTTTTAGATATGACAGTTGATGAGGCACTAGGTTTTTTTGAAAATATTCCTACGATTTATCCTAAAATTAAAACAATGAAAGATGTTGGTCTCGGTTATGTTAAATTGGGTCAAAGTGCTACAACTCTATCTGGCGGTGAAGCACAAAGGGTTAAACTTGCTAGTGAACTACATAAAAAAATTACTGATAAAACGATTTTTATTTTTGATGAACCGACTACTGGATTACACACTTATGATGTTGATCAGTTAATGAAAATGATTGAAAATATTGTCGATATGAAAGCAACAGCAGTTATTATTGAGCATAATTTAGATGTTATTAAGTTAGCTGATTATATCATTGATTTAGGTCCAAATGGTGGTGATGATGGTGGGCAAGTAATTGCAACCGGTACACCTGAGGAGGTAATGGAAAATCCTGATTCATATACAGGATATTATTTAAAAAAAGTATTAGTTGGTAATTGGAGTAAAAAATAATAAAAAACAAAGGTTTAAATATTGTTTTTAAATCTTTGTTTTTTATTTGTACAATTTTTGACTTTCAATTATTTTTATGTTAAAATAGTTGTGTACGCAACTAATTTTGATGAAAGAGGTGAAGACTGTGACAACCCTTATGAGACAAATTAATGTAATTAGTAGATGTGCCGCTAGTTATCGTGGTGAAAAGTTTAAAGATTTAAAACTTTGTGCTGCTCATCATAGTTACATTATCAATATTTGTAAAAAACCAGGAATATCACAAGAAGAGTTAGCTAGACATATTTGTGTAGATAAAAGCAATGTTGCTAGACAAGTTTTTAATTTAGAAAATTTAGGATATATTAAAAGGATACAAAGCCAAAAAGATAAAAGGGTTATTGAAATTTATCCAACATCTAAAGCCTTAGAAATATTACCATATGTAAAAGAAGTTGTAAAGTTTTGGAATGAATATGTTACTCAAGATTTAAGTGATGAAGAATTGAAATTACTTATGAAAATGATGGATAAACTTGTTAATCGAGCAAAAGGATATTTTGAAAATCAAGAGGTGAATAAATGAAGTTTATTTATCAATATTTAAAACCTTTTATAGGTATTATGATAGTTGGATTATTAATTAAAACCATTGGAACTTTAATAGAACTTGCTTTACCATATATTTTGAGTTATATTTTAGATGATCTTGTTCCTAATGATGGTAGATTATCTATGATTATTCTTTGGGGAGGCATAATGATTTTGTGTGCTTTAATTGCTCTTTTTTGTAATATAAAGGCCAATAGAATGGCTTCTAAAGTTGCACGTGATTGTACTAGAAAAATTAGACATGATTTATTTTACCGAACAATTACTCTTTCAGGAAAACAATTAGATTATTTTACTATTCCTTCTTTAGAAGCTAGAATTACAACCGATACATACAATGTTCAAAATTTTATAGGTAGAATACAACGGTTAGGTGTAAGAGCGCCGCTTTTATTAATGGGAGGAATTATTGTAACTTTAATTATGGATGCTTATTTATCTTTAGTTATGATTGCAATTTTACCAATTATTTTTGTTGTTGTCTTATTTATATCTTTGAAAGGAGTGAAACTCTATGCCAATGTACAAGATTCCGTAGATGGAATGGTTCGTGTAGTTAGAGAAGATACTCAAGGTATCAGAGTAATTAAAGCTCTATCTAAGGTAGAAAAAGAACAACAAAGATATGATAAGGTTAATAAAAAATTAATTAATGCAGAAAAAAAAGCTAATCTTGCAATGGGATTTGTTAATCCTATAATGAGTTTATTAATGAATCTTGGCATCACTTTTGTTGTATTGATTGGAGCATATCGCGTAATGAATAGACAAACAGAGCCTGGTAAAATTGTTGCTTTCACACAATATTTTACAATGATTTCTACTGCAACTTTATCAATAACAAGAATTTTTATGATGTATACTAAAAGTTCTGCTTCCGCAAGTAGAATAGCAGAAGTGATGCATACTGAAAAAGATTTAGAGGTTGCAAGTTTAGATACATATCCATTAGTTGAAAATGATGATTATATTGTTTTTGATAATGTATCTTTTTCATATAATCAAACAAAGGATAATTTAAAAAATATCAATTTTCACTTAAGCAAAGGAAAAACTTTGGGAATTATTGGGGCAACTGGTAGTGGAAAAACCACTCTTATTAATTTACTAATGCGTTTTTATGATGTAAATAAAGGTTCAATTAGGATTGGTGGAAAGGATATTAGAACTATTCCTGAAAAGGATTTACATACTTTATTTGGCATTGTAATGCAAAATGATTTTTTGTTTTCTGACACTATCTTAGAAAATATCCGCTTTGGTAGAGAAATTTCGCAAAATGATATTGAAAAGGCTACAAAAATTTCGCAAGCATATGATTTTATTATGTCATTCCCTGAAGGATTTAATCACGTTTTATCACAGAAGGCAACTAATATTTCGGGTGGACAAAAACAAAGGTTATTGATTGCTAGGGCTTTGGCTAATCATCCTGAAATCTTAATTTTAGATGATTCTTCTTCAGCTTTGGATTACAAAACAGATGCTAATTTAAGAAAGGCTATTTTGCAAAATCTTGAACATACCACATCTATTATTGTTGCACAAAGAGTTAGTTCTGTTATGAATGCTGATTTAATTATTGTATTAGAAGAAGGAGAAATTATTGGAATGGGTAATCATCAAGATTTACTAAGCACTTGTGAAGTATATAGAGAAATTAGTGAATCGCAAATGGGAGGTAGTTTCATTGATTAACAAGAAGAAAAAAAGTCATATTTTTTATCGCCTTTTTAAATATATGTTAAAGTTTTGGTATCTGACTTTAATCGCCTTTATTTTTTCAATGATATCGAATTATTTAGCTCTTTTAGGACCTATGTATTTAGGAAATGCAATGAATGCTATTTCTAATAAAACAGGAGTCTTAATCGATGAGGTTATTTATAATTTTTGGCAAATGCTTTTTTGTTATATTACATCATTTGTTTTATCGTATTTGTTAACAGTCATAATGGTTGTTTTAAGCCAAAAAATTACATATTTAATGAGAAAACAACTTTTTGAAAAACTAACAATTTTGCCAATTGCTTATTTTGATACCCATTCAACAGGAGATATTATTAGTAGAATTTCTTATGATATTGATACAGTTAATGCAACTTTATCGACTGACTTAATACAAGTTGTAACAAGTATTTATACAGTTATTGGTTCACTTTATTTTATGATTATTATATCAAAACCACTGATTTTAGTATTTGTTATAACTGTTCCTATTTCGATTATTTTTACTAAATTGAAAGCTAAAAAGATTCAACCTCTTTTTAGAATGAATTCTAAAAAGTTAGGTGAGTTAAATGGTTTTGCTGAAGAAATGTTATCAGGTGCTAAAACAATAGGAGCATATTATCAATATGATGATATAACAGAAAAGTTTGATCAAAAAAATGATGCGGCAGTAGAAGCATATTATAATGCAGAATATTATGGTGCAATAATTGGACCATCTGTTAATTTTATTAATAATTTATCCATTTCACTAGTAATGATTTTTGGAGGAATTTTATATCTATTATCTCAAAAAGAAATTGTTACTGAAGGACAACTTTGGTTTATAACAATTGGAGGAATTACTCAATTTGTAATGTATTCTCGTAAATTTGCAGGACCAATTAATGAATTTGCAAATATTATTAGTGAATTTCAATCAGCATATACTGCAGCAGAAAGAATTTTTAGAATTATTGATGAAGAACCTGAACCACTTGATAGTCAAGATGCGATAATATTAGAAAATACATTAGGTGATGTAGAATTAGAGAATGTAGAATTTGGTTATACAAAAGAAAAGATAATTATCCATAATCTTTCCTTTCATGCAAAACCTGGTAAAACCATTGCAATTGTTGGACCAACTGGTGCTGGTAAAACAACTATTATCAATTTATTAATGCGATTTTATGACATCAATAGTGGCAAAATATTAGTGGATAACCAAGAGATTGTTAATATTACAAGGAATAGTTTAAGATCATCTTATACAATGGTTTTACAAGATACATGGCTTTTTTATGGCACTATTTATGAAAATATTGTTTATGGGGCAGAAGATGCAACGATGGAAGAAGTTATTGGTGCAGCTAAAGCGGCTAAAATTCATTCTTTTATTGAACAATTGCCTAATGGATATAATACCTTGTTATCAGATGATGGTATTAATATATCTAAAGGTCAAAAACAATTGATTACAATTGCTAGAGCAATGCTTCCAAAAAGTAAAATGCTAATTCTTGATGAGGCGACATCAAATGTAGATTCAAGGACAGAAATTAAAATTCAAAATGCTATGTCAACATTGATGAAAAATCGCACTTGTTTTGTTATTGCTCATCGTTTATCAACTATTCAAAATGCTGATTTAATATTAGTAGTAAAAGATGGAAATGTGATTGAACAAGGAACTCACGAGCAATTACTTTCAAAAGGCGGATTTTATGCTAGTTTATATAATTCACAATTTTCATAGTTAAAAAATCAATTCTAAATAGAGTTGATTTTTTTATATAAAAAATCTAATTATGAAGTGAAAAATTATAAAAAATAAAATATCACATAAAATATGAATAGTAACAAAATTGAAAAACATCTGGAGATATGGTATAATGAATAATGTCTTTATAATAATATTATCAGTTATTATGCTTTGGTTTTGTGTTAACCAAATATTTAAAATAACAAAAACTACAAATGTATATTTATATTCAATTATATATGTAATTTTATTGTATTTAGTTTTATTTAATCGCGAAAAATTTGATGAAAGTATTTATAGCGATGGAACTTATATTATTAAATGGATAAAACTTATTTTTACTAATAAAATTGTTTTTATTAATTTAATCGGTAATATTTTAATTTTTGTTCCTCTAGGTATTTTTCTTAAATATTTTAAGATACAATTAATTTCTGCTTTTATGATAATAATTATTTTAGTTATTTCAATTGAAAGTCTCCAGTATCTAACTAAAAGAGGAATTTTTGATATAATAGATATTTTTTTAAATATCATAGGAGCAATTATAGGATATATTCTCATTAGAAATAGAGGTGAAAAAAATGAGTGATGTTGTAGTAAAAAATGTTGTTAAAGAATTAAATTTGGAAGTTATTTATGGTAATAACTATTTAGATAAGAAAGTGTTAAAAACGATGTCTAGTAGACCAAGCGTTGAAATTTATTCAGGATATTTTGATTATTTTGAAAGTGATCGCATACAGGTTATTGGTTCAAAAGAATTAACTCTTTTTAATATGCTTAGCAGTAGTTTAAAAAAGGAAAGATTAGAAAAATTATTTTCATATAATTCACCAGCTTTTGTTTTTACAAAAAATGTTGATGCTCCTAAAGAGTTTGTTGAATCTGCAATATCTCATCAAATTCCTATATTAAAAAGTAAAGCATCTACTTCCGGTTTTATTGGTGAACTTACAAATTATTTACAAAGTGAATTAGCACCGCGTATTCATACCAATGGTTCTATGATGGAAATTTATGGTATTGGTGTTTTAATTATAGGTAAAGATGGAATTGGTAAAAGTGAAACAGCTTTAGAACTAATTAAAAAAGGTCATATTATGATTGCGGATGACCTAACACAACTATATCAATCTGAACCTGGTATTATTGTGTGTGAAGCAACTAAACAACGAAAAAGTTTGATGGAGATTAAAGATTTAGGAATGATTAATGTCGAGCAAATATTTGGTATTGGTGCAGTTCGTAATCATAAAAATCTTCAACTTGTTGTTGAATTAGTAGAAAAGGTAAATCACCAAAAAGATTATATCACTTTTTTTGATACGACATTGCCAAAAATTGAGATTGAAGTAGAAGCAGGAAGAAATATTGGTACGCTTATTGAAACGGCTGCATTAAATTATCGTTTGCACCTTATGGGACAAGATGCGAAAAAGGAATATGAACAACGGTTAAGGAATACGATTTTGAAAGAAGGATAAGATGATTTTGTTTAATATTTTTTCAATGTTATTAACTGATTTAAGACCTGTTATTGATCCTGATTCAAAGATTGCTTTTAGTTTATTTGGTATTAGCATTGCTTGGTATGCAGTAATAATTTTATCGGGTGCTTTGATAGCAACAATATATGGGTATTATCGTTTTGGTAAACCACTTGGGTTAAGTAGTGATACTGTTTTTACAGGACTAGTTTTAGGATTATTATTTGGTATTATTGGTGCTAGACTTTATTATGTGATTTTTACAGCTTCTAGTGGAGAAATTCATTATGATAGTATTATGGATATTATAAATCCTAGAAATGGTGGTTTAGCTATTCATGGTGGAATTATTGCTGCCGCAATTTTTCTTTTTGTGTATTGTCGCAAAAAGCATATTAAACTTATTTATTTATTAGAAATTGCAATGCCGCTTATTTTATTTGCACAAGTTGTTGGCAGATGGGGTAATTTCATCAACCAAGAAGCTTTTGGTGGTTTAGTAAAGGTTGATGCTCTTAAGACTATGGAGCCTTTAACGAATGCTACAATCTTACCAGATTCAATTTTAATTGCTCAGCGTGAAGCATTATCAAAGTTGTTAGTTCCTGAATTTGTTATTAATAGAATGTATATTCAAAGTAGTAGTGCTACTGGATTTATTTGTGCAGGGTATTATTATCCCACTTTCTATTTTGAGTCAATTGCTAATTTAATAGGTATTGTTATATATATGATTATAAGAAAATATTGGAAAAAAGTTTTAGTTGGTGATGGAATTAGTTTTTATTTAATATGGTATGGTATTGTTAGACTATTTATTGAACTTATGAGGACAGACCCCTTAATGCTTGGTAAAACTGGCATTAGAGTGGCTGTTTTAACTTCAATTATATATATTATTTTAGGTCTTGTTTTCTTAATTGTAAGAAGAATTTTAAAATATAAAATGATTTCTTGCAAAGAGGCTTTATATGATAGTAATTCATCAATAATGGAAGAAGGATTTGAAACACCAAAAGAACCATTTATATTTAAAAAAATAGTAGATTTTTTTAAAAGAAAAAACTCAGAAGAGGACAATTCACAAGAAGATGAAGAATAAAGTTATAATTTTTGACTGTGATGGAACTTTGGTTGACACTTTTTTGTTAATTGAAAAAACTGTTTTTAAAACATTTGCGACCCTTTTACCAGATTATCCATTAACGATGGAAGAAGCTCATCAGTTTTTTGGACCCTTTTTAAATGACTCCTTTAAGAAATATGTAAAAACTGATAAAGAAGTTGATCAATTGGTTGAATGTTATAGATATATTAATGATGAATTAATGCCTTATTATATTAAAACGTATGATGGAATTAAAGAATTATTAGAATCATTAAAGAAGAAAAATTATATTCTTGCTATTGTTTCTAATAAAGTAACTACTGCAGTTATTAAAGGGCTTAAACTTTGTCAAATAAATGATTATTTTGATTTAATAATAGGTGCTGAAAAATTAAAAGAGGCAAAACCTAATCCTGATGGAATTTATCAAGTATTAGAAAGGTATCCAAGCGATGATGTTTTTATGATTGGGGATACTAGTATTGATATTAAAGCAGGAAAAAATGCAAATGTTAAAACAATTGGAGTCACTTGGTGTAAAACTAGTAAAGAAGAGTTTATAAAAAATAATGCTAATTTTGTTGTAGATAAACCACAAGAAATATTAAAGATAGTAAGTGAGTGATAATATATGTATGATGTTATAATATGTGGCTCAGGACCTGCTGGTATGTCAGCAGCACTTTTCTTAAAACGTGCAAATCTAAACATTATGATTATAGAGAAGGCAACTCCTGGGGGAAAGTTGATTAGTACAGTATTAATAGAAAATTATCCTGGTTACATTGAGAATACAGGTATTGATCTTGCAATGATTATGTATCGACAAACTAAACATTTTAAAATCCCTTATACGTTTGCGGAAGTTGTAAGTGTAGAAAAACTTGCAGAAGAACATTTTTTAATACATACCACAAATGGTGATTATGAAGCTAAAAGAGTTATTTGGGCAGCAGGAACAATTGCAAAACTTTTAAATGCTAAAAATGAACAAGAATTTGTTGGTAGAGGTATAAGTTATTGTGCCATTTGTGATGGTAGTTTCCATGAAAAACAAGATGTAGTGGTAATTGGTGGTGGTAATTCTGCCTTAGAAGAAGCCCTATATCTTGCTAAAATTTGTAATAAAGTAACAATAATCACAAGAGGTCATCAATTTAGAGCTGACAAGGTTCTAATGGAAAAGGCCAGAAATAATGAAAAAATTGTTTTAATTGAGCATCATGAGACAATTTCTTTTGATGGTTCAACATTACTTGAAAAGGTTGTAATAAGAGATAGAGATACAGGAAAAACTACAGAACTTTTAGCAAGAGGTGCTTTTATATATATTGGGTTTACACCATCTAGCACTATTTTAAGTAATTTTGATATTTTAAATGATGAAAAGTATATTGTTGTTGATCGAAATTGTGAGACTAAAGTTAAAGGACTTTATGCAGCAGGAGATTGTATTGAAAAACAAGTAAGACAAATTGCTACTGCTGTTGCTGATGGAATATCATGTGCATCAGCTATTATAAAGAAGTTTTGATATGAGTTTTGCCAATGAAGTTAAAAAGGAACTATTATCTTTAGAAGATGTTGCAACTTGTTGTAAGAAAGCTATGGTTCTAGGTATTTTACAAGGTGGTTGTAATATCGTTTTTCATCGTGGTGGGATAAAATTAGTTATAAAATCACATCTTATTGCTGCAATTCAAAAAACAATGACCATTTTAAAGAATGATTATAATATTGAGGCAACAATCAAGTATGGCAATGATAACAATATAAATCGAATAAGATATTATTTTTTAGAAATAATTGGTGATGTTGATTCAATTATTAATGAGTATTCTTTATCACCTTTTGGTGAGTTAAATAGAGAACATAAATTAATAAGAAATGAATGTTGTAAAAATGCTTTTGTAAGAGGAATGTACATTATAAAAGGTTCAATTAATGATCCAAGGAAAAATTGTTATCATTTTGAAATTACTTGCAAAAATCATGAACTAGCTCTCTTATTAAAAGATATTTTTGTTTCTAATCAAATTGAAGCTAAAATTCGAGAAAGAAAAACAGGATATGTTGTCTATATTAAAAAAAGTGAAGATATATCTTCATCGTTAGCTTTAATGGGTGCATCTAGTGGCGTCTTTTATTTTGAAGACTCAAGAATAGTTAGAGATATATCGAATATGGCAAATAGAATGGCGAACTGTGATATTGCTAATGTAAAAAAAAGTACTGATACGGCTCAAAAACAACTAAAAGCAATTGAATATATCAAAAAAGTAGGATATTTTAATAAAATGCCTACTCGCTTGCAAACAATTGCTACAATGAGAGAGGATTATCCTGATGCTACTTTAGAAGAATTAAGTGAGTTTTCCGATAAAGTATTTGGAAAAAAACTTTCAAAATCAGGCATTAGCCATTGTCTAAAAGCATTAATGGATCAGTATGAAGAAATTTTAAAAGAAAATAATAAAAAAACTAAGAACTAAGTTCTTAGTTTTTTTATTCACATAAATTATTCTTATGCATCGTAACTTCGCTTATAGGAATACTCTTCATCTTCATCTGGAATAGCCCAAGCTACTGCAGCAACCACTGCAGCAATTCCTACTATAGAATATATAATACGCGAAATAATTACGCTAAATCCATCAAATAAGAATGCTACAAGGTTAAAGTCGAATAGACCGATAAGTCCCCAGTTTAAGCCACCAATGATTAAGAACACTAAAGCTATATTTCGTAATACTTTCAAAATAATTACCTCCTATTACAAATTTACAATATTATTATTAACAAATATTATAAAAATAGTAATGGTAAAATCTAGAGAAAAAATTTAATTATTTGTAATTTTTTTAAAGATTAATGAATAAAATCTAACGTGTGAGGTAATGCTATGAAAAGAAAAACATTTAAATTATTTTTAATTATGTGTATATTGACATCAATTTGTTTCATCACTAGTTGCAAAAAAAATAAACCTATAGATGAAACTTTTCCTGAAATTGTAAATAAACTTACAAGTTATAAACTTGTTGGTACATTAGAATCTAATTTTCCAAGTGGAACTAAAGAATGTAATGTAACAACATATTATCAATCACCAAATATGTATCGTGTTGAATTACAAAATCCTAATACGGTTGAAACGCAAATTATGATTAAAAATGCTGATGGTGTTTATGTTTTAGTACCAAGTATTAATAAAACTTTTAAAGTAAATTCATCTTGGCCAGCAAATTCTAGTTATCCATATTTATTACAATCTATTAGTAATGATATTATTAGTGACAGTAATATGATAACCAAAAAAGAAGGAAAAGATACAACTTTAGAGTTAAAAGCAAAACTATTTAATGGAGATCAAAACACGACTCAAAAAATTATTTTTGATGAAAATAAAATGCCTAAAGAGGTGTTATTATATGATAAAAATCATAACTTATTAACTCGCTTTGTTGTTAAATCAATTGAACAAAATCTATCATTAGATCAACAATTATTTAAAACAAGCGAATCATTAGAAACTTTAAATGTTTATTATAAAGAAAATCCAATTGAGTATGAACGTCTTGTTACTTATCCAACATATTTTCCAGAAGGAACTTCTTTAAAAGAAGAAGTAATTACAGGAGATGCAATGAATAAATTTGCTATAATGAAATTTGGTGGTACAACTAATTATACAATTATTCAAAAGTTTCTGAATGATTCGGAGACTCAAGTTGTTGAATATGTTAATGGTGATGTTTATATTATGGGTGGAGCTTTTGCTTTTATAAATGAAAATAATATTTGTTTTTATACTGATGGTATTCAATATACGATAGCATCTAATGAAGTTGAAGTAATGGAAATGATTAAAATGGGAGAATCATTAAAAACAACTGATATAAAATAATTTGTATAAAACAAATCATATACTTTTAATAGTATGTGATTTGTTTTTCATAAGTGTTGATAAAATATCTACAATATGTTATAATAATTATAAGGTGATAAAAAATGGGTAATAAAATTACAAAATTATGTTTGATTTCAATAGTTTTTCTATTTTTTTCTACATTAATAAGTTGTAAAAAAAGTAGTTCAATTAATAGTTATTCTGAAATGGATCGCATTATTTATCAAAGTATTTTAAGTAAAGAAAATGATTATATGGTTTTTATATATGGTGATAGTTGTTCTGCATGCGAAGAATTAGAAGAACTTTTGTGTCAGTATGCTACAAAAGCTAAAAATAAAAAAAGTTATATGTCACTTTTTGCTCTTAATTCATCAAACACAAGGGTAAATAAAGGATTAATCGCTACTGAAGGTGATGATTCTTATAGTGATTTTAAAAACACTAGCAATTGGGAGGATATCCATATTTCCACTACTCCAGCTTTAATTATTGTGAAAGATGGCAAAGTTAGTGACTATATTTCTACAAAGGTAACCAAAACCCCTAAAACGGATATTAAAGAATATATTAATAACTTAATGAAGTAGGAGTACATAATGAAAAAAGTAAAAAATTTAGATTTAATTATAATACTTGTTGCTATAACTATTTTAGGGATTATAACTGCTATTATTTTAGCAATAAGACCATATGAAGTAAAAACTTTTGATAAAATTACTCATGTTAATATAAATAATTATAAAACAATAAAAAATAATAAAGAGGAATATTTTGTTCTTTTATACGATAGCAATAATAATAAATATGAACTTTTAGAAGAATGTGTTGTAGCATATGCTGAATTTGCTAGAAACAATAAAGATGTGCCAAATATATATGTAATTGATTATCGAAGCAATAAGGAGATTATTAATTCTAGTAATTTTAATATTAATGATGTAAAGTTAAATTCAGAAATTCCATGTCTTGCTAAAATAACAACAAGTGGCTCTTTAACTAATAAAAAGAATAACATATCTGATATATGTAATTTATTAGAAGATTATATGAGTGGTAAAGAACAATAATAAAGGATGATTTTATAATCATCCTTTTTACATTTCTTCAATATAATATATATAATCTAAAGATTTTAAAGCATTGATAATATCACTATGAGTTTTATATTCTTTTAATTTGTTATTTAATATGGACAACGATACAGAATAAACACTTAATCCTGAGTTTATGTATGATGCATTGACCTCAATATCATCTATTCTTAAACCAAGTTCTCGAATAACAGTTGTAAAATCTTTTAGATAACTATAATTTTTTAATTCGAGATGAATTTCAAAATGATTTGAGTGGTTTTTTAAGTAAATTTCTAAAGGTGGTATAAGTGATAAAACACATAGAAATGTGATAAAACAAAAGAACACGATTGTATAGTAACCTGTGCCAATCACAAGTCCTAATATACCAGATGCCCAAAGACCAACTGAAGTTGTTAAACCTTTAATTTGACTTTTTGAACTATATAGTATGGTGTTTCCACTAATAATAGCAATACCAATAATAGTGGAGGCAGAAATAATCCAAAAACCAGATGATATATCTTTTATTAAAATTAAATCTATAATCATTGCCAAAGTTGAGGCTAGGGAAACAATAATAAAGGTTCTTAAACCTGCAGCATGTCTTTTACTAGATCGTTCCCAACCAATTATAGCAGATAAAACAATTGATAATATAATTCTTAGTAGAGTACTCCAAATAGTTAGGTCAACTGACCAATTTCCAAGTAATTGACCAATAGGGTCATTAAATAAAAAAATCATTTATATATATCCTCCTATCTTCTATTTCGCATAAAACCACTGCGTTTTTGATTTATCCAATAATATTCTTCTGCAGCTTCAGTAAATGCATTCTCTTCTTCATTTAATATTTCTTCATGTTTTGGTATTTGTTCTTGTATTTTATTTATTCGTTCAATTAATATTTCAATTTGTGTTTTTTTAGTGCCATCTATATGTAGTAGTGAAACATCTGTTATATCTTCTAATTTATTAGAATATGATTTTGATAGATATAAAGATGCTTTGGCAAGGGCTGGACCAATTAATTCATACAAAACGCTTGAGGCAAGAATAATTGTTTCTAAAGCGATTCCAATTTCGCCACCTAGGGTTCTAGCACCTAATGCAGCTAGTCCAATAGCAACTCCTGCTTGAGGTATTAAAGCAAAACCTAGATAATTTCTAACTTCTTTTTTCTTTTTAGTTATAAGACAACCAAGATATGCTCCAGCATATTTTCCGACTATTCTTATAATAAAATAAATTATTCCAATTATAAGTAAGGAAACCCCGCCAATTAAAGCAGATGAACTTATTAAAGATTCTAATTTAAAATTAATACCAGATCTTACAAAAAATAATAATAAAATAGGCGGACTAAAATAGTTCAATTGTTTAAATAATTTATCATCTTTAGATATATTTATATATATGGTACCCATGGACATACAGCCAAGAAGTGGTGATATATCTAAAAGAGAACAAATACCACAAAATAAAAAAATCATTGCAATTGATATTATTAGACGATTATCTGTTGTTCTTTTTTGTGTCATCAAAAGTTTCATAAGTAAACCAAAAATGCCACCTACTATGAAAACAGCAATATTAATTCCTAAAGGTTTTATGATTGATAAAATATGAATTGAATCTGTGACATTCATAGATGCAGTAGCAATTGATATTGCAATACTATAGGCAAGTAATCCAACTATATCATCTAAAGCAACAACTTGAAGAAGGGTATTTACAAAATCACCTTTAGCACCTATTTGTCTAATTGTCATTACTGTTGATGCAGGAGCAGTTGCTGCCGCAAGTGCTGATAATACAATTGAAAAAGCTAAATTCATTTTCAAAATAAAAAACATTACAATGAAAATAAGAAAAGATGCCATTAAAGATTCAAAAATAGTTATTACAATTACTTTACTGCCACTTTTTTTTAAAACAGAAAATTCAAAAAATTCTCCAGTACTAAAAGCAATGAAAGCTAGAGCAATGTCAGAAAGAAAATCCATTCCTGTTACAACATTTTGAGGAACTAAATTTAATACATATGGTCCTAGTAGAATTCCAGTAATAATATAAGCTGTTACATTTGGTAGTTTTAATTTTTTTGTAATTCTAGTCATTGCAAAACCACCAAAAAGCATTACTGAAACTGAAATAATAATAATTGCAACATTGGAAGTTACACCAAATTTTTCATAAATATTCATTTTTTCACCTTTCCCTAAAAAATAACTGTATTTTGTATCACATAAAATAAACATTTAATTATTAAATAAAATTGTAAATTTTATAATCATATGTTATAATTATATCACTAATTTACTATAAAGTAAAATTATTATTTTTTTGATATTTATAAAAAAAATTTATTATAGAGGTAAGTATGATTGATTTAAAAATTAAAACTTTATTAACAGTAGCAGAAGAAAAAAATTTTACGAAGGCCGCAAATAAGTTAAATTTAACACAACCTGCTGTAAGTCATCAGATTAAAGAATTAGAGGATGAATTACAAGAACAACTCTTTATTAGAAAAAAAGGTGATATTATTCCTACACCTATTGGTGATATTGTTCTAAATTATGCTAGGAAATTTGTTGCAATGCATAATAAAATGATTGATGATATAAAACACAATCATAAAATTAATATAAAACTTGGTATAACTCACACAGCAGAAAGCAATAAAATTACTGAAATTATTGGATCTTATCTTATTAATAATCCAGGAATATCTGTTACCATTATTACTGATACTACTAATAATTTATATAAAATGGTTGAAAATTATGAATTAGATTTAGCAATTGTAGATAACAAAAAAAATATTAAATTAAATTATTTGCCACTTGATACAGATTATTTAGTTTGTGTTGTTAATAATAATTCGCCACTAGCCAAGAAAAAAATAGTAACTTTAAAGGAATTAAAAAAGGAAAACTTAATTCTTAGACTTGATTCTTCATATACAAGAAAATTATTTGAGTCTACGCTTGAAAGTATTAATGAATCAATTAATAGTTTTAAAGTAATTCTAGAACTAGATAATATTGAAACTATTAAAGATTTAATTAGAAAAGATATAGGAGTATCCATTCTAGCTAAAAATACTTGTATGGACGAGGTTAATAGAAAAAAATTGACTATTTTACCTATTGAGAATCTAAGTATGATTAGAAAAAATTATATAATATATACAGATTATTTTAATTATATTCATAATGTTAAAGAATTGGTAAATCATTATAATAAGGAAATGAATATAAAAATTGATAATGTTTAATTATAAATTTAAACAATATTTTATCATCTAATGATGAAAAAAGATAAAGTTAACCTACTAACTTTATCTTTTTTCAATTATTACATCAGTATAAAAATTTATTAAATTTTTTCAAAATATTCAACATTGGTTACAAATATGGTGGCTCCACCAACAACAACTTCAGCTGTATTATAGTTTAATGAATGAATTATTCCTGAAGTTGATAAGAAAGAAGGAATTTGTTCAACTCTTTTTTTGCAATTACTACGTATAATTTCTAATGCCTCTTCTAGTCGATTATTTTCAATACCTATTAAAATTGTTACATTAGTCTTTCTCAAAAAGCCTCCATTTGTTGAAATTCTTGTGTGATAGAAGCCTCTTTCAGTTAAAGCATCACTTAAAAATGATTCATCTTTTTTATTAATAATTGCGGTTATTAATTTCATATATACCTCCTATTCAATAAAATCCTAATATAATAATACATTATTTTTTATAAAAAATCAAGATGTTTTTATTAACTTCACAAATAGTATAAAAATGCTTTCATATAAAAGAAAGCATTTTTTATTTTTGTATCGCAAAGAGGAATTGTTTTGATACAATTTATGTACCCTTATATTCTTAGTTCATTACTTAAAATTCATCTATCTCACTAAATATTTCTAATATATCCTGATTTAAAATCATTGCCTTATCTTTGATTTCATCATAAATTTGATTATAGCCTTTATTGATACAAACATAGTGTGCATTAGGCATTTGATATGTCATTTGCATAAATGGAAGTTTTATGATTCCAGGAGTATTCCATCCAACACCTAATTCTAGAAACAAAATGTTTTTACTAGCATTAGCATTTAAGAATTTATCATATCTTTTCTTTGCTTCATGCCAACCAGCATCTTCTACAAATGTATCATCGCATCTTAAGTTCATACGCATTGATGCTCCACATTTTGGACACTTTGGAATTAACGATGAAGGTATTTTATGTTCAATTTGATTATCAATCATTTTTAAAATGGATTCGCGGTTATCATAAGTTTGTTTATGACATGGTTTACTACATTGAAATAAACCATAATCGCCTTGAGTATAAAATAATCTTTTTTTATCAAAACCTGCTTTTTGAAATTGATGATCAACATTGGTTGTAATTACAAAATAGTTTTTATTTTTTATAAAATGGTAAGGCATCTGTAGCATAGCGATTAAGGTAAACAAATTTAGACCAATATCCCCACATTTCTTCTTTTGTGTTAAAGCTATGAAATCCAGCAGAATACATATCTTGATATCCATATAAGTATTTCATATATTCAAAGTGCTTTAAAAAGGTTTTTCCACCATATTCAAATCCAGCTGCTGTAGAAAGTCCAGAACCAGCACCAATTACAATTGCGTTCGCTTCATTGATCCATTTCTTTAATAGTTCTATAGTAGACATAATAATCACTCCTTGTAAAAGTATTAAAAACTACTTTTTGAATTGATGTATTGAGGTTTGATTTTAAATATTCCTGTATAGTTTTAACAGCTACTCGACTTGCATTTTGTATTGGATATCCATATAAGCCTGTTGATATAGAACAAAAGACAATTGATTTTAAATTCTGTTCATCAGCAAGTTTCATACACGATAAATAACAATTCTTTAAATCTTCTTTATCTTTTTTTGATGGATTTCCATTTGTTATTGGACCAACAGTATGCAAGATGTATTTTGATGGCAAATTATAAGCACTAGTTATTTTTGCATTTCCATTTTCTTCATCATGACCTTGTTCTTTCATAATTTTAATTAAATCTCTTCTTACTTGAAGTCCAGCAAAAGAATGAATCGCATTATCAATACAATGATGTAAAGGTTGAAAACAGCCAAGCAACTTACTATTACATGCGTTTACAATGCCATCTGCTTTAATCGTAGTTATATCTCCTTGCCATAAATAAATGTTTTCATCTATTGGTATTAAATCATCAACATCAGTAATAGTTTTTTCTTTTAATTGTTTTTGAAGAACCTTATCTTGTAGCCGATAAAACTCATTGCTTAAATCAATTGGCATAGTAATGTTCATTAATTTTCGAAATGCTTGATTATCTGGTAAAGCAATATTTTGATAAATATTGTTATATGCTTTCAGGTAGTCAATACACCATCTTATATCATTCATATGAGTGTTCTTTTATTTCCTCCGGTGCAGAGTAAAAATTATATTTATATGCTTTTACATTTTCTAAACGATAAACGACAAATCTTTCATCTCCTACTTTATAAAGTTGAGATGGTCCTGTTGGATCGTTAAGAATTGCTTGTTCAGCTTCGATTCTTTCATCAATTTTTACAGTAGCACTTACTCTAAGCCACCTACCACCATCATACATGCCAGATAGTTCAATATTAGGATTTTGTTCTAATTGTTTGTATATTTCTTTATGTTTACCAGAACAGATATAGATATTTCCTTCAAATTCTGTAACAGAGGAAAATGGCCTAACTCTAGGTTTATCTCCTTCAATTGTAGCAATATAAAATATATTTACTTTTTTTAATTCTTTTACAACTTTATTCATCATTTACCTCCTTTTCTAAAAAGGATATGCAATTTGTAAAATCTCCTTTTTAATTATTTATTATCAATTAATTTTTTTATATCATCATATACATCAGCAATAGTATAACTCTTCATTTGATTTTCCATTGCTTTTTGAACATACATTAGTTTTTCATCTAGTACATTATGTATGTTTCTTCCTATTGGACAATTCTTATTAGGACCTTCATGAAAGTGAAATAGTCCATCATTCTCTACACAATCAAGTGCTTTATATACACTAAAAAATGATATGTCTTTTATTGGTTTAGCAAGCCTAATTCCAGTCTTTCCCTGACTTATATCAATTAATCCTGCATCTTTTAACATCGACATAACAGTACGTATAACAACTGGATTTGCCCCAGTACTTGCTGCTAAGAAATTACTTGTAATAGTATTACTATCTTTAAAATATTCGATTGCGACAATGATATGAATTCCAATCGTAAATCTATTTGTTATTTTCATATTGACACCTCTTTTACTTTTATATTATACCATAAATTTGGAGAGTTGTCATATGATTAATGACAAGTATTAGTAAAATTAGAATTTCCCGTTGCTATTTGCCCAAGTTTTTTTATCTGCTATTGTTTCCATTACATCCCAATGTTCTGCAATTTTACCATTTTCTACTTTCCATAAATCATAATATGCTGTAGGTTTTTCACCAAATGTGCCTTCAGATACACCAAGTGCAAAATCTCCACATGCCAAAACCATATGTACATTATCATAAATCATAGCAATACCGGCTTCTGCTAAAGATTTTAAAGCTGTAGCAAGCCCAGATAAGCCATCTGCTATTCCTATATTATGTTGAAGGTAATTATCTCCATTAAAATATGATGATGTTTTTTCTGGCGCATTATTTTGCATTACATCATATAGGAAGTTCTTTACAACTTCTCTTGTTTTTTCGGTATTACCATTATCAACGATTTTTGTATCTCCATCAATTTGAGTTCTACCGCTTGGATTTTGTCCTACTTTAGTTGCTAAGTTGTCCCAATGCTCCGCTATTAGACCATCTTCAAATCGAAATATATCAAAGGCTACTTGTTCACCAGCACCTGCGAAATTATAAACCGATTGTAAAACTACTTTATCTTTATCTTCAAATTCTCTAATAACTTTTAATGTTGTTTTAATAGGCGCAGATTTAAGATAAGCAACACTACTTAAGAATGCATCTCTTCCTGTTCCATATGCAAGGTTGTGTTGAATATAATTTTCTTTTAGAAGAGATTTTGCAAGTTCTACATCTCCATTTACAAATGTACCAATTAATGCTTTTGCTTTTTCTAAATTTGTCATTTTTTAAATCCTCCTTAATGACTAATTTTAACGTATTTTTTAAATACACTTGTAGTATAACATATTACAAGTTATCTTGTCAAATATTTTGTTACAAGTTTTTTAAATCCTCTTTATCCGCTTATATTACACATAAAAAATGATACAGTTAATTTTTAATATACTGTATCATTTTTTTAATTCCGAATTTTTTGATTTCATTTTCAATTCGCCTATTACTTTATTAATTTTTGTATTTACTAGATAAACTGCAGTCTTGTACAAATCTAGTTTACTATACGAATTTGAATTTTCTTGCTAATCTAGTTCTAATTTGGTTTTAGAACTTCAAATTCGTTAATTTTATTTTCTAATTGAAAATGATTACTCATCCCTATCTTTTCATCTAGTGTTTAGGATAGTACAATACTATTTTGGTATTATCAAGTAATTTAGATTATTTTTTAAAGGCAATTAATAATTATGATAGTTATGTTAGAAGAACTCTCCTATCAATTAATAATGTTGATAAATCAAATTGAAACGCAGATATTGTTAGTGATATATTAACAGTATCTGTAGGAAGTGATTATCAAGTTTTATATGGGTTTGTTACTCATGTATTACTTCAGTAGGTACATAGAATTTTAGCGTTGATGCATATTTAATTGATTAAGATGACAATAGTTAATATTATTGAATTGGTGTTGAAACAAGTAAAAATTCAGATTCTTTTTATTTCGTTTCATAAATAGTAGCGAGTAATAAAAAACTACCCAAGAAAGTGCCTGTAATTTGGTAATCTAGAGTAGTTTTGAAGTAAATATAGAAAAATATTGTTCTTTCTTCAATAAAAAAAGATAGATTACCATTGTATCAAACTAGTTTATTTCTAATATAATTATTGTACGAAATAGATTGCTTGGATATTCTAACAAAACAAAAAGTCAAATCTAGTTTAACTAAATTTTGCTTTGAATAATTAAGTCATCTATATGATAACCACTTTTAAAGTAAATGATTGCTGTATTATTATTCACGAATCTAGTATTTTCTACAAATCTATGAGCAGAGTTGTATCCATCAATTCATGAAATTCATTTTATATAGGCTACTATGTCTTATCATTAAATTATATTAAAAATAGATTTTACAGTTATGCAACATTATTTATTTTGCTACATCATTTGAAAATTATTGAGAATTTATTTTAAAGTATACTCTAAATACATTATCTTTGACAATCTTGATTATATATATATTTATTAATAAAACATTAAAATTGTTTTTGCTAATTTTGGATAAACTACTTTATTAATGGTAGATATCAATCAATAATGATGAAAAATTATTGCCACAATGTAGGCTTTTTTGATGTAATTATATTTAAACATAGAGATGTCGATTAAATGTTTCTTATTTGCAAGTAACATAATGAAATAATTATGCTACATAAGTAATTTATTTTTTAAATTGTTTTATAATATCTATATGGAACAATCAAAGTAACTTTTATCATATCTTATAATAGGGTTAGTTAAATTCATTGGAAAATAGTCCTATTTCTATTTTTGTAAGGAGGAGCTATATGGGAATTTGTAATTATCCTCATATTAAATAAAGATAATATAGGAGGATATAAATGAAAAAAGAAGATAATAAAATAAAGGTACTAAAAAGCGAAGTACTTTTCTCTAATAAGTGTATTCATGACAATATTCGAAACAATTATCTTTGTCAGCTCAAAAAAAGGGTATCAACAAAATATGAAATAGCCATTAAAGATATTCTTCCCACAAAAAGGGGTTTCTTTGGAGAAACTTGGAAAATTGTTACGGAAAATAATAAATATTTTATTAAATTAATTTTTTGGTCTTATCATCAGAAAAGATTTCTAGATAGTCTTGACATTTTAACTTATATGATAACACAAGGTATTACTTTCATACCTACCATCATTAAAACTAAAGATGGTAATAACTTTTTTTCATTTCAAAATGGATATGGTGCGATATTTGACTATATTGAAGGAGATAACAACGAAATATATCCGATGGAACTTTTGATAGAAAAGCTATTGCAATTATATAAGTTAGATGTAAGTTCGTCCAATTTTTTATCAGAAACATTCAATTGTGATCTCATCAATATATATAATGAACTTGCATGTTCTAATAATTTATCAAATATTTTACAAAAAAAATTAATACAAAAAAATTTAATGATTTCTCGATATGCTAGAAGATTAGAGTTTTTTTCAAATATATGTAGCCATGATTTAAGTGGTTTACATTTAACGCATGGCGATGCAGGTGGAAATTGTATTCTTAATGGGAACAATTTAATGATTGTGGATTGGGATTCTGCTCAAATTGCTCCTATTGAACGAGATATGTGGATTTATTTTGATAATGCGACAACAATATATTATATAAATAGTCAACTTATGCAAACAGGTTTGAATTATCAATTAAAAACCGAACGTATATGTTATTATTGCTATTATTTCTTTTTCTATTATTTGACAGAATATCTTAAAGCTATAATACATACAGATGACAAAGAAAAGAAATTGAAAATTGAGAAAGAAACTTGTATAAATGTCAAGTTAAATATCCTCAATTTTGTTCATTTAACTATCCTCAGTTT